>Ga0335084_10003183_pt1 | contig 15983 bp, 17 predicted proteins | sample Lox_Sample_44_FD_206721 | JGI IMG/M metagenome (GOLD analysis project Ga0335084, IMG submission 206721) | Soil microbial communities from Loxahatchee National Wildlife Refuge, Florida, United States - Lox_Sample_4.4 | ecosystem: Environmental > Terrestrial > Soil > Wetlands | place: USA... | reverse complement strand
GTATTTAGTAAAACCGTTTAATCCCGATATGGTTCTCAAAGCTATATCATATACAATAGAGCAACCACTACCAACCTCTCAAATATGATATATTGTGATCTTTTACAAAAAGTAACCGAGTTCAAAAAAATATGAAACTATCTTATTATCATTAATAGCGTAACTAAAAAGGAGGTTTAATATTTAAAGAAACGATACGATTGCATAAAAATCACACATTTGATCTGTGCAAGTATTTTTTAAATAATGAAATGTAACAAGGATGAAAACGCTTATCGCTAACCATCCCGTATTAATCCAAATGGAGAATTTGTTAACAAGTGATGAAATAGATTGGTTGTGTAGATTTTTAGAAGGAAAAGGTAGTAACAATGAGATGATCCAGAAAATAGTTATTATAACAACCAAGTTACAAAAAATGAAACGAAAGTGATTAAGAAATTAATTATCACATCAAAATCTACTTGTCTGCCCGGCATAAGGTTTATTTCAACTAGAAAAGAGAAATCCAAACATGCGAATATTACAATTACATTGTGATTATGTAGAATTCAATCCAATCAAAAAGGAAATCAAATTAGCGGAAGACATTATTCCCCAAGCAAAACGCCTTGAAGAAGTGGTAGTTGCATTCATTGCAGTAGAGGACGGAGACAATTCAGAAGTAGCTGCCAAGGCCATTACAGAAATTACTGATTCTATGAAAAAGATTGGTTGTACTAAATTATTGTTATATCCCTATGCACATCTGAGTTCCAAACTTGCTTCGCCATCTACAGCACTATCTGTATTGAAGAATATGGAATCCATGGCAGCAGGCCTAGAACTTTATCGAGCTCCATTTGGTTGGACAAAATCCTACAAACTCCAAGTTAAAGGACATCCTCTAGCAGAAAATTCAAAAACAATAACCAGTGGAGACGATAAAGAATCTACATCCGATGCACTAAAAGCAGAATCAAAAATCCAGTCATTTTGGCACATTATGACTCCAGATGGCAAGTTACACGACGTTGACAAATTTGATTTCTCAAAATATGAAAATTTAGAAGTGTTATCCAAATATGAGGCCGCAAAAAAAAGATCAGTAGATGAACCTCCACCCCATGTAAAATTAATGAAAAAGCTGGCAATCGCTGATTATGAACCTGCCTCTGATGCTGGAAATATGAGATTTTTTCCTAATGGTAGATTGATGAAGTCACTTCTTGAAAGATATGTCACTGAGAAAGTGGTTGAATACGGAGGATTTGAGGTTGAAACCCCCATCATGTATGATTCTCATCACCCTAGCATGGAAAGCTACTTTCACAGATTTCCAGCCAGACAATACAATGTGAATTCAGAAGGAAAACAACTATTTCTTCGCTTTGCTGCGTGTTTTGGGCAATTTCTAATGGCAAAAGATTTTCAACTTTCTTACAAAAATTTACCATTGAAACTTTATGAATTAACGCGTTATAGTTTCAGAAGAGAACAATCAGGTGAATTAGTAGGCCTAAGAAGACTCAGAGCGTTCACCATGCCTGATTGTCATGCAATGTGCAAAGACATGATTCAGGCAAAAGAAGAATTTAGGAAAAGATTCGAATTGTCTCGTGAAGTAATCAAGGGAGTTGGCCTTGATGAATCAGATTATGAAATGGCCATACGCTTTACGGAGGACTTCTATAATGAAAATAAATCGTTAATTGAAGAATTGGTTAAGAAAGTTGGAAAGCCAGTTCTTGTCGAGACTTGGAAGGAACGATTCTTTTACTTCGTATTAAAATGGGAATTTAATTATGTAGATAGTCTTGGCAAAGCATCTGCGTTGTCAACAGACCAAATTGATGTTGAAAATGGAAAGCGATACAATATAGAGTTTATCGATGAGAACAACAAACCTCAAAACCCAATAATTTTACACAACTCACCAAGCGGCGCAATTGAGAGAGTCTTATACGTATTACTTGAGAAAGCAGCAAAAGATCAGAAAGAGGGAAGAAAGCCAATTTTGCCATTATGGTTATCTCCAATTCAAGCCAGAATTATCCCAGTCAAACCAGAATATCTTGAATATTGTGAAAAACTTGCAGATACAATTTCCGGAAATAATGTTCGGGTAGATGTGGATGACAGAAATGAGAGTGTAGGAAAGAGCATACGTGATGCAGAAACTGAATGGATACGATACATCATAGTTATTGGTGAAAAGGAGCTAGCTTCCAACATATTGAGCATCAGAGATAGAAAGGTAATAGAAATGAGAACATTAACTGTTGAACAGTTACTTTCTGAGATTAAAGAACAAACACATGGAAAACCATTCATTAAACAAAATTCAGGAAGAAGTGTAGCAAAAAGACCCCAGATAATGGTCTAGTTTTTTACGATGCGTCTAAATCCCTGGCTTCTATACTCAGTGACTTGTTAAAACATTCTATCGCCTCATCATAGCGGCCCAGACTTCTAAGTGCCACGCCTTTTTTGTTCCACAGATCAGGATTATGTGATTGAATAATTATCGCTTGATCAAAATAGCTTAACGCTTCTTCATAATTGCCAGCCTCTAACAATTCTATCCCCTTTTGTACAAGGTTAGATACGCCAGAATCCATGGTAAATTAATGTTCTGCTTACTTATGTGATTTGCGTGATAAACTCATGGCAATTACTTCAGACATCAGTTTTGCTGCAACGGATGCAGTGGAGCCGTTATCATACTGCGGACAAAGTTCAACAATATCCATACAGCGAATATCTATTTCTTCCAAAGCGTAAATCATATCAAATAGCTCACGTGAGGTAATGCCAATAGCTTCTGGATTTCCAACTCCTGGTGCAAAGGCAGGATCAAGGACGTCCAAATCCACACTCAGATATGCAGTATTAAAAGTTGATAATGCGTCTTTAATTAATTTTGGTCCTTTACCATCTCGAATATCTCTGTCAGTAACTGTCCTAATTCTATGTTCTGTATTGTAAGCAATCTCTTCTCCTACGAAGGAACGCGCCCCTACATGGATAATATTGTCAGAACCACGTTGTTCGATTATTCGTCTAAGATACGTGGCATGGCTGAGTTTAGTATCACCATATTCGTCCCGCATATCATAATGAGCATCAAACACGATATACCCAGTCTCTTTTGGAAATGACATGTATGTCCCATAAGTCAACAAATGCTCGCCTCCAAGTATGATAATCTGTTTATCGCGTGTAATTATTTCATTTATGACTTTTCCTAGCATCTCAATTAATTCTGTTGCTACAACGGTATGTTTGGTATTTCCGAGGTCTTCTATATTTACAGATTCTAAATCAAGATTAAATCTTGCCGAAAGTATTTCTATGTTATTAAATGCAAGTCTTACCGCATCAGGGCCAAATCTCGTTCCAGGTCTGAAAGAATGTGTAGAATCAAAAGGAACACCAAAAACAACGGTAGATGCCTTGGCACTGTCATTTGGACTAGTAATCAACGTATTACGGTTCAGATACAAATCAAGAAAGCTCATAGTAAGGCTCATCATTGGCCTTTATTATAATAATATTTCAAATCACCAGATAATTACATAGCGTCTGCAATTATCATATAGAGCAGCGCCTCTTGACAGCAAATTGCATGACACGAGTACCCACCTAAACTCTCTTGATGTCTCTTTTTCAAAAGATATGAACTTTCATTTTTCCGGTACATGGAATTTGCTCTAGAAAATCTTAATTTAGTATTACTTCTCTGGGTGAAACATCACAGTTGATGTGAATTTGTTCATCAGTAGTCTTCTTACAGTGAAAACAAACAAATCTATTTACTTCACGACATGCGGTACAACGTTGAAATTCTTTCATTTCCACTCCACATGTTCTACATGAATCTGTTCTCATACATGTAAAATTTACATATTTGGCTTATAAATTATGCGTATATTTGAGTTGACTCTTCCGTATAACTTTTTGACTGATTTTGGGTCTTTACCAGATTTGCTTTAAAATCTTTTTTGACACATAAATAATTTTGGTTAGAAATTAATTCCAAAAGAACTGGTCTAATCCCGTCTGCTTTGGAGCACCAATCAATGAATTAAAGTCTAAATCCATTGAAGAGAGAATCTGATCGAAAGTACTTTCCATAAATTCCATGTATTTAGTAGAATCTATCTCATCTGGCCTTGCCATCTCAACAGGTTTTACACCAGGTTTGTTTATTATTTTCACATACGAAATAATATCACCTTTTTTTATTTCACGTGTTTGTTCTAATAGTTTTGCAGCACGAATGTGTTGTGGAACAGTTTTAACGTACTCTGAGGGCGATTTACTTATCATGACATTGAAGGCAAGGTCAGCAAGAGGAATCTGTTTTGCTTTTAGTTTTTTTGCATACTGAGATATCATTTCACCAATTTTTTGCTTGGATTGCGCAAATTCATCCACAGTTTTTACTTGTGAGAGAATTCCCAATATCTCATAGAATAAATTTCTAATAAATGGTGGGGTATGCGACTTTTTTCCTGTTAACCCTTTTACATCAACTTTACCATCTTTTTGTACTCCAAGATAGTTCTTCTTTCTTGTACTAAATACAACATAACGGTATTCCTTATCGAGGTCTAAATCTACACCAAATTCATTTTTTGCCCAGTCTACTACAATTTGCACTTGTTCACGTGTAGGTCCTTTGAGAAATAGCGAGTCAGTATCACCATATAGAACCTCAATACCAATTGATTTGCATTTTTCAATAGTTTCTAAGATCGTAAATCTCCCGACTGCGGTTGTTGCTTCTGCTACTGGGAGACAGTAAAGAGGAAAGATTTCTGCCCCCATTACACCATAACTTGCATTTAGTATAACTTTGAGTGCTTGACTTACTACTGTATACAACTGTCTTTGGTCATCATTTAAACTTGGATTTTTTGATAAACTTTTGTAATAATTCACTCTCAAATCTCTCAGGGAGCCAATAAGAACTGCAGTTAAACCATTATGTTTAGTACAAACCCAGTGGCTAGTCCCTGGTATGATATTTTGTTTACATTCATCATGTGGGCATCGTACTGTTTCATATGATAAATTTCGGACCTTAATTATGCTAGGATACAAACTTGCAAAGTCCATCACAAATACGTTGAAATGTATTCCTTCCGTAGGTTCTACAACTAGTCCGCCACGATATTTTTTGTCTTTTATTATTGCTTCAGTAGAAGCGGTCGCCGATTTTTGTTCAAGCTCTTCTCTTCGCGGAATAAGAAAATTGTTCTTTCTGTGCTCAAAATAAAATAAACTCCTAATCCATTGGGAAACCCCCATTCTAGATATATCATCAATAGGCATTCTTCCAATTCTTGTTATGACAATAAGCAGATTCATTAGTAAATCATTATTGAAACTTGTAAGTTTTTCAGTTATTCGTGCGTCATTAAAGCAATAATTGGCCAGTTCATAAAACGAAAGATCCTCAAGCTCTCCATCAAATTCTATCTTTGATTCTTCGATTAATCCTTCAGCTATACTGTTTAATGAAAAATCGTTGTACTTGTGACTAAATGCATAGATTTGGAAAGAGCGATTAGAGAAAGCCCTGTAAAGATCAATGTGTACTCCTTGCTTTAAAGTGGCAGAATCTCTCATCATTATTAATGGAATATCTTTGAGCTCAACACCTAATCGTTGTGCTCTATTGTACATATACGGCATATCAAAATCATCCCCATTGAAAGTGATTACAAACGGATAGCTTGTCAAAATCTTAAAAGAGTCTTTTATCATATCAATTTCTTTATCTTCATCATAAAAAACAATCTTCACATCTGCTGGTAATTCGTTATTTCCAATCGGTTTGCCTGCTCTTTTTAGAACAAAAACTAGTTTGAGGTCATCACTTCCACAGAAGGCTATCGCAGTTATTTTCTTATCTGAAATCTTTGCATCAGGAATTCGCCCAGTTTCTGATTGCACTTCTATATCAAAGCTAACTCTCCTTATCTTTGGGACTGGTTGATTTAAAAGATTAGCCCATTCGCTAATATGAGTCTGAAATTCTTTTGAATCAATTATGCCACTGTTCGTAACTTTGTCGTAAAGTAATCCCTTTAAAGCAAGTTGGACTTCATCAGGTATTGGATACGCGTATTCTTTAATCTTCCCAGATTCTATGACATAATATCTTCCAACAATAAGAGCATTATCATACAGATAATTTTCATAATACTTGATGTCAGATTCCCATGTTTCAATAATGTTTCTTATGCTCTTATCAGTTTGAGTTCCACCTATCGCAAGCGGGTCAGTAACGACAATTTTGGTAACATTTATGCTCATATCTTTTAGAAGGTCTTGCTTCTTTGATCTCTCCAGTCCTACTACGTCTTTACGTTCTGAAAGAAATTTTAATTCCTCTGGGTCAAGCTTCGAATAGCAATATGGTTTATGCCCCGTATTATCAGTCCACAAAAGAACTTTTTGTGAATTTGGCTCATAGAATTTTAATATGGCTGATTTTCGTTGACCGTCATATGTAGCTGAAACTAATAATGCCGGTGGCATCGTTGTGGTGACTTCTTCTACTGCTCGAATCATCGGGTAATCACTTATTTTGGTATGACTGTTGTCTGTTCTTCAAGCAAGACCTTGATCCAGTGATTCATCCTATCTCTATCCAGGGTTACAATCTCAACTCCAGCATCTTCTAAAAGTTGATAATCTGTCTCTGGGTAGCTAGCAAGACAAACTATTCGCTTAATCCCTATGGTGATTGCCATTTTACTGCATTCAAGGCATGTCACAAATGTGGTATAAAGTGTAGCATCTTTTGTTCCCGAACCTACTCCTAAAATAGCACAATGCATTATTGCATTTGCCTCTGCATGGCTGCATATGCATCGATCTAGTCCTTCGCCTGATAATATTTTCCCTTCCATTCTAAGTTGGCATCTTTTACAGCCTCCTTCAAAACAATTCCTCACACCTGGAGGAGTGCCGTTATAACCAGTCGCAATTTGCCTATGGTCTCGGACTATTACGGCTCCTACTTGTCTTGTAATACAATTAGAGCGCAATTTTGCAAGTTCTGCTTGGAGCATGAAATATTCATCCCAGGTTGGCCTATCAAAAGTTTTTTTCACATGAGAGTTTTATCACCCTCCAATATAAGATTACAAATCACAGGTTTAATCAGAAGTAAGCTGTAGGTAGTTTTCAGCTTTGAAGAAGCTTTTTACCCGTAAACGCCAAAATTATGATGTTTGACTGACAATTACATAGAGCACAGATTAATCAAAAAATCAAGCATCGAATTCAGAGAATATCAGAAAAATCTTGCAAATCAAGCAATTAAAGAAAATTGTCTCATTGTACTTCCAACTGGACTTGGGAAGACCACCGTCGCTCTTCAGGTGATCGCAGAATTCATGACGCAACGGAAGGGCGGAGTTCTTTTTCTTGCTCCTACAAGAGTTCTTGCACATCAACATTATGAGTTTCTCAAAACTAACTTACTCATAGAAGACATTGCTCTAATTACCGGCGAGGACATAATAAGTAAAAGAAAGAAATTATGGATAAATAGCATAATCTGTGCAACTCCTGAAATTGTAAAAAATGATCTTGACAGGCAGCTTGTTTCACCAGAACAATTCTCTCTTGTAATTTTTGATGAAGCTCATAGAACAGTTGGAGACTATGCCTATGCCGGCATAGCTGAAAGGTTTCAAAACGTAAATGTCAGAATTATTGGAATGACTGCCACATTGCCTAGTGAAAAAGACAAGGCTCAAGAAATACTAAGGATGCTCAGAATATCAAGTATTGCTCAAAAAACAGAAGAGAGTCCCGATGTACAACCCTATGTTCAGAAAACCGATACAGAGTGGATAACAGTTGATCTTCCACCCGAAATGAAAACCATTCAAGCCTTCCTCAGAGCTGCAGTAGATGCAAGATATTCAGAGTTGCGCAGATTGGGTTTGAATTTATCGAATGGAAGGTCGCTTTCAGAACTTCTTCGTGTAAGAGATTTTGTTCTAAGACAGAATCGTAGAGCGGCAAAGCCACTTTTTACTTCAATTAGACTAATTCATGCATTAAATGTATTCGAGTCTCATGGTATTACTTCATTTCTCAGATTTTGCGATAGGACATCTCAGAAGAAGGGTGTTGGCATAAGAGATCTCTTTGAAAATGATCTTAATTTTGTAAAGGCTATCGCACTTGCAAAAGAAGCACAGAGGATAGGTATTGAACACTCGAAGATGACAAAATTAAGTGAGGTATTACAAACAATTTCAGGCAAAGCACTTGTTTTTACAAGTTACCGAGATTCAGTAGAAATCATTCACAATAAACTCACTGAGATTGGAATTCCATCTGGATTTCTAATTGGAAAAGCAGGAGAGACTGGGCTAAAACAGAAGAAACAGATTGAAACAGTTCAAAAATTCAGAAATGGCGAATATAAAGTATTGATAGCTACGAGAGTAGGAGAAGAAGGACTCGATATATCGGAAGTTAATACCGTTATTTTTTTTGATAACGTACCTAGCTCAATAAGATATGTACAACGAAAAGGCAGAACAGGAAGAAAAGGCTATGGCAAACTAGTTGTTTTGATTGCTAAAGATACCACTGATGAAGCATATTATTGGATAGGAAGACGCAAAGTTACTGCTGCAAGAAAGATGGGCGAGAAGATGTCAAAGATACTTGAACAACAAGAGATTTCTCCCAAAACCGGTCTTGATGCATTCGTCTGAGAATTATTTTAATCCATGTGTTTTGTTTTATAATTTATGACGAATACACGCTGAAATTGGGATTCTTCCGAAAGGAACATCTTCAACGAGCCTAAGCAGATACATTGCAAGAGGTATTGCTAGACTTGAAAAAATAGATGGTGTACAATACCAAGTGACCCCGATGGGAACCATAATGGAATCAGGCGATCTAGATGAGATATTAGAGACGTCAAAGGCAATAATGGACGCAGTTATTGAAATGGATGTGAGAAGGATCCAAACTATTTTAAAAATAGATGAGAGATGAGACAAAGATTAAAGTCTGGAAGACAAACTAAAATCCCTCGATAAATATCAGTAGTATACACCTATACTTTGAAAACTTGATACAAATCTACAGTTAAATACCATAAAAATGCCAATTTCACACATATGAAATTAAAAGTAATACCTCTCCTCATTTTCCTAACGATTTCTACCATTTTACTACCAGTGTACGCTCAATCTTCTGACGGAATAAATGCAGCAGTAAACAAAATGAACTACCAACTAGGGGACAAGGTGATAATTACTGGATCAGTGAAACAGCCAGTAGACGATAATCCAGTCACAATGATAGTACGAAATCCCATAGGAAACGTCTACACTGTCGGGCAGGAGAAATTATTAAACAACGTATTCGTCCACGACTTTGTACTTAATGATAACTCCCAAGGTGGAAACTATACCGTAAATATTAGATACGGTGACCAATCCACTCAGATTTATTTTACTGTTAGCCCGGGACAGGTAATAATAATTCCTGTTCTTGATGATGAGATCAAAGTTAGGACTAATGATACCAATCCTATCAAATACGGTGATGTGTCTGTATCAGCAATTGATGACACTATAAAAATAACCATCGATACTTCGTCTATGACAACCAAATCAGTAAGCCAAGAATACAAAATTCCTAAGAGAGTCATAGATCATCCAGGAGACAAACTCATAGTCAAGGTAGACCAAATGCCAACACAGTGTACACAATCTGAAACCAATACTACGAGAATTCTAGATTGTATAATTCAGTCAGATTCAAAAGAGATGGAATTGACAGGAACTGTGGTAATTCCAGAATTTGGTCCTTTTGCAGGGTTGATTATTTGTGCGGCATTAATCATAACAATTATACTAACAAGAAGTGCAAGAATGCATTCTAGAGAAATTTATAAAAGATAGGTTATTTAACATCTTAATATTTTCATTCGATATGATTTCATACATTCTTGTTACCTGCATTCCTGGCAATGAAAAAGAGGTGATTAAAAAAATCAAGGAATTGTCAAACATTACTGAAGTGAATGGAGTAATGGGAAAGTATGATGTATTTGTCAAAATTCAGTCTGCCGATATATCAAAAGTCGATGCAACCATTAGTAAAGTAAGAAATGTTCCGCACGTAACAAGCACAATCACAATGCCTGTCATTTATGGCCAAGGCGGAACAATCGATGAAGAAAAGTAAAATTAGATTTTGTTTGTAGCATGTGCAATATTGGCTAGAGTCTGTCTAAGATCGATAACGTAATTTTAAATACAACGGGTGTGTGCTAAACCAGAATTACAAGTAAAGTTATTTAGAATGAAATACATAATTTGATTATTGAAAGTGAAAGATGTCGCAGATCCTCATTTGATAGATAGAGTTCCAGACAAAACCATCATGCTTCTTTCAAATGGCAAATTCAAAGAAAACGGATTTACTGTGAGAAGCGTATGTCTAAATCTTTACATTCTAAGAAAAGACGAAAAATTAGGTCCTTATTCTATTTTAACTGCTTACGTGGAAACCGACAAAGGATCAATAGAAATGACTTATGATGAAGGATATCGTGGAAAAAACGCCTTAGAAGAAGCAGCTGCATTTCTTACTTCACATCTTGGAATATCGGCGTTAATTCTTCGGTCCACAATTCAACTTGAAAACTATTCGCAATGTATTTGACATGTTTTTACAAATTCGAATTAGAACAGGACACATAAAACCTTGAAATTTGAAAGAAGACCCATAGAATCAAATCCGACATGTGCCATGTGTGGAATATCAATCAAGGATCATAATGAGTCGCAAATGAAATCATGTATGGAAGAACGTAGAATCAAAACCAGAAAAACCCATAATTGATCAAATGTCCTGAGAAAAAAATATGCTAAATTAGATAAAAAAATAGAGATTACTGTTATTCACTTTATAATTCGAGTTCACTAGTATCTTGCAAGTTTTCTATTAAATCAAGATATGTGCTTGGGTCCAATTGTTTTGCAAAGCACTTGTCAATATTAATCAGATACACTGAATGTAATCTTGCATTAAGTATGTCATCTACTGCAATAGGGGGATTTCTATAAAATCTATCCAAAAGGGTTTTAGTTTTTTTAATTTCATCAGGCGTTCGTTTGCTTGGAGGTTTTAGGAATATTTTTGGAATGGGGAGAATGCCCACCACGGGGGTAGCAAGGGCAAATTTGGAGCAATACTGACTGTATCTTGCAATCTTACTGGCAATTCGGGCCACATAATAATCGATAGTATCCAAGGCGTGATCTGGTGGGGTGAATCCCGTTTCAATTTCCATAATGAAGGTACCATCACCTTTTGTAGCAAATACATCACAAACCAAAATTTCTGAAAGTTGTTTTTCTATATCTACCGTATAGCCTTGTTCTATTAAATTTGAGGCACAGATTATTTCTAAAACAGAATGATTGATCTTTACAAGATTTTGTTGGTATAATTGTATCAATCTTTCGCGTACAAAATTTATCTTGGACTTAATTTCAGAGGTTTTTCCTTGTGCCAATTTTTCAGCTACTGTGTATACATCATCAGTGAATTTTTCAATATCCAAAAGATACAATACAGTTGTACGTGGGTTTTAAGAAGATATAGCTAAAACAAGCGTTAGACCTACTTACACATAAAAAGATTTTATACATAGACCAGGCATCAAGATTGTGGAAAACTTGTCGTCAAATGACAAATTAGTTTTGCTTCAACATGCCATCAATAAATATGAGAATGAAAATACTTTACTGGAAAAACTAAGGAATGTTTTGGATCAAAAGGATATTGACAGAGCAATCGCCACTTTAATAGGTACACAGAAGGTAAAACGAATTGGACCAGATATTTTACAAAACAATGTAAGCCATACTGGAGAACTTCCTGATATTCCAGAACATATCAAACAAATCGTAGATACCTTATGACCGAATAACTTAGAAAGGGATATTTCTAGACAGAGTAAATATGGCAATCAGAAATATTACAGTATTGGGATCTGGAATCATGGGCCATGGAATCGCCCAAGTTTCTGCTATGTCTGGCTATAATGTAATTCTTCGCGATGTGGAAAAACAATTTTTGGACAAGGCTATGGAAAAAATCAAATGGAGTCTAGATAAGCTAGTCACAAAACAGAAAATTTCAGAGGACGAAAGCAAAAAGATCTTTTCTCGAATAGTACCCAAAGTTGATCTTGCAGAATCTCTCAAAGACTGTGATCTGTTGATAGAGGCAGTACCAGAAATTATGGATCTAAAGAAAAAAGTCTATTCAGAGGTGGATAAAGTAGCAGAAGAAAAAACAGTTTATGCATCAAACACTAGTACACTTCCAATTACTGAAATTGCAAATACAACGAAAAGACCAGAACGATTTATCGGGATTCATTTTTTCAATCCTCCTCAGCTTATGAAACTAGTTGAAGTGATCCCTGGTCAAAAAACAGGAAAAGAGATAATTGAAACAACTATGAATTTTGTAAAATCGGTCTCAAAAGAACCTGTCTTATGCAAGAAGGACGTAGCGGGATTTATAGTAAATAGAATTTTCATACCTCTAGTACATGAAGCAGTTTGGGCAATGGATCGAACAAAATCATCCATGATGGAAATCGATTCTTCAGTTAAATTTACACTAGGTTTTCCAATGGGAATATTTGAGCTTGCAGACTTCACTGGACTAGATGTTATCCACAAAGCAACAATTGAAATGCATTCTAGAGATAAAAAGGTGATCAACCCACATCCGTTGATTGAAAAATTATTTAATGAAAAAAAGCTAGGACAAAAAAGTGGATCTGGATTCTACCAGTATGCTGGAGAAAAATATGAGCGTATTAATTTGACAGAAGAATTGGCAAGAAAGTTTGATCCAATTCAGCTTCTTGGCAACATATTGAATAATGCTTCATGGCTTGTAACAAATGCTGTAAGTGATGTACCAGAGATTGAGAAAGCCTTGAGTCTGGGCATGGGATTAAAAAAACCAATATTTGAGACAGCGAAGAATTTTGGCATAGCAAACATCGTAAAAGAATTAGAAAGTCTTGCAAAACAATATGATAAATTCTATGAACCTGATCCGTATTTGGTTTCTATCCAGAAGTAATTTTACCTAAAATGACTTTTACAGCCTCTTTTGGACTTGAGACACCAATTATCAGGACGTTTTGCCTATGATCTAGGTATTGATCAGCATATTTTTCAGCAATACCGCCTGTAGTTTTTATTGCAACAATTGGTTTTTTGTGCATATATGCAGCACAAGTCTCAGACAGGGTTCCAGAACCACCGCCTATAATTATCACTCCGTCGGCTGAAAGTGCGTTTAGAAAATCTCTTGCAAGTCCTATGCCGCTTGGAATGACTATATCACAATATTCATTTGCAAATGACGGATCGTTTTGAGGAATTATTCCTACAGTCAACCCTCCAGCATCTTTTGCACCATGTGATGCAGCTTTCATCACGCCTCCTAATCCACCTGTGACCAATACTGAGCCAGATTTTGCAATCTCCATTCCTGTTTCATAAGCAACTTTATCAAGTTCTGGGTTAAAGCTGTTTTCGTTATTCCCAATTACCAGAATTTGGATCTTCTTGTTCATGTTCTAAATCAAATAATCTATAATAAAAATGGTAAAAACAATATTGAAGCTTTCCTTGATCTGTCTTTAACTTGAGCTATGCTTTTTTGACATCTGCAGATTTTGCTTTACGTGGTTTGCGTGATTTTTTTACTTTTGTTTGTGGAGCTGATTGAATTTTTTTCTCAGATTCCGGTACTGCGGGTTTTGCGTCGGATGGTTTTGACTGAGAAGGTTGTGGTGTAGATGGTTGCGGTTGAGATGGTTTTGATGGATGAGGTGGATGAGGGCTTTCCTTAGTACCCGGAATTGGTCGCATCTTACTCCATAGTACACTCATTCTTGCCCGATATCCTTCTGCATATTCCAATTCTTCTGGAACGAGGGTTGCAGGATGGATGAATCCTTGGCTTCTTATTGCAATTGCTCTTTTAATTGCAATTGTTCTGATATAATCCCAGTCTACAGAAGCAAATCCATCTACTGGTCCAACCAATACTCCATTATGCATACTAAATACAAGAGCCGAAACAATCGGTATTGCATAATTAATGCTGGCTGGTGAATTTATCTTTACAGGCATTAGTGGCATATGATGGCTTCCTCTGGTATTGCCTGCTACAAGATGAGGATTGCTAAATGCAGCTCCAGCTTCTTCTGTTGCTGGAAAATCCTTTTGAGTTCGAACTATGCATATTGGATCATCTTTTCCCACATATTTTCCAGCTATATTGTGAAGTCTATCTGTTGATGCTGAAATTATTGGTTGATTATCTTTTGTGTATACGCTTGAGACAACATATCTTCCTGGATACATTAATGCTGCCTCAAGTGTTGGTTTATCCTGCCACATCTCAAGTTGAGCAACTTTACCTTTTTCAACATCCATAACATTGATTCTCACCCCTTTTGCCAAATTCTTGTTTACTATTAGACCAGTATTACTTAGTGTGTCAACCATCATTCTATAAAACGGATAATTGAATGCACCTGGTTCAGTTTTATCTGCAGCATATATTGTGAATGCCTCATTTGGTCTTTCCTCGAAGGTCATTTCTGCAACTCCTGGTCCCATACCTTTAACATTGCCCGAAAATGAATCCTTTAGCAGATCTTGACCTGCACCGTACAAGCCTTCATTTTTTGCCACCTTTGTTGCAGCTTCAAACGCGCGCCATGCCAATCCATGAACTGCACTGTTATTTACTCCACGAGTGTGAGTCATTACGATATGAATGTCATCACCACAATAACCAATGTAAGAGTCGATCAAGAGACCTTTGCCGTCTTTTCTTACCTGAGGTTTAACAATATTTCTTACTGCATTTAGCAGTCCATCACTTGGTCTGGTATGTCCACCAATACCTCCAACATCAGCTTTGATTACAGTTACTGTGATTTTCAATACTCCTAGTCACAAAATACTTTGATTTATAGTATGTGAAAAATAGTCTAGTCAAAGATCTTGTCAAGAATTTATTGAAGATTTAGTAAAACAATTTCAAAAAATCGAAATGGTAATAAAGCCCATATCAGGTAGGATTCGCTATGAGTGCCGCCAGTAAAAAACCACATTTGAACATGATAGTTGTAGGACATATTGATAATGGTAAATCTACTACAATGGGTCATTTTCTAATGGAGCTTGGACTTGTAGACGAAAGGACTATCGCAGCACATGCGGCAGAGTCTGAGAAGACTGGCAAAGGTGACACATTCAAGTACGCTTGGGTCATGGACAATATCAAAGATGAAAGAGAGAGAGGTATTACAATCGACTTGGCATTTCAAAAATTTGAATCTCCAAAATACTTCTTTACATTAATTGATGCTCCTGGTCATAGAGACTTTATCAAAAATATGATTACTGGCGCCTCTGAAGCAGACTGTGCAGTACTAGTACTTTCTGCAAAAGAGGGTGAAACAGATACGGCCGTTGCACCAGGCGGACAGGCAAGAGAACATGCATTTCTACTCAGAACATTAGGTGTCGGGCAACTGGTGGTAGCAATTAACAAGATGGATGATAGCAATTATTCTGAACAAGCATTCAAAGTTGCTAAAGAGAAGGCGGAAAAACTATTAAAATCAGTAGGGTACAAGCTTGAAAGCGTTCCAATAATACCAGTTTCTGGTTGGAAAGGCGACAACCTAGTAAAGAAGTCAACCAATATGTCATGGTGGGCAGGCAAAACACTTTACGAATCATTTGATGAATTTAAACTTCCTGACAAACCAACAAACAAACCATTAAGAATTCCAGTACAAGATGTGTATACTATTACAGGTGTTGGTACGGTTCCAGTCGGACGTGTAGAAACTGGTGTTGCAAAGCCTAACATGAAAATTATAG
>Ga0335084_10003182_pt1 | contig 15983 bp, 12 predicted proteins | sample Lox_Sample_44_FD_206721 | JGI IMG/M metagenome (GOLD analysis project Ga0335084, IMG submission 206721) | Soil microbial communities from Loxahatchee National Wildlife Refuge, Florida, United States - Lox_Sample_4.4 | ecosystem: Environmental > Terrestrial > Soil > Wetlands | place: USA... | reverse complement strand
CCTGGCTCCGGGACCCTGGGAGCCGCGGGACGGGACATGACGAGTGCCCACGCGAGCAGCACGGCGTGGGCAGCGACCGACAGCAGGATGGCCGGTCGCCACCGTGTGGGTGCGCTGGACCGACCGCGAACGGCGTCGAACATCGGAGAGCCTGCCCGGAGGCCACCGGCGGTCGTCCCCTCGGCGAGGGCCGCCCTCGGGCGACGGACAGTCTCCCGCCCGCTCGTTCGCGCTGTCCAGCCGTCCCTGGGGATGGACGGCGGCCCTCGCCCCGGGGCAGAACGGACCGGGCCATGGTCACTGCCGCCCTCGCGCTGGCGCTCGCCGCCGCCCCGCCCGCCCGGACCTCCGCGGTCGCCGAGCGGGCCATCAGCGCCGATGCCATCCGCGCCCACGTCCGCTTCCTCGCCTCCGATCTCCTGGAGGGCCGGGGCCCGGGCACCCGGGGAGACGCGCTCGCCCAGGCGTACATCGCCGCGCAGCTCGAGGCGCTCGGGCTGCGGCCGGCCGGCACCGAGGGCTTTCTCCAGCCGTTCGACATCGTGGGTGTGGACGGGCACGCGGAGACGGTGCAGTTCACCCGCGGCCGGGAATCGCTCGTCCTCCGGCACCCCGACGAGGTGATCGCCGTCGCCGGGGACGAGGCCGCGCACACCGCCCTCGACCGCGCGGAGCTGGTCTTCGTGGGCTACGGCATCCGCGCGCCCGAGTACGGGTGGGACGACTTCAAGGGGCGCGACCTCCGCGGCAAGGTGCTGCTCATCCTCAACAGCGACCCCGAGGATGACCCGGCGCTCTTCGCCGGCCGGACCCGCCTCTGGTACGGCCGCTGGGACTACAAGTACGAGATGGCGGCGAAGGTCGGCGCCGCGGGGGCCATCATCCTTCACACCCCGCATAGCGCGGGTTACCCGTGGCAGGTGGTGCGCAGCTCCTGGACCGGTCCGCAGTACTCGGTGCCGACCACCGAGCGCCGGGTCCCGCTGCGAGGCTGGGTGACGGAGGACGGGTGCCGGGAGCTCGCCGCGCTCGCCGGCAAGAGCCTGGAGGAGCTTCTGCGCGCAGCGAACCGCCGCGAGTTCCAGCCGGTGCCCCTGGGCATCCTGGTCAGCACCGCGTTCGACAGCCGCATCGAGCGGACCCGGACGGCGAACGTGCTGGCGCTGCTCCCGGGGAGCGACCCCCGCCTCTCCTCGGAGGTGGTGCTCTACACCGCACACCACGACCATCTGGGGATGCGGGCCGACGCGCCCCCGGGAGAGGACGCCATCTACAACGGCGCCGAGGACAACGCCTCGGGCGTGGCCCTCATGCTCTCGGTCGCCAGTGCCTACGCCGCACTCCCGGCGGCTCCGCGTCGGAGCATCCTCTTCGCCGCGGTGGCCGCCGAGGAACAAGGACTGCTCGGCTCGGAGTACCTGGCTCGCCACCCGCCAGTGCCGCTGGGGCGCATCGCGGTGGACGTGAACATCGACGGGGCGAACGTCTTCGGCCGCACCCGGGACGTGACCGTCATCGGGCTGGGGAAGACCGACCTGGACGTGACCCTCCGGGCCCTCGCCCGGGGGCAGGGACGGGTGCTCCGCGGCGACCAGCTTCCAGACCGCGGGTACTTCTACCGGAGCGACCAGTTCAGCTTCGCCCGGGCCGGAGTTCCCTCGGCCTACTTCGAGAGCGGGCTCGACTACCGCGGCCGCCCGCCGGGCTGGGGCAGGGAGAAGCGTGAGGCGTGGGAGGAGACCCGCTACCACCAGCCGTCGGATGAGCTGTCGCCCGACTGGGACCTCTCCGGCGCGGTGGAGGACGCCCGGCTGCAGTTCGCGCTGGGCTACAGCGTCGCCCAGGCCACGGCACTGCCGGCCTGGACGAAGGGAGACGAGTTCGAGGCGCCCCGGCAGCGCTCGCTGGAAGTGCTCCGGCAGCGTCCCCCAGGAAGCACGCCGGCCAGCGGAAGGTGAGCCGGAGCGTTAGGTTGCATCGCTGGCCATGGCCGGGTTCGAGCTCGTCACCGACTACAGACCGCAGGGAGACCAGCCGAGGGCGATCTCCGAGCTGGTGGAGGGCATCGTCCGGGGCGACGCGCACCAGACCCTGCTCGGGGTGACCGGCTCGGGGAAGACCTTCACCATGGCCCAGGTGGTGGCACAGGTGCAGCGGCCCACGCTGGTCATCGCCCACAACAAGACCCTGGCGGCGCAGCTCTACGGAGAGTTCAAGGAGCTCTTCCCCCGGAACGCCGTCGAGTACTTCATCAGCTACTACGACTACTACCAGCCCGAGGCGTACATCCCCTCCTCGGACACGTACATCGAGAAGGACTCGTTCATCAACGACGAGATCGAGCGGATGCGGCACTCGGCGACCCACTCGCTCCGCACCCGCGACGACGTGCTCATCGTGGCCTCGGTGTCCTGCATCTACGGCCTGGGCACTGCCCGGAGCTACATGGCCCTGGCGGCCACGGCGCAGAAGGGCGCGGAGCTCGGGCGCGACGTGCTGATGCGGCGGCTGGTCGACGCGCAGTACACCCGCAACGACCTCGACTTCCACCGGGGAACGTTCCGCGTGCGCGGGGACACCGTCGAGGTCTTTCCGGCGTACGAGGAGGAGCGGGCGGTCCGGATCGAGTTCTTCGGGGACACGGTGGAGCGCATCGCCGAGTTCGATCCCCTCCGGGGCCAGTCGCTGGCCGAGGTGGAGAAGATCGTCATCTTCCCCGCCAGCCACTACGTCACCGAGGAGGAGCAGCGGGCGCGGGCCATCCGCGACATCCGGGACGAGCTGCGGGAGCGGCTGCAGTGGTTCCGGGGGCACGGGAAGCTGCTGGAGGCGCAACGGCTCGAGGAGCGGACGATGTACGACCTGGAGATGATGGAACAGGTCGGCTTCTGCAACGGCATCGAGAACTACAGCCGGCACCTCTCCGGTCGGGCCGCGGGCGAGCCCCCGCCCTGTCTCCTCGACTACTTCCCGAAGAACCTCATGGTCTTCCTCGACGAGAGCCACCAGACCGTGCCCCAGATCGGCGCCATGTACCGGGGGGATCGGAGCCGCAAGGAGACGCTGGCCGAGTACGGCTTCCGCTTGCCCAGCGCGATGGACAACCGGCCGCTGAAGTTCGACGAGTTCGAGGCGATGGTCCCGCAGGCCGTCTACGTCAGCGCGACTCCCGGGGAGTACGAGCTGCAGCGGAGCCACGGGGTGGTGGTGGAGCAGGTCATCCGCCCGACCGGCCTCACCGACCCGCTGGTCGAGGTGCGGCCGGCGCGGAACCAGGTGGAGGACCTCCTGGAGGAGGTACGCCAGCGCGCGGCGGCCAAGGAGCGGGTGCTGGTGACCACCCTCACCAAGCGGATGGCGGAGGACCTCACCGAGTACTTCGCCGACGTCGGGGTCAGGGTCCGCTACCTGCACTCGGACATCGACGCTCTGGAGCGCACCGCCATCATCCGCGACCTCCGCCGCGGCGAGTTCGACGTGCTGGTGGGAATCAACCTCTTGCGCGAGGGCCTGGACATCCCCGAGGTGTCGCTGGTCGCGATCCTCGACGCGGACAAGGAGGGCTTCCTCCGCAGTCAGGTGAGCCTCATCCAGACCATCGGCCGCGCGGCGCGCCACGTGGACGGTCGCGTCCTGATGTACGCCGACCAGGTGACCGAGTCGATGCGGCGGGCGCTGGACGAGACCGCCCGGCGGCGCGAGCTGCAAGAGGCCTGGAACCGCGATCACCGCATCACGCCGCAGGGGGTGAAGAAGGCCATCCTCGACCTCAGCGAGGTGCTCTACCGGTCGGACAGCCTGTCCCTGCCCAAGGTCGCCGAGGACGAGCTGCTCACCGCCGAGGAGATTGCCCGGCTGACCGGCGAGTACTCCGCCGAGATGCACCGCGCGGCGGACGACATGGAGTTCGAGCGGGCGGCGGGGCTGCGGGACAAGGTGCTGCTCCTGAAGGACATGGACCTGGGGCTCAAGCCCCCGTCGCGCTCGCTGCTGGAGACCGGGGTCGAGCGTGAGGAGCGGCCCGGCACTGCCGGGGGACGGGTGCGAGGTCGGCGCAGGAGTGCCGGCGCGGATCGGGCTCAGCCGCAGGCAGGCTGGAGGGCCGCGGGGCGGGGCAGGAAGCGGCGCTGATGCCGTCGAAGGCGCTGGACGAGAGGCTGGAGCGGCTCCCTGCCGCGCCGGGCGTGTACCTCATGAAGGACGCCCGGGGAGAGATCATCTACGTCGGCAAGGCGGTGAACCTCCGCTCTCGCGTGCGCTCCTACTTCGGGCGGAGCAGCGACACCCGGGCCTTCATCCCCTTCCTCGAGTCGGTGCTCGCCGACGTGGACACGGTGGTGGTGAGCAACGAGAAGGAGGCGCTCCTCCTCGAGAACGAGCTCATCAAGCGGCACCAGCCTCGGTTCAACGTCCTCCTCAAGGACGACAAGAACTTCATCTGCCTGCGGCTGGACCCGGCCGGAGAGTGGCCGCGGCTGGAAGTGGTGCGCCGGTTCAAGCGCGACGGGGCGATGTACTTCGGGCCCTACGCGAGCGCGAGCAGCATCCGGGAGACGCTGCGGATCATCAACCGCTACTTTCAGCTGCGAACCTGCTCGGACCACGTGCTCCACCACCGCAAGCGGCCCTGTCTGCTCCATCAGATCGGCCGCTGTCCGGCGCCGTGCGTGTACGAGGTGTCGCGGGAGGAGTACGCCGAGTCGGTCCGTGAGGTGGCGCTGTTCCTGGAAGGCAAGGGCGGGGAGCTGCTCGCCGGGCTCCGGGCGCGGATGAAGGTCGCGGCGCAGGCGCTGCGCTTCGAGCAGGCGGCGCGCCTCCGCGACCAGCTCTTCGCCATCGAGCGGTCGCTGGAGCGGCAGAAGATCGCCACCACCGAGCCCATCGACCAGGACGTGTTCGGCTACCACCGCGAGGCGGACCGGCTGGTGGTGTACGTGCTCTACGTCCGGCAGGGGCGGCTCAACGGCGGCCAGGCCTTTCCCTTCACCGGGCAGGAGTTCCCGGACGAGGAGCTGCTGGGCAGCTTCGTCAACCTCTACTACGGCGAGGACAACGTGCTTCCGGACGAGGTGCTGCTCCCGCTCCGGCCGGAGGGCGGGGTGGAGCCACTGGCCGAGCTGCTGACCGAGAAGCGGGGACGGAAGGTCCGGGTGACGGTGCCTCAGCGGGGGGAGAAGCTCCGGCTGGTGGAGATGAGCGCTGCGAACGCCCGGCAGGCACTGCTCGACCAGCGGCGGAGCAGGGACGAGCTGGAGAAGGTTCTCGAGCGGCTCAGGGACCGGCTCCACCTCGGGACGGTGCCACGCCGGATGGAGTGCTTCGACATCTCGCACTTCCAGGGGAGCAGCATCGTCGCCAGCCAGGTGGCGATGACCGACGGTGAGCTGGACCGGGCGCGGTACCGGCGGTTCCGAATCAAGAGCGTGCAGGCGCAGGACGACTTCGCCTCGATGTACGAGGTGGTGGGCCGGCGGCTGCGGCGTGGGCAGGAGGCCCGAGACCTGCCCGACGTCCTGGTCGTCGACGGCGGCAAGGGCCAGCTCGCTTCCGCGCGGGCGGCGATGAAGGACGTCGGGGTCACCATCGACGTGGTGGGCCTGGCCAAGTCGCGCGAGCTGGACTCGGATGACCAGGCCGGCGCGGTGGCCCGGAGCCCCGAGCGGGTCTTCCTGGTGGACCGGAAGGACCCCGTCGTGTTGCCGCAGAACTCGCCCGAGCTGTTCCTGCTGGTCCGCCTCCGCGACGAGGCGCACCGCTTCGCCATCACCTATCAGCAGAAGCTGATGCGCCGGCGGAACTTCAAGAGCGTGCTCGAGGACATCCCCGGGGTGGGCGAGGGCCGGAAGAAGGCGCTGCTCCGGGCCTTCGGGTCGCTGAAGCGCATCCGGGAGGCGAGCATCGAGGAGCTGGCCTCCGAGGCCGGGGTGGGGACGACGCTCGCCGAGCGGATCCACGCCCACCTGCACGCCACCGATGCCGAGCTGCGCCGGGAGGTGGCCGAAGGACAGGTGGACGGGGACGCCGTCCGTGAAGCCTCGCTGGAAGATGCGGCGGCGGCCGAATCGCCCCCCGGCGGCGCCTCCTGAGGGCTACGCTGCTGCTGCGGCCGGAGGTATCGCGTGCGACGACGTTCTCCGCCCGAAGGTCCTCGCGGTGATGAAGAAGCACCTCGACCTCGAGCAGAGGCCGCGCCCCAGCCACTCGGGTGGGGGAAGCGCTCCACTGCCGAGTTCCCGGGGGGAGCCCTCGGGTGGGATGCCGGCCGAGGCGCGGGTGTCGGACGCGCCGCCGCGCCCGGCTCCCCCCGCAGAAGGACCCCGATCACGTCGAGTGAGCGGCGAAACCGGGCGCCGTCAGGTCCATCGGGCTCGACCGGTCGCCTGCTGACGAGGGCGAAAAAAGTCCCTGTTTTCGTTGCGGCGCGGCCCCCGCCCTGATGTATAGCGAGGGCTTTCACGAGCGACGCCGGCAGTCAATCTTCGGGGGCACCGCCGGTACCCAGGAAGGCTTATGAGGCTTTATCCCAAGGTGATTCCCGTCATCTCCCGCGAGACGATCCAGCTGCTCATGCAGGACGGGGACATCGAGGTCGAGCCGATGCGGATCGCCGACGCCGAGATGGACCTCTCGGCCATCATGCGCGAATACCTCACCAACGAGGAGCGCGTGAACCAGGCGACCCGGGAGGCGCTCGAGCGCCGGGGCTACGACTACAGCAAGTTCAACCAGGTGAAGCGCGAGATGGCGGACGTCCGCGGCTTCAAGATGGGCGACGAGGGGATCGAGTACGTCATCAACCAGATGATCGAGTTCCTGCTCATCAGCCGGAACGTCGAGGAGGTCTTCGCCGCGGACAACGTCCTCCGGCAGAAGATCTTCGCGGTGATGAAGAAGCACCTCGACGTCGACGACGAGATCGATCGCGAGGCCCGGGCCCGGCTGAAGCACCTGCAGGAAGGCACCAGCGCCTTCGACATCGAGTACAACAAGACGGTCGAGCAGATCCGCCGCGCCCGCGGCCTGATCTGACCGCCGGAGCGGACGGGCCCCGTCCGCCTCGCCCGCCGGCCCGGCACACGGCGGGACGGACGCACCTCCCCCGACATGGTCTTCCGTGCCGCGCGTGCGGTTCGCGGCGAGCGACTCGAAAATTGACCCGTCAGGCCAGCCGTCTACCGTTCGCCTCCGTGTCCAGCTCCGAGCTCGCGCCCTCGACCTCTCCTGAAAGCTCCCTCGAGTCGCTCTCGCAGACGGCCGGTGATGCGCTTCGGCGCGCGCTGGCCTCGTCGGCCACCGGCGGCGTGCTCTCCACGCAGGTGGAGGAGGATCTGCGCTCGGCGCTGACCGGGCTCGAGGCGCTGCACGCGCACCTGGAAGATCTGGTGGCTACGCTCCTCGAACCGCGCCCCACGCCGCTCGCCCTGGTCGAGGCCGCCGACGACTCGCGCGCCCAGGCCGCGCTCCTCTCGCTGGAGGAGACGCTGACCTCTCTTCGCCGCCGGCTCGGCCAGGCCGCCGCCCAGCTGCGGAGCCGTCCCGCCTCTTCGTAACCCGGATCTCGACCGCGGCCGCCTAGCTGGCTACGGCCGCCCGGACCTCGCCGACGATTGCCGCTTGACGACACCCTGACCGGATCTCGACCGCGGCGCCCTGACATAGCTGGCTGCGGCCGCCCGGACCTCGCCGACGATTGCCGCTTGCCGACACCCTGACCGGATCTCGACCGCGGCCGCCCTGACCTACAGCCCAGCGAAGGACAGGCCCAGCCGGGCCACGCCGCCGAGCACCAGGAGCCACGCCGGGTTCACCTCGAAGCGCACCGCGGTCAGCGCGGTCGCCGCGGCGATGCCCACCTCGACCTTGGCGTCGAAGCTCCCGCCCAGGGTGATGGCCGCGGCCGCCATCAGGCCCACCACCGCCGGGGTGAGGCCGCGCAGCGCCGCGCGCACCCAGCGCCGAGACCGCACCCGGTCGAGCCAGGTTCCGAGCAGGCCGACGAGCGCGAACGGCGCCGAGAAGATGGCCACCGTGGCCACCACCGCCCCCAGCCAGCCGTGCTGCAGGTACCCGATGAACGTCGCCAGCAGCAGCACCGGCCCGGGGGTGATCTTCCCGATCGCCACCGCATCGGCGAACTGGCGATCGGTGATCCAGTTGTGGGCGTGCACCATCTGCCGAAGGTGGGGGATGATCGCGAACCCGCCCCCGTACGCGCCCAGCCCGGTGCGGAAGTACACCACCGCCATCTCGATCAGCTTGGCGTCGAGCCCGGTGGCATGCACCACCGCGACGAGCACGCCCAGCGTCCCGACCAGCAGCGGGATGTGAAGGGTGGTGGACGGCCCGGTCGGCGGCGGCGAGGGTGGACCCGAGGAACGATCCGTGCGCTGCGGTGGATCCAGCGGCGCGCCCTCCTCGGGAAGAGCCACCGGCGGACGCCGGGCGACCAGATCCAGCGCCCGGGCCAGCGCCCTTCGCGCCCCGAGGTCGACCGCGAGGCCGGCGCAGATCGCCAGCAGCACCACCTCGGCGGGCGAGGCGCTCCCCACCGCCGAGAGGAGCAGCGCGCCGGCGGCGATGCCCATCTGCCAGAGCTGGTTCACGCCGGTGCGAACCATCTTCAGGGTGATGGCGCAGATGATGCCCACCACCGCGGCGTTGAAGCCGGCCAGCAGCCGGTCCGCGGAGGGCATGGTGCCGAAGCGCACGTACATCCAGGAGAGCACGCCCACCGCCAGCGCCCCGGGGAGGACGAAGCCCACGTACCCGGCCAGCGCGCCGGCCCACCCCCCGAAGCGCATCCCGATGTAGGCCAGCGCGTTCGCCGCAGCCCCACCGGGCAGCATCTGGGACACGGTCACGGTGTTGGAGAACTCGCGCGCGGTGAGCCAGCCGCGCCTCTTCACCACCTCGCCGTCGATCTGCGACAGCACGCTGATGCCCCCCCCGAAGCCCACGCAGCCCAGCCAGAAGGCGGTGGTGAACAGGTCTCGGCGGGAGGGGCGTTCGCGGGTGGTGGAGCGCGCGGTGGCCCGACGGAGCCATTCCGCGGTGCTGCCGAGGACACTGCTCATGGGAGCAGCGACGACTCTAGCGCGCCCGGGATTCTGTGCGAGTCCCGGCCGGACCGGCGCCCCCGGCTGGATGCCCCCCTGGCGGGGCGTCCGGAGCCGCAGCGTCGAGCAGTGCACCATGGACCTCTGTCCAGGTCTGACCGTCCTCGGTGATCTCCCACCCGCTGCGTGCAAGCCGCCGCCCGAGCGCCTCGGCTGCCGCCCGACCGCGACGCGCGGCGACGAGGGTGAGCAGCTCGTAGTCCTCGAGCCCGTCGCGCACCGTCTTCAGTCGCAGCGAGGGGACGAGCAGGGGCGCCTCGTCACCCACCTGCGCGTGGGTGCCGGGATAGAAGAAGGTTCCGTCCCCGTTGCCACCGAACCGCCACACGTCGCGCCAGGGCTGCCCGTCCTTCTCCCAGGCCGCCAGCGTGTCGAAGTACAGCTCGCCGTCGATGCGCTCGAGGAAGGCGAGGACGCCCATGGCGCGGTTCCGCGGACCCGAGTGGTCGATCATGTACGAGGCCCAGCCGTTCATCGATGTCGCGAGCTTCCGGTCCCGGGGCGGACCGTCACACCCGTGAAACATGCAGCTCTGGTACCACCACAGCTGCTTCCCCGGGCCCAGGCGCGTCCGGACGCGGGAGACGGGCTCGGCGCCGGGACAGAGCGACCGCCCGGGCCGCGGAAAGAGGCACACCATCACCGGGGCCACGATGTCCGCCGCATCCCACAAGGTGGAGCGAAAGGTGGTGACCAGGAGCGGGAGGTCCCCCACCGCGTGGGTGAGCGCCGATTCATCTCGCACCAGCGCGTCGTCGGCAGGTGCTGGCTCGTCCTTGGCGTAGTACCAGAGGAGCTGCGGCCACCGGCGCTCGGCGAAGTGGGCCCGCCAGGCGCGGAGGTAGGCGATGCGCTCGGCCCGGGTGAGCCGCCAGTCGTCGCGGACCTCGGTGGTGGTGAAGCGCGCCCCGGATGGCAGCGCGGTCCCATCGAGCACGTCCGCCATCTCGGCGTCGTAGCCCGTGAAGTCCACCACTCGCGTGCCGCCCGGACCGGGCCGCGAGGGCAGGGGGTCGATGCCCATCTGGTAGCCGCTCAGCCGGTGCTCGAGCAGGGTGCGTCCTGCCGTCCGGAGCAGGGAGACGCCCTGGGGCGAGTCGCGCGCCACGCCGAACCCGTGCACCAACACGTAGACCCCGAGCCCCCAGGCGTTCTTCAGGGTGGAGGTCGCCGGGATGTCCACCGGAGCGACGGCGAGCTGCAGCGGCAGCGTGACAGGAGGCGCGTCCCGGAAGGCCACCGCGAGACGCCCGCGGTAGACCCCGGGTTCCGCCCCCGCCGGGACGCAGGCCTCGAGGTAGAGCACCAGCGGTCGCTCCTCGGTGGAGGTCGCCGGGAGAACGGCCGGATTCATCCCGCCCCCGGCGCGGTGCACGGGGAGCAGCGGATCTGGCCACAGACCGGTGGCTCCGCCGCCCTCCGTCGCCCGGGTCAGGGCGATCCAGCGCTCGGCAAAGACGCCGACCGGGAGCCCCGCGCGCCCGGGCCCGCGCAGCGGAGCCACGTCGGCGGACAGCGCCACCGCCGGTGGGACGACGTAGATCTGAAGTCCCTCGCACTCCCCGCGCGCCGCGCGCAGCCTGGCCTCGGCGAGCACCTCCAGCGGGCGGCCCGGCCGCACCTTGGCCAGCGCCGGCACCGGGACCAGCCGCGGAGGCGCAGCGAGCGCGGAGAGCAGGAGAAGGTGGAGCGGGGACACGCGCGGAGGCGTGTCTAGCGGCCGCGGGCCAGCGTGGAGAGGTCGACGGGGCGGCCGGGCTTGTAGTCCGTCCACTCCACGACGACCGGGCCCAGCGCGAAGTCCGCTTCCATCCGCATCGGGACGTGCGCGGCGTCGTCGCTGAACCACACCCGCAGCTCGCGGGCGGACAGCTTGCCCGAGAACTCGGTCCGCAGCCGTACCCGGACGGCCTGCCGCTCGCCGAGCGGCGTCTCCAGCGGACCGCGGCCCTCGACCTGGGCGATGCCCCGGAACAGCTTCGAGCCGGTGAAGATGGGCATGGACAGCTCGTCCCCGTCCGCCAGAGGCGCGGTGCGGATGAAGAACACCGCCGAGGCGACGTCCACCGCACCGGCCGGGACCGCGACCTGCGACTCGCGAGGCGATTCCCCCTCGGTCTGGCGGAAGACGCTGGCCTTGCCCTCGCTGCCGTCGAAGTCGATCTTCAACCGGCGGCGCTTCCGGTTCTCGTCGGAGTACATCTCCAGGCCGCGGGAACGACCGCTCGCCGGATCCCACCAGGAGACGATCTTGTTCCGCATCGGGTAGACGACCAGGTCGCACCGTCCGTTGGTGACGATGGGCAGGCTTCCGGGCCGCTCGGAGGTCTCGGCGCCCACGCTGACGTCGGCCGTTCCGGCAGGGAGTCCCAGCCAGGTCACCCGGTAGGTGATCTGCTCCCCTGGACCGAGGGAGCCCGGAGGCAAGGACTCGGTCGGGGCGGCGAGCATCAGAGCCAGGACCACGGCGGACACGCAGTGAAGTCTAGCGGCAGTCGCCCCCGCATGCTCGGCCCGCTGCAGCACCCGCGCCCGGCCGGCCCGGTGCTCGGGTGCCGGTTCGGCCTAGACTGTCCCCGGACGACCGATGCCGATCGACAAGAACGCCGAGGAAGAGGACCTGCGCGAGGACCGCCGGCAGCGCGCTTACACCGACTACGACTGCCCCTCGTGCAACGCCAACAATCCCACGGAGATGGCGCTGCGTGACGGGGACGAGACGCGGTGCAACTACTGTGGCACCGAGTACAAGGTGCGCATCACCGACGAGGGCCGCCTCCGGCTGAAGGAGCTCTGAGATGCCGTCAGGTCCGGGGGGACCAGTAGCCTGTGGGACATCGCTGACTGCGGCCGCCCTGACCTAGCCCGCAGCGCCCCGCCGCGGGCGTTCTCCGAAGATGGCGGTCCCCACCCGGACCACCGTCGCCCCTTCCTCGATGGCCACCTCGAAGTCGTGGGTGCTCCCCATCGACAGGCCGGCGAGCCGGTGCTCCCTGCCGAGGGCAGCCAGCGCCCGGAAGAGCGGGCGCACCTCGTCCGCAGGGCCGAGCGGGGGCATGGTCATCAGACCCACCAATGCGAGGCCGGGCAGCGGGCGCACCGCCTCGAGGAGCGCGCCCAGGGCCTCCGGGGAGACGCCGCTCTTGGATGCCTCGCCGGCCACGTTCACCTCCACGTACACCGTGAGCGGGGTGCCGGTGCGGCGGCGAGACAGCTCCTGCGCGACCTCCAGCCGGTCCAGGGCATGGAAGACGTGCGCCGAGCGCGCCACGTAGCGCGCCTTGTTGGTCTGCAGCGGGCCGATGGCGTGCCAGCGCAGACCGGGGAGATCGGACAGCGCCTCCGCCTTGTCCCGGAGCTCCTGGGCGTAGTTCTCGCCGAAGGCCCGCGCCCCGGCGGCGTAGGCGGCGCGGATGGCCTCGGGGGGCTGGAGCTTGCTGACCGCCACCACCTCCACCGACTGCTCCGGACGGCCGGCCCTCGCCGCCGCGGCCCGGACCCGCTCCTGCACCGCCCTCCAGCTCGCCGCCACGTCGGTCATCGCTGCTCCCAGGGAAGGATGTAGCCGGCCTCCCGGAGCAGCGCGAGCGTCTCGACCAGCGGCAGCCCCACCACCGCGCTGTGCGAGCCTTCGATGCGCTCCACCAGGAAGCCGCCGATGCCCTGCACGGCATAGGCGCCTGCCTTGTCCATCGGCTCGCCGGTGGAGACGTACCAGCGCAGCGCCTCGTCGCTCGCCGGGGCGAAGGTGACCGCGGCGCTCACCAGACGCTCCCCGGCGCCGGCGATGGCCACCGCGGTCAAGACCTCGTGCCTGCGGCCGGACAGGGTCCGGAGCATCGCCAGCGCCTCGTCCGCGGTGGCCGGCTTCCCCAGCACTGCCCCCTCGAGCACCACGCTGGTGTCGGCGGCCAGGACCATGGAGTGGAGATGGCGGGCGTGCACTGCCTCGGCCTTCTCGCGGGCGAGCCGCAGCACGTACCGCTCCGCTGGCTCGCCCTCCCGGACGCTCTCGTCGAGGTGGGCCGGGTCCACCCGCACGGCGAGCCCCAGCTGCTCGAGCAGCGCACGCCGGCGTGGGCTGGCGGAGGCGAGGACCAGGGCCTGGGTCGGGGACATGGCCCGCCCCACCTACCAGGAAGGGCCAAGGGCCCGAAGTCCCGGGGGTCCAACCTGACCAATACCGCCCGCGGTGTGCGTCCCTGTACGATGGCCGGCAGCCTGGGCAGGGGCAGGAACGGCCGGGGTCCGGTGTTCCGGCCGGACGAACGTGTGAACTGGAGCCCTCGGACATGAGAGCCACGGACCTGCTCGCAGCGCTGCGCCGGACGGTGGAGCAGCTCGCTGCGTTCAACGAGCTGGCCAAGGCCCTGACCTCGACGCTCGAGACCCGCGAGGTGCTGGGGCTGGTGATGCAGAAGGTCTCCGCGCTGCTGCGCCCGGCGAACTGGTCGCTGCTCTTGCACGACGAGACCTCGGACACCCTCTACTTCGAGATCGCCGTCGGAGCCGGCGCCGACCGGCTGCGGAGCGAGAGCATCGCGGTGGGGGAGGGCATCGTCGGGACCGCCTTTCGCAGCGGGAAGCCCCGGCTGGTGGACGACGTCCGCGCCGCGCCCGACTTCTCACCCCGCTTCGACGCCCTCACCGACTTCCGGACCGGCTCGGTGCTCGCCGTGCCGCTCATGTTCCGCGGCCGGGCGCTGGGAGTCATCGAGCTGGTGAACGGGGAAGGAGACGCGCGCTTCACCGAGGAGGACCTGGCGGCGGTGATGGCCATCGCCGACTTCGCCGCCATCGCCATCCAGAACGCCCGCGACTTCCAGCGGGTCCAGGAGCTCACCCTGGTGGACGAGCACACCGGCCTCGGCAACGTGCGCTCGCTGCGCAAGCAGCTCGACGCCGAGGTGACCCGGGCCCGGAGCCTCGGGCACCCGCTCTCGCTGCTCTTCCTCGACCTCGACCACTTCAAGACGGTGAACGACAGCCACGGCCACCTGGTGGGGAGCGCGCTGCTCCGCGAGGTGGGGGGGGTGCTGCGCGAGGAGCTGCGCCCGGTCGATGCGGCGTTTCGCTACGGTGGAGACGAGTTCGCGGTGATGCTGGTCGAGCTGGACTCCCGCAGCGCGGTGCAGACCGCGGACCGGCTCCTCGCCCGGTTCCGGGGGCACCGGTTCGGCAAGGCCTCGGGGCTGGATCTCCGGGTGACGGCCAGCGTGGGCATCGCCGCCTGCCCCGAGCACGCCTCGCAGTCCACCGAGCTCATCGAGGCGGCGGATCGGGCGATGTACCTGGTGAAGGCCCGCGGCCGGGACGGGCTGGCCGTCGCCACCCCGTGAGGCTCAACCCTCCGCGGTGGGGGCGATCAGCTCCTGGTTCTTCACGATGTTCGCCGACTTCTTGAGCGCGGCGACGTAGGACTCTTGTAGCTCCCCCTGGCGCTGGCGGAGGGCTTCCTCGCGGAGCTCGGCCTTCCTCGCCTGGAAGCGGGCGTCGTCGGCCTTCTCCCGCGCGGTGACCTCGGCGACCACGAAGGCCTCTGCGGCCCGGTAGATCCCCGGGAGCGGGCCGGGCTTCTCCGCCCCGAAGGCGGCGGCCTGGAGGTCAGGCGCCGGCCCGAGGCGGGGGATGGCCTGTGCGCTGCTGGGGAAGCTCCCGGTGTCGATGGCCCGGGGATGGTCGCCTGCGTCGACCGACTGTGCGTCCTTGTCCTTCTTGTCGGGGTACTGGGTGGCGAGCGTGGTGCCCTTCTGCAGCGCGGCGGCGGCCTTCTGCGCCTCCGCCTCGGCGAGCGCCGCGGCGCGCTGCCGCTTCACCAGGACCTGGGCGATCTCGCCGGAGACCCCTGCCAGCGGCTTCTCCTCGGCGGGCTTCTTCTCCTCCACCTGGAGGAGGTGCCAGCCGAAGGGGGTGAGCACCGGCTCGGACAGCTCGCCCACCTTGAGGTTGAATGCGGCCTGGGCGAACGCGGGCACGAAGGTGCTCCGCTCGTTCCACCCCAGCTCGCCGCCCTGGGCCTTGCTCCCGGGGTCGTCCGAGGATTCCTTGGCCACCTCGGCAAAATCCTTGCCCCCCTGGACCTGCTTGCGGAGCTCCAGCGCCCGGTCATGCGCCTTGACCTTCTCCTCCTCGCTGGGGTTGCGGCCCATGCGGACCAGGATGTGGCGCACTCGTACCTGCTCCCCCTTGGAGTAGGTGCGCTTGTTGGCCTGGTAGTAGGCGGCGATCTCCGGGCCGTGGGCCTTCTCCCAGGCCGACACCTCGGCCGGGGTGGGCTGCTTGATCTTGCTGGCGTAGGCCGCCGGGTCGAACTTGACCAGGGAGAGGCCGACGGTGTCGCCCTCGCGCTGGAACCGGGCCCGGAGCTCGTCCTCGGAGACCTCGGCGGTGTCGGACACCATTGCCAGGAGCCGGCCGGCCGCGAGCCGCCGGCGCAGCCCCGCCTCGTAGTCGGGCGCGGTCTTGCGGAGATAGGTCTGCAGCACCTGGGTGTAGGTCTCGGGGTCGAACTGCCCGTCCTTCTGGAAGCTCGGGTCCTTGCGGAGGTAGTCGAGCAGGTCGCTGTCCGACACGGTGATGCCGTGGGCCTCGGCGGCCTGCTGGAGCAGCTCGGAGGTGATCAGCTCGTCCAGGACGCGGCCGGGGATGCCGAACTGCCGGGCGAGTGCCTCGGGGAGGTCCTGCCCCCCGCGCTGGCGGAGTGCGTCCAGCCGGAGGGCGTAGGCCCGGCGGAAGTCGGTCAGGGAGATCTCCTGCCCGTTGACCCGCGCCGCCGCGTCCTTCACCGAGGGAGTGAGCGGCGCGTTGCAGCCCCGGCTCCCTGGGCCGAACTGGAGGATGAAGACCAGGGCGATGGCGAAGATGAAG
>Ga0335084_10003181_pt1 | contig 15984 bp, 10 predicted proteins | sample Lox_Sample_44_FD_206721 | JGI IMG/M metagenome (GOLD analysis project Ga0335084, IMG submission 206721) | Soil microbial communities from Loxahatchee National Wildlife Refuge, Florida, United States - Lox_Sample_4.4 | ecosystem: Environmental > Terrestrial > Soil > Wetlands | place: USA... | reverse complement strand
TAGAACCTCCTTCATTTACTTCTCTTCGACGACTTCTTTTCTCACAGACCCAAACCAAACGTACAGGCAGAGGCCAACAAACAACAGGGCGGAGACGATCTGCGACACCGCATCGTTGGAGTAGAAAGGTGTCTTGATCAACTCTTCGCGATATCCCGGGATCAAACGTATGGCGGCGCCGAGAACACCGCCGAGCGCACCACCCGCCATCAGCCCGGAGGCTATGATCACGCCGCGCTCACGAATAGTTCTGCCTTGTTCGCCGCCCGTTCTTTCGGAGCGTTTGTTCAAATAGTGGGAAAGGAAGCCGCCCACCAGGGCGGGAGTGTTCAGTTCCAAGGGGAGATACATTCCGAGGGCAAAGATCAGCGAAGGCTGCCCCAGCATCTCCATAATCAATGCCACCATGGCACCAGCGCCGAACAGCAAATATGCAATCGGCTGGTGGCTCATGAAGCCTTCCACCAGCGCCTTCATGATCGAGGCCTGCGGTGAGGCCAGGACCGGCCTCAAGTCTCCCGGCAAGGCTTCGCCAAACTGGAAGGTGCGCGCCAGCATGACGATCGTGAACCCGACCGCCACTGCCGCTGCGATGACACCCAGGAACTTCACCTTCTCCTGTGCGGATGGAGTGGAGCCTAGCCAGTACCCAGTCTTGAGATCGGTAATCGTCTGCCCGGATACGGACAACGCGGTGCAGACCATCGCAGCAATCGCCATCACGAAGAACATACCCGTGGTGCTGGATAGCCCGAACTTCAGGAGGACAGCACAGGAAATGATGATGGTCAGCATGGTCATTCCGGAGACCGGATTGCGGGCGGTGGTGGCGATGGCATTGGCCGCGACCGATGTGAAGAAAAAAGAAAAGACCAGCGTCAATATCAAGCCCATTCCAACCACACTCCAGGATACCGGTAGGGTGCCCAGGAGCGCGGCCACACCGATCGCCCCGATCACAACTCCGAGGAAAATGGACATCATCGGAATGTCGCGGTCGGTACGCACTGCGGTCACCGTTTCCTTCTTGCGGAAAACGCGGAGCGCGATTCCGAACGAACTGGCCACAATCCGCAATGACTTGACGATGCCAAATATGCCCGCGGTGGCGATGGCACCGACGCCGACAAAGCGCACGTAACTGCGGTAAATCTGTACCGCGGTCATGCTCGAGATCGGAATCGCGGCCGGATACACGGCACTGTCAAAATGGCTTCCGATGAACCATATCACCGGCACCAGCACAAAATTCGAGAGCACGCCGCCGGCGCAAAGGATCATGGAACTGCGCAGGCCCATCACGTAGCCTAGCCCCAGGATGAAACCGATGGCATCAAAGCTGAACGCCATCCGGGCACGCTCGGAGAGAGTACGGAACACGGGCACGAAGCGGAAGTCGATGAACTCTTTCCAGACCTGGAACGTGGTGACGAACAAGTCGTAAACACCGGCAATGGCAGTGGCTTGCAGCAGCAGCTTGGCTTGGGATCCGCCCTTCTCTCCAGTGACCAGGACTTCGGCGATGGCAGTCGCCTCCGGGTAGGGGAGCTGGCCATGCATGTCCCGCACGAAATAGCGGCGCAGGGGAATCAGAAAGAGAACGCCGAGACATCCGCCGGCGAGGCAGATAAAGATCGTCTGCACCGGGTGAGGATCGAGCTTCAAGATGTACAACGCTGGAATGGTGAAGACGGCCCCGGCAACGACCGGGCCGGCAACCCCTCCGATTGCGGTGATGATCACGTTCTCCAGCAAGCTGGACCGCCGGCGGTAAACACGGGCGAGGCCGATGGCAAGGATCGAAATCGGAATGGCTGACTCCATCACCTGCCCGACCTTCAGTCCCGAATAAGCGGCGGCGACCGTAAAGATGATGCAGAGAAAGATGCCCCATCCGAGAGACCGCGTGGTGAGTTCTGGCAATCTAACGTCGGCGGCCACAATCGGCGGGTAGGATTCGCCGGGCTTTAAAGGTTCATACGCACTTTCGGGGAGAGACTTGACTTCGAGTTCAGGCATTGGAGAGTGACCCTCCTAGCCGGGCGAGAGGCTCGACCGTCATCAACGCCCGGATGGCATTTCTCCCCAGCCGAATCAAGGGGAGTGGCATATTCATGGAAAGTTCATCATTTGCCGTGGAATCGCAGCAAGGACGGAGATCACAGTCCTAGGTGGCGGCCAACCCACACTGGCACAGAACTTTACAGTTGTTTGACGATTCTTTACCCGAGCTGCGACTCACCTGTGGTCGAATAGACTAGGTTCCGGAATTCATCATGATGGTGTTGTGTTGCCAAAAAGGATTGGGCCTGGTGTGCCAGCTCGGGAGGCGCGGTGCACGTTCCCATTTTCTCGTGGCTCTGGCGATTGTGGGCCTTGTGCCAATGATGCTGTCAGCGCGAGTTCAGGAGGTCCCGGCCTCCGCCCCAACGATACGCCCGGTCGGGACGGTAAAGACAATTGCAGGCAACGTAGTCTCACTGGCGACCGATGCAGGTTCCACGCTCAACATTGTGATTCAAGATTCCACTCGCATCGTTCGCACCGCCCCCGGACAAAAGGACTTGCAGGGTGCGACACCTCTGGGATTGGCGGACCTGCAAGTCGGCGACCGCATGCTGGTGCGCGGCAAGCCCGGTGACGATGGCAAGTCCGTTCTGGCGCTTTCGGTCATTGTCATGAAGGAGGCCGACATCGCCACGAAGCAGGAGCATGAACGGGAGGACTGGCGAAAGCGCGGCGTCGGTGGACTGGTAAAGGCAATTGACGCCGGCAACGGGACCATCACCGTCTCTGTTTCAGGTTTTGGCGCCAGCAAGACAGTCACTGTCCACCTCTCCAAGGACACGATTGTCCGTCGCTACGCTCCGGACTCTGTGAAGTTCGACGATGCGAAGCCGGGAACCGCGGAACAGATCAAGCCCGGCGACCAGCTGCGCGCCCGCGGCAACCGCAGCGCAGATGGCGTTGAGCTGACCGCGGAGGAAATCGTCTCCGGGGCCTTCCGAAACATTGCTGGAACGGTGATCTCAACTGATCCCGCGAACCACTTGATCACCGTCAATGATCTCGCAACGAAAAAGCCAATGACTCTAAGGGTCACCAACGATTCCCAGCTTCACAGCCTTCCTCCCGTGGTTGCGCAACGAATCGCCGTGCGGCTGAAAGGCGGCACGCCGCAGCCAGGTGAGAACGGGGGCGCCCCGCCTGGCGTGCCAACCGCCCAGCAGCTTCCCGAGACACGCCCGGGTGGTGGAGGAAGGCAGGGAGGTGCACCAGACTTCCAGCAAATGTTGGGTCGCATGCCGGCGGTGGGCCTCGGGGATTTGCAGAATGGGAGTGCAGTCATGATCGTCGCGACGGAGGGTACCGCCGCCAGCCCGTCCACGGCAATTACGCTGCTCACCGGGGTGGAACCGATTCTTACAGCCTCGCCCGATAGCGGTCACGCGGCCATGCTGTTGTCTCCGTGGAACCTGAGCGGTGCGGGTGGCGAGGCTGCACTGGGAACGAATCCCTAAGAGATGGGCTGCGGTGCCAAGGAATCTTGATGAGATTGTGTAGAGCTTACGGTTTCAGGGTTGCAGTTCTGGTCTGGCTGCTGAGCATCCCAGGACAATTGTTCGCCCAGGACGGCTCCGGCACGTTGAAGGGCCGAGTGACCGACCCCTCCGGTGCCGTGATCCCGCAAGCGGCTGTCTCTGTGACCGGAACTCATGGCGAAACGAAGACTGCGGTGACTGACAATCACGGTGCCTATGAAATCAAGGGACTGGCCCCAGGAAACTATACGGTCAGCACGACGGCGAAGAGTTTCGCGACCTCAACGGAGCAAAATGTAGCAGTTTCCGGTAATCAAGTGCAGGAGTTCGATATCGCGCTGGAAATTGAGGTCAAGCCGGAGAAGGTTGAGGTTGAGGACCAGAGTACAACGGTCAACACCACCGCATCCGACAATGCCAGCTCGATGGTGATCCGCGGAAAGGACCTCGAAGCCCTGCCCGACGATCCTGACGAACTGCAGCAGGACCTGGAAGCGCTCGCGGGGCCATCGGCGGGGCCGAACGGCGGGCAGATTTACATCGACGGATTTACCGGCGGCCAGCTCCCGCCCAAATCGTCGATTCGTGAAATCCGGGTCAACCAGAATCCATTCTCTGCGGAGTACGACAAGCTCGGCTACGGACGAATTGAGATTTTCACCAAGCCCGGGACCGACAAGTATCACGGCCAATTCTTCATTCACGGCAATGACTCTGCCTTCAACTCGCTCAATCCCTTTGTGGCTGAGGTGCCGCCCTACCATTCTGAACTGTATAACGCCAGCATCGGGGGACCGTTGGGCAAGAAGGCTTCCTTCTTCTTTACCTTCGAAGGACGCAACATCAATGACTCCAGCGTTGTAAATGCAACCATACTGGACCCGAACTTCGATCCGGTTCCATTTACGCAGGCGGTACCGAATCCGCGGACGCGCTTCAACCTCAGTCCGCGCATCGACTACCAGCTCAGCAAGAACAATACCCTGACTGCCCGGTACCAGTTCCTGCATAACAGCGAAAGCAACGAAGGCATAGGACAATTCTCCTTGCCGTCGCAAGCCTACGACTCCACCAATGAGGAACACACGCTGCAGATCAGCGATACCCAGGTTTTGAGCCCGACCGTGATAAATGAGATCCGGTTCGAATACGCACGCGACAACAGCACTCAAACCGTGCAGAGCTTTCAGCCGACCGTCTCCGTGTTGGGCGCGTTTACCGGCGGCGGCAACCAGAGTGGCAACCCCGCCGATATTGAGAACCGTTACGAACTGCAGAATTACACCTCCATGGTCCGGGGGAACCATCTCATAAAGTTTGGCGGACGGTTACGGGCCAGCACCGATTCCAGCCGTTCGAACGCAAACTTCAATGGAGTTTTTACCTTTCCGTCCATTACCGCCTACCAGATCACGGAGCAGGGCCTGCACGATGGACTGACCCCGGCGCAGATTCGTGCGGCCGGGGGTGGCGCCAGCCAATTTTCTATCACGACGGGACAGCCTCTCACCGAGGTCTCGCAGGTTGATGTGGGACTCTACGCACAGGATGATTGGCGAATTCGTCCCAACCTCACGCTGAGCTATGGCCTGCGCTTCGAGACCCAGAACAACATCCACGACCATGGCAACTGGGCCCCGCGGGTGTCTGTGGCCTGGGGAGTGGGCCGCGGGAAGAATCCCTCGCCCAAGACGGTTCTGCGGGCGGGTTTTGGAATGTTCTACGACCGCTTTGCGCAAAGCCTGGTCTTGCAGGCCGAGCGATTGGATGGCGCCACCCAGCAGCTGACTCTCGTGACCGATCCGGATTTCTATCCCAATATCCCAGCCTTGCCAATCCCGGGAGCCCAGGTTTCACCGACGATCTACCAGATTTCTCCCAACCTGCGGGCCCCGATGACGATGCAGACGGCGGTCAGCGTTGAGCATCAGATCACGCCCAAGGCGACGATGGCTGTCACGTATCTGTATGTTCGCGGAGAGCAGCAACTTTTCCTACGGAACATCAACGCGCCCCTGCCGGGGACGTACGATCCCGCAGATCCCAGCAGCGGAGTGCGGCCCCTCGGGGGAACCGACAACATCTATCAATATCAAAGCGAAGGGATCTTCCGGCAGAACCAGCTGATCGTGAACATGCGAGTCAATGCGGGATCGAGGTTGTCGCTTTTTGGGTATTACACCCTCAACTATGCCAACAGCAACCTGGGCACAGGCGGTGGCGGAGGCGCCAGCTTCCTGTCCAATCAGTATGACCCCATGGCCGATTACGGGCGCTCGTCATTTGACGTCCGTCATCGAGTGTTTCTTGGCGGTACGTTGTCCTTCCCCTACGCCTTCCGTCTCAGTCCGTTCATGCTCGTGACCTCTGGTCAGCCGTACAACGTCACGACAGGACAGGACTTAAACGGGGACTCGATTTTCAATGACCGTCCAGCATTAATTTCCACCACTACGTGTCCAACCAATGTGCCCCAGGGACCATCGTTCTTGTGTACGCCTTTGGGGACGTTTAACTCTGCCGCGACCTCAGGGCTGATTCCCGTCAACTTTGGGACGGGGCCAACCCTCTTTACGCTGAATCTGCGTTTGAGCAAGACCTTTGGCTTTGGGAAAGAGAGCAAGAACAGCGCCACGGCGGGTGGCCCAGGCGGCCCAGGCGGGCGCGGTGGCCGCGGAGGGGGCCCGGGAGGTGGATTGGGAGGACGAGGACTCTCCGGGGCCGGTGGACCCGGGGGCGGTTTCTTCGGCATGGGTGGCACGACGGACCGGCGCTACAACTTGACCTTCGGGGTCTCCGCGCGAAACGTGTTGAACCGCCTGAATTTTGCGCCGCCGGTGGGTGATCTAAGTTCTCCGTTGTTCGGCCAGTCGAATGCTTTGGCGGGTGGGCCGTACTCGTCGGCCGGCGCTAGTCGGAGGATAGACTTGCAGCTGCTATTTTCGTTTTAGTCGGTCTGCATCCTGATAAAAACAGAGCCTCGGTTGCAGGAAAAGGAAAGCCTTAGAGAAAATTCGGAATTCATAGACTGTGGGGGATGCTGGTGTGCTTGCTGGCCTTGTCTGGTTGTTCTTCCAGTTCGCCCTTACGATTACCCTTTCTCCGGACACTACTCAGACGATCAATGAAGGTGAAACCAAGACCATCACCGCTATGGTCGCGAACGATTCAACCAATGGAGGCGTGACCTGGAGCCTTTCGGGGGTCGGCAGCTTGAGTGATGCCACCACCACCTCAGTGACCTACGTAGCGCCGAATGTCGTTTCCACCGATACCAGCGTGACCATCACGGCACTTTGACGATCAATGTCAACGCGGTGTTGACGATTACTTCCACATCCTTGCCCATTGCCACTCTGGGACAGCCTTATGTCGGAGTAGCAGTAGCTCTTGCACCTGCACCTCGGAGCTTCAGGAAGTAATGAGTTCTTGCAGCCGGGCACGGTAACTGCGGCTGCAGGAGAGTTCTTTACCATCCTGCAGAATCACCATGTACTCGCCACGGTTGCAGGGATGCAGTTCCTTGATCTTCCTGACGTTCACAATGATCGACCGGTGAATCCGGACGAACTGGTTGGGATCGAGCCGGTTTGCGATGCGGCTTATGCCCTCCCGCATCATGTAGGACTGTTCGCCAGCTTGCAGTCTGACATAGTTAGCGGCCGCTTCAATCCAATCAATCTCATCCATGGGGAGGAGGATCACCTTGCCACCCGATTTCACCACCAGGCGCTTGTCCATGCGGGGCTCGGATTTTACGCCGGCCAAAAGGCTCATCAGGCGGCGAGTTAGATGACGGTCGTGGGTTATAAGGAGTTCCTCGCGTGTCCTCTGAATTGCGGCGCGAAGCCGCTGCCGGTCGAGAGGCTTTACCAGGTAGTCGAGGGCCCCAGCTTCGAACGCACGCAAGGCATCGCGATCGTGCCGGCTGGTGACAATTACGATGGGACGCTCGACTGCCGGAATGCTGTTCAACACGCGAAGACTGTCGGTGTCAGGCAACTGAGTATCCAGCAACAGCAAGTCTGGTTTCAAAGTATGCACTGCTGTGATGGCCTGGATGCCCGCGCCACATTCTGCAACCACGTGAATTCCGGTTTCTGCCGCCAGCAGCAGCCGTAACTCTGTGCGGGCAGCCGCTTCATCATCCGCGATCACAGCGCGAATTTCAGGCATCAGCATCCGGACATCAGGCATGTCACCTGCAACCTGCGGAAACCATCCCATGTGCATATGGACGCAACTCAGAACCAAAAGGTTGGTCACTACTTCGTCGTACACCGGTACCTCAAAGTGCACGTTCCATACCGGCGTCACAGTTGAAGTTTGATTTTTTCGATGCGACAAAAGTTCGCTGCGATGAATTTTTATTACGCACAACTTCGCCTTCCGATTTTGGTAGCGAAATGGGCTGTAAATACTGATTCACGTAGCCTTTTGTCACGTGGTTTGTCAACTTCTCGTAAAGTTGTGTAACTGGTTCCGCTTCGTCGCCTGCTGCGTCAATTCTCATCCCATAAGAGAGACAACCCATCCCACCGGCCATAGAGCGGGCTCTTTCGGTGCGCCGCGTGCATCGCAAAAGATATTCCGTAAACCAGGCGCAAGAATCAGCTCGCGCGCCTGCTGAAATGAGAGGAGAAGTAAATGAGTGTTTCGAGGGTGAGGTCGTTATTAGCGTTTGTACTTGCCATGTTTGTGATCACGAGCGTGTCACAAGTGTTTGCCCAAACCACTACAACGGGGGACATCAGTGGTGTCGTCACCGACCCAACAGGGGCTGTAGTGGCGAATGCATCGATAGTCGCCAAGAACCTGGATACTGGGAGCGCCCAGTCTGCCAAAAGCGGCGGCGACGGTTCCTACCATGTGGCGCTCTTGCAGCCGGGAAGTTATTCGGTTACGGTCACGGCGCCGGGGTTTCAATCCGTCAGCCGGAAGACCACGGTTACCCTGGGTTCTGATACAGCCGCCAACTTCCAACTCGCGGTGTCAAGCTCGCAGGAAACCATTGAGGTCACCGGTACCAGCGCAGCAGGTGTTGAGACCGAAGACGCCAATGTAAACACGAACTTCAACACGGCGCAGGTTTCACTCTTGCCCAACCCGGGCAATGATATGGCTGCGGTTGCTCTGACAGCGCCGGGGGTTGTGATGAATACCGCCGGCGGCTCGACCTTCGGAGGAGGAGATTTCGAGGTCTTCGGTCTTCCTGCCACCTCCAACTTGTTCACCGTGGATGGGGCGAACAACAATGATCCGTTTTTCAACATCAACAACACCGGCGCCACCAACCTTTCGCTAGGGCTGAACGATGTCCAGGAGAGTACGGTTGTGGCCAATGGCTACAGCGGTTCCTATGGAGGTCTTGCGGGAGCCAACATCAACTACGTTTCTAAGTCCGGCTCCAACCAATATCACGGTAATGCCGAGTACTGGTGGAACGGCAGCGCGCTCAATGCCAACCAGTATTTCAACAACCAGACCGGAACGCCCAAACCGTTCGTGAACGCCAACCAGTGGGCGGGCTCGTTCGGCGGTCCCATTAAGAAGGACAAAGCGTTCTTCTTCTTTGACTACGAAGGCCTTCGCCTGGCGATTCCTTCGCCCACGACGATCAACCTTCCTACGCCGGCATTCCAGGCGGCCGTCCTCAACAACTTGAACGCGACCGGATTCTCAGCCTCGGTGCCGTTCTACCAGCACATGTTCGATCTCTATAACGGCGTTTCTCAAGCCAACTCGGTTGCTTTGCCAGGAGGGACGGACGCAAGTGGAAACGTGATCAGCGCTCCTGGTTGCAGCAACGTTACCGACCTGGGAGCGGCATTCGCAGCCTTCGGGACCAACGGTACGCCTTGCGCGGTACAAGTCGTAGGCTCCAGCAGCGCCCACACTCACGATGTCTTCTACGCGGGTCGCTTTGACCAGAACATCGGAAATAACGACAAGCTGTTCGTCCGTGTGGAACACGAGCACGGCCTGCAGGCCAGCTTCATCGATCCGGTAAGCCCGCTGTTCAATGCGGTCAGCGACCAGCCGCAGTGGCAAAGTCAGGTAAGTGAGACCCACACCTTCGGCGCAGACAAAGTGAACAACTTCAACGCCTCGTTGCTGTGGTACAGCGCGGGTTTTGCGGTGGCGAACCCCGCCGGCACGGATCCCAAGACCGGGTTCAACGGCACCCTGTTCCTGGGAGACAACTCGCTCGCCGCCCTGGGCGGTCTGAACGTTATTTTCCCCCAAGGACGCAATATCACCCAGTACCAGTTTGTGGACGATTTCAGCTGGATCAAGGGCCGTCACAACTTCAAGGTAGGCATCAATTTCCGTCGTGACGACATCAGCGATCAGGGCCTTACCCCGTTCAGTTCTCCGGAATTGGTCGAGTTTTCGCTGGCCGACTTCGCCGCAGGGGGTGTCGGATCGCAGGGTAATGAAATTGTGCAGAACTTCCCGGTTCAGAAGGAGGTTCCGATTGCCCTCTATCAGTTGGGGTTCTATGGTGCGGATGACGTCAGGGTCACGAAAGACCTGAAGTTGACGCTCAGTCTGCGGCTGGACCATATCTCCAACCCGGTGTGCCAGACCGACTGCTTCCAGCGGTTTTCGGCGCCGTTCGACCAGCTCGACACTAACGCTCCGGTCAACCAGGCGATCAAAACCGGTTTGCACCAGGCGTTTCCTTCGGTCACCTCAATCGTCTGGCAACCCAAGGTCGGCTTCGCGTGGTCTCCGATGGGGCGTCAGAACACAGTCATTCGCGGCGGCATCGGGATGTTTGCCGATGCCATCCCCACCGGCGCTATCGACAGCTTCCTGAACAATGCTCCTCTGGTTCCGGGATTCACGAACTTCTTCGCCCCGCTTTCTCCCGACCAGCCGGGCAACCTGTTTGCTTTGTCGCAGGCGGCCAATGCCAGCTTCCAGGCCAACTTTGCCAATGGCGGCGCGGTCGCGCCGTTCAACTTCTACAACGCGACCGCAGTCAAGGTCCCGCTGTACTACAAGTGGAGCCTGGAGGTGCAGCAGAACGTGGGTTGGCATACGACGTTAAGCGCGATGTATGTTGGCAATCATGGCACGCATGAGGAAATCTCAGACGGCGCCTTGAACGCGTCGTGTTGCTTCCCGGGTCAACTGCCCGGCGGACAGACTACGTTTGCGGGTCTGCCAACGACCACGCCGGATCCACGCTTCGGCACGGTTTTCCAGCAGGCCAACGTCGCCAACTCCAACTACAACGGCATGGTCGTGACGGCCACACACAGCATGTCCGGAGGCTTCCAGTTCCAGGCCAGTTATACCTGGAGCCACGCGCTGGACGAAATCTCCAACAACTCGCTCTCGCCCTTCGGCGTGAACGTCAACGCACAGAACGCGGACGTCATTTTTCCCCAGGACCCGAACAATCTTAAAAAATACAACTACGGGAATGCGGACTATGACATTCAGCACAACTTCACTATGAACTATGTGTGGAGCGATGCCTTCCGTCACTTGACCAGCTGGGGTCCCAACGCCTTGGTCAAGGGATGGACGTTCTCCGGAACCATCTTCCGGCATAGCGGCTTGCCGTTCACAGTGTTCAGCAATGACTACACCAATGGTCTGTCCGCTGGTTTCTACGGTTCGGGCACTCAGTATGTGTTCGCCGACGTGGTCGGAAACCCACCAACCAGTTGCTCCGGAGACGCGGCCAAGTTGAACAATCCGTGCTTCTCGACGGCCAATTTCCCCGACCCGACTACCGGTTTCGGCAACCAGCGCCGCAACCAGTTCCGCGGACCGGGGTTCTTTGACACCGACTTCTCGGTGGAAAAGGCCTTCGGAGTGCCCAAGTGGGAAGGAGCTCAGTTCTCGATTGGTGCGAGATTCTTCAATCTCTTCAACCATCCGAACTTCTTCTTCCCGATCGGCAACTCTAACAGCCCGCAATTTGGGCAGATCGTGGCGGCAGCCAGCACTCCGACCAGCATCGTCGGGTCCGGACTGGTCTCAGATACATCGCCACGGATGATCCAGTTCCAGGCAAAATTCCAGTTCTAGCTTTCCTGGGTAGCTAGAGGGCGGCCTCGACTGAGGCCGCCCTTTTTTCTTGCAATGGAGGACGGGCGTCCGCGCCCGCCGTGTCGGCACTACTCGCCCATCACTTTCACGATCACCCGCTTGTCGCGCTGGCCGTCGAACTCGGCGTAGAAGACGCGCTGCCAGGTCCCGAGGTCGAGCTTTCCCGCCGTGATCGGAACGATGACTTCGTGATGGATCAGCAGCGCCTTAAGGTGCGAGTCGCCGTTATCTTCTCCGGTCTGGTGGTGCTGATAGTTCTTGTTAAAGGGCGCGAGTTTCTCTAGCCATTGGTCGATGTCCTCGATCAGCCCTGACTCATTGTCGTTGACATAGATGCCTGCGGTGATATGCATGGCCGAGACCAAGACCATCCCTTCCTGCACCCCGCTCTTCTTGACCGCGTTCTCAACCTGCGGGGTGATATGGACATAGGCACGATGGGTTTTGGTGTGAAACTTCAAGTATTCGGTGAGGACCTTCATGGCTGGCTCCTGGAAGACGCGCTTTCTGATTCTACTGCGCTTAGGATGACAATGATTGGGACGCACACCGATGGGACAGCGACCGTCGTTATGTCGGCAGGCGCTGGGGATCACCGAAGGATCGGCGACCTTAGGGGAGAATGATCCTGGAGGTGGTTCTGCCGTGCTCAGGCTGGATTACTTGTCGTGTCTGCTGACCGTGGCTTCAACCATTCTGGTGGGAAGACGATGCTGGGAAGGTTGGGTGCTGGCAGGGATTAATAGTGTCATCATTTGTTTTATTGGCGTCCGAACGGCGCAGTGGGGCTTTGTTCCTGCGAATCTGTTCTGCATCGTGCTGTACGGGGTGAACCTGCGGGCGTGGCGGAAGGCGGAGACGCCGTGAGAACACATCCGGGTGACCGCTAGCGATTGCTGGCAGCCCGGGCGTTACGACGGCGGGTCTCTTCAGCACGCATTTCTTGCACGCTTTGAACTACCGAGGACGAGTACAGCGCTCTTACCCATTTCGGATCGTTCCACTCTGGACCTTTATCCAAGGCAGCAAGAAAGCTCGGTAATGCCTCATCCGGTTGCTGGGCCTGCCATCGACACACTGCGCGTGCCATGCTCAGCACATGGGGCGTGGGCGCAGATTCGTACTGGACGGCGTCGAGCAGCTGTAACGCGTCGGCCAGATGGTGCAGCTCGATTTGGGCGAGAGCCAACCGGACCACCGTCATGCTATCACCTGGGCGTTGCTGATAGGCCCGGGCGAGAAGATCCACTGCCGGTGGAAAGTCAGCAGCCTTGTAATACCACCAGCCGAGCTCTCCGAGCAGCGCCGGGTCCTGCGGCTCCGACTGACCTCCGCCAGAGGTCCCCAGAACACTAGCGGGACGCGGATCTCCTGCCAGAAGTTCCAAACCGGCGTACGCTACTTTCAACTGCTGCGATTCTCCGTGGACTGAGTTCATCCACTGGCGGAATTCGCCAGCCGCAGTAGTGCGGTCGGCGGCAGCCAGCGCATAGGCATATTGATTGACGATCTCAGGCTGGGGGCCGCCCATCTCCAGAAGTTTTCGAAAAGAAGCCGCAGCCGTGGGAAAGTTCGCTTGCGCGAACTGTGCCCTGGCCAGGATCTCCAATGCCATGGGTTGCGCGGGCTGAACGAGGAGCGACCGCGCCGCAAGTTGCTCTGCCGCGGGATACGCGCCCCGTTTCAAAGCTTCTTCGGCACGGTCGGTCCAGAACACATAAGCAATCGCGAGATCGCGCTCGGTTCGGACCTCCCAATGCTCGCTCGCGATCATGGTCTGGACTTGGGCAATGCGTTCGGAAGCCAGCGGATGGGAACGGAAGTATCCCTCCAGTGTCTCCTGCGCAACCGTGGAGAGCTCCTGTTGCGGAGTTTTCGCACGCGTGTGGTATTCCTCGTAGAGGCGCTGGAAGGTCTCGAACATGCGGATGGCGCCGTTTGCCGAATACCCCGCCTGCACCACCAGGCGTGTGCCCTCGCGATCGGCTTCGAGTTCCTGGTCTTTGCTGTAGCCCGCCTCAAAGATTTCGATTGGCAAAGCGATCAGTTCGGCAAATGGTACCTTGCGCAAGGCCTGCTGCTGCTGAATGCGTTCAGCGCAGTGGTAGTGGTCGATGTGCTCGATCTCATGCCCGATGACCGCTGCCAGTTCATCCTCGCTGTCCATTAAGGCGATCAGGCCCTTCCCGACAAAAACGTGACCTCCCGGAAGGGCGAAGGCATTGGTTAAGTAGGGCTCGGGAACATAGTGGAAGCGGTAGGGCAACTTGCGATGCGCGTAGGGCGCGAGGCGGCCGCCGACCTGGTCCACGTAGGCCTGCACGTCCTTATCGCCTCCAAGTTTCTTCTTTTCCCAGTCCGTAGCGTAGTACTTCGCCATCTGGTCGCCGATGGCGATCTCCTCCTGATCGCTCATCCGGGTGAAGCGCACGGGCATACGGGTGAGTTCCTTCTCGGTGTCGGCCACTAGGAATAGGACCGAAGAGGCGTCTGCAGTGGTATCCACTCTGCGGCGCTCGCTCACCACGATCGCAGCCACGCACAGAGGCACAATCACCGTCAATGGAGCCCAGCGTTTCATAGATATTGCCGCAGCGTTTCACGATTGCGGGTGTAGAGAAACGATACCAACAACAGCGCAGCGCCCAGAACGATGAACGTCAGATAACGATCGCGAGGATTGAGTCCCCACACGTCAACGACGAGGATCTTTCCGACACACAACAACAACAGACCGAGACCCGAAAGCCGAAAGCTACGCTCAGCCATCCACAGGGCAAACAGAAAGACGGCGACGCCCTCGACCCCCCAAGCCACAGTCACCATGCCGTGGCGCATCTCGACGGCGAGAAGGATAGTTAGCAGTGCCAACCCAAAGAAGAAAAATAACTGTTCCGGCCGGTCAACCAGAAAGTGGAAGAACTTGGCAGGAATGCTCTGCGACGCGGGTTCGGTGCTCCCCCTCAGCCGGAAGGCAAACGGCAGAGACGCAAAGAGCAAGAGGACCACGACACCAACGCAAACGATGCGGCTCTCCCACGCCGGGGCGGGGAAGTAGCTGCGCTCATAGAAGTTGTGCAGCAATGTGCGAAACAACACTCCAAACGCAATAAGAACTCCCTGCCCGCGGAAGATACCCTGCTTACTCCACCAAGCCAGGGCCAAAAGGGCCAATGCCAACGCGGCCCAGGCGGCGGCAACCCAGTCGGCGGGGAGCTCGAATCGCATAAGGGATGCAACCGCGACGGTGCCCAGCCAGCAATGGACTTCAGGTGACCGCAGTCTGCGCTCAAGTTGATCAAGATTGGTTTCGGCCTCTTGCAGCCGCCAATAGGCGTAGAAGAAACCCAAAGCCAACGGCATGATGGTGTACACACGCGGGCTGAGTTCTCCGGGGTTTCCAGCTGCGTTAAGGTTGACATAGAAGATGCGAAGGAAGCCTGCGAAAGACAGTAAATAGGCTTGCAGTCGCAAAGCTAGTGCCTGGTAACTGAGGCCGAATTCGAGCAACAGGAGTCCTCCGGCCACCCACGCCACGGCCACGGCAACCGGTCTGAGTTCGTACCAGGCCAGCAAGGCAAACAAGAAAGAGGCCGAGAAGGTGTAAGCTCCGGTCGCCCATTCCCGTGGGCTAACCAAAAACGAGGTATCACGCCAGTCAGCGGCCCAACTCCAGGCTGAGGTGGCGTACAGCGCACCAACGACAAAGGCGATGGTGATCAGCCGCAGCGTGATCCCGTGAAATGTGGCGCTGGAATCCAGGTTGATCACAAGTACACGCAGGAAGGAAGCGATTCCGAGCACGTGCGCCTGGTGAGCCAGAGCACGAATTCCCAACCGGCTTCCCAGGAGGGCGAGTGTCAAGCCCAGTAACGCCCAGGCTACCGCCGTCCAGCTATCGGGGAAAGCGATCCAGAGAGCGGTGAATGCCATCGCGCCTGCGGCGTAGGACAGGCGTTCCATCAGTTGCTTGTCAAACTCCGCAACGAACAGGTCCTTCCAACGGACAAGTATCCAATAGGCGTCGGCATAGAAAACTACCGCGGCGAGCAGGAACATTATGGCGAGCGGAAAATCGCCGCGGACAATCGCCCCGTCCATGCGCATGCCGTAGACCCGCGCGGCATCGACACTCAGGAGTTGTCCCGCGACCAACACTGTCGCCAGCATGCCGATACGGCGGAACACAATCTCCCTGGTCCAGACGCCGATCAGCAGCAAGGCTTCGGCTTCGAACAGCCAAAGCACTGCAAGCCGCGTACCCGAGTAGCGGAAGGGAATGGCAGCAATCAGAAGGGTGACACCAATCGTCGAAAGAACGATGAAAGCGGTGCGCCGATGGCGGGTGGCGGGAAGCTGCCCGAGCAGCGTT
>Ga0335084_10003179_pt1 | contig 15987 bp, 19 predicted proteins | sample Lox_Sample_44_FD_206721 | JGI IMG/M metagenome (GOLD analysis project Ga0335084, IMG submission 206721) | Soil microbial communities from Loxahatchee National Wildlife Refuge, Florida, United States - Lox_Sample_4.4 | ecosystem: Environmental > Terrestrial > Soil > Wetlands | place: USA... | reverse complement strand
CTGCACCAGTCGCGGCAGTGCGTCTTCGAGGATGCCGGGCGCCGGATCCATGGATGACGACAGCACCACGCCGTCGCAGCGCGCGCGCTGCTGGGCAATCGCGAGTTCGTCGAGCGGCGTATCCGCACCCAGCAGCACGGTACGCAGTCCGGCCGCCTGCGCCTCGAGTGCGAACAGCAACAGCCCGATTTCGTGAAATTCGCCAGGCGCGCAGGCCGTCAGCAATCTTGGCCCTTCGGCATAGCGCATGCGGTGCTGGAGTCGAGCACCCAGCTTGCTGCGCAGGTACATGGCGAAGAAATGTTCTTCGGCGACCGCGCCCCGCAGCACGCGCCAGCGTTCGCCGAGCAGACGCAGCAGTGGCCTGACAAGCTGCTGGGTCACTCGCTCGACCGGGTGCACCGACAGCGCCTCATCATAGATGCGATCGAGTTCCCGTTCGTCGAAGCGGGCAACCGCCGAGGCCATCTGCTCGACATAGGCGCGCCACGTCCCGATGGACTTCCGAGCCGTGGCCGAGGTATCGGCATCCAGCGCTGCGCACACGCGACTGATCGGCACGCCGCGTTCGACCAGCGCCAGCGCCCGCCGGATGCGTTCCACGTGGCCGTGGGTGTAGAGGCGATGGCCTTTCGGCGTGCGCAGCGGTCGAATCAGCCCGTAGCGTCGCTCCCAGGCACGCAGCGTCACCGGATGGACCCCGGTAAGGGTGCTGATGGTGCGTATTGTCAGCTGTTCGACCGGCTGGGTTACCATGTACAAATCTTATATTTGCGAACAGAGGGTCGCAATTATTCCTGCTGAATATCTGTACAGAACATGTACACCCCGTGCCAGCCCCTGGCGCCGGGCGCGCCGTCGATTACCTGCGCTACAAGCCGCGACCCAGGTCCTGCAACTGGAACCCTTGCAGCGGCCGCGCCAAGCCGCGGGTCAGCGCCATCGCCTTGAAGTTCTCGCCCATCGCCTCCGGCAGCAACAATTGCCGCGCTTCTGCGGCGAGCCGCGCAACCGCCACGGCAGTCGGCGCCTCGGCGGCAGCCGACGCCGCGGCCTGCAGCTCTTCGTGTATGCCGGCGCCCATCAGGAACGCGGCCTGCGTGCAGTAACCGGCGACCTCGAGGCCCGCGGCATCGGCCGCCTCGGCCACGCGCGTGAAGTCCACCCAGGCGGTGATGTCCTGCAGGCCGGGCTGGAAGAACGGATCGTCGTGCGCGCGGTGCCGGTAGTGACAGCGCAGCGTGCCGCGACTGCGCTGCGGATGATAGTAGTCGCGCCGGCCGACGCCGTAGTCGAACAGCAGCACCGCGCCCGCGCCGAGCACTGCGGCCAGGCCCTGGATCCAGCCTTCCGCCAGCGGACAGACCTCGGACTCGAAGCCGGGACCGGCGCCGGCGGCGCGCAACGCCTGCGGCAGCAGGCCCAGCGCCGCGCGCAGCGCCGGCGTCGGCGCCCGCGCGCTCCAGCCCGGCGCGCCCGCGGCATCGAGCGCGACCCCGAGCTCGTCACAGCCTGCAGCGGTGAGCACGAAGCGCTTGAACGGCAGGGCGTCGAGCACTTCGTTGGCCAGGATGACGCCGTGGATCGGCGCAGCCGGCAACGCCTCCAGCCAGCGCACGCGCGCGGCGAGTTCGCGCGGCGCCGCGGCGATGCGCGCCCGCTGTCGTTCGCGCAGCTCCGCGCTCACCTCGAGGATCAGGTACTCGTCCGGCAGCTTGCCGAGCGTGGCGAGACGCGTGAGCACGTCCAGCGCGAGCCGGCCACTGCCGGCGCCGAATTCCAGCACCGCGGTCGATGCGCCGCTATTCCCGATCTCCTGCAGCACTTCCGCGCACTGGCGTGCGAGGCTGTAGCCGAACAGGCTGGACAGCTCCGGCGCAGTGACGAAATCGCCGGCGGCGCCGAACTTCGCCGCGCCGGCGCTGTAGTAACCGAGACCCGGCGCGTACAGCACGATGCGGAGATAGTCGTCGAAGGGCAGCCAGCCGCCCGCGGCGGCGATGCCGGCGCGCACCGCCGCCAGCACACGCTGCAGGTGCTCCTGTTGGGCGCCATCGGCCGGCGGCAGTGGGTTGGTGTGCGTGTGCGGGCCGGGCATAATCGGACGATGGAAGCGTCCCCTCCGTTGGCGGGCAAGACCGTGCTGGTCACGGGCGCCGCGCGCCGCGTGGGCGCCGAGATCGTACGGCATCTGCATCGCGACGGCGCGAACGTCGTCATCCACTGCCACCGCTCGCGCGCGGAGGCCGAAGCACTGGCCGCCGCGCTCGATGCCGCGCGCGCCGGATCGACGCTGGTGCAGGCCGCCGACCTGCTCGACACCGACCGGCTGCCGGCGCTGGTGCAGGCCGCGGTCGCGCGCTTCGGCCGGCTCGACGTGCTGGTGAACAACGCCTCGAGCTTCTATTCCACGCCTATCGGCACGATCACGCCGGCGCACTGGGCCGACCTGGTCGGCACCAACCTCAAGGCGCCGCTGTTTCTGGCGCAGGCGGCGGCCGCTGCGCTGCGCAGCGCGCAGGGCGCGGTGATCAACATCGTCGACATCTACGGATTCCGGCCGCTCAAGCAATACAGCGTCTATTCGTCGGCCAAGGCCGGGCTGATCCAGCTGACGCGCGCGCTGGCCCGCGATCTCGCGCCCGAAGTGCGGGTGAACGCGGTGGCGCCGGGACCGGTGATGTGGCCCGAAGCGGCGGCGGCGGTGGACGAGGCGCGGCAGCAGGAAATCATCCAGAGCACGCTGCTCAAGCGCAGCGGCACGCCGGCGGACATTGCGCGCGCGGTGCGCTTCTTCGCGGTCGACGCGCCGTTCGTCACCGGGCAGATTCTCGCGGTCGACGGCGGCCGCAGCAGCGGCTGGCAATGACAGGGGACGGAGCCCCATTTTCGACGACTGTCTTCGTCCACCGATCCGTCACATCGACAATGGGGCTCCGTCCCCTTCTATTCGGCGTTCAGGTCCAGCGCCAGGCGCGTGAGCGGCGGACACTGCGGCGCCAGCTCGCGCCACAGGAGCGCGAGCGGGCGGCGCGCGATCGGATGCATGCGCTCGGGTTCGAGTTCCGCCGCCGGACCGAGCATGTAGGCGCGCCGCAGCAGGTCGGCGCGCGGCAGCTGCAAGCCCGGCCGGTCGCTCACGGCGTCACCGAACAGCAGGATGTCGATGTCCATCGCGCGCGGCGCCCATTTCGGATCGTCCGGCTGCCGCCCGCACGCCGCCTCGATGGACTGCAGTCGTGCCCGCACCTCGTCCATGGTCAGCGCGGTGTCGAAGCGCGCCGCGGCGTTGATGAAGTCCGCGCCCGCGAAACCGGCGGCGGGATTCCGGTACGCCGCCGAGAAGCGTACGCCGGGAAAGGCCGACTTCAGCAGGCGCGCGGCCTGCGCGATGCGCTCGGCCGGTGCGATGTTGCTGCCGAGCGCGACCAGTACCGGACTCACCGGTGCCGCTCGATGCTGACGCCGACGTCCTTCGAATGGCGGATCGCGCCGGGCTTGTTGATGGCGACGCGGACCCAGGCCAGCGGGAACTCGGCCAGCAGCAGCTCGGCCAGGCGCTGCGCCAGCGTCTCGACCAGCTTGAAATCCGTGCCTTCCACCCAGGCCAGCACGCGCTTGGCGACGCGCTTGTAATCGAGCGTGTCCGCCACTTCATCGGTGCGCGCGGCGCGCGCGCAGTCGCAGGGCATCTCGAGATCGATCACCAGCTTCTGCTTGACCTGGCGTTCCCAGTCGATGAAGCCGATGATGCATTCCGTGGTCAGCCCGCGCAGGAAGATCCTGTCACCCGTGGCACCCGGTTCCCTGACGTCGGCGCGGCTCATGTGGCGGTGTCCCGTCGGCTCCTGCTGGTCGGCGATGTCAGGCGGCGCGCGCGGCGCCGGGTGGCTGAAGTTCCGTCAGTGGCCAGCGTGCCCGCACCGCAATGCCGCCGGTGGCGTGTTCGCCCGCGCGCAGCCGGTACAGGCCGGCCAGCGCGATCATCGCCGCATTGTCGGTGCAGAACTCGGGCCGCGGGTAGCACACGCGCACCCCGCGCCGCGTTGCCGCGCGCGTCAACACCGCGCGCAGCTCGCGGTTCGCGCCCACGCCGCCGGCGACCACCAGCGTGTCGCGTCCGGTGTGTTCGAGCGCGCGCAGCGCCTTGGCGCACAGCGTGTCGACGATCGCCGCCTGCACCGCCGCCGCGATGTCCGCGCGCCGCGCGTCGGTGAGCGGCTCGGCCCGCACCAGCAGCAGCACCGCGGTCTTGAGGCCGGAGAAGCTGAACTCGAAGCCCGGCCGGTGCAGCATCGGCCGCGGCAGGTCGAAACGCCCGGCGCGGCCGCACGCGGCGAGCGCGGCGAGTTCGGGTCCACCCGGATACGGCAGGCCGAGCAGCTTGGCGCACTTGTCGAAACATTCGCCCGCGGCATCGTCGCGCGTCTCGCCCAGCAGTTCGTAGTGGCCGATGGCGCGCACGTCGAACAGGGCCGTGTGGCCGCCGGACACCAGCAGCGCGACATGCGGCAGCGCCGGCGGCGAGTCCTCGAGCATCGGCGCCAGCAGGTGGCCTTCCAGGTGGTGCACGCCGATGGCGGGCAGCCGCCAGGCCATCGCCAGCGCACGCGCGAGCGCCGCGCCGGTGAGCAGCGCCCCGACCAGGCCTGGCCCCGCGGTGTAGGCGATGCCGCCCAGCTCGGCCGGCTGCACGCCGGCGCGCGCGAGGGTCACGGACAACAGGGGCAGCAGCCGCTGCAGATGGTCGCGCGAGGCCAGCTCAGGCACCACTCCGCCATAGACCCGGTGCAGATCGACCTGACTGTGGAGTTCGTGCGCCAGCAGGCCGCGTTCCGCGTCCAGTATGGCGACGGCGCTCTCGTCGCAGGAGGATTCCATGCCCAGCACTTTCATGGCAGCGCGCGAGTATGCCGGTTTTTGCCTTTTTCGCTTAAGGTCATTAGAATCCCCGCCCCTGCCCTCGTCGGCTTGGGGTTTTTCGCTCGCAAAATCAAGAGGTTGAGTTTCAGATGCCTAGCGTCCGAGTCCGCGAGAACGAATATTTCGATGCCGCCCTGCGGCGCTTCAAGCGCGCCTGCGAGAAGGCGGGTGTTCTGGCCGAGCTGCGGCGCCGCGAGTTCTACGAAAAGCCGACCCAGGAGCGCAAGCGCAAGAAGGCGGCCGCCGTGAAACGTCACCTCAAGCGCAATTCGCGCGACGTTTCCCGCACGCGGAACTAGCACCGGCGCGCCGCGTGGATCTCAAGGCACGCATCAACGAGGACGTGAAGGGCGCCATGCGCGCCGGCGAAAAAGAACGCCTCGGCGCGCTGCGCATGATCACCGCGGCCATCAAGCAGCGCGAAGTCGACGAGCGCATCCAGCTCGACGATGCGCAGACGCTGAGCGTCATCGAGAAGATGATCAAGCAGCGGCGCGAGGCCATCGCCCAGTTCGAAACCGGCGGCCGCGCCGACCTCGTGGCCAAGGAAAACGCCGAGATCAAGGTGCTGGCCGCCTACCTGCCTGCCCAGCTGTCCGAGACCGAGCTCGATGGGCTCATCGCCAAGGCCATTGCCACGACCGGCGCCGCCAGCATCAAGGACATGGGCAAGGTCATGGGACTGATCAAGGGTCAGGCCGCCGGCCGGGTCGACATGGCCGTGGCCGGCGCCCGGATCAAGGCGAAGCTCGCCGGCTGATACGGAAGTTCAGCGGCCGGCACCGCTTTCCGACGCCCCCGCCGCTTCGCGACGGCCATCACACTTGCCTGCCAGACGGCCAGCGGCCGTCAAGTTGCCGTTCGCTGCGCCGATAGCACGGGCACTGAGCCCCTGATTCAGGGCTCGCGAGTGCGTGCATGTTCGGATGGAAGTCGCTGACTGCTGACCTGCTGCGAACCGGCCTGGTGCACAGCCGCCCGGCGCGCGCGGCCGCCGTCGTGCAGCGCCCGGCCAGCGGGCCGCCGGTGCTGCTGCACGCGGCCTTCGAAGCGCACACCAGCGGCGAGCGCGGCGAACGGGCGACGCAGGCCCTGCTCGCGCGCCTGCCGAAACGCAGGTGCCCGATCGCCGCGGTGCTCGACGCCGCCGACTACCAGATCATCGCCACGGAGCCGCTCGACCTGCCGCCTGCGGAGCTGCGCGAAGCGGTACGGTGGCGGATCCGCGAGCGCAGCAGCGTGCCCGCCGAACATGCCGTGCTGGACTGCTTCTCGCTGCCCGCGGCACGTGGCAGTGCCACGAGCCTGCAGGTGGTGGTCGCCCCGCCCGCCAGCATCGATGCGCTGGCCAGCATCGCCAGCCTGGCGGCGCGCGAACTGCGCGTCATCGACATCCAGGAGCTGGCGCTGCGCAACCTGATGGCGCTGCTGCCGCAGGACCGGCTGGGCTGCGCGTTCGTCTTCCTCGGGCGCAGCGCCATCAACATCCTCATCTCCTGCGCGGGCGTGCTCTACGTGACGCGACGCATCGACGCGGGACTGCGCGGTGGCGGCACGCAACTGGCGCTGGAAATCCAGCGCTCGCTGCAGTACTACGAGTCGCAGTTCGACCGCGCGCCCATCGGCGAGATCGTCATCGGACCGGACTGCGCCGAAGCCCGCGCCCTGGTGCCGGAGATCGCCAGCGCCAGCGGGCTGCAGGTGCATGTGCTCGACCTCGGGTCGGTCATGCAGTTCGCTCCCGACATCGGGACGGTCACCGAGCCCGAGTTGCTGCTGGCAATCGGCGCGGCGCTGCGGCCGGCGGAGGCGGCATGAGCAGCCTCGGGCCCCAGTATGTGAACCTGTGCCGGCAACCCGCCGGCTGGCAATCGCGCATCCTGAAGGCGCGCGGCGCGGCGCTGGCGCTGCTGGTGCTGGCCGGCGGACTCGTGACGCTGACGGTCATCGCCAGCGTGGGCATGAATCTGGGACAGAACGAGGCCGACCGGCTGACCGCCGCCAGCAGCGAACGCCGCGCGCTGCTGGAGGCGGCCGACCAGCAGTACCGGCTCGATGCCAGCTACCGCAAGCTGCGGCAGCACGTGGCCCAGCTGCAGCAGGTCATCGCGCGCCAGGACGTGATCCTGCTGCGGCTGCGGGACACGGACCTCAATCCCGGCACCAGCTTCAGCACGCGGCTCGCCACCCTTGCGCAGGCCCGCATCGACGGCGTGTGGCTGACGAAGATGAACTTCTCGATGCAGCCGGCGAGCCTCAGCCTGAGCGGCATCGCCATGGACGCCGACCTGCTGCCACGCTACCTGGTGCAGCTCGGCAGCAAGGCGCGCCTGGGCGTCCGGCAGCTCGACAACCTGTCCGTGGACCGGAGCGTGAGCGACCCGCGGGCCGCCGCCGCGGGCGCGGTGGGCTTCAGCCTGGTGCTGCAGGACAGCGCCGATCCGGGGACCTCATGAAGCTCGCCCGGGTCCAGCAGTGGTTGCAGGCGCGCTGGCTGCTGGGCGCGCGGCGCTTCGACGCACTCGGCCTGCGCGAACGGCTGCTCATCGTGATCGGATCGGCGCTCGGCTTGCTGCTGTTGTGGAACAGCGCCGCCATGCAACCGCTGTACGAACGCGCGCGCCGCGCGAACGCGCAGCTGGCCGCAACGGCGCCGGATGCCGCGCAGGTCAGCGAACTGGATCACCTGCTCGATCTCGAGGCGCAGCTCACGGCGCAGCAGACCCAGAAGAAGCTGCGCCTGGAACAGCGCGCCGCCAGCCTGGTTGATCCCGACAAGATGCACCTGCTGTTGACGGAGATCATCAGTAGCAGCCGCGGGCTGCGGCTCGTGAAGCTCGCCAACCTGCCGGTCGAGGAGCTGCATGGTCCACCATCGACGGAGGGCACCGCAGCCGATACGGCCGACACCAGCACGAGCGCAGCAGACCTCACCCCCGCGGTCGCCTTCGTGCACGGCATCGACATCACCGTGGCCGGCGACTACGCTGCCGTGAGCCGCTATATCCGCCAGCTCGAAACCCAGCCATGGCATTTCCTGTGGCGCAGGCTGGAACTGGATTCCAGCCACTATCCCGAAGTCAGCGCCCGCATAGAAATCGCCACCCTGGGCCTGGAACGGCAATGGCTCACGCTATGAACCGGCACAGCGCGAGCCTGCGGCCCTGGCTGGTCGCGACGTGCCTTGCGGCCGTGCACAGCGCCGCCGCGGCCGCGGACGATCCGATGCGGCCGAGCTACCGGCGCCCTGCCGGCGGCGGCGGCGCGACCCAGACCGGCGGCCCGCGCCTGCAGGCCGTGTTCGGCGATACGCAGGCGCGCGTCGCGATCGTCAACGGCCAGGTCCTGACGGTGGGCAGCCGCATCGACGGCCTGACGGTCACGAGCATCGGCGCACATTCGGTCGAGCTGCGCCAGGGTGCGCGCTCGGTATCGCTGAGTCTGGCCGGCGCATCGAACCTTTCCGGCGGAGAATGAACGTGAACAACAAGAATTTCCGGCAGATCCTCATGGCACTGGCATGCCAGCTCGCGCTGCTGACCGGCACCCGGGCGGCGGACGTGGCAGGTGCCCCCCGCTTCGACGTCGAAGTCGCCGATGCGCCGGCGCGCGCATTCTTTCTCGGGCTGGCGCGCCGCGGCGGCGACAACGTGCTGGTGCACCCGCAGGTCGCGGGCAACCTGACGCTCAGCCTGCACAACGTCACCGTGGCCGAGACACTCGACGCGGTACGCGAGCTGTACGGCTACGACTATCGCCGGCTGGCGGCCGGCTGGTTCGTGCTGCCGGCCACACTGCAGACGCGTTTCTTCCAGGTGAACTACCTCGACATGGCGCGCCAGGGTGAATCGCGCACGCTGGTGAGTTCCGGCTCGATCACCGACGCCCGTCACGACCTGGGCACCGCCGGCGGCGGCGCCGGCGCCGGTGGTGCGGCTGCCGCGGCCGGCAGCGGCATGAACGGTGCCGCCGCCGCGGGCAGCGGCGCCGAGGTCACCGGCACCAGCATCGTCTCGCGCACCGACGTCGACTTCTGGACGCAGCTCGAGGCCAGCCTCAAGGCCGTGATCGGCGCCGGAGCCGAGCGCAGCGTGGTCATCAACCGGCAGTCGGGCATGGTGGCCGTACGCGCTTCGCCCGACGAACTGCGCGGCGTCGCGCAGTACCTGGAGCGCATCCAGAAGACCGTCGGGCGTCAGGTCATCCTCGAGGCCAAGGTCATCGAGGTGGAGCTGAGCGATGCGTTCCAGGCCGGCATCAACTGGGGCGCGGTGCTGAAGAACGGCAGCCAGACCTTCTTCGGCGGCCTCGGCACGCCGCCCAACGGCTTCGACAATCCGCTGCTCAGCAACACCGGCGCGCCGGTCACGGTCGGACCGGGCAATCCGGTCACCAGCCTCGCGACCCAGAGCCTCGGCGGCGCGTTCACGCTGGCCGTGGACCTGCACGACGTCGGCGCCTTCCTCGACCTGTTGAAGACGCAAGGCACGGCCCGGGTGCTGTCCAGCCCGCGGGTCGCGACCTTGCACAACCAGAAGGCGGTGATCAAGGCCGGCACCGACGAGTTCTTCGTGACCGGCGTGACCAGCAACACCACCACCGGCACGGCCACCACCACCAGCCGCGACGTGGAGCTGACGCCGTTCTTCTCCGGCGTGGCGCTGGACGTCACGCCGCAGATCGACGCCGAGGACCATGTGATCCTGCACATCCATCCGTCCGTCAGCGAAGTGCGCGACCAGTCGAAGCGCATCACGGTCGGCGGCCAGACCGACGAGCTGCCGCTCGCGGTCAGCCAGGTGCGTGAGTCCGACAGCGTGGTCAAGGCGCGCAGCGGCCAGATGATCATCATCGGCGGCATGATGCGCACGCTGAGCAAGCGCCAGAACTACGGCACGCCCGGCCTGAGCGCGGTGCCGGTGCTCGGCAACCTGTTCAAGAGCAGGCGCAACGTCGAGACCAAGACGGAGCTCGTCATCCTGCTGCGTCCCATCATCGTCGATGACGACAACGCCGCCGCGCTGGCTGCGGAAGTCGCGGCACGGCTCGACGCGGCGCCAACCGCGGGGCGGCGCTGAGCGCCATGGCCACGGAGCTGCCCCAGCGCGTCAGACGCCTGCGGCTCGGCGAGCTGCTGGTGCAGGCCGGCATCCTCGGCGCCGACCAGGCCGAGGCGCTGATCAAGGAACAGAAGCGCACCGGCCTGCGGCTCGGCAAGCTGGTGATCTCGCGCGGCCTGGTCACCGAAGACGCGCTCAACCAGCTGCTGTCACGGCAGCTGCAGGTGCCGTATGTCGACCTGCGCCAGCAGCAACTCGACGCGGCCGTGGTGCAGCTGATCCCGGAATCGATGGCGCGCAAGCACCGCGCGGTCGCGCTGCGCCTGAACGGCGCGGCGCTGCTGCTCGGCATGGCCGACCCCACCAACCTCGCCGGTTACGACGAGATCGCCGCGCACGTGCGCCGGCCGCTGGAGCTGGCGCTGGTCGCCGAGGCACCGCTGCTGGCGGCGCTCGACCTGCTGTACCGCCGTACCGACGAGATGAACCTGCTCGCGCAGGAAGTGCGCGACGACCTGCGCGGCGTGGCGGCCGACGCCGAGGGCATCAAGGTCGACGAAGCCTCGCCCGACGCACCGGTGCTCAAGCTGCTCAACAGCATCTTCGAGGACGCCCTGCAGGTACGCGCGTCCGACATCCACATCGAACCGGCCGAGCGGGCGCTGCGCATCCGGCTGCGCGTCGACGGCACGCTGAACGAGCACCTGCTGGAAGGCAACCGCGTGTCGAGCGCGCTGGTGTCGCGCATCAAGCTGATGAGCGGCCTCGACATCGCCGAGAAGCGCCTGCCGCAGGACGGCCGCTTCAGCCTGCAGCTGCGCGGCCGGACCATCGACGTGCGTGTCTCCACGCTGCCGACGCGCTCGGGGGAATCGGCGGTGCTGCGCCTGCTCGACCAGAGCATGAGCGTGGTGCCGCTGGACCAGCTGGGCATGGACGCGCCGCTGCGCGCGCGCTTCACCGACATCATCCAGCGCAGCGCCGGGCTGCTGCTGGTCACCGGGCCCACCGGCAGCGGCAAGACCACCACGCTGTATTCGGCGCTGAGCCACCTGAACAAGGCGGACGTCAAGATCATCACCGCCGAGGACCCGGTGGAATACCAGCTCGACCGCATCTGCCAGGTGCAGACCAACGCGAAGATCGGGCTGGATTTCGCGCGCGTGCTGCGCACGGTGCTGCGCCAGGATCCGGACGTGATCATGGTCGGCGAGATGCGCGATCTCGAGACCGCGGAGATCGGCCTGCGCGCCGCCATCACCGGGCACCTGGTGCTGTCGACACTGCACACCTCGACGGCCGTCGGCGCCGTGAGCCGGCTGCTGGACATGGGCGCGCAGGGCTACATGATCGCCGCAGCGCTGCACGCGGTGCTGGCGCAGCGGCTGCTGCGCCGCGTGTGCCCCGACTGCGCGGAACCGCACGCGCCGGACGCGCACGAGCTGGCCTGGCTCCGCGCCCAGTTGCCGCCCGGGCAGCTGGCCGCCGCGCGCTTCGTCGCCGGCCGGGGCTGCAGTTTCTGCAACGCCAGCGGCTACCGCGGCCGCATGGCGGTGCACGAGCTGCTGGAATTCGACACCGAGCTGGGCGACGCGGTGCGGCGCGCCGACCTCGCCGGGCTCGAATCCGCCGCGCGGCAGCGCGGCTTTCGCAGCCTGACACTGCGTGCGCTGGATGCGGCGGCGGCCGGCCAGACGACGGTCGCCGAGGTGATCAGCCAGCTCAGCGGCGTCGACGAAATCAGCCGCGCCACGTCCGCCGCGCCGGCCGCGGCAGCGGAAGAGCTGGCGCCCGAAGGCGTGGCACGCATGATGGGCGCCTGAGCACATGCCGCAATACGCCTACACCGTGCGCAATGCCGCCGGCAGGTACCAGTCCGGCAGCATCGAAGCGCAGGACGCGGGCGAGGCGGCGTTGCGCCTGGAATCGGTCGGGTTCCTGCCCATCACCATCGCCACGCGCGATACCCGGGGCCTCGCGCCGGCGGAGCTGCTGCGCCGGCTGGGCTTCGGGCAGCCGCGCACCGCCGACCTGCTGCTGTTCACGCGCCAGATGTACACCATCGCCAAGTCCGGCCTGCCGTGGCTGCGCGGTCTGCGCGGCCTGATGCGCAACACGCGCAATGCCCGGCTGCGCGCGCAGCTGGAGCGCGCGGTCCAGGGACTCGAGGCCGGCCGCGAGCTGTCCTATTCGCTGAGCCACGGCGACGACCTGTTCCCGGAGCTGTACGTCAGCATGGTGGCGGTCGGCGAGCAGACCGGCACGCTCGACACCGTCTTCCTCCGGCTGACCGATCACCTGCAGGCCGAGCAGGACATGCGCGAGCGGGTGGCCGGCGCGATGCGCTATCCGCTGATCGTCGTGGCCGCCATCGTCGCCGCGATGGCAGTGCTGTCGGTGTTCGTGATCCCGAAGTTCGCGCCGCTGTTCAGGCAGCTGGGCTCGCTGCCGCTGCCGACCCGCATCATCCTGGCGACTTCCGCCTTCGTGCAGCAGCACTGGTTCGCGCTGCTGGGCGCCGCCGCCGGCACAGTGGCCGTGTTCCTGCTGGCCACCCGCGGCGGCACCGGCCGACTGCACTGGCATCGCCTGCGGCTGCGCTTCCCGGTCTTCGGCGGGCTGCTGCTGCAGTCGGTGCTGGCCCGGGCGCTGGGCACGCTCTCGCTCACCCTGACCGCCGGCCTGCCGATGCTGCAGGCGCTGGAGTTGATCGCACGCTCGGCCGACAACGATCACATCGCCGCGCGCATCCGCGACATGCGCCGCCAGCTCGAGTCCGGCGAGCCGCTGAGCCGGGCCGCCGAGGCAGTCGGCATCTTTCCCCCGCTGGCCATCCAGATGGTGGAAGTCGGCGAGGAGACCGGCGAGCTGCCGCGACTGTTGAACGAGATCTCCGATTTCTATCGCCGCGACGTGGACTACACGCTCAAGAATCTCGGCACGCTGATCGAACCGGTGCTGATGGTCGCGGTCGGCGGCATGGTGCTGGTGATGGCGCTCGGCGTGTTCCTGCCGCTGTGGGAGATGATCGGCAAGGTCGCCGGCGGCTGAGACCTGCGTCACGGCCCGCCGGCGCGGCCTTCAGCGCTGTCGCAGGGAGCCGATAGCCCGGATGAGACTGAATGAGTGCGTCGCATGACGGGCGCGCGCAGGACACTGGAGAGCTCTCATGAAGAATCGGTCCGCCATGCGCGGCTTCACGCTGATCGAACTGGTCGTGGTGATCGTGATCCTCGGCATCCTGGCCGCGTTCGCCGTGCCGCGCTTCACGGCGATGGAGGGCCGCGCGCGCGAGGCCTCGATCAATGCCCTCGCCGGCAGCGTACGCAGCGCCTCGGCGCTCGCCCATTCCATGTGGCTCGCCTCCGGCGGCCCGGCGACCGTGCCGATGGAAGGCAACAACATCGCCATCACCAACGGCTATCCGACCCGGGCCGCGCTGCCCAACACGCTGCAGGACACCAGCGGCTTCACCTACGCGGCGGGCACCGGCAGGTTCACGCGCAACGGCGCGCCCACGCCGGCCAACTGCAGCGTCACCTACACCGGCCCGGCGGCGGCCAATGCGGCGCCGACCATCGCCGTTGTCGTCACCGGCTGCTAGGCGCAGCCGGGGATGGACCATCCCCGAACTGGTGGTGGTGCTGACCGTGCTGGCGATCGTCGCGGCTCTGGCCGTGCCGCGCGGCTTCAATCGCGATGTGTACGCCGCGCGCGGCTTTGCGGTGGAGGTGGCCGGCTCGGCGCGCCTGGCGCGAGCCATCGCCCGCGCCAGCGGCTGCAGCGTGCGACTGACGATCGACGCCGGCGGCTACCGGGCACGGCAACGCGCCCCCCAGGGCACGCACTGCGCGACATCGGGCGCCTTCAACACGGCGGTCAGGCGCAGTAACGGCACGATCATCCAGGGCACGCTGCCGGCGGGCCTGGCATTCGGTGGCAACCTGCAATGGACCTTCGACAGCGACAACAGCGTGCAACTGGCAGGCGGCACCAGCGCGACGATCGGCACGAACGTGATCAGCGCCGATCCGGTCACCGGCCTGATCACCGGCCCGTGACGGCACCGGCGACCGGCCGCGCAGCGCAGCGCGGCATCGCGCTGGTGGAGGCGGTGATCGCCATCGCGATCGTGTCGATCGCCGCCACGGTCATCCTGGCGCAGGTGTCGCAGGCCAACGCGATCTCGGGGCGCAGCGCGGTGCAGGCCGAAGCGGCCACCATCGCCGACGCCTACCTCACGGAGATCCTCGGCCGCCCGTTCAGCGATCCCGACGGCGTGGACGGCGAGACGCTGCGGCGCCTGTACGACGACGTGGACGACTACAACGGACTGAACGATGCCATCGCGCGCGACGCCTCGGGCAACGCTCTGCCGGGCGGCAACCGCTACCAGGTGCGCGTGACCGTCGCGGCGGCCGGCGGCCTGACGGGCGTGCCCGCGAGCGACGCGCGGCTGGTGACCGTCACGGTGACGGATCCGGTGGGCGGCACCGTGACGGACAGCGGACTGAGGTTGCGCTGATGTCGCGCCTCACCACGACCAACGCGCACGGCTTCACGCTGGTCGAGCTGGTGGTGGCCATCGCCATCACCGCGATCGTGGCGAGCTTCGCGGTCAGCCTCATCTCGGCGCCGACCAACGCGCTCGACGCGGCCACCAGGACCGCCACGCTGCGCGAGAACGCGATCCAGGCCATGGACCGCATCGAACAGGAGTGGCTGCAGGCGCAGCCGAACACGCTGCGGTTCCGCAGCGCAGCCGGCGCGCTGGCCATCGAGCACCTGGCCGTGCTCGATGCGACCACGCTGTTCAGCGACCTGGCCGCGGTGCCCGCGGGCGAGCGCCTCTCGGTCGGGGTGCCCGACGCCCAGTTCGAGACGCTGGCGCCGTTCGCGCAGCTGGCGAAGCCCTTCGATTCCACCAGCGCCTATCTGTCGCTGCAGAGCACCGGTCTGCCGGGCGTCAACGCCTACGCGCTGGCCGACGTCATCAGCCCGCCGGGCACGCGCATCCAGATCGACGCCGGCTCCGCGGCCGGGCAGGACCGCGTGCGACTCACGCCGGCCGCGCTGTTCACCGCGCTGGGGGCCGTGCGCCGCGCCTACCTGGTCGGCGGGCCGGTCACCTACCTGTGCGACCCGGTCAGCGGCACGCTGCAGCGCTACAGTGGCTACGCCATCGCGCTCACCCAGGCGCTGCGCGACAGCGACGCCAAGCTGATGGCAGCCGGCGCGCAGCGCGCCCTGCTCGCCACCGGCGTCGCCAACTGCCGCATCAGCAGCAGCCCGTCCGCCAGCGCCGGGCAGACGGTCTACAACCTCACCGTCACGTTCCGCAGCGGCAATGATCGGCTGGTGTTGAACGCGCGCCGGGTGAACGACGATGCCGGGTGAGCGGCGTACCTGCCGCCACGCGGTTCTGCGTTGCCGCCAGGACAACCGGCGGCGCGGCGTCCAACAGGGCTTCGGCCTGTTGCCGGCGCTGTTCGTGCTGGTGATCGGCGCGCTGATCGGCGCGACGCTGGCGCCGTTGCTCGCCGGCGGCCAGCAGGTGAATGCACTGCTGCTCGGCCGGCAGCGTGCGGCGCAGGCCGCACGCGCGGGCGCGGAATGGGCGCGCTACCGCATCGGCCAGACCAACGCCTGCGCCGCCGGCACGCTCAACTTCGGCGCCGCCTACGGCGCGCTGCGCGGTTTCCGGGTGACGGTGACCTGCAGCACCACACCGCACGACGACGGCGGCACGCCGCGCGCCGCCTACGTCATCGATGCCTTCGCGCAATACGCGAGCTTCGGCTCGGCGGACTACCTCAGCAGCCGCAGTGTCGTGACGCTGGTCCGCTAGCCCACGCATTCGCGCGCGTGCAGCCAGGCCGCGGCAAACACCCGCTGAAAAGGGCTTCGTCCCCATTTTTCCGGCGGGTAGACTGCGCGCATGGCCGGCCGCATCCCCCAGCGCTTCGTCGACGAGCTGATCAGCCGCGCCGACATCGTCGAGCTG
>Ga0335084_10003178_pt1 | contig 15987 bp, 14 predicted proteins | sample Lox_Sample_44_FD_206721 | JGI IMG/M metagenome (GOLD analysis project Ga0335084, IMG submission 206721) | Soil microbial communities from Loxahatchee National Wildlife Refuge, Florida, United States - Lox_Sample_4.4 | ecosystem: Environmental > Terrestrial > Soil > Wetlands | place: USA... | reverse complement strand
CCCTCGCCGAAGGCGGTCGCCGCCGCCCGCGAGGCGGTCGAGCGGGTGAACCTCTACCCCGACGGCTCGGCCTTCCTGCTGCGCAACGCCATCGCCGCGCGTCACGGGGTGGGGCCCGACGAGGTCTTCGTCGGAAACGGCTCGAACGAGCTCATCGAGCTCATGGTCCGCACGTTCGTGCTCGACGGCGAGGAGGTCCTCACGAGCGCGCAGACGTTCGTCGCCTACCGGCTGGCGGCGCAGGCGCACGGGCGGACGCTGGTGGAGGCGCCGATGCGGGCCCGCTTCCACTACGACCTCGAGGCCCTGCGGAAGCTGCTCTCGCGTCGCACCAAGGTCGTCTTCCTGGCCAACCCCGACAACCCCACCGGCAGCTGCTTCCCGGAGGGCGACCTCGTCGCGTTCCTCGACGCCGTCCCGCGCGAGACGCTCGTGGTGCTCGACGAGGCGTACCTCGAGTTCGTGGACGGCGCGGGCTACCAGGATGCGCTCACCCTGCGGAGGAAGTACCCGAACCTCGTCGTGCTCCGGACCTTCTCCAAGATCCACGGCCTGGCCGGCCTTCGCCTCGGCTACGGGTTCGCCCGGCCGGACATCGTGGAGTACGTCGACCGGGTGCGCCCTCCCTTCAACGTGAGCCTCGTGGCGCAGGCGGCGGGCGTGGCGGCGCTCGGGGACGACGCGCACGTGGCGAGGAGCCGCGAGCTCGTGCGGACGGAGCGGCCTTTCCTCTTCGACGGGCTGCGCGCCCTCGGGGCCCATCCGGTGCCGTCCCAGGGCAACTTCGTCCTGGCCGACTTCCCGGGGAGGCCATCCAAGGATCTCTTCGAGGCGCTCCTCCGGCTCGGCGTGGTGGTGCGGCCCATGCACGGGTATGGCTTCCCCACGGCGCAGCGGATCACCGTGGGCCGGCGCGCCGACAACGAGCGTTGCCTCGCGGCGCTCGCGAAGGTCCTCGGAGCCTGAGGCGATGGCGCGGCCGTTCATCGTCGCCATCGACGGGCCGGCTGGCGCAGGCAAGTCGAGCACATCGAAGCTGCTCGCCGGGAGGCTCGGGTTCGCGCTCGTCGACACCGGCGCCATCTACCGCACGGTGGCGCTCGCGGCGACGCGCGGGGGCATCGCCCTCGACGACGACGCCCGCCTGGGGGAGCTCCTCCCCGCGCTGGCCATCCGCTTCGCGCCCTCGCCCGGCGGTGGCCAGCGGGTGCTGCTCGGCGACGAGGACGTCTCCGCGGAGATACGCACGCCGGGGATGTCGCTCGGGGCGAGCGCGGTTTCGGCGCGCCCGGTGGTGCGGTCCGGGCTCCTCGAGCTGCAGCGGAGGCTCGCGCTCGCGCCCGAGAACCGAGGCGCGGTGCTCGAGGGGCGGGACATCGGCACCGTGGTGTTCCCCGACGCGGACATCAAGTTCTTCCTCACGGCCGCTCCCGAGGAGCGCGCCCGCCGCCGCCACGCCGAGCTCGCCGCGAAGGGCGACGGCTCGACGTACGAGGCCGTGCTGGCGGACCAGCTGAAGCGCGACCGCGACGACTCCTCGCGCGCGGTGGCGCCGCTCCGGCCCGCCGGCGACGCGCGCGTGCTCGACACCGGCGGGCGCACGCTGGACGAGGTGGTGGAGGCGCTCGCCGCGGAGGTGCGCGCCCGGGCAGGCGGGGGCGGGCGGTGAGCGACCTCCCCACGGCCGAGCGCACGTACGGCCCGCGGGAGTGCGGCAGCTGCCGCCTGTGGCGCCCCATCCTGGAGGACGAGCGAGGGCCGATCGGCCCCTGCCGCCTCGAGGTCCGCACCGGCGACTTTCCGGGCACCGCGCCCGCCTGCGAGCGCTACCTGGGCCGCGACCAGGCCATCCCGGCGGCCGCTCCCGCTCCGGCCGCGCGTCGCCGCGTGGCGCGCCCGGCCGGTCCCCACGTGCACCACGCCGGCGAGACCGAGCCCGCGGCGCCCCGACCCCCGCTGCCAGAGGAGCTGACCGACATGACGCGCGAGGAATTCGCCCAGGCGATCCGAGAGGCGCTGGAGGAGTGGAGCCCGGTGCGGCTGGCGCCGCGCTGGGAGGGCGGCACCGTGGTGCTGAAGCCCGGGGATCCCGGCACGCAGCCGAAGGAGATCCCGCTCGACTCCCTGTTCCACAAGATCGTGATGATCCGCGACCGGCTGCGCGTGCTCGAGCAGAGGGTGAACGGGCACGACAAGCTGAGCGACGCGGACAAGGTCGAGCTGCAGCAGTACGTCACCCGCTGCTATGGCTCGCTCACCACCTTCAACCTGCTCTTCCGGGACGACCGCGACCGCTTCGTGGGGGAGAAGGGCGAGAAGTAGACATCCCTCACCTCCCGCCGCCGAGCGACGGCGGGCCCGCCGCCCCGCGCTGCGCGCGCGCCCTCGCCAGGTTGCGCTCGTAGGCGGGCAGGCCCGGATCCCGCGAGCGCGTCGCCAGCTCCACGGCCGCCGCGTACTCGCGGCAGGCGCCGGCGAGGTCGGCCGATCGCTCGTAGGCCTCGCCCAGCGAGTCGCGCGCGTTGGCGGAGGTGGGGTAGCGCTCGACCACCTTCTCGAACGCCGCCCGGGCCGCCAGCAGATCGCCCCCCCGCATGAGCTCGTAGGCGGCCAGGTTCAAGGCGCCCTCGGGAGGCGTTTCGTCGGTTCCCAGGCGCTCGGCGAGGGCCCGGTAGTGGGCATCCACGGCGGTGATCCCGCCCCTCGGCCCGGCGTCGCCCTCGGCGACCGGCATCCGGTAGCCGGCGAAGACGTCCAGGAGGGCCTGGTAGTCCGCGAGGAACAGCACCGATCCGTGGTCCTCGCCGGGGAACGCGTGCGCGTGGAGCTCCACCCCGGGCGCACGGGCCACGATGGCGCCGAGCCTCTCGAGGTCGCGCGCCATGTCCGGCCCCTCGTCCCCGCGGGCGACCACCAGGATGGCGCGCAGGTCCGGGCGCCTCGCCACGAGCTCCTCCATCCGGCGGAGCGGCAGCCCCGAGTCCCAGCCCAGGCTGGGGCTGACCGCGACGTGCGCGCGGAACATCCCCGGCCGCGAGGCGAGGACGTGCAGCGAGAACAGGCCGCCCAGGGAGTGGCCCGCGAGGATGCGCAGCGACGCGGTCCGGTAGGTCTTCTCGACCCACGGGACGACCTCCTTCTCCAGGAACGCCAGGAGCACGTCCGCGCCGCCGCTCGTCGAGCGCTCCCGGTCGTGCGTGGGCGTGAGCTCGCGCGTGCGGTCGTCGTGGACGAGGCCGACGAGGACGAGCGGCGGGATGCGCTCCTGGCCCTCGAGGAACCGGACCGTGGCGGCGAGCGCATCGGTGTTGCCCGCACCATCCGTGTAGTAGAGGACGGGGAACCGGGCGTCGGGGCGGCTCGGGTAGACCGCCGGGGTGCGGACGACGAGCTTCCGCTCTCCCTGGAACGCCGGCGATCGCAGGGTGACGACCCGGATGTCCTCCTGGGCCACGGCGGGCGCGGAGAGCGCCCCGAGGAGCAGCGCGGCGGCACACCCGCGGATCCGAGCGGCGGCTTCCATCTCCGACATCCTCCCCGCGCGGTATCCCCGGGGGCAAGGGTATCCGTGGGCCGGCCCCGCGCTGCAGCGAGGCGTCGCCCCCTGGCCCGGGGCGCGAACACGCGCTATAGGAACGGGCGAATGGACGTGAAGATCGCGAGGACGGCGGGTTTCTGCTGGGGCGTGCGTCGCACGGTCGACAAGGCCATGGAGGTCGCCGACCAGGCCTCCGGCCCGGTCGTGACGCTCGGCCCCATCATCCACAACCCCCAGGCGGTGGCGCGCTTCCGCGAGAAGGGCGTCGCGACGGTGGAGACGGTGTCCGAGGTGGCCGACGGCACGACGGTCGTGGTTCGCACGCACGGCGCCCTGAAGTCGGAGCTCGAGCGCGCCGAGGCCCTGGGCCTCGAGGTCGTGGATGGAACTTGCCCGTACGTGAAGTACCCGCAGGCGATGGCCCAGCGGCTCTCGCGCGAGGGCTACCACATCGTCATCGTGGGCGACGCGCACCACGCCGAGATCCGGGGCGTGATCTCCTACTCGGAGGGTCCCTGCACGGTGGTGAAGCCGGGCGGGCCGGTCCCGGAGATCAAGGCGAAGCGGATCGCGGTCATCGCCCAGACGACCACCATCGGCGCGGACTTCGAGCGGGTGGTGGGCATCCTGGCGCTGCGCCACAAGGAGGTCCGCGCGGTCAACACCATCTGCAACGACACCGAGGAGCGGCAGGCGGACGCCCGCGCGCTCGCGGCCGAGGTCGACGCGGTCGTGGTGGTCGGCGGGAAGAACAGCGCCAACACACGGCACCTCGCCGAGATCTGCCGGGCGATCCAGCCGCGCACCTGGCACGTCGAGACCGAGGACGAGCTCCGGGCCGACTGGTTCGAGGGGTGCCGGGTGGTCGGGCTGTCGGCGGGGGCCTCGACGCCCGACTGGGTGGTGGAGGGCGTGGCCGGCTGGCTGAAGGCCCTCCCGGAGGGCCCGTCCCAGGCGAAGCCGCTGCCGGGTGTGGCCGTGGGGGCGGCCGGCTCGCCTTGACGCTGTCGATCCGGCCGTGTAGCTTGCGCCGTCCGTGATGGGGGAGTGCCGGGGAGGGACCCCGGCCCGCTCGCCTCCGGCCTCGATCCCCGGGCCGGCCGCGCGCGTTTTCGATCGTACCAGGGGGCACGCAGTGGCTGGCGCCGACCCGAGCATTCCCTTCCTGGCCGGCGCGATCCCGACGTGAAGGTTGGACCCTACCGAATGGAGAACCAGACTACCCGTACGCCCGATTCCGAGGTCGAGGACTTCGCCACCCTGTTCGCCCAGAGCGAGGCGCAGGCTGGACCGATCGAGGAGGGCAAGGTCGTATCCGGCACCGTCATCCAGCTCGCCAAGGACTACGTCGTCATCGACATCGGCTACAAGTCCGAGGGCCAGGTGCCGATTCACGAGTTCGTCCCGGCTCCGGGCGCCGAGCCCGCGGTCAAGGTCGGCGACCGGGTCGACGTGCTCGTCGAGTCCCGCGAGAACGACACCGGGATGGTCGTCCTCTCCAAGGAGAAGGCCGACAAGATGCGCATCTGGGACGAGATCTCGGCCGCGTGCGAGCGCGACGAGCTCGTCGAGGGCGTGATCGTCGGCCGCGTGAAGGGTGGCCTCTCCGTCGACATCGGCGTGAAGGCCTTCCTGCCCGGCTCCCAGGTCGACATCCGCCCGGTGCGCAACCTCGACAAGCTCATCGGCGAGAAGTTCAAGTTCAAGGTCATCAAGTTCAACAAGAAGCGCGGGAACATCGTGCTGTCGCGCCGGGTCCTCCTCGAGAAGGAGCGCGAGGAGCTGAAGAAGGAGACCCTGAAGAACCTGAAGGAGGGCGCGATCCTGAAGGGCGTGGTGAAGAACCTCACCGACTACGGCGCCTTCATCGACCTCGGCGGAATCGACGGCCTGCTCCACGTCACGGACATGAGCTGGGGCCGCATCGGCCACCCCTCGGAGATGTTCGAGGTGGGCCAGGAGGTCCGCGTCGTCGTCCTCAAGTTCGACCCGGCCTCCGAGCGCGTCTCCCTGGGCCTGAAGCAGATCCAGGAGGACCCGTGGCACCGCGCCGACGAGAAGTACCCGGTCGGTTCGCGCGTGGGTGGCAAGGTGGTCTCGCTCACCGACTACGGCGCCTTCATCGAGCTCGAGCAGGGCGTCGAGGGACTGGTGCACGTCTCCGAGATGAGCTGGACGAAGCGGGTGAAGCACCCCTCCAAGCTCGTCAACGTGGGCGACAAGGTCGAGGCGGTGGTGCTCGACATCGACCCGAAGGCGAAGCGGATCAGCCTCGGCATGAAGCAGATCGAGGCGAATCCCTGGACCCTCCTCGAGGACAAGTACCCCATCGGCTCGGTCATCCGGGGCGAGGTCCGCAACGTCACCGACTTCGGAGTCTTCGTGGGCGTCGAGGAGGGCATCGACGGCCTCGTGCACGTCTCGGACATCTCCTGGACGGAGCGGATCAAGCACCCGGGCGAGAAGTTCAAGAAGGGCGACGTGGTCGAGGCGGTGGTGCTGAACATCGACGTCGAGAACGAGCGCTTCAGCCTGGGCATCAAGCAGATCCAGCCGGATCCGTGGACCACGCTCACCGAGCGGCACCCCGTCGGCTCGCGCCTCAAGGGCAAGGTCACGAAGGTCACGGACTTCGGCGCCTTCGTCGAGCTCGAGCCCGGCATCGAGGGCCTCGTGCACGTGTCCGAGATGCGCGACGAGCGCGTCGAGAACCCGCGAGACGTGGTGAAGGAGGGCGAGGAGGTCGAGGTCAAGGTCATCGACATGGACCTCCAGGAGCGCAAGGTGGCGCTGTCCATCAAGGCGCTCCACCGCGACGGCGGCGAGGACGACTACCGCGAGTACCTGCGCCGTCAGGGCGACGGCCGCGCGCGGCTGGGCGACCTCATGGAGAAGTTCAACCGCAGGAAGTGATCGGCCCGCCCCGGGCACGGCGCTCCGGGGCCTCGGCGGCACGGGGGCGGCTCGCGCGAGCGGGCCGCCCTTCTCGCATCCGGGCCCCGCCCACCCCTGGGCTTCACCCTGGGTGATCGGTCGTCGCGCGACTCCTCGTCGCACCCAGGGTGAAAGAGCGCGCACCTTGGGTGGAGCCCTCGAGGGCTGACTCTGCTGCCTCGACCCACTCCATGGCGGCGGGTCCGTGCGCCCACCGGTCGCACCGTCTTCCGAGTTTTCCGGATATTGCGGCGTATTGCCGCAGATACGTACCGATATCGATGGACGCGAAGCGGGTGGGGCGATGCTCCACGAAAGTGGCGGCCCTGATGGGTCCCTACGTAGGGCCAAGGGCCCGGCGGCACTCGGGAATTTTACGTGTAGTGAACACAACCCCTTTCCACCTACACGTCGGGCGAACGACGATGCGCGCACCAACGACAAGCTCCCACAGCGGAGCAGGAATCGCGGAGGAAAACGGGATGCACGCCGCCATCGCCAGCGAGATCGGAAATCTCTTCCAGCACGTCGCAGCCTTCAACGCGTTCGCGACCGGACTCGGCGCCGAGATCGACCAGAGCCGGGACCCGAACGACGAGCACCGGATGCTCCTGGGCCACGGCATCGAGCAGCTGCTCGAGCAGGTGGTCCAGTTCGAGGAGGGCGTGGGCGCGATCGCACCCGACGTGCTCCGCAACACGCAGCAGACGTTCCGCCGCCTCACCTCCGACGTGTTCTGCCAGAGCCGGATGATCGACCGCGCCCTGCGCAAGCCCCGCGGCTACGCCGGCGACCACGCGCTCATGGACATCTACTACACGCGCGACGTCGCCGCCGACGGCCTCGGCGCGGTGCTCGACTCGTACATGCACACCATCCCGGCCTCGCGCGCGGTGGTGGGGCGCAAGGAGTACGTGAAGGGCTGGCTGGAGAGCCGGGTTTCGCGGCGCTCGTGCGCCAAGGTGGTGGACCTCGCCTGCGGGCCGTGCCGGGTGGAGCGCGAGCTCTTCGATGCCGGCCGCGTCGCCGACGCGCAGCTCGTGGTGGTGGACAACGATCCGGAGGCGCTCGCCTACGCGCGCCGCGTCCTCGGCCCCTACGGAGACCACGTCGAGTTCGCGCAGGAGAACGCGATCAAGATGGCGCGCGCCCGCGCCGTGCCGCCGTCCATCGCCGGGGCGAGCTTCATCGTCTCGCTCGGCCTGTTCGACTACCTGCCGCGCGTGCTCGCCGTGAACCTCCTGCGCGCGCTCCGAGCCAGCACCGCGCCGGGAGGCGAGCTCCTGGTCGGCAACTTCGCCCAGGGCAACCCGACCCGCCCGTTCATGGAGTGGGCGTCCGACTGGGTGCTCATCTACCGCAGCGACGAGGAGTTCGTGCAGCTCTTCCTCGACGCCGGCTTCGCTCCCGAGGATCTCACCTGCGAGCGCGAGGCGGAGCACGGCCTCGTCCTCATGGTCACGGCGAGGGTGCCGTAGAGGGGCCTGGCCCGTCTCCGTCCTCGTTGCGGCGCGCCGCGCCGCGTGAGAACCTCGACGGGCCATGACCCCGCACGATCCGAACGAGCCGCTGCCGACCACTCCGGTCGGCGCCACCGAGCCGCCCCGGCCGGCCACGCCGCTGCCGGCGGCGGGCGGCTGGGGCTCTCCCGCCGGCTTCGGCCCGCCGGCCACGCTCGCCCCGCCGCCTCCGCCGCGACGGGATCGGCTCGCCCTCGGCATCGTGGCGTTCATCTTCGGCGGCCTGTTCCTCGTGTTCTTCGGCTTCCTGATGCTCGCCTACAGCGCGGTGCGCGGCGAGTCGCCCAGCATCGCCAGCGGCCCGCGCGTGGGCGTCATCGAGCTGCGCGGCGCCATCGGCATGGACGGCGGCATCGACGCCGAGCGCACGATGAAGCAGGTCCGCCGCTTCGCCGAGGACGACGGACTCCGCGGCGTGGTGGTCCGCATCGACTCGCCGGGCGGCGCGGTCGGGCCCACCCAGGAGATCTACGCGGAGGTGCAGCGCCTCGCGAAGAAGAAGCCGGTGGTGTGCTCGCTCGGGACGCTGGCGGCCTCGGGCGGCTTCTACGTGGCCATGGCCTGCCCCAAGATCGTGGCGGCGCCCAGCACGCTCACCGGATCGATCGGCGTCATCTCCCAGTTCCCGAACGTGAAGGCTCTGGCCGCCAAGCTCGGCGTGGACGTCGAGACGGTGAAGAGCGGCAAGCTGAAGGACGCCGGCAACCCGTTCCGCGACATGACCGCCGACGATCGCGCCTACTGGCAGGCGCTCTCGGACCGCATCCACGGCCAGTTCATCCGCGCGGTCGTCGACTCCCGCAAGAAGCCCGAGGAGGAGGTCCGCCGCATCGCCGACGGCCGCGTCATCACCGGCGAGGAGGCCAAGGAGGCCGGACTGGTGGACCAGCTGGGCAACTTCTACGACGCGGTGGACGTGGTGAAGGCCCAGGCCAAGATCTCCGGCGAGCCCACTCTGGTGTACCCTCCCGACGAGCGCGCACGCTTCCTGGATCAGCTCATGGGCGGGGCGGCCCACGCGCTCGTCGACGCCGTGATCGGTGGGGTGTCCCGCGAGGCCGCCGGCGCGTCCACCCCGGGCGTCTACTTCCTGGCCCGCTAGGAGACCCACGGTGGAGCAGCCGCTCTGGGCTCCGTGGCGGGTCGAGTACATCCGCTCGGAGAAGCCGAAGGGTTGCATCTTCTGCGCGTTCCCGGCGGAGCCGCCGGAGCGCGACCGCCAGAACCTCGTCGTCCATCGCGGATCGCGCTCGTTCTCCTGCCTGAACCGCTTCCCATACAACTCCGGGCACCTGATGGTGATCCCGCGCGCGCACGTCTCCGACCTCGGCGCGCTCGACGCCGCCTCGTGGGCCGACCTGCAGGACGAGCTCCGCCGCGCTGTGGCAGTGGTGAAGGCGGTCTACCGGCCCGACGGCCTGAACGTGGGGATGAACCTCGGCCTCCCGGCCGGCGCCGGGATCGCCGACCACCTCCACTGGCACGTGGTGCCCCGCTGGGTGGGCGACAACAGCTTCATGCCGGTGGTGGGCGAGACGCGGGTGGTGGTGGAGGCCCTGGACGCCGCCTGGGAACGCCTCTCGGCCGGGTTCGCGGGGTAGGGCGGTGGAGGCCGGGTGGCTCGCGGTGGCGGCAGCCGCGCTGGTGGGCGCCGCGGCGGTCGCCTACGAGCGATGGCGGCGCCGGGTCGAGGCGAGGGCCTGGCTCGAGAGCGTGCGCTCGGTGATCGCCGGCGATCCGGACGCCGCCGTGGAGGCCCTCTCGGACGCGGCCCGGCTGCGCAGCCCGCAGGCGATCGACACCTACCTCGCGCTCGGCCAGCTGTTCCGCCGGAACGGCGATCTCTCGCGGGCGCTCCGCCTCCACCGGAACATGCTCCACGGCCCGGCCGTGCCTCCCTGGCGCCGCGGCGAGATCGAGCGCGAGCTCGCCGAGGACTACCGGAGGAGCGGGATGCTGGCCGAGGCGGCCGAGATCTACCGGCGCCTCGCGCCGGACGATCCGGCCGCGGCGGAGGGCCTGCGCGGCGTGCTCGTCGAGGGGGGGGACCTCGCCGGCGCCATCGAGGTCCAGCGCGCGCTCGGGACCGCCCGCGCGGGCTCGCGCGCCGAGGGCGACCCCGTGCTGGCGCATCTCCTGGCCGCGCGCGCCCGGAGCCTCTCGTCGAGCGATCCCGCCGCGGCCGCCGAGACGGCGGCCCTCGCGGTGGCCGCCCATCCCGGTGGCGCCGACGGGCGGCTCGCGTCCGCCGAGATCGCCGGGCTGCGCGGCGACGGCGCGACCGCGCTCGCCGAGGCGGGCGAGGCCCTCTCGCGCGATACGCGCTGCGCGCCGCTCGCGTGGCCGGCGCTCTCGCTCGTTCCCGACGCGGCCGCCGCGCTGGAGCTCGTCGAGGGGCGCCTCCTGGGCCGGCCCGACGACGCCGGCCTCCACCTCCTCCGCGGACGTGCGCTCGCCCGGCTGGGCCGGGGCGAGGAGTCGCTCGCCGCGCTCCGCCGGGTGCTCGCGCTCGACCGCACCGGGGAGGCGCTCCACGCGCTCCGGGAGCTCCTCCAGGACACGCGGGCCGACGGCCCGGGCGACCTCGCCTCCCGCCACGCACTGCTCGTGGAGGTGCTCGCGAGGAGGACCCCGCCGCTGCGCTGCCGGCGATGCGGCGCGGGGGCGACGTCGCTCGCGTTCCGCTGCGGTGGCTGCGGCGCGTACGACAGCGTGTGACGCGCGATTGCATCCACGGGCCGCGATCGGTATAGCCGTCCCTCCGATGATCCGAGATCGCGTGATCGAGCTCTTCCGCGCCGCCCTCGCGCGCGGCGCCGCGGAGGGACGCTGGCCCACTGGAGAGGTGGACTTCGCCGTGAGCGCGCCCCGCGACCCGGCGCACGGCGACTTCGCCGTGAACGCGGCGATGGTGCTGGCGAAGGCCGCCGGCAAGCCGCCGCGCGAGCTCGCCCAGGGCATCGTGGAGGCCGCGCGGGCGGTCGACGCGACCGGCGACCTCGCCTCGGTGGAGGTGGCGGGCCCTGGCTTCATCAACGTGCGGCTGGCGACGGACGTCTGGCTGCGCGGGCTCGAGCGCGTGCTCTCCGAGGGGCCGGGCTACGGCCGCACGTCGGTGGGGAAGGGGATCCGGGTCAACGTCGAGTACGTCTCGGCCAACCCCACCGGCCCCATGCACGTGGGGCACGCCCGCGGCGCGGTGGTGGGCGACGCGGTGCAGAGCCTGCTCCGCTGGGCGGGCTTCGAGGTGACGCGCGAGTACTACGTCAACGACCACGGCGCCCAGGTGCAGACGCTCGCGCGCTCCGTGCACGTCCGCTACCAGGAGCGGTTCGGCCGGGCGGTGCCCCTGCCGCCGAAGAGCTATCCGGGCGACTACGTCAAGGACATCGCCGCGCGGCTGGCGGACGAGTTCGGGCCGCGCTTCCTCGACGCCCCCGAGTCCGACTGGCTGACGCTCTTCCGCGACCGCGCCGTGGCGGACGTGCTGGCCATCATCCGGGACGACCTCGCCGCCATCCGCATCACCTTCGACCGCTGGTCCTCGGAGCGGGCGCTCTACGAGTCCGGCACCGTGCAGCGCTTCCTCGCCGAGCTGGAGGCGAAGGACCTCGTCTACGTCGGGAAGCTGCCCCCGCCGCGCTCGAGGAAGGGCCAGGCGGCTCCGCCCCCGCCGAAGCCGGCCGGCGACGGGGACGCGCACGACGTCGACGAGGAGGGCATGTCGGCGCAGGACGACCTGACGCTCTTCCGGTCGTCCCGCTTCGGCGACGAGGTGGACCGCCCGGTGAAGAAGGCCGACGGGACCCCCACCTACTTCTGCGCGGACATCGCCTACCACTGGGACAAGCGGCAGCGGGCGGACCGGCTGGTGGACGTGCTCGGCGCCGACCACGGCGGCTACGTCCCCCGCCTGCACGCGGCCATGCAGGCGCTCGGGTGGAGGAAGGAGGACCTCCACGTCGTCCTCCTGCAGATGGTCAACCTCACCCGCGGCGGCGAGGCGGTGAAGATGTCGAAGCGCGCCGGCACCGTGGTGGGGCTGCGCGACGTGGTGGACGAGGTGGGCCGCGACGCCACCCGCTACATGTTCCTCACGCGCCGGGCCGACTCGCAGCTCGATTTCGACCTCGAGCTCGCGAAGAAGCAGACCATGGACAACCCGGTGTTCTACGTGCAGTACGGGCACGCGCGGCTCTCCGCGCTCTTCGCCCGCGCCCGGGAGGCCGGCGTCGAGGTCCCCGCCTTCGACCTCGAGACGGCTCGCGCCCTGCGCTCGCCGGGGGAGCTCGACCTCGTCCGTCGCATCGCCGCCTTCCCCGACCTGCTCGCCGGCGCGGCGCTCGCCTACGAGCCCCACCGCGTCGCCTTCTGGCTCCAGGAGACCATCGCCGCGTTCCACTCCTGGTACACCCAGGGCAAGCGGGCCGGCGAGCGCGTCCTCGGGGGCGACGCGCGGGAGACCGCGGCCCGGCTGCTCCTCTGCCGCGCCCTGCAGCAGGCGCTCGCCAACGGGCTCGCCGTGCTGGGCGTCGCCGCGCCCGACCGCATGGAGAGTCCGGAAACTCGCGCCGAGGACGCCGAGGTCTAGAATCTCCCCCGCATGCGGGAAGGCAACGCTCGGATCCAGCAGCACGAGAGGCTCGCCGTCTCCCTCGACGGCCGGCAGATCGCGTCCGTCGTGGTCGGCGCGCTCGTCATCGTCGCGGTCGTGTTCGTCCTCGGCCTGAACGTGGGCCGCCAGATCGGCGCGCGCCAGGCCGAGGCCGCGCGCGCGGGCAGCCTCGAGGCCCTCGACCACGCGCCCGCGGGCCCGCCGCTCCCCGAGACCTCGCTCACCTTCCACGACCGGCTCACCAAGGCGAAGCCCGAGGCCGCTCCCCCGCCGGCCGCCGCGGCGGTCGCACCCCAGGCGCCGCAGGCCCAGGCTCCGCAGGCCGCAGCCGCGCCACAAGGAAAGGCGCCCGCGGAGAAGGCGCCGGTCGTCGCCGAGGCCCCGAAGCCGGCTCCCGCACCCTCTCCAGCGCCTGCTCCGTCTCCTGCGCCTGCTCCCGCCGCCGCAGCGTCGGGCGCGTTCACCATCCAGCTCGGCGCCTCGCCCGATCGCTCCGAGGCCGACCGCATCGCCGCGCGGTTCGAGGCGTTCAACCCGCGCGTCGAGGCCGCGGAGGTCTCGGGGAAGCGGGTCTGGCGCGTGAGGGTGGGCAGCTTCGACTCGAAGGACGCCGCCGCCCGGTACCTCGCAGACGTCACGCGGGAAACCGGAGCCAAGGGCTGGGTCACGTCCTCGCGCTGATCTAGAGTCCCCGGACATGTCGACCTTCGAGAAGCCGAAGCGCGTGGAGAAGCCCTGGGGGTACGAGCTCTGGTGGGCCCAGACCGACCGCTACGTCGGCAAGCTCCTGCACGTGAAGGCGGGCAACCAGCTCTCGCTCCAGTACCACGTGAAGAAGGACGAGACGATCCACCTCTGGAGCGGCGAGATGGTGCTCGTGCTCGGCGAGCAGGGCGGTGCCCTCGCCGACCACCCCATGAAGCCGGGCGACAGCTACCACGTGCGCCCCGGCACCGTGCACCGCATGCGTGCCGTCACGGACTGCGACGTGCTCGAGGTCTCCACGCCCGAGGTACAGGACGTGGTGCGCGTGCAGGACGACTACGGCCGTCAGGGAACCTGATCCGCCCAGCCTGGCTCCGCCAGTTCCCCGCCCGGATCGGCCCCGGGGAGCCCCGATCGAGCGAGTCGCGCACTTCGCGAACGCGCTGCGTCGTGCGTGGTCCCGTTCGCGCGGCGGATCGGCGCACCGATCGGACCCGGAGGCCGCTCACCGCGCGAGCAGGATGCCGATCGCGGCGGCGAGCGCCACGAACGCAGCCGCGAGCAGCGCCATCCGCCGCGGGTCCCGGCGCCTCTCGCGAACCCCGTGCAGGGCAGGCATCGCGCCCGCGCGCACCCAGGCGGTCGACGTGTCGGAGCGCACGAGGTCCTCGTCGCCGAGGAATCCGCCCTCGTAGAGCCGGACGAGGTCGGGCAGCGACGGGACCACGAGCTCCTCTCCCTCCGGGCTCCTCACGCGGTAGCGCATGTCCCGCTCCCGATCAGGCGGGCCCGAGCTCGGCGCAGATGGCCTCGGCCACGCGCAGCCCGTCCACGGCGGAGGACACGATGCCCCCGGCGTACCCCGCGCCCTCGCCGGCGGGGTACACGCCCCGGAGCGCGGGCGACTGCAGATCCTCGCCCCGGACGAGCCGGCAGGGAGAGCTCGTTCGGGTCTCGACGCCCACGAGCAGCGCCTCGTCGGTGACGAAGCCGCGCATCTTCCTCTCGAATCCGCGCAGCCCGGCGCGGAGACCCTCCTGGATCTGAGGCGGGAAGAGCGTCGAGAGGTCCGCCTGCGCGAGGCCCGGCCGGTAGGAGGTGCGACCGGGCGGCGCGCCCGGCCTTCCCGCGAGGTAGGCGGAGAGCCTCTGCGCGGGCGCGACGTACCCGCCGCCGCCCAGCGCGTACGCCGCTCGCTCCCACTTGCGTTGCCACTCGAGCCCCGCGAGCGGGCCCTCGAACCCCTCGGCGGCGTAGTCGGCGACCGAGACGGCCACGACGATGCCGGCGTTGGCGAGGGGCGAGCTGCGACGGGAGTTGGACATGCCGTTCGTGCACTGCATGCCAGGCTCGGTCGGGGTGGGGACCACCACGCCGCCCGGGCACATGCAGAACGAGAACACGCCCCGCGGCTGGCCGAGGACGCGCGGGTTCTCGGCGAGCTTGTAGTCCGCGGGCGGCAACCGGGGGTGCCGCGCGCCCGCGCCGTACTGGATGCGGTCGATGAGCGGCTGGGGGTGCTCTGCCCTGAACCCTGCGGCGAACGGCTTCGCCTCGATGGGCCAGCCCCGCGCGGCGAAGAGCTCGAACAGCTCGCGCGCGCTGTTGCCCGGCGCGAGCACGAGGCGGTTGGAGTCCAGCGAGCGCCCGTCGGCGAGCCGAACGCCGCGGAACCGTCCCTCCCGGATCTCGAGGTCGACCGCCCGCGCCCCCCAGCAAAACTCGCAACCTCCCCGCTCGAGCTCGGCCACCATGGCCGAGATGGCCCCGGGGAGGAGGTCCGAGCCCACGTGCGGCTTCCCCTCTTCCAGGATGCGCGCCACGCCGCCGAACCGGGCGAACAGCTCGACCACCTTGCGCACGGCCGGGTGGTGGATGCGCGTGCCGAGCTTCCCGTCCGTGTAGGCGCCTGCGCCGCCCTCGCCGAAGTTCATGTTCGATTCCGGATCGAGCTCGCCGCTCCGCATCAGCCTCGCGACGTCTCGCCTGCGCGGCCCGACCTGGCGGCCCCGGTCGACGACGACGCTCGGCACGCCGCGCTCGAGCAGGGCCCACGCGCAGAAGAGGCCGGCCGGGCCGGCGCCCAGCACGATCGGACGCGCGCCCGCAGGCCGCACCCGCCCGGGCGGCGGCTCCGGCGCGGGTGCGGGCGAGACGCCCTCGGGCTCCCCGCGGATCGCGCCGTCGACGGTGACCTCCACGTTCACGAGCCAGCGCGCGTGTCCCTTCTTCCGCGCGTCGAGCGACCGGCGGATGACGGTGACCTCGCGGAGGGCGCTCGTGGAGACCCCGAGGCGCTCGGCTGCGCGCTGCGTCAGGCGCGCGTCGTCGTCGTCCAGCCAGAGCGGGATGCTGGTGATCCGGTAGCGCACGGGTCCTCGCGGGGCGTGTAGACGCCTGCGCGCCGGGCACGCCCGGCGGGCTGGGATGCGAAGCACGCTTCGCACCTCATGGGTAGGGCAGGGTAGGACGAGCCGGCTGCAACCGGCTGGAATTCATCGAAGCGGGTGATGACGACGCCCGTGGCCTGCCCCTTGCTCACGGGATGACCTCACAAGCCGATCGCGGTTCGTAGCCTCGCATGCGGGAGAACGCAATGGTGCCCGGCATCCTCGACGCAAAGGGAACGAAGATCCTCGCCAAGTCGCTCTTCAAGGAGCTCCGCGAGAACGGCT
>Ga0335084_10003175_pt1 | contig 15994 bp, 11 predicted proteins | sample Lox_Sample_44_FD_206721 | JGI IMG/M metagenome (GOLD analysis project Ga0335084, IMG submission 206721) | Soil microbial communities from Loxahatchee National Wildlife Refuge, Florida, United States - Lox_Sample_4.4 | ecosystem: Environmental > Terrestrial > Soil > Wetlands | place: USA... | reverse complement strand
CCCGAGCGCGTCCGCTCCCGGGTCGCCGCCGATGGCGACGATGCCGCGCGCGGCTGCTTGCTGGAGATCACCCTCCTCGGACGAGAAGACGCGTTCGAGCGGGGCCAAGGCCTCGGGTCTTTTGAGATCGCCGAGCCCGTCGATGGCGGCCAGACGCACGGAGTGATCAGGATCCTGGATCGCCAGCGGCCCGACCTTGCCGATAGCATCGGTGCCCTCGCGGCGAAGCAGCTCACGCACCGCTGCCGCGCGTACCGCCGGGTCGGGAGCCGCCAAGCGTTCCTCCAGCCGCTCGACCGGTGGCGGCGCGTGGAGGGCATCGAGCGCCTTCCACGAGGCGGCGAGCAACTCCGGCGGCGCGTCGAGCTCCCGCAGGACGGGGACGAGCTGCTGCAGGTGGCTATTGGACACGCCTTGGACCAGCGCCAGGCGCGCGCGCACCGGAAGGTCCGAGCGCCGGAGCGCGCCTTCGAGCCGGCGCTTCTCGTCCTCGCTCAGGTTGGCAGAGAGGCCGGGGATCGACGCCAGACTCGCCCCGCCGTCCTGTACCAGAACGGGCTGGTGGGCGGAGACCAGATCGAAGGTCAGCTTGCGGGCCGCCGCGGCGCGTCCCGCGGGATCCGTTTCCGGCTTGCGGCTCATCGCCAGCAGCTGATCGATGACTCCTCCCAGCTCCGCCAGCTCGGCCGGAGATTCCGCCCGAAGAAAGCCGAGCTCCTTGCTGGTCGGCTCGAAGTACGTCCCCCGAGGGAGAGCCGACACCAGGAAGGTGTTGCTCGTGCTGGGCCGCAGGAAGACCACGCCGATCCTCCCCGGCGTGAACACCGGCGGTGTCGGCAGCTCCCGCATCTCGACGATCGCGATGCGGTCACCGGCTGCCGGTAGCCGGCCCTTGAGCACACGGGAAGCATGAAAATCGGCGACCGCGACCCTTCCATCCTTGTAAGGCGTCACTGCCCCGACCTCGCCCACGGCGACGATGCGCGCATCCTTGAGCAGCGACCGCAGCTGCGGTGCTTCGAGCGCCACGGACCGCATGGCGGTCGATGAGAGCGTGACGGCCGCGGCGCTCGCCAGTAGAAAGCGAAGGCGACTGGTACGCATCACGGGTTCGTCACCTGGACGCCCGGGGCGGTCCAACCCCCGCCGTTGACATCGATCAAGATCGGGTTGGTGAACGCCAGGGCAGTGATTCCGTTCTCGCCGAGATTACCGTCTGTGAGCTGGGCGAGGGTGGAGTTGCCGGTCGTCTTGAGATCCGCCGGCAGGACCGGGAAGAGCGGCTTGGATACACCGTCGGTTCCCTTCACCAGCACGACGACCCAGGCGTCGGCGGTGAGGCCGGTCAAGTTGAGCGTGGTTGATGCTTGCAGACGATTCGAACCCCCTACCGGGACCAGCGAGGGAGTGACGTTGTTCACCACCGTCGGCGTGATCTGATAGCGGTTGACGTTGATGGCGCCGGCCCCCGTCTGCAGACCCGTCAACGTGCGCTTCGTTGTCGCCGGATTGACGTAGAACTCCACCTTGTCGAACTGGGCCCACGTCGGGCTCTGGACATCGACGACGATGTCGACCGCGCCGTCGCTCGTGCGGAGGAGCGTGGGGAGCGCGGTGCAGCTCTCTCCCATTGCGCACTGGTCGTCGTCGGTGCACGGCTTGCAATCGGCAACGCTCGTGCACGGGACGGCCCCGGTGCAGCGGCCGACGTCCAGACCGGCGCTCTCGCCGGTGGACACGGCGTGGGCGGTCACGCGCACCATCGGCGCGTTCGTGCCGAACGCGCGGCCGGCGTTGACATTGCTGGACAGCGTCGGGGCGAGGGGCTCGAGATCGCCCGCATCGTCGGATGGAGAAGCGACCATCGTGTGCGGAAAGCCGGCGACGCTCTGGATCCGCGTGTGGGTGTCGGAATCGGCGACGCCGGTGCGCACGATGCCTTGGTTGATCATATTGAACCAGTCGCCGATGTTTCCGCCTCTTCCGGTCGGCACCTGGCCGAGGAAGTTGTCGAACATCTGCTGGCGGTTGTCGCCGATCCAGATCTCTAGCGCATCGAACGTATCGGTGAAGTAGTTCGTCAGTGCGGGATTCAGGCGCCTGGCGACACCCGGAACATGCGATTGCGGCGGCGTCATGCCGGTATCGATCGCCAGGCCGGAGTTGCCGTCGAGGCTGAAGTGGCTGTGAATGTGATTGATCTGCACCGTGCTGGCGCCGGGAGACGGGAGATGGCGAGCCAGCGCAATGATGTTCACCGGTGGCTCGCTGTAGTTGCCGTAAGACGGGAAGTCCTGCCCATCAGGCGCCGCGCCACCGTGGTCGACTGCGCCACCGTTCACCTGAGTGGGATCGATGGTCAGCGGCCAGGCATTGAAGTGCCCGTAGTCGAAGGTGGTGATCTCCTGGCCGGTGGCGACGGAGATCAGGCCAGTGGCGCCCGCGGCGCTCACGGCGTTGTGGAAGTCGGAAAGGAACTCGTGATCGCTCGGGGTGAAGAAGTCCATGCCTTCGGCGAGCTCGGTGCGGACGCGCTCAGCTTCCGGGATGCGGGAGTCGGCGCTGTTGATGCAGTGGACATGGAAATCCGCCGAGATGAATCCGGTCGAGTCGATGACGCGCTCGACCTGCGCATTGACGACGGCGCCAGCGGAGACCTGCGCCGGGGTGACATTGATCGAGTCGATCGAGAACTCCGGTCCGTGCGACACGACCACCTGATAACCGTCCGGGTCCGTCGGGGGTTCGATCGGCACCACGTCGGAGTCCCCGCTCGGGCCGACGAAGAAGGTCTTGGCGAGGCCGAACGGAACGTTGTCCTTCGTCCGGTCGTTGAAGACCCCAGTGGTGTTCCTGACGAGGCCACCGGCGATGGTCTGGGTGATCAGAGGGTCCGGACTGGGATCGAAGCCGACGACCGATGCTTTGAATGCGATGGGGTCCGAATCCCCGTCGACGGCGGTGACGCGCAGCGAGCCGGTTGCCGGCAGCGCGAGATCCTGCGTCGTCGTGCTGAAGGCGCTGATGGTCACCGGGTGGGACATGGGCGTCGATCCGCCGCCTTCGTAGGGATAACCGTCGATGTTCGCTATGACGGTGTATGACCCGATGGGAAGCGTGAGGCTGTAGTTGCCGGCATTGTCAGTCAGTGTGTGGGTGACTTCGTTCTTGGACGCGAGGGTTGCCAAACCCGACGCCGTGCCGGGTCCGTCGGCGACGTTGCCGAGAATGGCGACATCTGCGCGGATGGCTGGATTGCCGCCCGCGGTGACGGTCCCCTGCAACCGTCCCGTTGCCAGGCACTTGATCTCGTTGCGGGCATCGGTGATCGAGGAGACCGTGCCGTTGCCGACGACGAAGTAGCGGGTGAATTCGAGCGCGTCGCCCGGCACGCTCATCGGTTCGATCGTGAACGGGGGCTGGGCCAGGCCGATGAGCGCGAGCAGAACCTCGACGCCGAGCTGCGGCACGCTCACGCCGGCGGTGTTGAAGGCGGTCGAAGCGGGCACGTCGTGGATGTAGCCGTACGAGACGCCGTCGGCGCCGCCCTCGCCCTTGTAGGCGATGAAGTTGCACAGGTTCTGCGGGGTGAGGGGGCAGCTCGTTGTCACCAGCGGCTCGCCGAATCCGTAGCCGGGTTCGAACAGCGGCACCTCACCCGATCCGTTGATGAACTCGCCGAAAAAAATCTTGAGCTGCGTGCCGCCCATGTTCTGGATGGTCGTCTCGACCCGCACGTAGTTCTTGCCTGGGTCGAGGATGTAATCGGTCATCACCGTCACAGGCAGATCCTTATCGTCGGCGCTGGCCGGGAACGGGAAGCCGAAGCCGGCAACGACCGTGCTCGGATTGAGGAAATCGAGCAGATCGTCGACGCCGGTGGCGCGAAGAATGGCCGGACCACCATTGCTGCCGTCGTTGATGATGGACAGCGAGGTGTAGTGCGCCGTGTTTTCAATGTTCAGCGAGATGCTCCACTCCTCGAAGTTGTCGCGATCCGGTCCGCTCGAGCGAACGAGATCGGCGTCGATGATCTGACCACCGAACTGGCCGATGCCGAAGATGTTGCGCTGAAGGCTCTGGACGACGACGCGAATCTTGTCGTTCGCCATCAAGTAGTCGTCGACGCGGCAGCGGCTCATTGGTCCAGCGACGCAGTCGGCGGTGTTGGCGATCTTCTTTACGCTGGCGGTGGCGCCGAGCGGGCTGCTGCCATACTGCATCAGGATGAGATTGTCGGCCTGGCGGTCATCGAGACAGAGCGCGCAGGCGGTCATGGCGCTCGTTGCCGTGTTGCCCTGACACACGTCGCCGAAATGAAGGCTCTGGGTCACCATGTCGGGGCAGGCCGTCGCGATCTTGCTGACGCTTTTCTGCATCAGGTCGGAGAGCTTGTCGGAGCCGTCCGCTACGCAGTCGGTGGAAGGAGGGAGGTCACCTCTGCTCACCTTCTTCTTGCACCGCTGGATGATGTTCAGGCGCTTCCCGGCTTGTTTGGAGACCGTCTTGGAGAGCAACCGGAGGCACTTGCGATGGTCCGTGTCGAGCGGCGTGCACGTGCCGTCGGGGAGGCAGTCGGTATCACTGGCACAGGCGAGGCCGTCGTTCGTGCCACCGACGCAGCGCCGCGCGGGGTCGGCATATGCCACCGCGATCAACGATTGGGCCGCGCTTTCATGTTCCGCGGTGGTGCAGGCAACGAGGTCGTCCTTGGTCGTCACAGCGAAGCAGGACGCGCCGAAATCCAGCGACGCGATGGTCGCGTCCGAGCAGCTTTGCTGGACCTTCTCGCCCAAGCTGTTCTCGGCCTTGGTAATCTTGGCTGCCGTGTCCGCCTCGACGGTACAATCGGTTCCAACCGGCAGCTTCCCGGAGGCAATGCTGTCCTGGCACTTGGCCAGGGCGTTGAAGACCTTCTTGAAGAGCTTCCGCCCCTGTATGGCCACCGTATTCTGACAGACGAGCTGATCGTTGGTGAGGGCCGCCCTCGCCTCGCCGGCTAGGACGAAGCCAATGGCAAACACGGCTGCAAAAAGGCGCACGGTTGATCGCATGATCCCCCCCTCCTTGAACTTTCGATGTTCGCAATGCGCTCCGCTGGAGTCAAGAACGTTTGCCCAAAACCAACCGCTTTATCTGACGTGATGGCCTGTCCCGCCCGCGCGGGGCGCCTTGCGACCCCCCGGCAAATGTAGTCAACTCCGGTGTTGAACATGCGTATCGGTGTCATCGGAGGAGGAAGCTGGGGCACCGCGCTCGCCCGCTTGCTCGCCGAGCTGGAGCACGACGTCTTCCTGTGGTTTCACAACGCAACTGTGCAGCGGGAGGCGGCGGCCAGCGGGGAAAACAAGGTGTATCTACCCGGCTTCGCCTTCCCGCCGCGACTTCGGACGACGACCGATATGAGCGAAGCCGTTACCGGCAGTGAGCTGCTGGTGGCGGCCTGCCCCTCGCACGTGATGCGTGCCGTCATGAGCGACGCCGCTCCGTACTGCCCCTCGGGCGCCCTGGTCGTCAGCGCCTCGAAGGGCATCGAGGCGGGGAGCCTGATGCGGATGAGCGAAGTGCTCTCCGACGTGCTCGGTCGAGAGCGCGGGGCGCAGATCGGTGCCCTGTCGGGTCCGAGCTTCGCGCGTGAGGTCGCCGCTGGGATGCCGACCGCGGTGACCGTCGCGGCGCCCGATCGGCGGGCGGCGGAGGCGATGCAACGAGTGTTCACCGCGCCGACGTTCCGCGTATACAGCAGCACCGACGTCGTGGGCGTCGAGCTGGGAGGCGCGGCGAAGAACGTGATTGCCATTGCGGCTGGTGTCTCGGACGGACTCGGCTTCGGCAGTTCGACCCGCGCCGCTCTCATCACTCGCGGTGTCGCCGAGGTGGCGCGTTTGGCGGCGCGTCTCGGCGGTGACCCGCGTACCGCGTCCGGACTCTCAGGCGTTGGCGACCTCGTATTGACCTGCACCGGCGACCTGAGTAGGAACCGAACGGTCGGTCTGCGCATCGGCAGAGGCGAGACCCTTCCCCAGATACTGGCAGACATGAGAATGGTGGCCGAAGGAGTGCACAACAGCACGACCGTTCGAGACATGGCGCACAAGGCAGGAGTCGAGATGCCGATCACCGAGCAGATCCGCCTCCTGTTGCACGAAGGCAAACCCGCCCGCCAAGTCGTCGGCGACCTGATGACGCGGGCGGCGAAGCCCGAGTTCGGCGAATAGGAGCGTGGCACATCACCATGGGAAACAAGGGAACCTGCAAGGCGGAAAACTGCGACAACCCGGTGCGCGGCAAGGGTTACTGCGATCGTCACTACCGTAAATGGCGCAAAGGGCTGCTCGGAAAGCCGCGCTATAAGACCTGCAACGAAGAGGGCTGTCGCAAGCCTCGCGTTCGCCGGAGCCTGTGCGCGGAGCACTTCGCCAAGAAACACACGAAGACCGCCCCGGCCGAGCCGGCGGCAGCCCCGGCTCCCGCGGCCGAGTGAAGACGATTGCCTGGGCGGACCAGGTCCTCGCGGAGAGAATCTCTGGCTACCGCCCGCATGCCGGTCCTCCGCGTAGAGGGCGGCGGGTTAAATTGACTTGGCGGCGGCGATGTGGTGTTAATCGACATTCCGCCGTTCTCGCATGACGTGGCGGAGCACGGACGCGAAAGTCTGACCCCGTGAGCGAAGGGAACCGATGAAACGGACATATCAACCAAGCAACCGGCGGCGTAAGAGGACGCATGGCTTCCGCGCGCGCATGAGCACGCCGGGCGGGCGGCAAGTGCTCAAGCGACGGCGAGGCAAAGGCCGCAAGCGTCTGACCGTATCGATCCCGCCCAAGCAACCGTTTTGACCGCGTCGTCATCGCGGCCAACGGGTTCGCAACGTTTTCCCCGGCAGTACCGTCTACGCAAGCGCCCCGAATTCCTGGCTCTGCAGAGTGCGGGTCGGCGTCGACGGACTTCACGTTTCATAGTCATAACGCGAGCGAAGGAGGCTCCGCCATCTCGGCTCGGAATTACCACCAGCCGCAAGGTTGGCTCGGCGCCGCAACGGAACCGCGTGCGTCGCATGGTGCGCGAGTTTTTTCGGCGGCACCGAGAACAGCTGCGCCCGCCGTGCGAGGTGTTGATCATCGCCCGGCCAGGCGCCGCGGATCTCCTCTCTCATGAGGTCGATCGTCAACTCGCCGGCGCTCTCGGGCTCGGCGTCACCCACGGGCGATGACCTTCGGATGACGAGCCCCCATTCGGCGCGGGCTGGGCACGCCCACCAGGGGTCGCCGTGCGGCGACCCGTGCGGGGCCAATGAAGCCGGGCTCTCGCGGCCACGCCCGGGACCCATCGCGAGCGCGAGCGTCGCGCTGATCCGGGTCTATCAGTACGTCGTTTCTCCCTGGCTCGGCGCGCATTGTCGCTACGTGCCGTCGTGCTCGGCATACACCGCGGAGGCCATACGCCGCCACGGCGTGGTCAGCGGCATGTGGTCAGGCGTGCGGCGGTTGCTTCGGTGCCACCCGTTTCACGAGGGCGGGTTCGATCCGGTCGAATAGCTCCTGTACGACGAATGGAACGCCGTGCCCTGATCGCCGGGCTCATCTGCCTGGCCATCCTGCTCCTCTACCAAGAGCTCATCATCAAGCGCTTCTACCCGCCGCCGAGTGAGCCCACGGGGACGGCCGAGGAGCGGACCTTGCAGCCCCCGGCGGCGCCGCCTCCTGCCGCGCCGGCCACGACGGAGGCCGAGTCGCCGACGGCCGCGGCCCCACCGCCGATCGCCGGCAAGGACGTCGTCATCGATACCGACCTCTACCACGCCGTGTTCACCACCGCGGGGGCGCGGTTGAAGAGCTTTCAGCTGAAACGCTTTCGCACCACCGTCGACCCGAACAGCCCGCCACTCGACCTGATGTCGCAGGCGGTGGAGAGTGACCGCCCGCTCGGCATCGAGCTCCGTGGAAGGAGCCGAGGCGGGGAGGGCAAGGATGTCGTCATCGTCAACGACGGCACGGTCCCGTATCGCGTCGACCGCGAGGCCCTGGCGCTGCGGGGCGACGACAGCGGAACCGTAACGTTTGCGGGTGACCTCCGGGGCGGCGGCCGGCTGACGAAGGTCATTCGCGCGACCGGCGATTCGTACCTCTTCGATATGAGCGTCCATGCGGAGGGTGTTCCCGGGGAGCTCACCGAGGTCAGTGTGGGGTGGAACAAGGAGCTCGAAGATCCCCGCGCCCACGGTGGCGAGATCCTCTTCAACGCCGACGTGATGCTGCAGAACGGCAAGCTCCATCGCGAGCTGTTCACGGCGCTGAAGGAGCCGCTCTTGTTCGAGGGCAACATCGCGTGGACCGCGTATGAGGGGCGCTACTTCCTGGCCGCGATGGTACCGGCGGGCGACGGCGTCAATGATCTGCGCGTGTGGCTGAAGCGGCGCGAGGCGATGCTCGAGAACAAGTTGTACATGCCGCCGAATCAGTTCGATTTCACGCTCGGCGCCTTCGTCGGTCCGAAGGACATCGACGTGCTCGGTCGCGCCGGCCACTCTCTGGGAAAGGCCGTCGATCTTGGCTTTTGGGCGCCCATTGCGCAGCCCCTGTTCCAAGCCCTGCAGTTCCTCTACCGATTCACCGGCAACTACGGCGTCAGCATCATCCTGCTCACCGTGGCCATCAAAATCCTCTTCATCCCGCTCACCCAGCGCAGTCTGAAATCGATGCGCGAGATGCAGAAGCTCCAGCCTCAGATGCAGCAGATCCGCGAGCGCTACAAGGACAAGCCAGACGAGATGAACAAGGAGATCATGGAGCTCTACCGCCGCCACAAGGTCAACCCGCTCGGCGGCTGTCTGCCCATGGTGTTGCAGATTCCGGTGTTCATCGGGCTCTACAACGCGCTCTCGAACGCGGTCGAGCTCCGGCACGCGCCGTTCATCGGCTGGATCAACGATCTCTCCGCACCCGACCGTCTGGGCACGATGCAGCTGCCGTTCGTCGAACGGCCTGGGTTTCCGGTCCTCACCCTCCTGATGGGAGGGACGATGTTCCTGCAGCAGTGGATGTCGCCCAGCCAGGCGGATCCGACACAGCAGCGGGTCATGCTCATCATGCCGCTCATGTTCACCGTCATGTTCATCAACTTCCCGTCCGGTTTGACCCTGTACTGGTTGGTGAATAACATCCTGACCATTGCGCAGCAGTACTGGATCAATCGGTCGAGGGATTGACCCGTACGCTGAAGGAATCAGGTGCGGGGAGTGCCGTGAATAGCTCTGTGGAAGCAGAGGGCAACAGCATCGACGAGGCGATCGACTTGGCACTCCGCCGTCTCGGCGTGACGCGCGACAAGGTCGAGATCGAAATTCTGTCCAATGCCACGCGGGGCCTCTTCGGATTCGGGGGCCGCAGGGCCCGCGTGCGGGCTTCCGTGCGGACGACGTTCGCTGGGGAATCTCCCAACACACCGTGGGCGCCGGTGGCCGAGGCCGAATCGGTAGCACCCCCACCGGTGCGGCCCGTCGCCCGGCCGAGACGCACCGAGGAGCCCGTTTCGGCGCCGGACTCCCGCACGCTCGAGTCTGCGCGCGCCCTCCTGCAGGAGATCGTCATGCTGATCGGTAGCGAGGCGCGGGTGGAGATCCGCGAGACAGCCGAAGGCGCCGGGCTGGCGATCGCTGGCGATGAGACCGGTATCCTCATCGGTCGCCGCGGTCAGACTCTCGATGCGCTCGAGTATGTGGTCAATCGGATGGTCGCCCGCGACGACGGACAGGCGGCTCGCATTTCCATCGATTCGCAGAACTATCGTGCGCGCCGGCGAGAAGCGCTCACCGCGCTCGCGCACCGATTGGCGGAGCAGGCGCGGCGGCGCGGAAAGCCGGTGACCCTGAATCCGATGAGCCCGCGCGATCGACGAATCGTTCACCTCGCGTTGCAGGATACGCCAGCGTTGACGACGCGCAGCCTCGGGACCGGCTACTTCCGCAAGTTGGTGATCGTCCCGGAGGGCCGCGGCAGAGGCCCCCGCCGGCCCACGGAGCGGCGATCGGGGTAGCGGAAAGAAGTCAGAAGCCAGCAGTCAGAATTCAGGAGTCAACTGAAGGTCTGGCATTTTGACTTCTGAATTCTGGCTTCCTCCCTTCGCATGTACGCCCACGACACCATCGCCGCGGTCGCCACGCCGCCTGGCCAAGGCGGCGTCGGCATACTGCGGGTCAGCGGTCCCGAGGCCGCAACGATCGGCACGACCGTATTCCGGCGCCGGGTGAGCGGTCCGTGGCAAAGCCATCGTCTGTACACCGGTCGCGTGGTCGATCTGAATGACACGGTCATCGACTATGGGCTCGCCGTGCTCATGCGCCAGCCACACAGCTACACCGGCGAAGACGTCTTCGAGTTGCACTGCCACGGCAGCCCAGTCGTCCTCCGCGCGGCGCTCGCGGCGTTGCTGCGCGCGGGCGCGCGCGCTGCGGAGCCGGGCGAGTTCACCAAGCGGGCGTTTTTGAACGGCCGACTCGACCTGGCTCAGGCGGAGGCGGTGGCCGCGTTGATACAGGCGCGGACGCCCGAGGGGGCCGAGCAGGCCCGCGATCAGCTCTTTGGCCATCTCTCCCGCCATCTCGATCTGGCGCGCGAACGCCTCATTCGCATCAAGGGCCACCTGGAGGTCCAGATCGATTTCTCCGACGAAGACGGAGTGGGCGAGATCGACCTCGCCGGTGGGATCAGCGGTCTGATCAGCGGGATCGACGATCTCGTGCGCACCTACGCGCGCGGCCGCTTGTTGCGCGAGGGCGTTCGCGTCGCCATCGTCGGTCGGCCGAACGTCGGCAAATCGAGCCTGCTCAACGCTCTCCTGGGCGAGGAGCGCGCCATCGTCACGCCAATTCCAGGAACGACACGGGACGTGATCGAGGAAGCGGTGGACTTCGACGGCGTGCCGGTTGTGTTGGTGGACACCGCGGGTGTGCGCGAGGCACCTGGGGAAGTCGAACGCATCGGGGTCGAGCGTGCTCGCCAGGTCGCCGCCACCGCCGACGTGATACTGGTCGTCATCGATGCCGCTGCCGAGCCGGTCGAGCCGCTGCCGGTTCAGATCGAGCGCGAGCGAGCGATTCTGGTGTTCAACAAGGTCGACCTTCCGCTCGCATGGTGCGAGGAACGGCTGCGGGAGCTGGAGGTCGAGTTCCGGCTCGTGCGTGTCTCCGCCAAGACCGGTGCCCACCTGGACGCCCTGCGGGCCGCGGTGGTGTCTTCCGTCTGTACTGTTCCGCTCGATGGGCTACCGGTGCTGACGACGGCCCGGCAATGCGATGCCTTGGGCAAGGCGCGGGAGAGCCTGGCGCTCGCGCTGGATGGATTGCAGCGGGGCGCCGCGCCAGAGCTGATCGCCGTTGACGTGCAGGCCGCCCTGGATCATATCGGCTCGGTGACGGGGATCGTGACCAGCGAAGACGTGCTCGATCGGATCTTCCGCGAGTTCTGTATCGGCAAGTGAAGATGGGACCCTTCGATTCGGCATTCGACGTCATCGTCGTCGGCGCCGGCCACGCGGGCATCGAGGCGGCGCTCGCAGCGGCGCGCATGGGCTGCCAGACGCTGATGATCACCTTGAACCTCGATCACATCGGTCAGATGTCCTGCAACCCCGCGATCGGCGGCATCGGCAAGGGCCATCTGGTCAAGGAGATCGATGCGCTCGGCGGCGAAATGGCCCACGCCATCGACGAGACCGGAATTCAGTTTCGGCAATTGAACACGCGCAAAGGGCCGGCGGTTCGCGCCTCGCGTGCACAGGCAGACAAGGCGCTCTATCGCGAACGGATGAAGCGGCGGCTGGAGCATGCCCCGGGTCTCACCGTGTACCAAGGCAGTGTCGCGGCGCTGGTCATCGACGGCGGGTGGGTGCGTGGGATCGAGACGCAGATGGGCGAAACCATTCCGGGTCGCCGTGTGATTCTGACGACGGGGACTTTTCTCAATGGTCTGATCCATGTCGGCACCAAGAACTTCGCGGCTGGCCGTGCGGGGGATTTCGCCGCGACGGGCCTGAGCCAGCAGCTTGCCGGCCTCGGCTTCCGCATCGGGCGCCTCAAGACTGGCACCTGTCCGCGGCTCGATGCGAGGTCGATCGAGTACTCCCGGCTCGAGGTGCAGGAGGGTGACGACCCGCCATTGCCCTTCTCGTTCGCGACCGAGCGCATCTGCCAGTCGCAGATACCGTGTCACATCACGTATACGACTCAGGCCACGCACGACGTCATCCGCTCCGCTCTCCATCAATCGCCGATGTACTCCGGTCGCATCCGCGGTCGCGGTCCGCGGTACTGCCCATCGATCGAAGACAAGGTCGTGCGCTTCGCCGACAAGGAACGCCATCAAATCTTTCTCGAGCCTGAAGGTCGCGAGACGATCGAGGTCTATCCCAACGGACTGTCGACGAGCCTACCGCTCGACGTCCAGGTGCGCATGGTGCGTTCGATTCCAGGGCTCGAAGCGGCCGTCATCATGCGGCCGGGCTACGCGATCGAATACGACTACGCCGATCCCACCCAGCTCGAAACGTCCCTGGAGACGAAGTTGGTTCGGGGCCTGTACCACGCGGGTCAGATCAACGGCACCACCGGCTACGAGGAGGCCGCGGCGCAGGGCCTGATGGCGGGGATCAACGCGGCGCTGACCCTCCGTGACGACGCGCCGTTGGTTCTACGGCGCGATGAGGCGTACATCGGCGTGCTCATCGATGACCTGGTCACGCGCGGCGTCGGCGGTGAACCGTATCGCATGTTCACTTCCCGCGCTGAATACCGGCTCTTGCTGCGCGAGGACAACGCCGATCTACGCCTGCGGCCGCTGGCGCGGCGAGTCGGTGCGACCAGTGCGGTCGATGCCGCGCGGACGGAGCAGAAGCGCGCCCGAGTCCAGGAAACGCTGGATCGGTTGGCGCGAACGAGTGTGAATCCGGGCGACGCGCTGAACGAACATCTCGCCCGGTTCGCCTCGGCGCCGCTCGCGGCCCCATGTTCATTGCTGCAGTTGCTACGCCGGCCGGAATTGAACTTCGCTCAGGTTTGGGACGTGGCAGGGTTCGACGGCGAACCTCCCGCGGCGGATGTGGCGGCACAGGCCGAGGTATCGGCCAAGTACGAGGGCTACGTGAAGCGCCAGGAAGACGCAGTCCGCCGCTACGCGAAGATGGAGCAGGCGCTGATACCCGCGGAGATAGACTTGAGCTCGATAGTAGGTCTCTCACGAGAGGCGCGAGAAAAGCTCGGCGCCATTCGACCGCGCTCGCTTGCCCAGGCGGCCCGCATCCCCGGGATCACACCAGCCGCGCTGTCTCTGCTGGCGATTCACGTCAGGCGGCATGCCGCGAGCCGTGGGTGAGCGCGGCCGCGCGCGCCGCAAGTTCGGGCAGCACACCTCCGCCCCCGAACCGACGGCGTGCTCGAGCGCACAATGGGATGTTGTGCGTGCCTGGGCCGCGGAGGCGGCTGGTCTCTCGCTGACGGAGCCTCAGGTGTCTCGATTGGAGGCCTATGTGAAGCTCATCCGGACTTGGAATCTCCGGATGGCGCTGGTATCTCGCGCCGACGCGGACCGACTGGTTACCCGCCACATTGCCGATTCCGTCTTTGCCGCGGCGCATTGCGTCGACGGTGAGGCGGTGGTCGACCTCGGGAGCGGCGCCGGGTTCCCAGGGTTACCACTCGCCGTCCTCCGGCCTGCGTCCCGGGTTTGTCTGATCGAGTCGAAAGCGAAAAAGGTGAGTTTTCTCGTAGAAGCGATCCGGGTGACGGCGGCGCCCAACGTCACCGTCTGCCATGCGCGCATCGAGGCCGCGGCCAACGACGATATGCATCGCGGACGGTATGCGGTCGCGATATCACGGGCGCTCGCGGATTCCGACGCGTACTGGGCTGCTGCCAAAGCCTTCCTCGCGCCAGGCGGGCGTATTATTTCAATGCGATCAGCGGTACAGGAGATCCGCCGAGAAGGCGGGGCCGTCATCGAATACCGGTTGCCAGACGGCGCGCATCGCCGGCTTGTCATCACGCGCGTATAGAGGCCCCTCGACAAAATGCGCCGAGCCGGCGCGGCACTGCCGTCGGGCCTTCAACACGCTAATTCAGTCAGGCTAGACGTCCTGGCTAGCTGCGAGGCAGATCGATGCGGTAGCGCTCGCACATCGTTCGGAATCTCTGCGTGACATGGTCGTCCAGATGGTCAAGATGATCAGCAATCAGCGGGATCAGGACATCGCGCAGAAACGGTCCGCGCGCCATCCACTGAAAGTAGGCCCGGCCACCATGACTGTAGGGGCCGTACAGCCGTGTCTCAGGGAAGGTCCTTTCTAGCCAGCGGAACAACTTTTCGTGCCGTACGTGCATTCGAAGCGTGACATGCGGCTGGCGTCCGTCTCCGCCGAAGTGGCCTTCCCCGACAAGAAGGCCGAGCAGGAACCCGATCGAGAAATCATCCAAGCGCTGTCCCATGGGACGGGGCATAGTGCACGATGTGTTTCACCGTCAAGTTTCCTGTGAAACATTAGCCCTGTTGTTTCACCGTCGAGTTTCTCGTGAAACCGTCGATGAGAGGCCGTCACCCTTCCAATCACAATCTTGCTGTGATACGCACCGGCGAAATCCGGACAGTGGAGTGTTGTGGCGGTGGGGCGCATCGTCTGCATCGCAAATCAAAAGGGTGGGGTTGGGAAGACGACTACGGCGATAAACGTAGCCGCCAGCCTTGCCCTTGATGGGCGAACAACCCTGCTCGTAGACCTCGATCCGCAGGGAAATGCCACCAGCGGTCTTGGCGCGCGGGATATCGGCCGGGTAACGACCGTATACGATTTGGTCATGGGTGAAGCGGCCTTCGATGCGGCCGTGCTCGCCCTCACTCCACCTGAGCTGCATCTACTTCCTGCGCATAGGGATCTCGTTGGTGCGGAACTGGAGCTGGTTTCGGTGATCGGTCGCGAGTTTCGCCTTGCGGGAGTGCTTCGCCCTATCCGTGACCGCTATGACACCATCCTGATCGACTGTCCCCCGTCGCTCGGTCTGCTGACCATCAATGGGCTCGCTGCCGCGGATGCGGTGATGATTCCACTTCAGTGCGAGTACTACGCCCTCGAGGGCCTGAGCGCGCTCATGGAGACAGTGGCACTGATCCGTGAACGATTGAATCCCAGTTTGGAAGTTGCAGGCGTTCTGCTGACCATGTTCGACACGCGCAATAGCCTCTCGCATCAGGTTGCGGCGGAGGTCCGCCAGCACTTCAGTGGCCGCGTGTATGAAACCGTGATCCCACGCAACGTGCGGATCAGTGAATCCCCTAGCCACGGGCTCCCGGTAATCGCGTATGATCCGGGATCCCGCGGCGCACATGCTTACCGTAACCTGGCCCGCGAGCTTACCGGATACCCGGGCATTACGCGGGTCATTCCCGAGGAAAGCGAGACAATCGTGAGGAAGGAGGAGGGGTGATGGATTTGAGACGGAGGGCATTAGGACGGGGACTGGGAGCGTTGATTCCCACTTCGCTCGATTCAGGGGAGGCCGAAGCCGACCATGAGGTAGATGTCGATCTCATCGACCCGAGCCCGTTCCAGCCACGCGAAGTCTTCTCCGAAGAGCGGATAAAGGAGCTGTCCGACTCGATCCGCGCAAAGGGCATGCTTCAGCCGGTCATCGTCCGGCGCATTGATACGCGGTATCAACTGATTGCTGGAGAACGACGTTTGAGGGCTGCAAGGCTGGCTGGACACATGCGTGTCCCAGTCGTGGTCAAGCAAATCGACGACCAAGAAGCTCTTGAAATGGCGTTGATAGAGAACCTTCAAAGGGAAAATCTAAATCCAGTCGAGGAGGCCCGTGCCTATAAACGGTTAATCGATGATTTCCAGCTAGACCATGAGGAAATAGCACGACGTATCGGTAAGAATCGTTCTACAGTAACAAACACCCTTCGTATCCTGCACCTTCCTCCTCGCGTGCAGGAACAGATCAAGT
>Ga0335084_10003174_pt1 | contig 15996 bp, 20 predicted proteins | sample Lox_Sample_44_FD_206721 | JGI IMG/M metagenome (GOLD analysis project Ga0335084, IMG submission 206721) | Soil microbial communities from Loxahatchee National Wildlife Refuge, Florida, United States - Lox_Sample_4.4 | ecosystem: Environmental > Terrestrial > Soil > Wetlands | place: USA... | reverse complement strand
CGCGAGTTGGCCGGTGCGCTCTTCCGCCGGGCGGTGCAGCCAGTAGTGGTAGGAGGGCAGGTCGAACTCGCACGCGCCGCCCGGGATGCCGGTGCGCTGCTTGATCGACATCAGCCAGTCGTTCTCGCGCAGGTACTGGCCGATCTTGCCGGTCATGGCGAAGAGCGCCTGCGCCGCCTGCTCGATGTCGCGCAGCACGCTCGAGAGCGCCTCCTCCTGGATGTCGGGGTTGTTCTTGAAGGCGAGCAGCACCTGCTTCTGCCGCTCGAGCTCCTGCAGCAGGTCGGACTTGAGGTCGGCGCGGCTCGACACCTCGAGGATCTCGAACAGCGTGAGCAGCGCCATGTGGTGGTCCTGCGGATCGGTGCGCGCGATGAAATGGCGCGAGCGCTCGAACAGGTCCTCCAGCCGCAGCAGCGTGCGGATGCGCTCGTTCAGCGGATATTCGTAGGTGATCACGGTTGGCCCAGGCGCGCGTACTTCGCGTGCAGCGCGGCGACCTGCCGCCTCAACCCGGCGAGGTCGCCGCTATTATCAATCACATCATCGGCGGCGGCGAGCCGTTCGGCGCGCGACGCCTGCGCGCGCAGGACGGCGCGCGCTTCCTCCTCGCTCAGGCCCGAGCGCGCGCGCACGCGGCTCACCTGCACCTCCTCGGGGCAGTCGACCACCAGCACGCGGTCGACGCGGCTGCGGTAGTCGGGCGACTCGATGAGCAGCGGCACGACGTGCACGACGTAGGGGCCCGTCGCGCCGGCGATCAGGCGCGCGGACTCCTGGCGGATCAGGGGATGCAGCACGCCCTCCAGCTTCTTACGCGCCGCCGGATCGGCGAAGGCGGTTTTCCGCATCCGCGCGCGATCCATGGCGCCGTCGGGCCCGACCGCCGCGTCGCCGAACAATTCCCGGATGCGGGGAACGGCCAGGCCGTTCCTTCCGGTCAGCTCGTGCGCGATGGCGTCGGTGTCGACCACGCTGGCGCCGAGCCGCTCGAACTCGGCCGCGGCGGCGCTCTTGCCGCTGCCGATGCCGCCGGTGAGGCCGACCACGGGCTTCTTCACACCCGATACATCCACCAGCGCACGATCGGCTCGCCCCAGTAGAGCGCGACGACCCCGGCGATGGCGAGGTAGGGGCCGAAGTGGAAGCGGAAGCCCGCGTCCCAGCGGCCGCGCGCGGCGAACATCTGCAGCGCGCCGAAGAAGAGGCCCACCACCGACGAGAGCAGGATCACGAGCGGCAGCATCTTCCAGCCGAGGAACGCGCCGACCGCGGCGTTCATCTTGAAGTCGCCGTAGCCCATGCCTTCCTTGCCGGTGAGCAGCCGGAAGCCCCAGTACACGAGCCACAGCACGAGGTAGCCGGCGAGCGCGCCGATCACCGCGTCGCCGAGCGGCGCGAACGTGTTCTGCAGGTTGAAGGCGAGGCCGATCCACACCAGCGGCAGCGTCAGGTCGTCGGGCAGCAGCCCCGTCTCGTGGTCGATGAAGGCGAGCGCGATGGTGAAGCAGACGAAGAGCGCGGCGCCGAGCGCGGCGAGCGTCGCGCCGAACGCCCACGCCGAGTAGGCGGCGCCGGCGCCGGTGAGCAGCTCGACGAACGGGTACTTCAGGCCGATCGGCGCGCGGCAGGCCGAGCACCTGCCGCGCAGCACCGCCCAGCTGACGAGCGGGATGTTCTCCAGCGCGCCGATCTTGTGGCCGCACGCCGGGCAGGCCGAGCGCGGCACGACCAGGTTATAGGGCTCGGGCTTGTGCGGCCGGTCGTCCGTCGCGAGCTTGCCATCGGCACGCGCGAGCTCGGCGCATTCCTCGCGCCACTCGCGCTCCATCATCTTCGGCAGGCGGTGGATGACGACGTTCAGGAACGAGCCGACGCAAAGCCCGCAAGCGAAGGCCAGCCACGGCAGAACGGCTGGCTGGAAAAGCCAGCCGGACATCTTCTAGACGGCCTGGCCCATCTTGAAGATCGGCAGGTACATGGCGATCACCATGCCGCCGATCAGCGTGCCGAGCACCACCATGATCATCGGCTCCATCAGGGAGGAGAGCGCCTCCACCGCGTCGTCGACCTCGGCCTCGAAGAAGTCCGCCACCTTGGAGAGCATGCCGTCGAGCGCGCCGGTCTCCTCGCCGATCGACACCATCTGCAGCACCATGTTGGGGAACACGTTGACGTTCTGCATCGCCACGGTGAGCGAGGTGCCGGTGGAGACCTCGGCCTGGATCTGCTTGGTGGCGCTCGAGTAGATGTAGTTGCCCGAGGCGCCGCCGACCGAGTCGAGCGCCTCGACCAGCGGCACGCCGGCGGCGAACATGGTCGAGCAGGTGCGCGTCCAGCGCGCGATGGTCGACTTGCGGATCAGGTCGCCGAACACCGGCAGCCTGAGCATCAGCTTGTCCATGAAGATCTGCACCGCGAGCGAGCGCTTCCAGGACTCGAGGAAGCCGTAGATCGAGCCGCCGATCACCGGGAAGATGATGTACCAGTAGGCGACGAAGGCGTCCGAGACGCTCATCACGAACAGCGTCGGCGCCGGCAGGTCGGCGCCGAAGTTGGTGAACACCTGCTTGAACGCCGGGATGACGAAGATCATGATCACCGCGGTGATGATGAACGCCACCGCGATGATCGCGATCGGGTAGAACAGCGCCGACTTGATCTTCGACTTGATCGCCTGGGTCTTTTCCTTGTAGGTGGCGAGGCGGTCGAGCAGCGACTCGAGAATGCCCGCCTGCTCGCCGGCCTGCACCAGGTTGCAGAACAGCGCGTCGAAGTAGAGCGGGTACTTGCGGAACGCGGCGGCGAGCGAGGAGCCGGTCTCGACGTCGGTCTTGATGTCGTTCAGCAGCTTGCCGACCGCCGGGTTGGAGGCGCCCTTGCCGACGATCTCGAAGGACTGCAGCAGCGGCACGCCGGCCTTCATCATCGTCGCGAGCTGGCGCGTGAAGAGCGTGATGTCCTTGTCCCTGACCTTGCCGCCGCCGCCGATCTTCTGCTTCCTGACCTTCTGCACCATGATGCCCTGGCGGCGCAGCGTGACGTTGACGGCCGATTCGCTCACGGCCTTCATCTCGCCGCGGACGACCTTGCCGGCCTTGTCCTTGCCTTCCCAGGTCCAGACGAACTCTTTCGGTCCGCCCTTGGCTGCCGCCGTTGCCGTCGCAGTGGCCATCAACTCCCTCCGGGCCCGATGATGCCCGTCAAAGCTCAGCTTGTAAAGGGAGATTCCCCTCTAAGTCTCTGAGGTCGCGACATTTTCGACCGGCTCGGCCGGCTTGAAGATGCGCACCGTCTTCACCGCGCGCCCCTGCGTGTGCAGGATCTCGATCGGCACGTTGCCGATCTTGATCGACACCTCGGCCTCCGGGATGTCCTGCAGGTGCTCGAGGATCAGGCCGTTCAGCGTGCGCGGGCCTTCCACCGGCAGCGACAGGCCGAGCGCGCGGTTCACCTCGCGCACCGGCGTCGCGCCGTCGGCGGTGGCGGCGCCGTCGGCGTCCCAGCCGAGGCTCGGCGCGGCCGAGGGCACGGTGGTGGTGAACTTGCCGATGATCTCCTCGAGGATGTCCTCCAGCGTGACCAGGCCCATCAGCTCGCCGTACTCGTCGACCACCAGCGCGATGCTGGCGCGGTTCTCCTGGAAGTACTGCAGCTGCGAGAGCACCGGCGTGCCGCCGGGCACGAAGTAGGGCGGCATGAGCAGCGACTCGAGCTCCTCCTTGTCGAGCGTGCCGGTGGGCAGCGCCGCCATCACCTTGCGCAGGTGCACGACGCCGACCACCTCGCCGAGCGCGTCGCGGAACACCGGCAGGCGCTGGTGGTGCGCGGTGATCAGGTGGCGGATGATGGTCTCGATGTCGTCGTCGAGCTTGACCGACTCGATGCGCGCGCGCGGCACCATGATGTCCTGCACGGTGACCGCGCCGACGTCGAACAGGTTGAGCAGGATCGACAGGTGCTTCTTCGGCATGAAGCTCGACGACTCGAGCACCAGCGTGCGGATCTCCTCGGGCGAGAGCTTGAGCTCCTCGGCGCTCTTGCCCGGGCCGATGCGCAGGAGAAGCAGCAGCGGCCGCGTGAAGAGGTTGAGGAACCAGGCGAAGGGATCGAGCACCAGCAGCGTGACGGTGAGCGGCCGCGCCAGCAGCAGCGCGGTGGCCTCCGGGTGCGTGGCGCCGATCACCTTCGGCGTGATCTCGGCGAAGACGATCAGCACGAAGCCGACGATCAGCGGGGTGAGCGCGTAGACCAGCCGGTCCTCGCCGAACAGGCGCACCGCGATCAGCCCGCCGACGCTGGCGGCGAAGGTGATCGACAGCGTGTTGCCGATGAGGATGCCGCCGAGCAGCCGCTCGGTGCGCTTCAGCAGCGCCGCGACGCGCAGCGCCGCGTCGTCGCCCTGCGCGACCAGGTGCTTCAGCCGGTAGCGGTTGAACGCCATCATCGCCGTCTCGGCGATGGAGAAGAAGGCCGAGAGCAGCACCAGCCCGACGAAGCCGGCGACTTCCCAGCTGAGCGGGATGTCCGCCATCAGCCGCGGCCGAGGATCACTTCGAGCACGAAGCGGCTGCCGACGTAGGCGAGCAGCAGCAGCAGGAACCCGGTCAGCGTCCAGCGCAGCGCGGTGCGGCCGCGCCAGCCCCACGCCCAGCGCCCGGCGAGCAGCCAGCCGAAGGTGAGCCAGGAGAGCAGCGCGAAGATGGTCTTGTGGTCGGAGCGCAGCGCGCGGCCGAACAGCGTCTCGGAGAAGACGATGCCGGTGATGAGCGTGAGGGTGAGGAAGACGAACGCCGCGCCGATCATGCGGAACAGCAGCGACTCGAGCGTGAGCAGCGGCGGCAGCCCGGCAAGCGCGAGCGTGCCGCGCCGGTGCAGCTGGCGCTCGGCGGCCGCCATCAGCGCGGCGTGCAGCAGCGCGATGACGGCGAGGCCGTAGGCGATCATGGCGAGGGCGAGGTGCAGCTTGAACTCGCCCGCCTGCGCGTGCGCGTTCGACGAGGCGAGGCCGGGGAACAGCGCCGGCAGCGGCGCCGCGGCCGCGGCGAGCGCGAGCACCGGCGGCAGCATGCCCTCGACGCGGTAGAACAGCGTCTCCACCCAGTACACCGCGACGGCGAGGAACATCATCGCCGAGAGCGCCTGCGCGAAGCCGAAGCGCAGCTCGTGCGCGAACACGCCGTCGAACAGCAGCCAGCCGTGCAGCGCGAGCGGCGCGAGAATCGCGGCGCGCTCCCAGGAGTGGAGGGGGCTCGCGGCGCCGCTCGCCGGCGCGCGCCAGCGCGTCCTCCAGAAGTGCCAGGCGAGCCCCACGTACGCAGCGGCGGCGACGCAGTGAATTACAATGTCAGGCACACTTCAGTTTAGCACCCGCTCCGGCTTTCCCCATGCTCGACAACCTCACCGCGCGCCTCGCGAAAATCGTCAAGACCATCCGCGGCGAGGCGCGCCTCACCGAGGCGAACATCCAGGACGCGCTGCGCGAAGTGCGCGTCGCGCTGCTGGAGGCCGACGTCGCGCTGCCGGTGGTGAAGCACTTCGTCGAAGCCGTGCGCGCCAAGGCGCTCGGCGAGGAAGTCGTCGGCAGCCTCACGCCGGGGCAGGCGCTGGTCGGCGTCGTGCACCGCGAGCTCGCGCGCCTGATGGGCGAGGCGAACGTCGGCCTGAATCTCGCGACGCAGCCGCCGGCGGTGATCCTGATGGCCGGCCTGCAGGGCTCGGGCAAAACGACGACCGTAGGGAAACTTGCCTTGTTGCTGAAGGGCGAAAAAAGGAAAGTCGCGGTCGTCTCCGCCGACGTCTATCGCCCGGCGGCGATCGAGCAGCTGAAGACCGTCGCCGGCCAGGCGGGCGCCGACTTCATTCCTTCAGAAGCGAACGAGAAGCCGCTCGACATCGCGCGTCGCGCGCTCGAGTACGCGCGCACGCACTACCTGGATGTCCTCATCGTCGACACCGCGGGCCGCCTGGCGGTCGACGAGCAGATGATGCAGGAGATCGCCGCGCTGCACGCCGAGCTGAAGCCGGTCGAGACGCTGTTCATCGTCGACGCGATGCAGGGCCAGGACGCGGTCAACGTGGCGCGCGCCTTCAACGAGCGGCTGCCGCTCACCGGCGTGATCCTCACCAAGCTCGACGGCGACGCGCGCGGCGGCGCCGCGCTTTCGGTGCGGCACGTCACCGGCAAGCCGATCAAGTTCGCCGGCGTCGGCGAGAAGCTCACCGGCCTGGAGGCCTTTCACCCCGATCGCATGGCCGCGCGCGTCCTCGGCATGGGCGACATCCTGTCGCTGGTCGAGGAAGCGCACGCCAAGGTCGACCTCGAGGAAGCGAAGCGCGTCGCCGACAAGGTGCGCAAGGGCAAGGGCTTCGACCTGGAGGACTTCAAGCAGCAGATCGCGCAGATGAACAAGATGGGCGGCGTCGCCTCGCTCGTGGACAAGCTGCCCGCGCAGCTCGCCGGCCAGATCGATCCCGCCAAGCTGCAGGACGAGAAGCAGTTCAAGCGCATCGTCGGCATCATCAACTCGATGACGCCGCAGGAGCGGCGCCACCCCGAGCTCCTCAAGGCCTCGCGCAAGCGGCGCATCGCGGCGGGCGCTGGTGTTCCGGTGCAGGAAGTCAACCGCCTGCTCAACCAGTTCGAGCAGATGCAGAAGATGATGAAGATGATGAAGGGCGGCAACCTGCAGCGCATGATGCGCAACATGAAGGGCATGCTGCCCGGGATGCGCTAGCTGTCCGAGACGAAGCCGATCCTGCGTTTCGGCGTTGGTGCGGGCGGCGTCATCAGCTCCCGGATCGCATCGAAGACGACTTTGAACTGACCGTCGTACTTCGACTCCAGATCATCAAGCCTGCGCGCGAGCTCCCGATTTTGTGTTGCCAGCTCTCGCAACCGAACGAATGCCCGCATGAGCTCAACGTTGACGCGGATTGCTTGCCTGCTCTTGAGCACTGAAGACAACATCGCCACGCCTTGCTCCGTGAACGCGTAGGGCCGGTATTTCGCGTGGCTGCCGCGGCCCGCAGCGCGATTCTCCTTGTCGTCTAAGGTCACAGACTGTGACCTTAGAACTCTAACGTCCTGATCGGTCAGTTGAAAGAAGAAGTCGGACGGGAAGCGCTCGTGGTTTCGCTTGACCGCCTGGATGAGCACCTTTACGGGAACGCAATAAAGCGCCGCGAGATCCGAACCCAGCATCACTTTCAGTCCGCGCAGGGTTCGAATTCGAGAAGCGAGAGTTTGGGTAGCCTGCTGCATCGGCGTTCCTCAAGAACGCCGATAGCCTCGTCGTCGTTGACGCCGAGCTAAGGCCGCTTGACCTGCGCTTCCATTTCCGCGAGTCCGCGCGTGTCGTTCATCGCCTTGCTGACCGCCACCGCGCGCGCGTAGTAATTGCGCGCGGCGTCGCGGTTGCCGGCGGCGTCGTTGGCCATGGCGAGCTCGGTGAGGTCGGCGAGGATCTTGCGCGGGTCGCCGAGCTCGCGGTCGATGAGGAGGGCCTGCTCGAGATTCGGCAGCGCGGCCGCGGCATTGCCCTGCAGCCTTTGCGCGCGGCCGAGCGTGCGCAGCGCGTTCGCCTGCTCGGCCTTGTCGCCGCGCGCGCTCGCTCGCTCGCCGGCGGCGGCGGCGAGGCGCTCGGCGTCGGCGGGATGCGAGGTGGCGAGGGCGATCTGCGCCTGCACGTTGAGGATCGTGGCGGCGTGTTCGCAGGCGCCGGCGCAGCGCGTCTCGGCACGGCCGGCCCAGGTCGCGGCGGCGTCGTTGTGCGAGCCGGCGAGCTCGAGGATCGCGCGGCGCACCTCGGCCTGCAGCCGGCGCTTCTCGGGGAAATTGCGCTGCTTGTCGTCGGTGACGCGCGCGATCGCCTCGCGCGCCTCGGCGTCGCGGCCGAGCCACTGGTCGACGATCGACTGGTTGATGGCGTTGGCGGCGAGCGCGTCGGCGTTCTCGACCGAGGCGGCGAGGCGGATCGCTTCGCCGTACTCGCGCGCGGCGCCGGCGAAGTCGCCCGCGCGCACCAGGGCCGCGGCGCGCGCCTCGCTCTCGTTGAGGCGCGTCTGCGCCTGTGCCTGCGGCGCGGGCGGTGGCGCCGGCGGCGGGGCGCTCGAGCAGGCGGCGCAGAGCGCCGCGATGAGCAGCGTGGCGCGGCGTCTCACGGGCGCAGCGACTTTCCCCTCGCCTCGAAGCTGTCGATCGGCAGGTCGCGGTCGGCCGTCTCGCGGAACGAATCCGAGAGCGGCCAGACGCGCTTCGCCGCGCCGAGCACCTCGCCCGCGTCGCGCGCCGCGAGCTCGCCGCGCTCGATGAGCGGGCGCGCGCGCTGCAGCGTGCCCTGCGCCTCCTCGGCGGTGCGGCGCAGCTGCGAGGCGGCGCCGTCGATCGACTCGACCGCCGAGCCGACCTTCTCGGCGAGCGGCGGCACGACGGCCATGGCGCGCTCGGCGGCTTCGGCGGTGCGCTGCGTCGCGCGCATGGTGGCGATGCTCTGCTGGCCGAGCTGCTCGGTGGTGCGCTCGGCGGTGACGAGCAGCTTCTGCAGCGCGGCGCGCGTCTCGGGCAGGCGCTGCACCTCCTGCCGCAGGCCGGCGAGCGTGCCGGCGACGTCGTCGCCCGGGCCCTTCAGCTGCGTGAACAGGTTCTTCACCTCGTTGAAGGCGGGCACGGCCTGGCGGCGGAAGTCGTCGACGATCTCGGAGATGCCGCGCTGCGGGCGGAACGCGATGCGCTCGCCGGCGCGCACCGCCGGCCCGGCCGGGCCCGGCTGGATCTCGATCACGCTCGCGCCGACGATGCCGCCCTCGCGCGCGAAGCGCGCCTCCGAGCCCTGCGGGATGCGCGGCACGTAGTCGCTGATGATGGACAGCGTGACGTCGACGCCTTCGGGCGAGAGCTGCATGTCGCTCACCGTGCCGATGGTGAAGCCGAACAGCTTCACCGGCATGCCGCGGTTCACGCCGAGCGCGTTGGCGGTGACGAAGTGCACCGGCGTCTGCTGCACGAACCAGCCCTGCTTGTAGGCGACCAGCGCCATGAACGCGCCGACCATCGCCAGGCCGAGCAGCAGGAACACGTTCACCTTCAGCACGAGACGCGCGAAGCGCCGCGGCGCGACGAAGGGTTCGTTCATAGGCAGTCCTCTCCGTTCACAAGTCGTCTTCTTCCTGCGTGTCGACGAACAGCAGCGTGCCTTCCGGGTGGCGGCTGCGGTATTCCTTCTCGAAGCCCGCCACCCGCGCCGCCTCGGAGCGCGACAGGCCCTCGTCGAGCCCGTCGATCACGGCGAGCTCGGGCGCGGCGACGAGCAGGCGCACGAAGGCGGCGATGCGCCGCTCGAGCGTGCCGAGCTGGTCGGGCAGCCGGCGCAGGAACTCGCGCGGCTCGGCGCCGAAGCTCGCCAGCACCTCGTGCGTGATGCGCTCCACCTCCGCCATCGGCGGGTGGCCGTGGTAGGCGGCGGGCAGCGAGATGTTCTCCCAGGTGTTCAGGCTGGTGATCAGGCCGCAGATCGGCGAGAGCGCGCCGACGCGCGCGCGCAGCCGCTCGCGCGCCGCGCGCTTGAGCTCGCGCACCGGCTCGCCGAGCAGCTCGAGCTCCTCGCCCGGCTCGCAGCGCGCCTTGAGCACCGCGGTGACGAGGTGCGCGCGCGTGGCGTCGTCGGGCAGGCGCACGTGGCGCACGCTGCCGCGCGGCACCGCCACCGCCACTTCCTGGCGCTCGACGTTGCGCAGGTAGCGCAGCGCCATCTGGGCCCGCGCGGCGGGCTGCGGCGCGCTCATACCGTGGCCCTCACCAGGCCGAAGAACAGGATGCCGAACACGATGTAGGCGAACACCGCGTTGATGGTGAGGACCAGCATCGCGCTCTGCGTCACCGCGCGCGTCACGACGCGCGGCACGGCGTTGTGCGTGAGGTCGGGCGGGTTGAGGCCGTGGTAGCAGCAGACCACCGCGATGGCGAAGCCGAACAGCAGGCTCTTGAGCGTCGAGTAGTAGAAGTCGACCGGCTGGAAGAGATCGAGCAGCCGGCCGGCGAGCTCCATGAACGAGGCCTGGATGATGAACGGGCTGAGGATCAGCCCGCCCAGCACGGCGAGGAACTGGATGTAGAACGCGAGCACGGCGGTGGCGACCATCATGCCGATGGCGCGCGGCAGCACCAGGTAGTCGTAGAGGTTGATGCTCAGGTAGCGCAGCGCGCGCGTTTGCCCGCCGATGCGCATCATCGCCATCTCGGCGGCCATCGCCGAGCCGCTCCTCAGGATCACCACCACCGCGGCGGCGAGCGGGCCGATCTCGCGGAACACCACCAGCAGCAGGATCTTCACCGCCAGGTCGACGTCGGCGTCGAGCACGTTCATCGTCACCGCGATGATCATCACGCCGAGCACCGAGGCGCGCAGCACCACGCCGGTGGCGGCGGTGACGCCGGTGAAGTAGATCTGGCGCAGGAACGACTCGAGGATCGGCGGCTTGCGCAGCTGGCCGATGCGCGCCGCCACGTTGAGCGACAGCCGGACTCCGCCCTCGATTTCGCGCAGCGCCTGCATGGCCTCCTCCCGCGGCTATTGTGCCTCAGCCATCCTGCGCGCGGCGTTCCAAAGCCGCGCTTTCTCCCGTATAATCCGCGCCTTTTCGCGGTCGGCGGGGGTCGGGCAGATGGTGGTGATTCGATTGCAGCGCGGCGGGGCCAACAAGCGGCCCTTCTATCACGTGGTGGTGGCGGATTCGCGCCGCGCGGCGAACAAGAAGTTCATCGAGCGGCTCGGCTTCTACGACCCGAAGGCGCCCGCGGGGCGCGAGTCGCTGCGCGTCAACCTGGAGCGGGTGAAGCACTGGACCGGCCGCGGCGCCCAGCTTTCGGAGACCGCCGCGCGCCTCGTGAAGCAGTTTGCAAAGAAAACCGCCTGAACTGATTGCGATGGGCCGCGTCGCCGGGTCCTACGGCGTGCGCGGATGGGTGAAGGTGGCGCCGGCGGGCGGCGGAGCGGAAGGCCTCGCGGCGACGCGAGAGTGGTGGATCGGCGGCCGGGCCTACGCCGTCGAGGAGCTGAAGGCGCATTCCGGCACGCTGCTCGCGCGGCTCGCCGGGCTGGAGAGCCGCGAGGCGGCGCTCGGGCTGAGGGGCGCGACGGTGGCGGTGCGGCGCGAGTCGCTGCCCGACCCGGGCGCAGGACACTACTACCACGCGGACCTGATCGGCCTCGAGGTGGTGAACGGGCAGGGCGAGAAGCTGGGCGTCGTGAAGCGGATGTTCAGCAACGGCGCGCAGGACGTGATGGAGCTGGGGCCGAAGGAGCGCTTGCTGCCCTGGGTCCCGACGGTGGTGAAGAAGGTCGATCTGGAGAAGAAGCAGATCGAGGTGGACTGGGGAGCGGACTGGTGATCCGCTTCGAGGTGGTGACGCTGTTCCCGGAGATGTTCCGGGCGCTGACGGAATGCGGCATCACGAGCCGCGCGCTGCAGAAGGAGCTGTGGCAGCTCGCGACGTGGAATCCGCGCGATTTCACGACCAACAACTACCGCACGGTCGACGATCGGCCGTTCGGCGGCGGGCCGGGCATGGTGATGCTGGCCGAGCCGATGGAGAAGGCGCTGGACGCGGCGAAAACCGCGGGCGGCGGCAGGGTGGTGTACCTGTCGCCGCAAGGCGCGCCGCTGCGGCACAAGAGGGTGATGGAGCTGGCGAAGGAAAGCTCCCTCACCCTGTTGTGCGGCCGGTACGAAGGCGTCGACGAGCGCCTGCTCGAGCGGCGGGTGGACGAAGAGATCTCGATCGGAGATTTCGTCCTCTCCGGCGGCGAGCTGGCGGCGATGGCGCTGATCGACGCGGTGGTGCGCCAGCTGCCCGGCGCGCTCGGCGACGAGGCGTCGGCGGCGGAAGAGTCGTTCGCCGACGGGCTGCTCGACTGCCCGCACTACACGCGGCCCGAGGAGTACCGGGGGCGCAGGGTGCCGGAGGTGCTGCTGTCGGGGCACCACGAGAACATCCGGCGCTGGCGGCTGAAGCAGGCGCTGGGCAGGACCTGGCTCAGGCGGCCGGAGCTGCTCGAAGCGAAGACGTTGAGCGCGGAGGAAAAGAAGTTGCTGGACGAATTCCAGCGAGAACATAGGAGCTAGTCATGGACCTCATCAGGACCCTGGAGCAGGAAGAGATCAAGCGCCTCAAGAAGGAGGTCCCCGACTTCTCGCCCGGCGACACCGTCATCGTCAACGTCAACGTGGTCGAGGGCGAGCGCAAGCGCTCGCAGGCGTTCGAGGGCATGGTGATCGCCAAGCGCAACCGCGGCCTCAATTCCTCGTTCATCGTGCGCAAGATCTCCTCGGGCGAGGGCGTCGAGCGCACCTTCCAGACCTATTCCCCGCTCATTGCCTCGATCGAGGTGAAGCGGAAGGGCGCCGTGCGCCGCGCCAAGCTCTACTACCTGCGCTCGCTCTCCGGCAAGGGCGCGCGCATCCGCGAGCGCACCGAAGGCGCCGAGGGCGAAGCCTCGCAGGAATAGGAGGGAGTAAAATCGGCTGATGCGCCGCGAGACCGCCGCCATCAGCCCGATCGCCGACATCGTCGCCGCCATCCGCGGCGGCGAGATCGTGATCCTGGTGGACGACGAGGACCGCGAGAACGAGGGCGACCTGGTCTTCGCCGCCGAGTTCGTCAGCGCCGAGAAGGTCAACTTCCTCGCCAAGCACGGCCGCGGCCTGGTCTGCATGCCGATCACCGAAGCGCACGCCGCGCGCCTCGGCCTGCAGCCGATGGTGCAGCAGAACCGCTCGCGCCACGGCACCAACTTCACCGTCTCGATCGAGGCCGCCGAGGGCATCGCGACCGGCATCTCGGCCGCGGATCGCGCGCTCACCATAAAAGTTGCTTGTTCCTTGAACTCGAAATCTGAAGATATCGTGCAGCCGGGCCATGTCTTCCCGCTCATCGCGCGGGACGGCGGCGTGCTGGTGCGCGCCGGCCACACCGAGGCCTGCTGCGACCTGGCGCGCCTCGCCGGGCTCGCGCCGGCGGCGGTGCTGTGCGAGATCATGCGCGACGACGGCACGATGGCGCGCATGCCCGACCTGCTCGAGTTCGCCGCGCTCCACAAGCTGAAGATCGGCACCATCGCGGATCTCATCGAGTACCGCAGCCGCAACGAGTCCCTCGTCAATCGCGTTGCCGAAAAAGACATCGAGACTCCCTGGGGCGCGTTTCAGATGGTGTCGTACCGCGACCTGGCGGTCGGTTCCCTCCACCTCGCGCTCGCTTTTGGAAAGATCGATGCGAAGGCGGAAACCCTGGTGCGCGTCCACGAGCCGACCTCGCTGCTCGACCTGCTCGATACCGGCAAGGGCACGCACTCGTGGAGCGTGGGCGACGCGCTGACGCGGATCCGCGAGGCCGGCAGCGGCGTGATGGTGCTGATGAACTGCAACCGGGAGGAGCTCGCCTCGCCGCAGGCCGGCCGCGGCCTCGACCTGAGGCTCTACGGCATCGGCGCGCAGATCCTGCGCGACCTCGGCGTCGGCCGCATGCGCCTGATGGCGGCGCCGCGCAAGATGCCGAGCATGCAGGGCTTCGGGCTGGAAGTCACCGGCTACGTCGCCGCCGGCAGCCGGCAGCAGCGCTAGGGGCGGGCGATGCGCCTCGGCATCGTCGCGAGCCAGTTCAACGCGGAGCTCGCGGGCGAGCTGCTCAAGCGCGCGCGCGACGAGGCTCGGAAGCTCGGCGCGGAAGCGACCGTGATCAACGTGCCGGGCGCGCTCGAGATCCCGCTCGCGCTGCAGTGGCTCGCGCAGAGCGGCCGCTTCGACGCGCTGGTCGCGCTCGGCGTGGTGATCCGCGGCGAGACGCATCACTTCGAGGTGGTGGCCAACGAGTCGGCGCGCGGCGTGATGGACGTGGCGCTCGACTTCGGCGTGCCGGTGGCGAACGCGATCCTCACCACCGAGGACGAGAGCCAGGCGAAAGCGCGCCTCGACAAGGGCGCCGAGGGCGTGCGCGTCGCGCTGGAGATGGCGCGCCTCAAGGGCAGGCTGCATGAAGGACGCTAGGCCGGCGAAGAGCTCGCGGCGCCAGGCGCGCAGCCTCGCGCTGCAGGCGCTCTACGCCTGGCAGCTTTCGGGCGCCGACCCGCTCGCCGAGGCGCGCGCGATGGAGGGGTACGAGAAGAACGAGTTCCTCGACGGGCTGCTCACCGGCGTGCGCGGCCGCGCCGCCGAGCTGGAGAAGGTGATCGCGCCGCACCTCGACCGCGACTTCGCCCGGCTCTCGCCGGTCGAGCGCGCGATCCTCTACATCGGCGCCTTCGAGCTCGCCGAGCACCCGCAGACGCCGTTCAAGGTGGTGCTGAACGAGGCGATCGAGCTCGGCAAGAGCTTCGGCGCCACCGACGGCTACCGCTTCGTCAACGGCGTGCTGGAGAAGCTCGCGGGCGTGCTGCGCGCCGACGAAGTCTCCCGATCCCGCAACAAGATCGTCTGAACGAGTTCGAGCTCATCCGGCGCTTTTTCGACCGGCCGGCGAAGAACGCGCTGATCGGCGTCGGCGACGACTGCGCCCTGGTGCGCCCCGACGCGGGCCTCGAGCTGGCGGTGACCACCGACATGCTGATCGAAGGGCGGCACTTCAGCGCCGACGCCGAGCCGCGCGCGCTCGGCCACAAGGCGCTGGCGGTGAACCTGTCCGACCTCGCCGCGATCGGCGCGGCGCCGCGCTGGGCGCTGCTCGCGATCGGGCTGCCGTCGGTGGATGAGGCATGGCTCGAGGCATTCTCGGCCGGCTTCTTCGCGCTCGCCGGGCGCTACGGCGTGGAGCTCGTCGGCGGCGACACCACGCGCTCGAGCCTGCGCACCCTCTCGATCACCGCGATCGGCGAGGTGCCCGCCGGCGTGGCGCTCTACCGCGCCGCGGCGCGCCCCGGCGACGACGTCTGGGTGTCGGGCGAGCTCGGTGGTCCGGCGCTCGCGCTGAAGCATCCGGAAATCGCCGCGGCGGCGAAGCGGCTGAACGAGCCCGAGCCGCGCGTCGAGCTCGGCGAGCGGCTGCGCGGCCTCGCGCACGCGGCGATCGACGTCTCCGACGGCCTCGCCGCCGACCTCGGCCACATCCTCGAGCGCTCGCGCGTCGGCGCGGTGATCGAGTACGCGCGCATCCCGCGCAACGCCTTCTTCGGCGAGTTCCCCGATCTCGAGAAGGATTGCGTCCTTTCCGGCGGCGACGACTACGAGCTGGCCTTCACCGCGGCGCAATCGCGCCGCGGCGCGATCGAGGCGCTCGCCGCCGAGCTCGGCCTGCCGCTCGCGCGCATCGGCTCGATCCAGCCCGGCGAGCCGAAGCTGAGCGTGCTCGACGCGCGCGGCCAGCCGATGTCCTGGCGCCCGGGCTTCGACCACTTCGCGGACGGCGCATGACCACCTTCCGCCCGGGCGCGGCGTTCGCGTTCTCGCATCCGGCGCACGCGCTCGCGCTCGGCTTCGGCGCGGGGCTCTCGCCGCTCGCGCCCGGCACCGCCGGCACGCTCCTCGCGTGGGCGGCCGGCTGGGCGCTCGGGGCGAACCTGCAATCGCCGTTCGCGCTCGCCGCGCTGGCTGCGCTCTTCGCGCTCGGCGTGTGGGCTTGCGGGCTCACCGGCGAGCACCTCGGCGTGCACGACCACGGCGCGATGGTGTGGGACGAGATCGTCGCCTTCCTGTTGGTCCTCGCCGTCGTGCCGGCGGAGCTCGCCTGGCAGGCGGCGGCCTTCGTGCTGTTCCGCGGCTTCGACATCGTCAAGCCGGCGCCGATCGGCTGGCTGGAGCGGCGCTACCCCGGCGGCTTCGGCGTGATGCTCGACGATCTCGTCGCGGCGGGCTTCACGCTGCTCGTCCTCGCGCTCGTGAAAAGGGTTTTCTTCTGAAGAACCTCGCGGCAAGGGTCGGCCGACGGCTCAAGCGTGGCGGCAAGCGGCTGGTCACGGCGGAATCCTGCACCGGCGGCTGGATCGCGCAGGCGGTGACCTCGATCGC
>Ga0335084_10003173_pt1 | contig 15998 bp, 12 predicted proteins | sample Lox_Sample_44_FD_206721 | JGI IMG/M metagenome (GOLD analysis project Ga0335084, IMG submission 206721) | Soil microbial communities from Loxahatchee National Wildlife Refuge, Florida, United States - Lox_Sample_4.4 | ecosystem: Environmental > Terrestrial > Soil > Wetlands | place: USA... | reverse complement strand
TATGGTGATCGAGAGCACTTCGGTGCCGGGGCTGTAGAGCAGGATCGAGCTGGAGAGCTCGCGGATCGACACGATCATCACGTAGATCCAGCCGGCGACGAGCCCGGGCTTCAGGAGCGGCAGGACCACGCGCACGAAGGTCGTGCCCCAGGATGCGCCGCTCATCGCCGCGGATTCCTCGAGCTCCTTGTGGATCTGCAGCATCGAGGCGGTGTTGTAGCGCAGGCCGTAGGGCATGAAGCGCGTCACGTAGGCGATGAACATGATCCACATCGTCCCGTAGACGCCGACGTCTACGTTGAGATAGAAGATCATGATAGCCAATCCGAGCACGAGGCCCGGGAACACCATCGGCAGCGAAGCGACGTTGTCCAGCAGCCAGCGGCCGGGGAGCTTCGTCTTCACCACGATCCAGCAGACCACCGAGGTGACCAGCATGATCAGCGTCGCGCTGCCGAAGGACAGCAGCAGCGTGTTCCACACGGTGCGCCCGAGGTTCGGGTAGGCGAGGATGAAGCGGTAGGGGTCGAGCGTGAGGCTCTGCAGCGCCTGCCGGGACGGGATCGCATAGAACTTCTGGAAGGAGGACCACAGCAGCACCGCGAAGGGCAGCGCGACGATCAGCAGGAAATACGCGATGAACACGGCGGCGGCGGCCCAGCGCCAGGGGCCGAGGTCGATCCGGCGCGGCCGGAAGCCCTTGCCGGTCATGGTCGCGTACCTGCCGCCGCGGCTGGAGAGCCGCGACACGAAATACACGCCGATCGAGGTGATCACCAGAAGCGTCATCCCGTACGCCGAGGCGAGCCCGATATGGCTCGGGTAGCGGTGCACCGCCTGGTAGATCGCGGAAGTGAACACGTGGATGCCGACCGGCAGCCCGAGCAGCGCCGGCACCTCGAAGGATTCGACCGCGCGCACGAAAAGGACCAGCAGGGTCGCGAGGATGGCCGGCCAGGCGAGCTTCAGCGTCACCCTGCGCGCGACCTGGAAGATGTTCGCGCCGCTCATGGTGGCGGACTCCTCGAGCGACGGGTCCATCGAGCGGAACGCCGCGGTCATCAGCAGGAAGGCCATCGGCGAGTAGTGCAGCCCGTCGACCCACATCATCCCCCATAGCGAATAGACGTTGAAAAGCGGCTTTTCCATCCCGAACCAGTCCTGCAGCGCCAGATTGAGGATGCCGATCTTGGGGCTGCCGAGCAGGATCCAGGCGATGGTGAAGAGGATTCCGGGAATGACGAGCGGAATGATCGAAAGGCCGAAGAACAGCGCCTTGAAAGGCGTGTTGGTGCGCTCGTTCATCCAGGCGAGCGCCGTTCCCAGGCAGAACGAGAACAGGGACGCGCCGGCCGCGAACTGCAGCGAATTCCAGAAGAGGCGCGCGGTGTCGCCCGAGCCGTACGCCTGGGCGTAGTTGTCCAGCGTGAACTGCGCGGCCTTCGTCGCGGTCTGCGCGGTGAAGAAGCTCTGCCACAGCAGGAAAGCGAGCGGGATGACCGCGATGTAGACGGTGAGAGCGACACAAAGCCCGATCACGATCCATTTCCACTCGAACGGGCGCACCGCCGAGCCGGTCACGGTAAGATCGCCCGCAGCCTGCATCGGGAGCCGCCCTTCAGCGCAGATCGAGCTCTATGTCGCGCAGCACGGGGTCGTCCGCGCGCGCGATCTCGTTCTCGATGAGCGCGCCGCAGCCCGGGCAGAAGAACTGGCGGAAGACCGGCCGGTCGTCGATGTAGCGCCGGTAGTCGCCGATGTTGGGGTTGGCGGCGCTGATGTCGGCCTCGCGGCGCACGCAGTGGTCCTTGTAGTTCTCGCGCACGGCGCCGAGATCGGCCGCGCACTTGGCGCAGGCGCAGCGCAGGCCCGACGTCTCGCGACGAACGTCCAGGTTGTCGGTGACGCGGGCGACGACCTTGCCCGCGAGCTTCGCCGCGCCCTCCTTCCGGTTGGCCGCGCGCCGCGCGGCGCGAAGCTTCCGGGTCGCGTCGAGATCGAGGCGCTCGCCCTCGACGACGACGCCGTAGATCGCGCGCGCGGACTCGGCCGAGACCGAGCGCTGATCGACCACGTCCTCGCGCACTTTTTCCGGATCGCGCTCGAGCGGATCGCCGAAGCCCCCCGCCGCCGACCAGATCACCGCGTAGACGTCATCGGGCTTCTGGATGAAATTCTCCTGGCGCAGCTGCAGCGTGATGTCCTCGCCCTCGACTTGCGCGATGTCGTTCGGCATGTCGTGCCTCGCGAGCCGATCGAACACGTCGGTGCCGCGCTTGAACTTGTAGACGTTCACCGAGCCCGGGTACCCTGCCATCATCCCCGGCGAGGTCGGCATGGCGTTGCCGGAAGAGAGCGTGTCCTGAGTGATCGACTCGGTGTGATGCGGGATAAAGCAGGATTCGGCGGAAAGACCGCCGCGGAATTTCCCCGCGCCCCCGGAATCGATCACTTCCTTCCTGTACAGGAAGAGCAGCGGAAAAGTCTGCTCGGTGTGCTCGACGTTCGGCAGCTTGCAGATCGGCGTGCGCGACTGGCCGCCGGTTGAAATCCCGTCTCCGGTGGCAAAGGCGCCGATCGCCCCGCCGATGGGATCCACCAGCAGGTAGCCGTAGCGCTCGCCCCACTGGTCGGTGCCGCGGAAGATGGTCGCCGGCCACTGGCTGGTGCCGCCGATGCACATGATGTCCTTGCGCATCTCCGGATCGCTGTGGATCATCTTCGAGAGCACGTTGTAGGCGGGGTAGAGCGATATCTCCATCGCCTGCACCGGCGCGGTCGACACCGAAGCGGGAAAGTTGGCGCAGTTGAAGGTGCCGGGCGTCGGGTCGAACTCCACGTGACGCAGCGCCCCGCCGATCGAGAAGTACTGGTCCCAGCACAGAAGCTGATTGAGCGCCACCATGATCGCGCCGCGCCAGCCCGAGTAGGTGGCGTTCATCGCGCCGTCCTGGGGCGCGCTGCCGTCGTTCTCGAATATCAGCGTGCTGCCCTTCTTCTTCAGCGTCAGCATGACGCGGTGCGTGCGCCGGTCGCCGGGCCGGCAGCACTCGACGTAGGTACGCTCGCGCCACACGCCGTCGGGCAGGCGCTTCAGCTTCGCGAGGAACGCCTGCTCGCCGTTGTCGAGGATCTTTCTCATCACGCCCTTCACCACCTCCGGACCGTAGCGCCCGATCAGGGCCAGCACGCGGTCGCGAGCGGTGAGGTTGCCGGCGAGCTGGGCGCGGAAGTCCAGGGCCACGGCCTCGGGCTTGCGCGAGGAGCGCAGGTACAGCTCCTCGATGTCGCGGCGGATCTCGTTGTTCTCGACGATCTTCACCGGCGGGATGCAGATGCCTTCCTCGAAGGCGTCCTTGGCGCCGCCGCAGAAGGACGAGGGCGTGATGCCGCCGATGTCGTACTGGTGCAGGCAGTTGGTCACCCAGCAGAACAGCTCGTCCTTCCAGAACACCGGGCAGATGAGCATCACGTCCTGCTGGTGCGCCGCGCCCACCCAGGGGTCGTTGGCGAGGAACATGTCGCCCTCGCGGATGCCGGGGTTGTCGCTGCGGTACTCGAGCGTCCACTTCACCTGCGTGTCGGTGACCCCGGACATATACTGCATGTAGGGACCGAAGTAGATGAACTCGCCGTCCTCGGTGAGGATCGAGGGATTCAGGTCGAGCGCGTACATGGCGACGGGCGACCCCGACAGCCTCTGGATGGTCGCGCCGTGCTCCTCGTTCACGTGCCACAGGCTGTGGCGGATCACCTCGTAGGTGATCGGGTCGATCTTCTTCGCGCTCTTGCGATGCAGCTTGAGCTTCCGCGAGATCGAGAGCTTCTTCGGCGGGACATAGCCCATCTTGCGGCCGTCGAAGACCGCGTCCTTCATTTCGCTGACTTTCATTCCGCCTCCTTTGTCATGCCGAGGGCGCAAGCCCGAGGAATCTCCGTTGGCACGCCGCGGCGTAGGAGATCCCTCGCTGCGCTCGGGATGACATGAGTCATTTCCCGAACAGGATTTCGAAGTTGCCGAACTTGTCCACCTTGAGCGTGCGCCCGGGATGCACCACGACCGTGGTGTCGGTGGTCTCGATCACGGCGGGCCCTTTGATCGTGTTGCCGGCAACGAGAAAGGCGCCGTCGAAGATCGGAGTGGCGGCGAATTTTCTCGGCTCGGCCCAGTAAATGCTGCGCTTGCCGCGTTTCGCTTTCGCGCCGATCTTCGCGCTGAGCTTTCTCGCGGCGGTGAGCCTGGGGCGCGGCGTCGCCGCGGTGGCGCGCAGCCGCAGCGTCACGATCTCCAGGCGCGCGTCCGCGTAGGACGAGCCGTGGCCGTAGAGCTGCTCGTAGCGCGTCTTGAAGCGCTCGCGCAGCGGCGCGAAGAACGCCTCCTTCACGCGCTTCTCGGGCAGCATCACCTCGACCTCGTTGATCTGGCCGCGGTGTCGCATGTCCAGCGAAAATGCGAAGCGCCGCCGGGATTTCTCGATGCCGTCCTTGTCCATCTGCGCGTTCGCCTTCGCTTCGAGCCCCGCAAGCACGGCGTTGACGCGATCGGCGTCGAAGGGACTGGTCTGGATGTCCACCTGCTCGTAGACGTGCAGGATGTCCGCGGAGGCGGCACCGAAGGCGCACCAGGTCGAGGCGATCTCCTTCTGCGGGATCACCACCTTCTGCACGCCCAGCTCCCTGGCGAACACGCCGGCGTGCGCCGGCCCCGCGCCGCCGAAGGCGAACAGCACGAACTCGCGCGGATCGAAGCCCTTCTCCACGGTCATCTTGCGGATGATGTCGGCCATCTTGAACTCGGCGATCTGCGCGATCCCCGCCGCCGCCGCGAACAGCGACAGGCCCAGACCGTCCGCTACGCGCTGCACGGCTTCCACCGACTTCTTCTTGTCGAGGGTGATGCGGCCGCCGAGGAAGTTGTCGGGATTGATATATCCGAGCACCACGTCGGCATCGGTGACGGTGGCGATGGTGCCGCCCTTCCCGTAGCAGGCCGGTCCCGGATCGGCGCCGGCCGACTCCGGTCCGACGGAGAGCGTTTTCGATGCGGCATCCACTCTCGCGAGGGAGCCCCCGCCCGAGCCGATCGCCTGGATGTCGACCTTGGGCAGGAAGTATTCGTACTGCACCACGTTCGAGACGAAGGAGTACTCCGGCTGACCGTCGTGGATGATGCCGACGTCGAAGGAGGTGCCGCCCATGTCGGTGGTGATGATGTTCGGCACGCCCATCAGCTTGCCGAGGTAGAGCGAGCCGGTGACGCCCGACACGGGCCCCGAGTCGAGCGTGAGGAGCGGCGACTGCATCGCGTGATCGACCGAGATCGAGCCGCCGCCGCACTGGGTAATCTGCAGCGGCTGTGAATATCCCGAAGCCTTCAGCTGCCGGTCGAGGTTGCCGAGGTATTTCGCCATCACCGGGCCGATGTAGGCGTTGAGCGCCGTGGCGGTGGTGCGCTCGTACTCGCCCCACTTGGGCGCGATGTCGACCGAGCAGGAAACGAACAAGTTGGGTGCGATGTCGCGGATCATCTGCTTCAGGCGCCGCTCGTGCGTCGGGTTCTTGAACGACCAGAGAAAACACACCCCGATCGCCTCCACTCCTTGCGCGACCAGCCGCCTGATCGCCGCCTGCGCCTCGGACTCGTTGAGCGGCACCACCACTTCGCCGAAGCAGTCGACGCGCTCCGACACGCCTTCGATCAGGCGCTTGGGAACGATCGGCGAGGGCTTCTGGCTCGAGGGGAAATGCACCACCTTGGCGATGTCGCGCGAGGAGACGCCGCGCGAGCCGCGCATGATGTGGATCGCGTCTTCGTGGCCGCGCGTGGTGATCAGGCCGACCTTCGCTCCTTTCCGCTGGATCAGCGCGTTGGTGCCGACGGTGGTGCCGTGCGTGAGCACCTCGACCTCGCGGCAGAACGCCTCGAAGGACAGACCCAGGCGCTCGGCGGCGACCCGCATCGCGGCGAGCATGCCCTCGGCGAAGTCGCGCGGCGTCGACGAGGCCTTGGTGGCGGTGATGCGCCCTGAGCGGTCGAGCACCACGCAGTCGGTGAAGGTGCCGCCGATATCCACGCCGACCAGAAGCCGTGCCACTTTTGTTCTACCTGCCTATGCGGGTGCCGAGGGCGGGATGGTAGCGTATTTTTGCGCGGAGCCAGGGCCGTGCGCGGGGCAATGGCTTACACTCGCGGGGTTTCCAACCCAGGGACACGACCGCCTATGGCAAAACCCAACTACGCCTTCGCTCGACGGCAGAGAGATCTTGCCAAGAAGCAGAAGCAGGAAGAGAAGCGCCGGCGCAAAGCAGGCACACCCGATGCCGCTCCGGATGCCGAGCCCGCCGACACGCAGTCCCCGCCGGTACCCCCGAAGCCCGACACTCCGGCCGCCTGATTCGGCGTAAGCTGGCGCTCCTCCGACGAAAGCCGACGAAAGGAACACGACATGGGCAACCGCGACAGACCGCGCAGGGAACCGAAGAAGCCGAAGCAGCCGAAGAAGCCCGCCGGGAGTCGGTCTCGCTAGAGGGGTCGAGACGGCCACCCTGGACGACGATGCACAGCCGGACGAGCTACGCCAAGGCCGCTCAGCCCGCCACGCCGGTCAGCTTCGACGTTCCTGCGGGCGCCTGCGATTGCCACACGCACATCCACGGCGATCCCGAGACATTTCCTTTTTTTTCGGGACGCGTCTATACGCCGGAGACCGCGCTGCCCGAGGAAATGGCGGCGCTGCACCGGGCGCTGCACATACGGCGGGTGGTGATCGTCACGCCCTCGGTCTATGGCACCGACAATTCCGCCACGCTCTACGGCATGAAGGCGCGCGGCGCGGACGCGCGCGGCGTCGCGGTGATCGACGACAAGACGCCGGAATCCGCGCTCGACGCCATGCACCAGGCCGGAATACGCGGTATCCGCTTGAATCTCGCGACCAGCGGCGTCACCGATGCCTCCGCAGGCCGCAAGCGCTTCGAGGCAGCCGTCGCACGCGTTCAGAGGCGCAAGTGGCACATCCAGATGTACACCAGCCTCGCGGTGATTGCCTCGATCAAGGATCTCGTCGCCGCTTCGCCCGTTCCCGCGGTGTTCGACCATTTCGGCGGCGCGCGCGCCGAGCTCGGGGTCGGGCAGCCGGGCTTCAAGGATTTGCTCGAGCTGGTCGGCTCGGGCAAGGCCTACGTCAAGATCTCCGGCGCCTACCGCGCGTCCAAGCTGGCGCCGGACTACTCCGACGCCGCGCCGCTCGCCAGGGCGCTGATCGCGGCGAACGCCGACCGCATCGTCTGGGGCACCGATTGGCCGCACCCCGATTCCTCCTCCGGCAATCCGGCGACGCAGGTGACACCGCTGCTCCAGATCGACGACGGGCGGCTTCTCAATCAGCTGCCGGTGTGGGCGCCGGACGCCGCGATCCGCAAGAAGATCCTGGTGGACAATCCGGCGCGGCTGTACGGCTTCTGATCGGCAGGACCGGATTTGCGCAGCCGCGGCTTCACTCTGCTCGAACTGATGGTGGTGGTCGGGGTCATCGCCATCCTGGCGCTGCTCGCGATCCCCACCTACCAGGACAAGTTCGTCCGCGACCAGATCGCCGAAGCCCTGCCGCTCGCGGACATCGCCAAGCCGCCGGTCGCCTTGTCGTGGGCGCTGCTGCAGAACTTTCCCGCCGACAACGCGGCAGCCGGACTGCCGGTCGCCGAGAAAATCGTCAACAACTACATCAGCTCGGTCACGATCCAGAACGGCGCCATCCACATCACCTTCGGCAATCACGCCAACCGCGTCATCGCCGGCAAGATCCTCACGCTGCGCCCGGCCGTGGTCGAAGACGCGCCCATCGTGCCCGTGACCTGGGTATGCGGCTTCGCCACCGCGCCCGACAAGATGGCGCTCAAGGGAGAGAACAAGACCAACATTCCCCCGGGTTGGCTGCCGATCAAATGCCGGGCGTAGATAGAATATAGAGCGAGGAGGAATCCGGAAATGGCGCAGCAGACCGTCGGAATGATCGGGCTCGGCATCATGGGCTCGGCGATGTCGTTCAACCTCGGCCGCGCGGGAGTGCGCGTGGTCGGCTACGACGTGGCCCCCGGGGCGCGCGCGGCGCACAAGCGCTCGGGCGGCGTGGCGGCGAAGAGCCCGCGCGATGTCGCGAGGCGCGCCGGCATCATCGTCACCTCGCTGCCCTCGGCGCGCGCTCTCGCGGATGTCGCCGCCGAGCTCGCGAAATCGGCCAGGCGCGGCACCGTGGTCGTGGAAACCAGCACGCTGCCGATCGAGGTGAAAACGGCCGCGCGCGACACGCTCGCCAGGCGCGGCGTCATCCTGCTCGATTGCCCCTTGAGCGGCACCGGCGCGCAGGCGCGCGCCAAGGACCTGCTGATCTACGTCAGCGGCGAGCGCGCCGCCTACAGCAAGATCGCTCCGGTGCTGCCGGGCTTCACCAGCGCCAGCTACTATGTCGGCGCCTTCGGGGCCGGCTCGAAGATGAAATTCGTCGCCAACCTGCTGGTCGCCATCCACAACGTCGCCGCGGCGGAGGCCATGGTGCTGGGCATGAAAGCCGGGCTCGACCCGGCGATGATCCTCAAGGTCGTCGCCGGCGGCGCGGGCGGATCGCGCATGTTCCAGGTGCGCGGGCCGATGATGGTGAAGGGCGACTACTCGGAAGCCACCATGAAGAACGAGGTGTGGCAGAAGGACATGACCATCATCGCCGACTTCGCCCGCGGCCTCGACTGCCCCACCCCGCTGTTCGCGGCGAGCGCGCCCATCTACAACGCCGCGATGGCGATGGGCCTGGGGAAAGAAGACACCGGCGCCGTGTGCAAAGTGCTCGAGGAGATGGCGGGAAATCCGCGGCGCAGGAAGCGGAGGCGCTAGCCTACTGGCCTTCCACCTTGATGCCCGCGTCCTTGATCAGCTTCGCGTACTTCGCCGTCTCGGACTTCATGAACGAGACGAACTGCTCGGGCGTGCTGTAGACCGCTTCCACCCCGAGGTCGGCGAATTTCTTCTTGACCTCGGCGTCCTGCATCACCTTGACGAGGTCGGCATGGAACTTGTCGGTGATCGCTTTCGGCGTCCCCGCGGGCATGAATACGCCCCACCAGTTCACGGCCACCAGCCCCGGCACCGACTCCGCGCAGGGCGGAAGCTCCGGCATGATGGGGCTGCGCTCGGCGCCGGTCACGCACAGCGCCCGCGCCCTGCCCGCCTTGATGAACTGCATCGCCGGCAGCGAGTCCGAAAAAATGTACTGGATGTGGCCGGCGACGAGATCCTGCACCCCCAGGATCCCGCCCTTGTAGGGGACCTCCGTCGCCTTGACTCCGGTGATGTTCGAATACATCGCACCGGCGAGATGCGAGATGCTGCCCGGGCCGCTGGTGCCGTAGTTGAGCTTGCCGGAGGTCGATTTGGCGTACTCGGTCAGCTCGCGCAGCGACTTCGCCGGCACACCGGGATGCACGATGAGAATGTTCGGACCGGTGGAAATCAGCGATATGGCGACGAAATCGCGCTCGACGCTGTAAGGCACCTTCGAGAGCAGCGGGTTGACCGCAGCCGGTCCGATGTTGCCGACCACGAAGCTGTAGCCGTCGCTGGGCTGCTTCGCGGCGTAGTCCATGCCGATCGAGCCGGCCGCGCCGGGCTTGCTCTCGATGATCACGGTCTGGCCCCACACTTCCCCGAGCTTCTGGCCGAAGACGCGCGCCATCAGGTCCGAGCTCCCGCCCGGCGGATAGGTGACGATGAGCTTGACCGGCTTCGCCGGGTAGGACTGCGCCGGTGCGCCGCCGGCAACGAGCACGGCGCAGGCGGCGAATGCAATGGCCAGCGGTTTGTGCATGGGTGTCTCCTCCTGGTTTGGCTGAGCCTGCGATGCGCCCCGCGTTTGCCCGGTGAGTGTACCTGAATTCGCTTCCGCGACCGCCGGGTGCTTTCCCCCGCGTTCACGCGGTACCATTACGCGTTGCTGCCAATCTAATAGAGATGGCCACAAGGCCGTCCGGGGAGACCTTGCATCATGAGCGCGAGCGACGAGCTGTATCGATCGCTGGTCGACGAACTGACCGCCAACCTGGTTCTGCTCGCGGACAAGCCCGAGGAAAGCGGCGAGAGCACGCTCCGAGCACTATGGTTTGCCGCTGCCGGCAATCCGAAATCGGCACAAGCCGCCGTCGCGGTATCGTTGCCTTCGCTGGATGCGCGCGGCGTTACCGCGCTGCGCAGCTTGGTCGCGCGCCGCGTGGCGGGCGAACCGCTGTCGCATCTGACGGAGCGGCAGCAATTCATGGGACTGGAAATGCTGGCCGGGCCGGAGGCGCTGGTACCGCGCAAGGAGACCGAGTTGCTGGCTCGGGCGGCAATCGATTTCACGAAGGCGGCGGCGGCGAACGGAACGCCCACGGTGCTCGACCTGTGCACCGGCAGCGGCAATATCGCGGTGTCAATTGCGCACAACGTGCCCGCCGCCGAAGTATTCGCATCGGATCTCAGCGAGACGGCGATCGAGCTGGCGCGCCGCAATGCCGCGCACCTTGGCTTGGGCAAGAGGGTCGACTTTCGCACGAGCGATTTGCTCGCGGCCTTCGAGCGGCCCGAATTCATGGAGCGTTTCGACGTCATTACCTGCAATCCGCCGTACATCAGCAGCGGCAAGGTCGGGCTGATGCCGAAGGAAATCTCGGCCTATGAACCGCGTCTCGCGTTCGACGGCGGGGCGCTCGGCATTTCGATCCTCATGCGGTTGATTCAAGACGCGCCGCGTTTCCTGCGCAAGGGAGGGTGGCTCGCGTTCGAAGTGGGCCTGGGACAAGGCCCGTCCCTGGCGAAGCGTCTGCAAGCCGGCAAGGCCTACCAGCGGGTGGAGACGAAGCAGGACCACGCCGGACAGATTCGCGTCGTTGCGGCGCAACGTTAGCCGGGCTCGTTTAAGACCAGTTGCGGCGGTCCGCCGCGGCCGGTACAGTTTCGACATGATCCGGAACACGGATCGATATTGAAAGACGTACGGAGAGAAATCATGAAGGCACTGATCGCTACGTCGGTCGTGTGGGTCGCCGGAGTGGCGGCCGCGCTCGTCGTGCAGGCTGCGCCGAACCCCGATTCCGATTCCAAGATCGCCGTGAAGCCGGTGCGCGTAGTGCTGGTCGGGGCTTCGATCGGGCAAGCCTGGGATCTTCCGGGTCTCCCGAGCCGGATGCGAAGCGTTGGCTACGAATTCGAGGCGCTGCAGGAGTGGCAATACGACAAGTCCGACATGCTCGACGAAGTTCTCATGCGTCCCAAGAGGAAGTTTCATCTGACGCGGACGTACCTGAAGGGCTTTCTGAAGCCGGCGCCGGAGCCTGCCGACGTGATCGTGCTCAAGGAATGCTCGGCATACTTCCCGGGCAGCATTCCCATTCAGCGCCAGAGGGAAATGGTAGAGCAATGGGTCCACGAGATCAGTGGCAAGAACATGAAGGTCATACTCGCCACTGCGGTGCCCGTGACGAAGGCGCGTGCGGCCCAGGATCCCGGCAAACAAGAGAGTGTGCTGGCGTTCAACGACTGGGTGCGCGAGTATGCAAAGAAGAACGGCATCGTCCTGCTGGACCTCGAGAAGGCCATGCGAAGCGACGACAAGACCCGATTTCTCCGGGAAGAATTCGCAGTCGAGGACGGGTCGCATATAAATCGCAAGGCTTACGACGTGCTCGACCCGCTGATGCTGAAGGCGGTCTGTGCCGCCAAACCCAGCGGAGACTGCCCGTCGGCGAGCGCCATGCTGCATCGCCCCGAGTCCAAGGGCAAGTGATCACCAGGCAAACCTAGACACGAGCTCCCGATCGAGCAGCTTGGTCCCTAGTTCGCGGCGCTAGGTCCGCCGTCCCGAGCGAGCGCGCTCGGGGGGCGCGCGTCGACCGCGGGGCCGTTTGCGCTTACCCATTTGCTTTCACTTCGAACCAAGGACCCTAAATGGCCCAATCGCTTCCCGGAATGAAACCGCGCCCCGACAAGGCGCTCTCGCTCAACATGAAGCTGCTGTCGCACCACGAGCTCGCGGGCTTCGGCGGGATCGGCGAGGGCATGGGCATGCAGCTCGCGAAGGACGGCCGCAGGATCCTGTGGATGGCGCACGAGTCGGCGCCGAAGAACTTCACCGCGGTCGACGTCACCGACCCGAAGAACCCCAAGCTGGTGGTGCAGACCGAGCTGCCGCACGCGAAAGTGCGCTCGAACTCGCTCGACGTGGTCGGCGACGTCATGGCGGTCGCCTACCAGACGAGCGCGGTCGACACGAAGCCCGCGGGCTTCGATATGTTCGACATCAGCACGCCGGAATCGCCGAAGCTGATCTCGCATTTCGACGCCTCGGGCAAGCACTCGCGCGGCGTCCACGCGGTGTGGTTCGTCGACGGGGAGTACATCCACATGGCCTCGGGCGCGGCGGACTTCCAGCCGACGCATCCGTCGGACGACCAGTTCTACCGCATCATCGACGTGCGCAAGCCCTCGAAACCGGTGGAAGTGGGGCGCTGGTGGATGCCCGGCACGCGCGTCGGCGATTCGGTTCCGCCGCCCGCGCGCCATCCGAAATTCGACTCGGGCTTCCGCGCGCACAACACCAACGTCTTCCCGCAGCGGCCCGACCGCGCCTACATCGGCTATATCTCGGGCGGCGCGGTGGTCCTGGACATCGCCGACAAATCACGACCCAAGCTTGTCTCTCGCTGGCACTACTCGCCGCCCTACACCGGCTTCACCCACACGGTGCTGCCGCTGTTCGGGCCCGAGCTCCTCATCGTCAGCGACGAGTGCACCTACACCGACGGCAAGGACTGGCCGAAGCTCGTCTGGGTGGTGGACGCGCGCATGGAAACCAATCTCGTCCCGATCAGCACCTGTCCCCTGCCTCCCGTGCAGACCTTCGCCAGCAACGGCGGGCGCTTCGGCGCCCACAACCTGCACGAGAACCTGCCGGTGCCGGGCTCGTGGCGGTCGGAGAGCATCATCGTCGGCACCTTCTTCGGCGGCGGCGTGCGCGCCTTCGACGTGAGCAATCCCTACCGGCCAGAGGAGATCGCCTACTACGTTCCGCCGACGCCCAAGCTCTCCAAGGCGGGATCGATCCAGCTGAACGACGTCTATGTCGACGACCGCGGCCTGGTGTTCACCGTCGACCGTTTCGCCGGCGGCCTCTACGTCCTCGAAATGACCGTTTGATGCCTGCGCGCTCGCGCGACGTACTCGCGGGGAAGCTGCCGATCAGCCTGATCACGGGATTCCTGGGCAGCGGAAAGACCACGCTGCTCAAGCGCCTGCTGCGCGACCCGGGAATGAACCGGGCGGCGGTCATCATCAACGAGCTCGGCGAGGTCGGCATCGACCACGAGCTGGTCGCGAACTCGTCCGAGTCCATGACGCTGCTCTCCAACGGCTGCCTGTGCTGCAGCGTGCGCACCGACCTGCAGGAGACGCTGCGCGAGCTGTTCATCAAGCGGCGCGCCGGTGAAGTGATCGACTTCGACCGCGTCTTCATCGAGACCACCGGGCTCGCCGATCCGGTTCCCGTCCTGCACACCCTTCAGACCGACGGGATGCTGGGCGCGCAGTATCGCCTCGACTGCGTGATCACCCTCGTCGACGCCGTCAACGGCCTGCGCAATCTCGACGACACCCCGGAAGCGGCGAAGCAGGCCGCGGTCGCCGACCGCATCGTCATCACCAAGAGCGACATCGCGCCGCCGGGCGCGGTCGCCGCGCTCGAAGCGCGCCTCGAGCGGATGAATCCCTACGCCGCGCGCAGGCTGGCGGTGAACGGCGAGGTGGACGTGGCCTTCCTGCGCGACGTCGGCCCGAGGAGCACGCGTGCCGCGACGGCCGACCTCGATCGCTGGCTTTCGCCTTCCGGAGAACCGCCCCCTGCCGAGGGCGCCTACCTCGGCGAGCGCGTGCGCGCCGGCGTGCACGACGCGTCGATCCGTTCCTTCTGCCTCTGGTTCGACAAGCCTTTTACCTGGGACAGCTTTTCCGCCGCAGTGCAGGTGCTGACCTCGCTGCGCGGCAGCGACCTGCTGCGCGTGAAGGGCCTGGTCAACGTCGCGGGCGAGCCCGGGCCGGTCCTCGTGCAGGGCGCGCAGCACGTGTTCCACCCGCCGGTCACGCTCGAAGCCTGGGGAAGCGAGGACCGCCGCTCGCGCATCGTCTTCATCACCCGAAACCTGTCGCGCGAGTCGATCGAGTCGCTGTTCGCCGCGGTCGGAACGCTCTCCGCGCCGCAGGGCTGAGCGCAGGCGATGGTGCGCACCAAGGTCGCGATCGTCGGCGGCGGCCCCTCGGGCCTGATTCTCGCGATCGAGCTCGGGCGCCGCGGCATTCCCTGCGTGCTCCTCGAGGAGGACGCCACGCCGCCGACCTTGCCCAAGGCGAACGCCACGACCTCGCGCACCATGGAGCACTACCGGCGGCTCGGATTCGCGGCGGAGATACGCGCGCTCGGGCTTCCCGAGGACTACCCCCAGGACATCGCCTACTTCACCCGCTACACCGGGCATGAGCTGGCGCGACTCAGAGGGCGCAGCCGGCGCGAGGCGATCGAAGCGCGCGAGGGCGCGGATTCTCGCTGGCCCACGCCCGAGCCTTTGCACCGCGTGCAGCAGATGTACATCGAGGCGATCCTGAAGAGGCAAGCGGAGAAGTGGCCGGCGGCGGACGTGCGCTTCGGCTGGCGCGCGCTCGGCCTGGAGCAGCGCGCGGAAAGCGTGAGGGTCGAAGCCGAGAACGTCGCCACCGGAAGGACGGAGCGCCTCGCGGCCGACTTCGCGGTGGGCTGCGACGGGCCGAGGAGCCTGGTGCGCTCGGCGCTCGGCGTCGGCTACGAGGGCCTGTCGCGCGAAGAGCGCGATTTCATGGGCGGCCGCATGCTCGCGGTCTATATCCGCTCGAGGGCGTTCTACGACGTTGCGCGCGCGCCGCGCGCCTGGCAGTACTGGGCGATGAACCGCGAGCAGCGCGCCCTCATGAACGCCATCGACGGCCGGGAACTGTGGGTGCTCCACGTGCAGCTGCCTCGCGACGGCGCGTACCCGGCCAGCTACGCGCGCGAGTCGCTGGTCCGCGCGGCCGGGCGCGAGTTTCCCTTCGAGGTGCTCGGCATCGCCGAGTGGACGGCGGGGTTCACGCTCGTCGCCGAGCGCTTCGGCGGCGGGCGCGCCTTCATCGCGGGCGACGCGGCGCACCTCTTCACCCCGACCGGCGGCCAGGGCTACAACACCTCGGTCGACGACGCCTCCAACCTCGCCTGGAAGCTCGCCGCGGCCTGCCAGGGCTGGGGCGGAGCCGGACTGCTGGCGACCTACGAGGCCGAGCGCAAGCCGATCGCGTTGCGCAACACCCGCTTCGCGCGCGCAATGGCGGAATCGATCGGCCGCATCGAGCTTGCCGCCGATCTCGAGGAGGACGGCGAGGCGGGCGAGGCGGCTCGCGCCGCCCTGGGCGAGCGCCTTGTCCGCCACGCCGCGACCGAATTCGATATTCCCGGCATTCATCTCGGGGTCTCTTACGCAGGCTCTCCGATCGTCGTCCCCGATGGCACACCCCCGCCTGGCGACGACTGGCACCACTACACTCCGAACGCCGTCCCCGGCGCCAGGGCACCGCATGCCTGGCTGAAAGACGGCGTATCGGTCTTCGATCGCTTCGGCCGCGACTTCACCCTGCTGCGCTTCGACGCGGGCATCGACGCGCGCCCCCTGGAAGCCGCGGCGCGGCGGCGCGGCGTGCCGCTCTCGGTAATCGACGTCTCCAACGACGAGGCGCGTGATCTGTACGGACGGGATCTCGCGCTGATTCGCCCCGACCACCACGTCGCGTGGCGCGGAAATGCATTGCCGGAGGACGCCAGCGCGCTCCTCGCGGGTGTTACCGGACACGTTCAGCTCTGAATTGCAAGGCGGACGACCGGCGGCTATCATCGCGCTTCGCCAGCCCGGGTCGCAGCCAT
>Ga0335084_10003172_pt1 | contig 16000 bp, 16 predicted proteins | sample Lox_Sample_44_FD_206721 | JGI IMG/M metagenome (GOLD analysis project Ga0335084, IMG submission 206721) | Soil microbial communities from Loxahatchee National Wildlife Refuge, Florida, United States - Lox_Sample_4.4 | ecosystem: Environmental > Terrestrial > Soil > Wetlands | place: USA... | reverse complement strand
TTCCCCTGCCAGGCGGAACCACAGGACATGCGATTGGCGTCACGGTCGCGGCAATCGTTCTTGGCCCGTCCGGCTCGATTCTAGCCGTTTCGATTGCATTGGGAATCCAGGCATTGTTCTTCGGGGATGGTGGAATTACCACGCTCGGCGCGAATTGTTTCAACATGGCGATCATTGGCTCCGTCGTCGCCGACGCCGTTTACCGGTTGACAGCCGGGCATTCGGAGGTCCACTCTCGCCGAAGAGTATGGGCTGCTGCAATCGCCGGATACGCCTCGATCAATGCCGCAGCTCTCCTGACCGCTTTCGAGTTCGGGATCCAACCAACGTTGTTTCACGATGCAAGCGGCACTCCACTATATGCGCCGTACCCGCTGCACATCGCGATTCCTGCGATGATGATCGGTCACCTGACCTTTGCTGGTCTGGCGGAGGCGGTAATTTCTGCGGGTCTGGTTTCCTATTTGCAGCGGTCCGACATAGGCCTCCTCCACGGGGTTCGAGCTACGACTGGCGTCCCGGCGCTCGAGAGTGCGTCTTCTCCTCTCCGACTCTGGTGGGTCATAGGTATTCTTATGCTTTGCACGCCGCTTGGTGTTCTTGCGACGGGGACCGCGTGGGGCGAATGGTCTGCCGCAGACTTTGCAAATCCGGAAAAACGAGCCAAAATCGAAGCGTCATCCGGGCAACATGCAGCTCCTTCGTCCGTCCCGGCCCGACTGCAGAAGCTCTCAGCAATATGGACAGCGCCATTCCCTGGATACGCCCCCAGATTCGTCAAAAGCACGACTTTTGGTTACGCCTTGTCAGCCATGTTTGGTGTTGGGCTTCTCATCATGGCCGGTCTGGTCTTGAGTAGATTCACAAAGAAGGCCCGTGCCTCGGAGTCGCCATCGTGAGTCAGGATTCGTTCATTGAAACCACGATGCGAGCTTTTACTCGCGCCTTCTCCAAGGCACTGATCTCGGAGCGAGGAGCGAACCAGCCCGGGTTGCTTCAGTTCCTTGATCCCCGGGTTCGGGTTGTTGGAGTGCTGTTCCTGGTAGTATCTGTCATTCTCTGCCGCAAGATTTCTGTGGTCGCAGCCGTAATGGCGCTCGCCGTTGTGATCGCCGTTGCTTCGCGCTTGAGCCTTTGGTTGTTGGCAACTCGCGTGTGGTTCGTGGTTCTGGGTTTCGCGGGTTTCATCGCCTTGCCCGCCCTGTTCGTCACTCCCGGAAGCCCTATCTTTACCGTGCCAGGAACACATCTCGCGGTTTCAGCACAAGGATTAAGAACGTCGGCGCTGCTTATACTCCGCGTCGAGACGGCCGCAACGCTCACCACGATATTGGTGCTATGCACTTCCTGGACGCACATCCTGAAGGCGCTCCGGTCGCTGCATTTGCCGGTTGAGATTGTGACTATGCTGGCCATGACGCACCGTTATGTGTTTCTGTTGATCGAAACGGCGAGTCAAATGTTCGAATCGAGACAGAGTCGAATGGTTGGTCAATTGGCAGGCCCAGACAGGCGTCGCCTGATGGCCCGCACGGCCGGAGTTCTCCTCAGCAAAAGCGTGGAACTCAGCCATGAAGTGTACCTGGCCATGTTGTCGCGTGGCTTCGATGGGGAGGTTCACATTCTGAGCGTTTTGCGCCTGAGAGTACGTGATTACCTAGGTATGGCGGCGTTCCTGTCCGTGAGCTGTCTGGCCGTATGGATCGGAAGATGATAGAGACTCCGACACCGGCTTTCGAGGTCAGTAGCGTAAGCTTCGACTACGAGGGAATCCCGGCGATCCGTGGACTCTCGCTTCAGATCGGCAAGGGGGAGCGCGTTGCCCTAGTTGGGGCGAACGGTTCCGGCAAGTCGACTCTCTTGCGAATCCTGGATGGCCTGTATTTTCCTGCGGTGGGATCTGTCAAGTTCCAAGGGGAGTCTCTGACCGCGGACAGGCTCCGCCGAAATGGGTACGCGCTCACCTTTCGACGCCAGGTCGCACTTGTTTTCCAGAATCCCGACGTCCAGTTGTTCAATCCCACGGTATTCGACGAGGTTGCCTACGGCCCACTACAACTTCGATGGGCAAGGGAAGAGGTGATCCGCCGGGTAGAAGAAACGCTTAGCACAATGGGCATTGCGCAGTTGAAAGATCGCCCGCCGTACCGCTTGTCCGGCGGAGAGAAGAAACGAGTCGCTCTGGCGTCCGTTTTAGTCCTCGATCCAGAGGTTCTGCTGCTTGATGAGCCGACCGCAGCGCTCGATCCCAAAAGCCAGAGTCAGATCGTCGATCTGATCCAGCAATGGAAGGGGACGAGCAAGAGTGTCGTCACGGCCACTCATCAACTGGAAATTGTTGAGGATATCGCAGACCGCGTTCTTGTGCTGGAAGCGGGCGCCGTTATCGCCGCAGGGACACCCTCCGAGATTCTGTCCGATGAGGGCCTGCTCCTTCGAGCCAATCTGGTGCATGCGCATCGCCACTCTCACGGCGGTGTCGTGCACTCTCATCCTCACCGGCACGGCCACTCTCACGACGAACACAGCCACTGAGCACTAGCGTCCGGCCCCATGAACCTTCACTTTCTCTTGTGACAGGAATCACAACCACAATCCTCCCTTGGTGTTACGATTCACGGTTTCGTGTTACCAATTGAAGCCGCCTGGGAGGAGATAGAAAGTGCTCAGCGGCTATCCGATGCCGGGCGTGAACGGATCCGGAGAGGATTCTCAATCCACTATGCATCGTTTCAGGAGAACAAGACCATGCTGCGCGCACTGTACTCAGTTTTCTCGTTAGCAGCTCTTTTGCTTCTTGCCGCGACTTCCTTAGCCCAGGCTCCGGGAAAGGACAGACCGCGTCCCAAAGTTGTAGCTCTCGACAACGCAGGGAAAGATTATTTGCGGGTCCTCGGAGGACCGCCAGAGACTGTCACGATGAAGTCGGGGCTGGTGGTATTGGCTCCCAGCAAGTCAGTTGGCAAACACACGACCGGTCAGCACGAGGAGGTTCTGGTCATTCTGTCAGGGAAGGGAGAAATGACATTCGGAGACGGCTCCAAACTCCCCGTTGAAGCAAATCACGCTCTCTATTGTCCTCCAGAAACTGAGCACAATGTCACTAACACAGGCGACGCGGAGCTTCGCTACGTCTACGTAGTCGCGGCGACTCGATAATCGAAAATTGAGCCCCTGACACGCTTGCCGAAGAAAATCTTACGTACAGGACAGGTCTGCGGCTAACGCTGCTGCTACAAAAGCAGCAGAATTTCGCTTCAGATCGGCTGTACCAAAACTGTGTCAAAACTCCTCCTGTTTAGGGCCCGGGAGCATTTCTTGAGCGAGGAGCAGACTCCCCAAGTTATTGTTTTTTCGAGAAGCAGTCAGAACGAGAAGAGCGTTTAGAGCGGGTTTTTATGCGCCCAAGGCAGGTGCGCTACCAGGCTGCGCTACGCCCCGACAAGAAATGCTCTATTGATTCTAAATCACTTCTCGAAACCGAACCACCGATGGGTCCCAACAGGCTGTTCACGTCTCTTGAGACATTGGTTGTCTGGAGTTGTCGGACTGATGCGGCCAATCGCCGCCTGACTGACGTGGTTGTTCATGGCGGTCGAAAAAGTCTTGCACCTGTTCACCTACAGGATGGGAACGTTCGGGAACTGGGCGAAGAGTGGGTCTGCCTGAACGCAGCCGGTCACGAGTTTGAATCCCAGCAACACATCCACGGAATCTCCCCTCAGCCGTCTCGGTTCTGAAAGCCGACAAGTCTTGCCATTTCCTCGTTGATCTTATCGTTCCGAAGACCCTCTTGGACGCCTTGACGATCGGCGGCCGATCGGTTCTGGCTGACCTTCCACTTCCCCTCGATCGCCGAGATCGGAAGCTCGACGCCAATGATGGCCTTCATTTGGCCTGAGATGTAGGCCTCCGGCGCGTCCGTCACTTTCCATGGCGCGGAGCGTTGATTCTCTTGCGTCGCGGTCAGGTCGCCGATCTGCGCTCGTATCCATGTCGGATCGTCGACAACATGGGGCGTCCCTCGCGCCTGCACGACGACATAGTTCCAGGTGGGGACTACCTTGCCATGTTCGCGCTTTGAGGCGTACCAGGACGGCGTGATGTAAGATTCCGGCCCCTGAAAAACAACCAGAGTCTCAGCCCCGGCACTGAGTGGCTCCACCTGATCGTTAGCCCTGGCGATGTGTGCGCGGAGCACGCCCCTCTCGCCGCCATCTACCAGAGTGAATGGAACGAGATTGGCGATCAGGCCGCCAGCCCCACCCGTAATGAGAGTGGCCAAGGGATGGCTACGGATGAGTGCATGCAGCGTCTCCAACCGCTCTTCCCGGAATGCACTTGGTTGATACATGCGGCCTCCTTCGGATATCTCCCGCTGGGGCGCAGGAGTAAGCGGGCGCTCATGCCCATCTCATCCTGCTATCCGCGTTTCACAAACCGCAGCGCGGCTGAATTCATGCAATACCGCAAGTAGGTCGGCTTTGGCCCGTCATCGAAGACGTGCCCCAGGTGCGCGTCGCATTCCGTACAGGATACTGCCGTGCGGGGCGTTCCCAGGCTGTTGTCGTACGTGTTCCGAACATTTTCTTTCGCGATCGGAGCCCAGAAGCTTGGCCAGCCGGTTCCGGATTCGAACTTCGTATCCGAGCTGAAGAGCGCGTTGCCGCAGCAGATGCAGCGGTAGATGCCCTTGTCGTGGACATTGAAGTACTCGCCTGTGAACGCCCTCTCCGTGCCCTCTTTGCGCGTGACTTCAAATTGCAGCTCCGTCAATTGCTGCCGCCACTCCGCATCGGTTTTACGGACCTTCTTTACACGAACGGGCCCGACTTTGTCGCCGGCGTCGCTGTATTGAACAATCTTCACCGTGTCTTTCTCGTCGGACGCAAACAGTGTTGGACCGATGAGCCATTCCATCAGGCCTGCTCCGGCCGCAGTGACCAACGAATGCACGACAAACCGCCGACGTGTCAACATCCAACCCCCAGGTATCTAACTATCCGAACGTAAACGCGAACGCCTGCACGCCCGGATCGAGAAATTCAATTTCGAACGTTCTGTCCTCGACGGGACCCTTTTGCCGTATGAGTTGATAGAGCCGGTGCCCCTGCACTGTGCCCGAGCCGTTGCCGTCCGTATCGACGCCGTGATCATCCCCGGGCGGGGTGCCGTCCAGTTTCACTCTGAAACGGACAGGTTTGCCGTCTTTGGTGGGGCCTAAAACCAGATGAAGGTCCCGTGCGTGAAAGCGGAAGACGATCTTGCCGGGGCCGGCCTGCAACACAGCGCTTTCCTCGCCGACTTTCCAACTTCCCGCCAGAGCCCATTGGTTCAGTGAAAGTCGCGGCTGCGGAGTATAGGTGTGACGTGCGTCCGGAGCGACGCGGTCCGTGGACGCAAAGTGTTCCGCCCGGCGGTATCCGATGTAGGTTTCAGGAGAACCGACATTTCCACCCGGAGCCGCCTGAGCGCCGGTGCCCGACGCGGTGATGACGCTTGCGGAGGACACTTGCGCTCCGTTTTCCTTCAGCAGTTCCTGGATTACGCGCTCCGACTCGTCGTATTCGCCCTCCCCGAAGTGGTGATAGCGGATGCGCCCTTTGCCGTCGATGAAGTAGTGGGCCGGCCAATATTCGTTGTTGAACGCCCGCCAGATGCCGTAGTTGCTGTCGATGGCAACGGGATAGGTAATCTTCAGGTCGCGGACCGCGTTTTCTACGTTGGCGCGGTCCTTTTCGAATGCGAACTCCGGCGTGTGGACGCCAATGACCACCAGGCCCGCGTCCTTGTACTTGGCAGCCCAGCCTTCGACATAGGGCAAGGCCCGCAGGCAATTGATACAGGAGTAGGTCCAGAAATCAATCAGCACAACTTTGCCGCGAAGGGATTCGGTGCTGAGCGGGGGCGAGTTGAGCCACGCCACGGCGCCACCCAGATCCGGGAATGGGCCTTCATCCGCTAGTGCCACGTGGGGTTCGGCCGCACTTGCGGTCAAAACCGCAGGCCTTTCCATACCTACGGCATCAATCAACCTCTGTTCGGCCTTTGCGGTATTCACAAAGGAGAACTTGGTCAACAGATTGGTGTCCCAGCCGAGAGCGATTGCCACCACTCCCGCGATCACCGCGACTCCCAGCGCGCGACGAATCCAGACTTCATACGCTAACGAACGTTTCATAACGGATAAGACTTTGTTGCCGGCGAAGAGTGCGATTCCGAGAGAAACCGCCGCCCCCAGCGCGAACGACAATAGCAAGAAGGACGACCGGGTTCCGGGCCCCTGAATCGCCGCGCCTGTCAAAATCAACCCAAGTATCGGTCCTGCGCAGGGAGCCCAGAGAAGGCCGGTCGAGATGCCAAGGATCAAGGATTTTCCAATTCCACCCTCGTTGGCAGGGTTGTTCTGCAATCTGCCGCCGGCGCGGACCAAGGGGCGGCTGAGCATTTCCGCAAGCGACGGAAAAAGAAGTGTCAATCCTAGAATCGCGAAGATCAGCATCGCTATCAGGCGCCCGCCCTGATTCAGCCGGATCACCCAATGTCCGCCGAACGCAGCCGCGATTGCCACCAGCGAAAATGTCAATGCCATTCCGATCAACAGCGGCAATCCAGCGCGGCGGAAAGGCTGGTCGGCGCGCGAGAAGACGAACGGAAGCACCGGAAGGATGCACGGGCTCAGGATGGTTAGAATGCCACCAACAAATGCCAGGAAGTAGATCAGCATCAGTTTTCCTCGATCTCCATTGTTCGCCGAGTCATCTTATTCATTTCTTGTAGAGATCAGGAAACTCGTCGCGAAGGTGTTCCACCTTGGGCGCATCGTTGTACGCAATGTAAGGGTTGTCCGGATGAAGCGCGGCGTAGTTCTGATGATACGACTCAGCCGCGTAGAACGCTTTCAGCGGAACCACCTGGGTCACGATCGGGCGAGGGAACGACTTGGCCTGTTCGAGTTGCGCGATGTAGGCCTCGGCGATGCGCTTCTGTTCCTCGTTCGCATAGAAAATGACCGATCGATACTGTGTGCCGGTATCGGGTCCCTGACGATTCAGTTGTGTGGGGTCGTGCGCTACGGAGAAAAATACCCTGAGAAGCTGTCCGTAGGAGACCTTCGCGGGATCGTAGGTGATCTCAACCGACTCGGCGTGCCCGGTTCGCCCCGTGCTCACAACTTCGTATTCGGCAGTCGAAGAAGATCCTCCGGAGTATCCCGAAATAGCCTTCTGCACTCCGTTGACGTGCTGAAAAACCGCCTGGATACCCCAGAAACAGCCTCCGGCGATGACCGCAGTCTGCTTACGTGACGAAGGCGCCAAGGGAGCGTCGACGGCAGGAGCGGGAAGCGCCACAGCTTTCTCCGCTGCATCCGCACGGCTCCAGGCTCCGATTACTCCGAGACCGAGAATTGCCACGAATGCAATAAACATGACAACTGAAGTACGACTCATAGTCCAAACCTCACCGCTGGATGTGATTCAGCCGGGCCCGAAAAGTGACAGATGGCCTCCGCGCAGCTTTGCCTCAAGCATCAAGCGAACCGGCCGATGTTGACTTGGGAAACCCTGTTTCCGGATCGAACTCGTCGTGCCAAGCGGCAAACGCGACTTCCTTTGACGCACAAGACAATTCCATCTCTTTCCCGTGCACAACGACGTTCTGCCACACACCGCAAGTTCCATGGAAGCCGATCGTGGCAACGTGCGCCCCGATCGATTGAAGAGCGGTGTCGCTTGTCGCATTGGCGCCGCCCCCACATGCGGTCATTGTATCCTTCTGCAAGACCCTTAGATTCGCTCCCATACGGTAATCTGGATTCCCATGGATCAACCGGAAGAAGCACTCGCAGCCGCTTTATTAGATGCACAGACCAAAGCGCAAGCCTTATTTTCGGAAGTACAGACGCGCTCGTTGATTCGACCCGGCGTGACCGAGAACGAGATCAATGCCAATGTCTATGCTCTTGCGGAACAGATGTATGGCGTCACTCGGCATTGGCACAAGCGCATCGTGCGCGCCGGGCGGAATACCCTGGCGCCGTACGATGAGAATCCACCGGACTTGACCGTCGCGGATGATGACATTGTGTTTCTTGATCTCGGACCGGTCTTCGAAGAGTGGGAAGCGGATTTCGGCCGCACTTACGTGGTTGGGAACGATCCGCTAAAACACAAACTGTGCCGAGACATCAAAGATGCCTTTGCCAGGGGCAAACGGTACTTTCAGGAGCAGCCGGATATCACTTGCGCGGAGCTTTACGGATATGCGCAGCAGCTCGCGCGAGAGGCGGGATGGGAATACGGCGGGCCCATTGCCGGACATCTGGTCGGCGTCTTTCCTCATGAACGGATCCCCGGAGACAAGATCACGCTTTATGTGCATCCGCAAAATTACAACCGCATGCGCACGCTGGACGCATCCGGCCGAAAGCGGCACTGGATTCTCGAGATCCATTTTGTGGATCGAGCCTTGGAGATCGGCGGCTTCCACGAGGAGTTGCTCACCATTGGCTAACCTCAATCATCTGTCAAAAAAATGAACGCAGCCCAGAGCGAAGTCCGCGGTCTGGATCTCGATGCGCAGACGCGATGCCGGCATTATCACGGGCCGACCGATATCGTCGCCATCAAGATGCGCTGCTGCGGCCTTTATTACGCGTGCAAAGACTGCCATGCGGCGTTGACGGATCATCCGAGCCAGGTCTGGTCGAAGAGGGAAAGGACCGAGAAGGCGATCCTCTGTGGTGGTTGCGGCGCTGAGTTGACCATCGAGCAGTATCTGCAGAGTGAGTTTCAATGTCCGGAGTGCCATGCGCGTTTCAACCCTGGCTGCCAAAACCACTATCATGATTACTTCGAGTACTGAAGAAGCGATCCCATGCAAAAAGCAGTCGCTATCACCCATGTCCCGTTCGAAGATCTTGGATCATTGGAAAACGAACTCACGCGCGCCGGCTACGATATCAAGTTGATTGACGCGTGTACCGGCGATCTGGAATCCATTTCACAGGCCATCCCTGACCTGCTGGTTGTCCTGGGCGGACCCATCGGGGTGTATGAACGAGAAGCCTACCCTTTTCTCAATACTGAAGTTGAGCTGATACACACTCGCCTTGCCGCGAAAAGACCGACGATTGGCATTTGCCTCGGGGCCCAGCTGATTGCCGCCGCAGCCGGAGCATCCGTCCATCCCGGCCGCGCAGGCAAAGAAATCGGTTGGGGACCAATCCAGGCTGGTCCTGACGCCGCACTTCACCCTGAATTCGAGCCTCTTCTAAACCCAGAAGTTAAGGTGCTGCATTGGCATGGCGACACATTCGATCTGCCGCCAGGCTCTCATCACCTGGCCGCTACGACGGCTTATGCCAATCAGGCTTTCGCAATCGGGCACCATACTCTCGGCCTGCAGTTCCACGTGGAAGTGACCGCACAAGGATTGGAACGCTGGTACGTCGGCCATGCTTGCGAACTTGCAGCCGCGGAGATTCAAGTGCCTCGACTACGTCGGGAAAGTGAAGCTTTCGCCGCGGCCCTCGACTCGGCGGCGCAACGCTTTTGGGGCGGATGGTTGTCACGGTTGTAATATTCCTTCCACATCTGGTGTGAGCCGAGTGAAACGTTTGCCGGCCGAGAAAGCCGCTGAACTGTGATATGCCAGAGAGCTGTACTTCGCCACCGCTACTGTATTTGAGCCTGCTTATTCGTCGGGAACCGCTCATCGAGTTCCAAATTGAGCTCCAGCACGTTGACACGCGGTTCTCCCAGAAAGCCCAGTTGCCGAGGCTCAGTATGTTTCGCGAGCAATGGCCGGATCTGGTCGATTGTCGTGCCGCGCTCTTTAGCTATGCGAGCGAGTTGGAACTCAGCGGCAGCTGGACTGATGTGAGGATCGAATCCCGATGCGGAGGTGGTGACCAGGTCGATTGGCACCGGCGTGCCGGGATGTTCTGCTTGTGCCGCCGCCACGTCGGCCTGCACGCGGTCAATAAGCTTTTGGTTGGTTGGCCCAAGATTCGATCCTGCCGAGTTGGCAGCATCGTAGCCGTTTCCTGCGGCCGAGGGCCGGGAGTGAAAATAGGACGCGCCGGAAAATCCTTGCCCGATAATTGTGGAGCCAATCAGCCTTCCGCCCTTCTGGATCAGCTGTCCATTGGCCTGCTTCGGAAACACAACCTGCGCGATCGCAGTCACCAGCAACGGATATACAAGCCCAAGCAATATCGTAGTTGCGACCGTCATCAGCACGGCTGTCATCAAGTTCTTTTTCATGGCACTCCTCTTACGCCAGTCCAATCCGCGTGATCAGCATGTCGATCGCTTTGATCCCGATGAATGGGATGATGATTCCGCCTACTCCGTAAAGCCACAGGTTATTGCGCAACAGCGCAGCTGCTGCCATAGGCCGATACTTCACGCCCCGCAGCGCCAGTGGAATCAGAGCGATGATGATCAGAGCGTTGAAGATCACCGCGGACAGAATCGCGGACTCGGGTGTCTGCAATCGCATGATGTTGAGCGCATTCAGCACTGGGAACGTTCCTGCGAACATGGCCGGAATGATCGCAAAATACTTTGCGACATCATTCGCGATCGAGAACGTAGTGAGTGCGCCGCGGGTCATGAGCAGTTGCTTGCCGATCTCGACGATCTCAATCAGCTTCGTGGGATTCGAGTCGAGGTCCACCATGTTGCCGGCTTCCTTAGCGGCCTGTGTACCCGTATTCATGGCAACGCCGACATCGGCCTGCGCCAGGGCCGGAGCATCATTCGTTCCATCGCCCGTCATCGCGACCAGTTTGCCGTCGGCTTGTTCTTTCTTGATCAGGTCCATCTTGTCTTTCGGAGTCGCCTGGGCAAGAAAATCATCGACGCCCGCTTCGCGTGCAATGGCTGCAGCGGTAAGCGGGTTATCGCCGGTGATCATGACCGTGCGAATCCCGATCGCGCGCAGCTGATCGAATCGCTCGCGCATGCCGCCCTTCACAATGTCCTTCAGTTCGATTACGCCGAGCGCGCCACGATTCTTCTCCGCCACTACCAGAGGCGTTCCGCCAGACCGTGCGATCTCCTCGACCGTCGCCTTAACCTCTCCCTGCATGATGTTCCCGTGTTGCGAGACGTAGGCTGCAATGGCGTCTGTAGCGCCCTTGCGGATCTCGAAGCCATTCAGATCGACTCCCGACATTCGCGTTTGAGCGCTGAACGGCACAAACTTCGTGTCGTGGGAGCTTAGCTCCCGGCCGCGGAGTCCGTATTTTTCTTTTGCAAGGACCACGATGGAACGTCCTTCCGGAGTTTCATCCGCAAGAGACGACAGCTGCGCGGCATCGGCAAGTTCCTGCTCCGTAACGCCCGGAGCCGGAATAAAGCGCGCAGCCTGCCGGTTGCCGAGCGTAATCGTCCCAGTTTTATCGAGCAGGAGCGTGTTCACATCTCCCGCTGCCTCCACCGCGCGCCCCGACATTGCGAGCACGTTGTGTTGCACGAGCCGGTCCATGCCGGCGATTCCGATTGCGGACAGCAGTCCCCCGATCGTCGTGGGAATCAGGCACACCAGCAGCGACACCAGCACAAACACTGTCTGCGGCGAACCCGAGTAGACGGCGAACGGCTGCAGCGTTACGACGGCGAGCAGGAAGATAATGGTCAGCCCGGCAAGCAGAATGTTGAGTGCAATCTCGTTCGGCGTTTTCTGCCGCTCCGCGCCTTCCACCAGAGCAATCATCCGGTCGAGAAATGTTTCGCCGGGATTGGAAGTAATCTTCACCTCGATCCGGTCCGACAATACGCGGGTCCCGCCCGTAACTGCCGAGCGGTCGCCACCAGCCTCACGAATGACCGGCGCAGATTCACCGGTGATCGCCGACTCGTCCACCGAGGCCACGCCTTCGATGATTTCGCCATCGGAAGGAATGAATTCTCCCGCGGACACATACACCAGATCGCCTGCCTTCAACTTGGAACTCGGAATCTTTTCCACCTTGCCGCCGCCGAGAATACGGTTGGCAATCGTTTCCGAGCGCGCCCGGCGCAGCGTGTCCGCCTGGGCTTTGCCGCGCCCTTCCGCCATGGCCTCCGCGAAATTCGCGAAGACAACCGTGAACCATAGCCAGAGCGTGATCTGGAGGTTGAACTTGAACCCAGCTCCTCCTTTGAACAGCAGAACGGTGGTGATCACGCTTCCGATCTCAACCACGAACATGACGGGATTTCCCATCATCTTGCGCGGGTTGAGTTTCACAAACGCATCCAGGAGCGCCCTGCGGACTATCTTCCACTCCCATAGCGCCCGCTTCTTGCCGGGCTTCATCGGCGAATGGCCCAGGCGTACGGATTTCACTTCTGGCATGGATGGTGCTTGCGTGGTCATTGGCATGTTCGAGTCCTTCAGAATGCTTTCCCCGCCATCATCAGCAGGTGCTCAAGAATCGGGCCCAGGCTCAGTGCCGGAAAGAACGTCAGGGCGCCCACAATCAAGATCACTCCCATCAGGAGCATGGTGAATAGTGGAGTGGTCACCGGGAACGTTCCCAATGAGGGCGGAACATATTTCTTCTGCGCCAAATTGCCGGCGATCGCCAGCATGGGGATGATCATCAGGAAGCGGCCCGCCAACATCGTCAGACCGATCGTCGTGTCATACCAGGGTGTATTGGCCGCGAGTCCGCCAAAGGCCGAGCCATTGTTGCCCGCGCCCGACACAAACGCATAGAGAACCTGGCTTAACCCGTGTGGTCCGGGATTCGAGATGCTGGACGTGCCGTAGGAGGAGACTGCGGAAATCGCGGCAAATCCCAGTATCACGAGCGGAAAGATCAGCACCACGAGCATGGCCATTTTCACGTCATAGGCTTCGATCTTCTTGCCAAGGTATTCCGGCGTTCGCCCCACCATCAGCCCGGCGATGAAGACCGCGAGCACGATATAAATCAGCATTCCATACATCCCCGCGCCGACACCGCCGAAGATAATTTCACTCAGCATGATGTTGGCGAGCGGAACAAGTCCGCCCAGCGGTGTGAACGAGTCGTGCCACCCGTTAATGGCGCCGCAGCTTGCGTCGGTGGTTACAGTGGCCCACAACGCGGTATTCGCGATGCCAAAACGCACTTCCTTGCCTTCCATGTTGCCGCCCGGCTGCAGCGCGCTGGCGCGTTGATCTGTGCCCGCCAGTAGCGGATTGCCGCGCGCTTCGGCCCAATATGCGACGGTCACGCCGGCGAGAAAGAGAATCGCCATTGCTGACCAAACCGCCCATCCATGGCGTTGTGAGTTTGTCATCCGGCCAAGCGTGTAGGTGAGCCCGCTACCGATGGCAAAGATCGCCACCAGTTCGATGAGATTTGTCAGCGGCGTAGGGTTCTCAAACGGATGCGCGCTATTGGCATTGAAGAAGCCCCCACCATTCGTTCCGAATTCTTTGATGATTTCCTGCGACGCTACAGGACCCTGCGCGATAGTCTGCTCAGTCACGGCATCCATCACCGGCTTACCCTGAGCGTCGACCATCGGTTTGCCGTCGGGACCCACCTTTTGCACCTGCATCGGCTCGACGAGCTTCGCGGTGTCATAGGGCTTCAGGTTCTGCACTACGCCCTGGGACACCAATACGAGCGCGCCCACGATGCAGAAGGGAAGCAGTACCCAGAGCGATGCGCGCACCATGTCGACCCAGAAGTTGCCGATCGTCTGCATCTGGCGGCGGGCAACTCCTCGAATGAATGCGATGGCCAGAGCGATGCCCACCGCCGCAGATACAAAGTTGTGATACGCCAGGCCCGCCATCTGGGTGAAATAGCTCATCGTGCTCTCGCCCGAATAGGCCTGCCAATTGGTGTTAGTCGTGAACGACGCGGCCGTATTGAACGCCACGTGCGTAGGAGCCACCGCGCCAAACTTCTGTGGATTGAACGGCAGATATCCCTGCAAGCGTTGCATTAGGTACAACACGACCATCGACACCAGGCTGAACAGCAGCATGGAAATCGCGTATTCCGTCCAGCGCATCTCGTGCGATTCGTCGACTCCCGTGACGCGATACAGCAACCGCTCAACCGGGCGCAGGACAGGATCCATGAACGTCTTCTCGCGGTTAAACACGCGCGTCATGAAGATGCCCAGTGGCTTCGTCACGAGAAACACAAGTGCCAGGAACAGCAGGATTTGAAACCACCCATTCGCGGTCATGTCAGAACTTCTCCGGACGCAGCAAGGCGTATACCAGATACACCGCCGTCAGCGCGCTGACGGCCAGCATGATGATGGATTCCAGGCCCATATCTTTCTCCTTACTTCACTCGCTCGCAAAAGTGAACATAGGCAATCGACAACGCGAAGAATGCGATCGTTAACCCGATCCAAAGCACGTCTTGCATAGTCAGCTCCTCTTAGAACTTCACCAGGATGGCGCCTGTCAAACGGTCTTCCGATTTGACGAGGTCAGGTGCCCATCCTGCGACCACCGATCCCGGTGCCCCCTGATTGCCGCCCGGAGGTGTAACGCCGCCCCGTCCCGAAAAGTACGGAACATTCGCTTCGCGGTGGTTGTATTCAGTCCGAAACGTAATGTACTGGCTTGGCATGTAGTCGTAAGTCAGAGACACATCCCACGCCTTGTAAGGGTCTCCGGGATTCTCCGTGAAATATGGCGTGCCCGAAGCGGCGGTCGCGCCATTGATCGGAGGCAAGAGAACCAGGTACCGGCCCGGATTGTTGATCTTGCCTCCACCGACAGTCAGTCCGTAGCGGTCGTTCTTGAACCAGAACCGGTTGTACGCCATGAAGCCAAGGAAACTCTGCTTGGGGTAGACAACTCGTTCCCCATCGATCATCTTCACGGCATTGCCCAGGCACGCGACACCACCGCCTGACTCGCAACCGGCATCGGCGGTTACGGAAAATGCAGCTTTGCTCAGGAATGCACCCGGACGGTCCAGATACTTGATCTCAATGCTGTCATCCGTGTGCAGTCGAGTTCGGGTCGGAACTCCCAGTGCATCCGCCCCTACCCCGTAGTTGTTGAAGATCATCGAGATCCAGGGAGCGGGCCGCCACACGATCTGTCCGCCGATTCCCGGTCGATTGTTGAACCGTCCGTACGACTGCCAGCCGTTGATGAACCATGGTTCAATCTTCAGCTTGTCCGTGGGATAGATTTGCATCCGCGCGCCGTTGAAGAACCACGGGGTATTCGAAGAGACGTATGACGGCTGGTAGGCCCAATTGTCAAAGTTGTAATAGCTGAACAGCCCGATGTATGACACGAAGATCCCTGCGTCCACATTAATGCCGTGCAGGGCATTGATGTGGTATCCACCGTAGGCTTCCGTCAGGTAACGATAAGCGCCATCGAGATTCCATTGCCCGCGCGACGGGCTGGCATCATTACGCGGCGTGGTGAACGAGTACATGCCAAACTGCGTCATCAGGCGGGCGTGAACGTTGTCCAGGTGGAAATCCCCGCCTACACCAAGTTGTGTGACCTGAACCTCATGTGACCGGAATATTTCGCTTGAGCCGCCGATGGTGTCGTCCTTCGGGCGGCGGAAATCGAACACGTAGTCGACATCGGCACGAATCTCCGGCGTGAAGAACTTGCTGTCAAATGCTGGCGTCCTTGTCCGCGGATTGCCATTGAGCCACGTCCAATCTGCGAATGCAAAGGGCTCAGCTTTGGCCGGCTTCTCAGCCGCTGTGGTTGTTCTTGGATCGTCCTGGGTAGCGCCGGATGAGTTGTTAACAAACTGCCGGGATTCCAGTGATGCCTGCTGGGAGGACTCGGTCGTCCCTGTCGTGGAGGTCTCTGACCGCCGCGTTAGTTGGGCTTCGAGTTGCTGAATCCGAGCTCGCATCTCTGCCAACTCGCGGAGAATCTCGGCATCGCTCTTATCCAAGTCGGACACCGGGCGTGACGAGTTCGCCGCCTCTACATTTGGTTTACCCGTTTGGGCGATACCGCTTCGTGGGCTAAGGTACCCCGCCACCAAAGAGATTGCTAACGT
>Ga0335084_10003171_pt1 | contig 16002 bp, 14 predicted proteins | sample Lox_Sample_44_FD_206721 | JGI IMG/M metagenome (GOLD analysis project Ga0335084, IMG submission 206721) | Soil microbial communities from Loxahatchee National Wildlife Refuge, Florida, United States - Lox_Sample_4.4 | ecosystem: Environmental > Terrestrial > Soil > Wetlands | place: USA... | reverse complement strand
CAACCAGCTGCGGGAGAAGATCGGGGTGATGTTCGGCAGCCCCGAGACCACCACCGGCGGCCGGGCGCTGAAGTTCTACTCCTCGGTCCGGCTCGACGTGCGTAAGATCGAGAACCTGAAGGACGGCACCGAGGTCGTCGGCTCGCGCACTCGCGTGAAGGTCGTCAAGAACAAGGTCGCGCCGCCGTTCCGTCAGTGCGAGTTCGACATCATGTACGGCAAGGGCATCTCGAAAGAGGGTTCCCTCTTGGACGTCGGCGTCGATCTCGAGATCGTGAAGAAGGCCGGCGCCTGGTTCACGTACGAGGGCGAGCAGCTCGGCCAAGGGCGTGAGAACGCCCGCGCGTTCCTCGCCGAGCACATCGACGTGCGCGACGAGATCGAGCGGAAGGTCCGTGAGGCCGTCGGTCTCGTCGGGTTCACCGACGCGGACGATCAGCCGATCCAGATCGAGCCCGATCTCGTGATCGAGGACGAGCCCGCTCCGAAGGTCGCGGCCACGGCGAAGGACTGATCCGCGTGACACGCCGGGCTCGAACCGGCGGCACGGCCCAGCCCAGGGACATGCACGAGCGGGCGCTCGGGCTCCTCGCCGTGCGACAGCGGAGCCGCCGCGAGCTGGAGCGGCGCCTGACACAGGCGGGGTTCCCCGCCGAGGAGGTCTCCGAGGAGCTCCTGCGGCTGCAGGCGGTCGGCCTGATCGACGATGAGGCCTTCGCGCGCGCGGTCGCCGAGCACGCCTTCGGCACGAAGAAGCAGGGACGCCGGGCGGTCGCCACGAAACTGGCCGCGGCGGGGGTCGCGGCCGATACCTCGGCGGCCGTCCTCGAGGAGCTCGGTGGAGGGGAGCAAGGCCGCGCCGAGGATCTCGCGGCGGCCAGGGCCGGCCGCATGCGGGGCGTGCCGCCCGACAAGGCGTTCTCTCGCCTGTACGGGGTGCTGGCCAGGCGAGGGTTCGCTCCGGGGGTAGCCCGGGAGGCCGCTCGGAAAGCGCTTGCGCTGGAAGCGTTCGGGGACTGAGCCTTGCCTCGCCGGAGGTCCGGCCGTATCGTGGTGGCAGACCGAAAAACCCCGAGAGGCAACCGAACGGACACCCGACGTACACCGAGCGGCTCGTAGACGTGAGCGAACGGATCATCCCAACCGAGACCTGTTGCGACAGGGGGCGTCGACCCGGGTAAGCCGGGGCCCTCGAAGCTCACCATCACGCCGCATCTGCACGGCCGGGACCGCAGGCCCTCTCCCTGACCTCAGGGAGGAACCATGGCTCCGGTCATCGTCGGCGTCGCCGCCCTCATCGTGGGCGTCGCCGCCGGGTTCCTGATCCGAACGAACATGGCCCGTTCGAGCGCCCATTCGCTCGAGGCCCAGGCACAACAGCGGCTCGTCCAGGCCGACCAGAGGACCGTCCAGGCGGAGCAGGAGGCCGCGCAGACCCTCCGCAAGGCGTTGGAGGATGCGAAGAACGACGCCGCCCAGATCCGCCGAGAGGCGGAGGAGGACGTGAAGGCCCGTCGGGACGAGATCGCGCGTTTGGAGCGCAGGATCGCCGACACGGAGGACGAGCTCCGGAGCCGCACCGCGAAGCTCGATCTGAAGGCGGGGGAGCTGGACGAACGCGACGAGAAGCTCCAGGAGGTCCGGCTCCGCCTCGAGCGGTCGGCCGATCAGCAACGGGTCCAGCTGGAACGGGTCGCGAGCATGACGTCCTCTGAGGCGCGCGACCAGCTCATGACCGACGTGGTGGACGACGCGAAGCGCGCCGCGATGGCGCAGGTCCGCGAGATCGAACAGCGCGCACGTGAGGAAGGCGAGGAGCGGGCTCGGAAGATCCTGACGATCGCGATCCAGCGCGTGGCTTCCGAGCAGACGGCCGAGTCCACGGTCAGCGTCTTCACCCTGCCGAGCGAGGACATGAAGGGACGGATCATCGGTCGCGAGGGCCGGAACATCCGGGCCTTCGAGGCGACGACCGGCGTGAACCTGATCATCGACGACACGCCCGAGGCGGTCGTCCTGAGCTCGTTCGATCCGGTGCGCCGCGAGGCCGCCCGGCTGACGCTGGAGAAGCTGGTGCAGGATGGGCGGATCCATCCCGCGCGGATCGAAGAGGTGCACGAGCGGTCGCTCGCGGAGATCGACGAGCAGATCCGGCGCGCCGGTGAGGACGCGGTCGCCGAGGTGGGCATCACCGACGTCCACCCGGAGATGGTGAAACTGCTCGGCCGGCTCCAATACCGGACCAGCTACGGTCAGAACGTCCTGAAGCATCTCGAGGAGTCGGCCTTCATCGCCTCGGCGCTCGCGTCCGAGCTCGGGGTGGATCCGACGATCGCGAAGCGCGGCGCATTCCTGCACGACATCGGCAAGGCGGTCACGCACGAGGTCGAGGGCTCCCACGCGATCATCGGCGCCGAGATCGCGCGCCGGCTGAAGGAGGACCCGGAGGTCGTGCACTGCATCGAGTCGCATCACGGCGAGGTCGAGCAGCGGACGATCCACGCGGTCCTGGCCCAGATCGCGGACGGCATCAGCGGGGGCCGGCCCGGCGCACGGCGCGAATCGCTCGAGACCTACGTGAAGCGTCTCGAGCGCCTCGAGGAGATCTGCAACTCGTTCGGCGGCGTCGAGAAGGTCTACGCGATGCAGGCCGGGCGCGAGGTGCGGGTCCTCGTGCAGCCGGGGTCCGTCGATGACCTCCAGGCGCAGATCATCGCGCGCGACATCGCGAAGCAGGTCGAGGAGGAGTTGCAGTACCCCGGGCAGATCAAGATCACGGTCGTGCGCGAGATCCGCGCCACGGAGTTCGCCCGATAGATGCCGGCTGCGGCGACCCGCCTTCGGCCGCGGTAGCCTCGTCGGCATGGAACGGACGTTCCTGATCCGCACCTTCGGGTGCCAGATGAACGAGCACGACTCGGAGCGCATCGGCGGGCTGCTGCTGCGCGACGGGATGACGCCCACCGAGGACGTCGCGGAGGCGCGGCTCGTCGTCCTGAACACGTGCGCGATCCGGGAGAACGCCGACAACAGGCTCTACGGGAACCTCGGCCACCTGAAGCCGCTGAAGGATCGGAACCCGGACCTGCGGATCGTCGTGGCCGGGTGCCTCGCGCAGAAGGACCAGGGTGCGATCCAGCGGCGAGCCCCGTGGGTCGACGTCGTGGTCGGGACCCACGCGCTGCCGAACCTGCTCGAGCTCCTGCGCCGCTCCGAGACCGAGGGTCCGATGATGGACGTCCGGGAGTACACCGAGGTCTTCCCGAGCGCGTTGCCGGCGGCACGGCAGGACGCGTTCCGGGCCTGGGTCTCGATCGCGACCGGATGCGACAACGCATGCACGTTCTGCATCGTGCCGTTCGTCCGCGGGGCGCAGCGGTCGCGGCCGATCGGCGACGTCCTGGCCGAGGTGCAGGGCCTGGTCCGGACCGGCGTGGTCGAGGTGACCCTGCTGGGGCAGAACGTGAACACGTACGGCCGCGACCTCACCGTTGCGGGATCCGCGAACGCGCCGCTGTTCGCGAGGCTCCTTCGAGAGGTCGATCGGATCGACGGTCTGCGGCGGATCCGGTTCACGTCGCCGCATCCGCACGACTTCACGCCTGACGTGATCGACGCGATGGCGTCTTCCGAGCGCGTCTGCGAGCACATCCACTTCCCGCTGCAGTCCGGGTCGGACCGGGTCCTGAAGGCGATGCGGCGCTCGTACCGCCGTGACCGGTACCTCGGGTGGTTGGAGGCGATCCGCGCCGCCGTCCCCGGCATCGCGATCTCGACCGACGTCATCGTCGGGTTCCCGGGGGAGACGGAGGAGGACTTCGCCGACACCCTCGACGTCGTGGAGCGTGCGCGCTTCGACGCCGCGTTCACGTTCCAGTACTCGCCCCGGGCCGGCACGCGGGCGGCCTCGATGCCGGAGCAGCTGCCGAAGGAGGTCGTGCAAGAGCGGTTCGACCGGCTCCTGGCCATCCAGACGCCGATCACGGCGGCGGGGAACCGGGCGCTCGTGGGGCGGACGGTCGAGGTGCTCGTGGAGGGCAGCGGCAAGCGCAACGGCTCCACCCAGGCGCGGACCAGGACGAACCGGATCGTGCACCTCCCCGAGCCGCTCGCGCCCGGCACGTTCGTCGACGCGCGCATCACCGAGGCCGGCGCGCACCACCTGTTCGGCAGCGTCGCGGCGCCGATCGCCGTCTAGCGGATGCTCCTCGCGCTGGTCGGGCCGACCGCGAGCGGCAAGACCGAGGCGGGCATCGCGGTGGCCGAGCGGCTCGGCGCAGAGATCGTCTCGGTCGACTCGATGCTCGTCTACCGGGGGATGGACATCGGCACCGCGAAGCCGACCGCGGCGCAGCGGGACCGCGTGCGTCACCACCTGTTGGATGTGGCCGAGCCCTCCGAGCGCTTCACGGTCGCCCGGTACCAGGAGCTCGCCCGGGGCGTGCTGCCCCGCATCGGCCGGCCGCTGCTGGTCGGCGGCTCGGGCCTGTACTTCCGCGCGATCGTCGATGGGCTCGCCTTCCCCCCGGAGGACGCCGAGGTTCGCCGATCCCTGGAGACCGAGCTCGCCGTGCTGGGGGCCGCCCGTCTGCACGACCGGCTCCGATGGACCGATCCGGTGGCCGCCGGGAGGATCGACGCGCCGAACGCGCGTCGGACGGTGCGCGCGCTCGAGGTCGCGGCGTTGACCGGGGAGCCGTTCAGCTCGTTCGCCGAGCCGTGGACGCGCTACGACCCCGCGAGCGTGCGCGCGGTCGGGATCCGGATCGACCGGGCCGCGATGGCGGCGAGGAGCCAGGCGCGCGTGCAGGCGATGCTGGACGCCGGCTGGCTCGAAGAGGTGGCCGGTCTGATTGCCCGCGGCTTCGGCGGATGGCTCACCGCGTCTCAGGCGATCGGCTACGCGGAGTTCGCGCGGCACCTCGACGGTAGGCTCTCGTTCGAGGAGGCGGTCGACCGGACCGTGCGTCGGACGAGGGAGCTGGGGCGCCGCCAGATGACGTGGTTCGCGCGGGATCCGCGGATCCGATGGATCGACGCCGGTTCCGGCGGGGCGATGGACGTCGTGGACGAGCTCGGCGCCGCCCTGGAGGGCGCGTGAGCGCTCGGCTCGCCTTCACGAAATACCACGCCTCGGGCAACGACTTCCTGATCGTCGACGAGCTCGAGGGTCCGGCCCCGCTCGTCGACGTCCCTGGGCTCTGCGACCGCTGGCTGGGCGTCGGCGCGGACGGGGTGATCCGCGTGTCGGCCGGGAGCGCGGCGCCGTTCCACTTCGGCCTCACGAACGCCGACGGCTCGCAGGCCGCCGTGTCCGGGAATGGGCTGCGCTGCGCGGGGGCCTTCCTGCACGACCGCGGTCAGGTGACGGGCGACATCGTGGAGCTCGAGACGCCGGCCGGTGTCCGCCGAGTCACGCTCGAGTTCCGTGCGGGCCGCGTCACGGGCGCGGTGGTGTCGATGGGCGCGCCGAACTTCACGCGAGCGGCGATCCCGATGGCGGGCCCGGCGTGGGAGACGTTCCGCGAGCAGCCGTTCGACGTGGGGGGCGGCCTCACCTTCCCGGCCACGGCGCTCACGATGGGTAACCCGCACCTCGTCCTGTTCGTCGCGGAGGAGCCGGAGCGCTACCACGTGGAGCACATCGGATCCGCGATCGAACACGACGCGCGGTTCCCGGAACGGACCAACGTCGAGTTCGCGCACGTGCGCGACGGCGAGATCGCCGTCCGGGTGTGGGAACGCGGCGTGGGTGAGACGCTCGCGTGCGGCTCCGGCGCCTGCGCCGTCGCGGTGGCGGCGAACGAGGCCGGCCTGGCGCCGGCGGCGGTGACGGTCCACTTCCCAGGCGGGCCGCTGACGGTCGAGCGCCGGGCGGACGGCGAGGTCCTCCTCGGCGGCCCGGTCGCGCACGTCTTCGACGGCACGGCCGATCCGGACGAGCTCGCGTGAGCCTCGCGGAGCGGCTGGCCGCCTCGACGCTCCAGCTGGTCGACGTCGCCTCCGTCAGCCGCGACGAGGGAACGCTGCTCGACCTGCTGCAGGAGCGGCTCGCATCGGGGCCCGGCCTCGTGCTCGAGGACGGCGGGGACGCCGTCCGGCTCTTCCTCCCGGGAGCGCGACGCCCGGACGTGCCGCTCGTCGTGTTCGCGGGGCACGCGGACACCGTGCCGGTCGGCGGCGCCGCCTTCCCCGGACGGCGCGAGGACGATGCCGTGGTCGGTCGCGGCGCGGCGGACATGAAGGGGGGCCTGAGCGTGCTCCTCGCGCTCGCCGAGGCCGGCGCGTCGTCGCCCTCGATGGACCTCGGCTATCTGGTGTTCGGCCGGGAGGAACTCCCGATCGCCGAATCCGCGCTCCTGCCGTTGCTCGAGCGATGCCCGGCGCTCCGCGACACGGCGCTCGCGATCGTCCTCGAGCCGACGTCGAACGCGATCGAGGCGGGGTGCAACGGGAACCTGACCGCGCGCGTGACCGTGGACGGCGTCGCCGCCCACGCCGCGCGGCCGTGGCTGGGCGACAACGCGATCGCGACGGCCCTCGACGTGCTCGCGACGCTGACGCGCCACCCGATCCGCGACACCGAGATCGAGGGGCTCGTGTTCCGCGAGGTCGTCTCGGTGACCACGATCGAAGGTGGGTCGGTCCCGAACGTGGTCCCCGATCGCGTGACGGCGACCGTCAACCTCCGGTACGCGCCCGACCGCTCGCCCGAGGCGGCGGAGGGGGTCCTGCGCGGCCTGCTCGGCGCCGATCCGCGCGTGCGCCTGGAGATCCTCGGGAACGCGCCGCCCGGACCCGTCCACCTGTCGAACCCCCTCGTGCGGCGGCTCCGGGCCGCCGGCGACCTGACGGTCGGCCCGAAGCAGGCATGGACGCCGGTCGCCGAGTTCGCGATGGCCGGCGTCGACGCGGTGAACTTCGGCCCCGGCGACCCGCGGTACGCTCACCGCGACGAGGAGCGGGTCGACGTCGCCGCGCTCGTCCGCGCGCACGGCGTCCTGACCGCGTTCCTCGCGGAGACCGGAGGGAACTGACGGGATGATCCACCTGTCGCCCGGGTTGCGTGCGATGCAGGCGTATCCCTTCGAGCAGCTCGACCATGCCGTGGCCGCGGTCCGCGACGCCGGCCACGAGGTGTTCGACCTGGGCGCCGGCGATCCTCGCGAGGAGACGCCGGCGTTCATCCGCGAAGCCCTCGCGGCCGCGATCGGGCCGGTGTCGTCGTACCCGCGCGCGGCCGGCCTGCCGGAGCTGCGCGCGGCGATCGCGGACTGGATCGGATCGCGCTTCGGCGCTCGCGTGGATCCGGACACGGAGGTCCTGCCGACCCTGGGCTCGAAAGAGCTCGTCTTCTCGCTGGCCCAGGACGTGCTGGATCCGGCGGCCGGGAAGGACCTGGTGCTGACGACGTCGCCGGGGTACCCGGTGCCCGAGCGCGGCGGGCGGTGGGCCGGCGGCGAGGTGCTCCCGATGCCGCTCCTGGAGGAGAACGCCTTCCTGCCCGATCTCGACGCGATCACGCGGGAGCAGTGGGATCGCGCGGCGGTCCTGTGGCTCAACTACCCGAACAACCCGACCGGGGCGACGGCGCCGCTCGCCTTCCTCGAGGACGTCGCGGCGCAGTGCCGAGCGGCCGGTGTCGTGTTCGCGTCGGACGAGGCGTACTCCGAGCTGTGGTTCGGCGAGGAGCCGCCCGCCGGCGCGCTGCAGGTGTCCGACCGGACGAACGTCCTCGTGATCAACACGCTGTCGAAGCGCTCGTCGATGACCGGCTACCGGAGCGGGTTCGCGGCGGGGGATCCGGTCCTGATCGCCGCGCTGAAGCGGCTGCGGCCCAGCACCGGCGTGACGCCGCAGGAGTTCGTGCAGGCGGCGTCCGTCGCCGCCTGGCGCGACGAGCGGCACGTCGAGGAGAACCGCGCGCGGTACGCGGCGAAGCGCCGCGTGTTCCTCCAGGTGTTCGCGCGACACGGTCTGCACGTCGCCGCGAGCGAAGCCACCTTCTACCTCTGGGTGCGCGTGCCCGGCGATCGTCCGTCGCTCGCTTGGGCGCTCGAGCTGCTGGATCGCACCGGGGTCGTGGTGGCGCCCGGCTCGTTCTTCGGGCCGGAGGGCGAGGGCTCCGTCCGCCTCGCGATGGTGCCGACCCTTGCGGCCTGCGTACGGGCCGCCGAGGCCCTCGACGGCGTGCTGTCCGAGGTCCCGGCGTGATCGAGACGGCCGAGCTCCGCGAACGCGTCGAACGATCCTGGGTCGCGACCGACGCCGATCCGGCGGCGCCGATCGACGCGGAGGCGGTCGAGGCGACGATCGCGCTCCTCGACGCCGGCCGGCTGCGGGTCGCGGAGCCGTCGGCCGACGACGGCGGCTGGATGGTGAACGCCTGGGCCAAGCAGGCGGTCCTGCTCTACTTCCGGGTCCGCGGGCTGGAGACGACCGAGGCGGGACCGTTCGAGTACCACGACCGTCTGCCGTTGAAGCACGGGTACGAAGAGCAGGGCGTTCGGGTCGTGCCGCCTGCCACCGTGCGCTTCGGCGCGCACCTGGAGCCGGGCGTGGTCCTGATGCCGAGCTACGTGAACATCGGCGCCTACGTGGGCCCGGGGACGATGGTGGACACCTGGGCCACCGTGGGGTCGTGCGCGCAGATCGGCGCGGACGTGCATCTCTCGGGGGGCGTCGGGATCGGCGGGGTGCTCGAGCCGGTGCAGGCCGCGCCGGTCGTGATCGAGGACGGGGCGTTCGTCGGCTCGCGCTGCATCGTTGTGGAGGGCGTGCGCGTCGAACGGGGCGCCGTGCTCGGCGCCGGCGTGGTCCTCACCGCCAACACGCCGGTGATCGACGCGCGAGGGGCAGAGCCCATCGAGTACCGCGGTCGCGTGCCGGCGCGGTCGATCGTCGTGCCGGGCACCCGTCCGCGCGCGTTCACCGCCGGCACCTACGGCATGCCGTGCGGGCTCATCATCGGTGAGCGATCGGACGCGACCGATGACAAGGTGCGGCTGAACGAGCTCCTGCGCGACTTCGGGTCCTCGACGGGCTGATGTCGCCCGACCGCCCGACCGCGCCGCGCCCGGACGACAGGATCCTCGAGTCGCCGATCGCGGCGACCTGGCGATCGGTCGCGCACGAGAGGGCCGTGCTGGTCGGCGTCGGCCCCGGCATCCGCGAAGACGACCTCGACGAGCTTGCCGCGCTCTCTGCCTCGGCCGGCGCCGAGCCGGTCGGCAGGCTCGTGCAGAGCCGGAGCCAGCCGGATCCCCAGTACTGGATCGGCAAGGGGAAGGTGGAGGACCTCCAGGGGCTCGTGGGTTCGCTTGGCGTCGGGCTCGTGATCCTCGACGATGAGCTCGCGCCCGGGACGCTCCGGTCGCTGGAGAGCCGGCTGAAGGTCAAAGTGATCGACCGCACCGCGCTTATCCTCGACATCTTCGCGCTGCACGCCCGCTCGAAGGAGGGCAAGGCGCAGGTCGAGCTTGCGCAGCTGAACTACCTCCTGCCGCGGCTGCGCGGCTGGGGCGAGGCGATGAGCCGGCTCGGCGCCGGCATCGGCACGCGCGGTCCCGGCGAAACGAAGCTCGAGGTCGACCGCCAGCACATCCGCCGCCGCATCGCGAAGCTCCGCCGCGACGTGAAGGACCTCCAGAAGACGCGGGACGTGAAGCGCGCGCGGCGGCAGTCGTCGAACGTGCCGCAGGTCGCGATCGCCGGCTACACGAACGCGGGGAAGTCGACCCTCATGCGGCGCATGACCGGCGCCGACGTGATCGTCGCCGACCAGCTGTTCGCGACGCTCGACCCGACGACCCGCAAGATCACGCTGCCAGGCGGCAGGAAGGCCACGCTCACGGACACCGTCGGCTTCGTCTCGAAGCTGCCGCATGACTTGGTGGAGGCGTTCCGCTCGACCCTCGAAGAGGTGACGCTCTCCGACCTCGTGCTCCACGTCGCCGACGCGTCCTCGCCCGACCTCGAGGCGCAGATCCAGGCCGTGCGCCGGGTCCTGGAGGAGATCGGCGCGGCGAACATGCCCGAGGTGCTGGCCCTCAACAAGGTGGACCGTCTCCGCGGCAGCGAGCGCGCCCGGCTGGCCACGCGGTACCCGGGATCCGCGGCAGTCTCGGCGTTGACCGGCGAGGGGGTGCCCGGACTACTCGAGAGCATCGGTGCGGCGGCGCCCGATCCGCCCGTCGAGGTCCAGCTCCTGATCCCCTGGTCGCGCGGGGATCTCGTCGCGATGCTCTACCGGGAGGCCGAGGTGCTGAAGGCCGAGGCCGAGCCCGACGGCACGCGCGTGCACGCGAGGGTGGGTCTGCGGGAGCTGGCGGAGGTTCGCGCGTTCGCCGAGAGCGTGCGAGGTGCGCCGGAGGCGGTCGAGTAGCCGTCAGCCGTGCGGGGGAGCGCCGATCGACCACAGGGCCGGGTCGTCCCAGTTCCCGACGATCACCTTGTCTGGGTCCTGGCCGCGTTCCTTCGCGAACCGGAGCGCGAGCAGCTGGAGCCGGACGGTCAGCGGGACCTGGGCGAGGGCACCGGGGAGCGTCGCGGTCTCCGCGAGCCGACTCACGCCGATCCCCTCGGCCTCGGCCGCGGCGGCCACCCCCGCGACCAGCCCGTCGTCGTCGGGCGTCGTCAGGGCGAGCACGTGGTCCTGGGCGCCGAGGGGCACCGCGGTCCCGTGGAGGAAGAACTCCGCGTCGTGGCCCTCGGCGAGCACCCGCGCACCTTCGCGCACCTTCAGGGCGCCCTCACGGGCGGTGATGGAAGCGTGTCCCGCGCCGACGATCTGGAGCGACCGCTCGGGGATCGGGATCGCGTCGACGCCGGGGGCGTCGAGCGCGGCGCGCACCGCGGCCGGGACCTGGCCGATGCGGTCGACCGTGACCTCGTTCGCGCCCATCTCCGCCGCGAGCAGGCCGAGCGCGAGCAGCGCGGCCGTGTAACTGACGGTGTACGTCTCGGAGGTCTCCTTCGGCACGGTCTCGATCGAGTCGTTCATCCCGAGCCCGTCCCGCGTGATCATCACGGTCTGGAGGCCGGCGTTGAAGGCCAGCGCCCGGGCGGCCAGGGCGTAGGCCGTCTCGCCGGTGTGGGAGATCACGACGACGCCGTCGTGCGGCCCGACGATCGGCGCGTTGCGCACGAACTGCATCGAGGAGACCGAATGCGCCGCTCGACCCGCGTCCTGGAGCATCGCGGCGCCGAGGGCGGCGGCGTGCTGGCTCGTGCCGGTGCCGACCAGCCAGATGCGCCGGACGCGGTGCAGGGACTCGGCCGCCCCGTGGACCTGCAGGCGGGTGCGGCCGGCCGTGAGGAACTTCTCGAGCTCTTCGGGCTGCGAGCGGATCTGCTGTTCGAGCTTGGTTTCGGTCTCTTCGGGCATCGGAGGGCTCCCCTCGTCGTGGCCGCCGGAGGGAGCCTAGCCCACTCAGACGCGCCTGAGAACCGCGACGACCTTCCCAAGGATGCGCCCGTCGATCATCTCGAGCGGTTGGAAGGCAGGGTTCTCGGGGAGCAGTATCGCCCGGGGCCCGTCGTGGCCCAGGCGCTTCACGGTGGCCTCGTCCTCGGCCGGGCCGGGCAGGAGGGCCGCCACGATCTCGCCGTCCCGAGCCTGGTCCTGGCTGTGCACCACGACCATGTCGCCGTCCAAGATGCCCGCGCCGATCATCGAATCGCCGGCGACGCGTAGGGCGAAGTGGTCCCCGCCGCGCAGGTACTCCGTCGGCACCGCGAGGTAGTCCTCGACGTGCTCGGCCGCGAGGGTGGGGGTGCCGGCCGCGATACGGCCGAGGACCGGAACGGCCGTGCCCTCGGCCCGCGCGCCGGTCGCGAGCGTCATCGCCCGGGGTTTCGTCGGGTCCTTCCGGAGGTAGCCCGCCCGCTCCAGGTTCGCCAGCTGGGCGTGGACGGAGGACGAGGAGGTCAGGCCAACGGCCTCACCGATCTCCCGGACGGTGGGGGGGTAGCCGCGCTCCCGCACGGTCTCGGCGATCACGTCGAGGATGCGCTGCTGCCGCGGGGTGATGTCAGACACGGTGCGTAGCCTCCTGAGCAGCCGGTTCGGTGAGCCGGACGCTACCATCCGATCCGGGGGGGTGCAAACATATGTTCGACCCGACCTTGACACCGAACACGCGTTCGTCCAGGGTGGTCGGGTGAGCCGAACACGTGTTCGACGTCGGCGCCTCGCCTGCTCCGTGATGATCCTGCTGGCGTTCCATCTGTGGGTCCCGGTCGCGGCCCGCGCGGTCCTGCACCGTCACGCGGACGCGCCGCCGGTGGTCGCCCGCACCTACGTCGTGCAGCCAGGGGACACGCTGTGGTGGATCGCGGCAAGGGTCGCGCCCGGCGCGGATCCCCGCCCGGTGATCGACGAGCTGGCCCGGACGAACGGCCTCCAGGCCGGTTCGCTCGTGCCCGGGCAGGTCATCCAGCTCCCGTCCGCCGCTTGACGCCCCATCATGTCGCGGTTACCGTTCGCGCGGCCACTACATCTTGTGGCTCCTTGCGATGCGTTGTCCCTGGTGTGCCGCCGACCACGACCGCGTGGTGGATTCACGACCCGCCGACGCCGGCGCGTCCATCCGTCGTCGCCGCCACTGCCTGGCCTGCGGGCGCCGGTTCACCACGTACGAGCGCATCGAGGGCGTGGGCGTGGTCGTCACGAAGCGGGACGGCTCCAGGGAGCTCTTCGACCGCGACAAGCTGGAGGCGGGGATCCGGAAGGCCCTGGCGGGGCGGCCCACCTCGAACATCGCGATCGAGCAGATGGTCGGTCGGATCGAGCAGCGGATCCGGCGCAAAGGCCCGGAGGTCTCTTCGCGGCAGGTGGGGGCGGAGGTCCTGGCCGCCCTGAAGCGGGCCGACGAGGTTGCCTACCTCCGGTACGCCAGCGTCTACAAGGACTTCCAGGGGATCCCGGATTTCGAGCGAGAGCTCGGCCTGCTCGGGGACAAGAAGGAGCCCGCGAAGCGCCGTTCCCGTTGATCCGTGAGACACTACATGTAGCGGTAGGGCAGGATTCTCGCCACAACCCCTTGACCTTCGGGCGTCGGGGCGGCATCATGCGCGAGCGCGAATGACACGGATGTAACTCTGTCCACACGCTTCGCACAGGTTGTCGACCGGTTGTCCACACGAGGGGGGCTCGGAAGAGCCGTCGGCGGGGGAAGGAGGGGTCACGTGGCGACACGCCAGGGGGACGTCGAGGTGATCCGGGACGGGCTGACGTTCGAGCGGTTCTTCACCCGGGAAGGGGTCCATCCGTTCGAGGAGATCGGATGGGAGACGCGGGACGCGATCATCCCGAACTACAAGGAGGGCGGGAACGCCTTCGAGCAGCGCGACGTGGAGTTCCCGATCGGGTGGTCCCAGAACGCCACGAACATCGTCGCCCAGAAGTACTTCCGTGGCACCCTCGGCACGCCCGAGCGTGAATCCTCGGTCCGCCAGCTGGTCTCGCGTGTCGTCGACACGATCACCGGCTGGGGGACGAAGAACAGGTACTTCGCCTCGGACGACGACGCGAAGGTCTTCGCGGACGAGCTGACGCATCTCCTCGTGAACCAGCGGGCCGCCTTCAACTCGCCGGTCTGGTTCAACGTCGGCGTCGCGAACACCCCGCAGCAGTGCAGCGCGTGCTTCATCCTCGCGGTCGAGGACCACATGTCGTCGATCCTCAACTGGTACGTCGAGGAAGGCACGATCTTCAAGGGCGGCTCCGGCTCGGGCATCAACCTCAGTCGCATCCGGTCCTCGAAGGAGCAGCTCGCCGGCGGCGGGACCGCCAGCGGGCCGGTCAGCTTCATGCGCGGCGCCGACGCCTCGGCCGGCACCATCAAGTCCGGCGGCAAGACGCGGCGTGCCGCGAAGATGGTGATCCTCAACGTCGACCACCCCGACGTGCGCGACTTCATCTGGTGCAAGGCCACGGAAGAGAAGAAGGCGCGCGCGCTCCGCGACGCCGGGTTCGACATGGATCTGGACGGCCGCGACAGCTACTCGATCCAGTACCAGAACGCGAACAACTCGGTGCGGGTGACCGATGAGTTCATGCAGGCCGTGGGCGAGGACCGCGACTGGAAACTGAAGGCGGTCACCTCGGGCGAGGCGCTCGAGACCGTGCGGGCGCGCGACCTGATGCGCGAGATCGCGCAGGCCGCATGGGAGTGCGCCGACCCGGGCATGCAGTACGACACGACGATCAACGAATGGCACACGTGCCCGGCGACGGGCCGGATCAACGGCAGCAACCCCTGCTCGGAGTACATGCACCTCGACAACAGCGCCTGCAACCTGGCCAGCTTGAACCTGATGACGTTCCTTGACGCCGAGGGCAACTTCGACGTCGCCAGCTTCAAGCACGCGGTCGAGATCGTGTTCACCGCGCAGGAGATCGTGGTCGGCGAGTCCGACTACCCCACGCAGAAGATCGGCGACAACGCCCGCGCGTTCCGCCAGCTCGGCCTGGGGTACGCGAACCTCGGCGCGCTGCTGATGGCGCGGGGCCTGCCGTACGACTCCGACCACGGGCGGGCGTGGGCCGGCGCGATCACGGCGATCATGACCGGGTGGGCCTACCGCACCAGCGCGCGGATCGCCGAGGTCACGGGTCCGTTCGCGGGCTACGCGCCGAACGCCGACGCGATGATCCGCGTGATGCGCAAGCACCGCGCCGCGGCCGACGAGATCGACGGCGACATGGTGCCCGAGGCGCTGCTGTCCGCGGGTCGGCAGGCCTGGGACGAGGCGATCGCCATGGGCGAGCGGCACGGCTACCGCAACGCGCAGGCGAGCGTCCTGGCGCCGACGGGCACGATCGGCCTGATGATGGACTGCGACACGACGGGCATCGAGCCCGAGCTCGCGCTCGTGAAGACGAAGAAGCTCGTGGGCGGCGGGACGATGCAGTTCGTGAACCAGACCGTGCCGCGTGCGCTCGAGCGTCTCGGCTACGATCCCGAGCAGATCGAGGACGTGGTCACCTACATCGCCGAGCACAACTCGGTCGTCGATGCTCCGCACCTGAAGCAGGAGCACTACGCGGTGTTCGACACGGCGATGGGCGCCCAGCCCATCCACTACATGGGCCACGTTCGGATGATGGCCGCGGCGCAGCCGTTCATCTCCGGCGCCATCTCGAAGACGGTGAACATGCCGGAGGAGGCGACGGTTGAGGAGGTCGAGCAGCTGTTCCTCGAGAGCTGGCGGCTCGGCCTGAAGGCCGTCGCGATCTATCGCGACAACTGCAAGGTCGCGCAGCCGCTGTCGGCCGACAAGAGGAAGACCGCCGAGGTCGTCGAGGCCGAGCCGCTCACGCTCGCGTGGTCGGCGAAGAAGCGGCTGCCGCAGTCACGTCCGGCGATCACCACGTCGTTCCGCGTCGGGGATGCCGAGGGCTACATCACGGCGGGCTCGTACCCGGACGATGGTCTCGGCGAGATCTTCCTGAAGGCCTCGAAGCAGGGCTCCACGCTCTCGGGGATCATGGACGCGTTCTCGATCGCGGTCTCGGTTGGCCTGCAGTACGGGGTGCCGCTCGAGGACTACGCCTCGAAGTTCATCAACATGAAGTTCGAGCCGAGCGGTCTGACGAACGATCCGGACATCCGGTTCGCATCCTCCGTCGTCGACTACGTCTTCCGGCGGCTCGCGCTGGATCACCTGACGCCGGAGCAGCGCGACGTGCTGGGGATCCGGTCGATCGACGAGCGCAAAGAGGAGGCCCAGCGCAAGATCGGGCAGCTCGAGGATCCGTCGGAGCAACCGTCGCTCCTGCCGCCGGCGCAGCAGGCGGAGATCGTCGAGGAGACGAACGCCCGGACCCTGGACGCGCCGCTCTGCTACCAGTGCGGCTCGAGGATGCAGCCGGCCGGCTCGTGTTACGTGTGTGGGACGTGCGGCAGCACCAGCGGATGCTCGTGAGCCGCGGCCGCCCGTAGACTCCGCGCCGTGGGGGACAACGCGGCGAGGCTGATCGGGTTGCATCACGTCCAG
>Ga0335084_10003170_pt1 | contig 16007 bp, 13 predicted proteins | sample Lox_Sample_44_FD_206721 | JGI IMG/M metagenome (GOLD analysis project Ga0335084, IMG submission 206721) | Soil microbial communities from Loxahatchee National Wildlife Refuge, Florida, United States - Lox_Sample_4.4 | ecosystem: Environmental > Terrestrial > Soil > Wetlands | place: USA... | reverse complement strand
GAATGACCTGAAGTTCGGTTTTCGCATCCTCATCAAGCGTCCCGGCACGTCGCTCCTCGCCATCGTCGCGCTCGGGCTCGGCATCGGACTGACGACGACGATGTTCAGCATCGTGCAGGGGGTGTTCCTCCGGGGGCTGCCGTTCGAGGAGTCCGAGCGCATCCTCGCGATCAGCCGACACGTCGTGAACCGTCCGGCCAACAGCATCTCGACGTCGCTCGAGGACTTCCTCGACTGGCGCGCCAGCCAGCAGACGTTCGAGGAGCTGTCCGCGTTCGCCGGCGACACCGTGGTCGTGTCCGGGGGCCTCGCGCCGCAGGAATACCGCGCGGCGGACATCACGGCGAACTCGCTTCACCTGCTGCGGACCACTACGGCGTTGGGCCGCGACTTCACCGACGCCGACAGCCAGCCAGGGGCGCCGGCCGTGGCCATCATCAGCGAGCCCGTCTGGCGGCTGCAGTTCGGCGGCGACCCGGGCGTGATCGGGCGATCGATCCGCGTGAACGGCACGCCGACGGAAATCGTGGGCGTGATGCCGCCGAAATTTGCGTTTCCGCAAGGGGCGGACCTCTGGCGGCCCCTCGAGTTGAAGGCGGGCGCCACGCGCGGCCAGGGCCGGCAGGTGAGCGTGGTCGGGCGGTTGAAGGCCGGGGTCACGATTGAACGGGCGTCGGCCGACATGGCGGCCATCGCGCGCCGGCTCGAACAGCAATATCCCGAGAACAAAGACCTCACGACCGACGTGATGCCGTTCATCCGGCGGTTCATGAGCAAGCAGGTCATCAGCACGCTGACGGCGATGCTCGTGGCTGTGATGGGCGTGCTGCTCATCGCCTGCGCGAACGTGACCAACCTCCAGCTGGCCCGGGCCGCGGAGCGCGGCAAGGAGATCGCGGTCCGGACGGCGCTCGGCGCGGGCCGTGCCCGCGTCGTGCGGCAGCTGCTCGTGGAAGGCCTGATCCTGGCGGCGCTCGGCGCCGCGCTCGGGCTCGGGATCGCCCTGGTCGGCACCCGGCTCTTCCGCGGCGCCGTCGCCGACACGCACCCGCCGTTCTGGATCGACATCCGCGTGGATCAGATCGTGCTGCTCTTCGTGATGGCGATCACGCTTCTGGCCGCGGTCCTCTCGAGCCTCGTTCCCGCGCTGCGCGTCACGCGTCAGGACGTGAACGCCGTGCTGAAGGACGAGGGCCGGGGCAATACGGGTGTGCGCATCGGCCGGTTCTCCCGCACGCTGGTCGTGGCGGAAGTGCTGCTGTCCTGTTGCCTGCTCGTGGTCTCCGGGCTGGTGATCAAGAGCGTCGTGCAGATCGGCCAGGTCGACTATCCGTTTGCCACCGAAGACGTCTTCACCGGCTCCGTGTTGATTGGCCAGAAGGCGTATCCTGCCGACGCGGACGTGTGGGGCGTGACGGACCGGCTGGCGGACCGGCTGGCCTCGGTTCCGGGCGTGCGAGGGCTCGCGTTCAGCTCCGGCGTCCCGACGCCCGGCGGCGGGACGCCGGCCTCGGTCGAGGGACGGACCTATGCCTCCGACAACGACCATCCGATGGTCCGCCGTGTGATCGTGTCGCCCTCGTTCTTCGCGACGCTCCGCGTGCCGCTCCTCCGCGGCCGGATGATCTCCGTCAGCGACGGCGCCGCCGCGCCGCCCGTTGCGCTCGTCGGCGAGGACTTCGCCAGGAAGCTCTTCCCCGGTGAAGACGCGGTCGGCCGGCGCGTCAAGTACGGCAACGATCCCAAAGCGCCGTGGGTGACGATCATCGGCATCGTCCCGAATCTGGCGGTCGGCGCGAACCCGGGCGATGTGACCGAGACGATGTACGTGCCGCTCGCGCAGTTTCCGGTTCGGACGCTGGGCATCCTCGCCTCGACGACGGGCGATCCCGTGGCGCTCACGAGCGCCATCCGCCGGGCGATCGCCGACGTCGACCAGGACCTCGCGCTCTCCGGCAGCGACCGGCTTTCGGCGGCGCTCTGGCAGCGCAGCTGGGCCTTCCGGGTCTTCGGCGCGCTCTTGACGGCGTTCGGCGTCGGCGCCCTGGTGCTCGCCGCGGCCGGACTCTACGGCGTGATGGCCTTTGGCGTGCGGCGCCGCACCCAGGAGATCGGCGTGCGCCTCGCGCTTGGTGCGGACCGCGCCCGCGTGATCCGCATGGTGCTGTCGCAGGGACTCTGGCGCGTCGGCGCCGGGATCGCGCTCGGCCTGCTCCCCGCGTGGTTTCTCGCCGGGTTCATGAAGATTCTCTTCTTCAATGTCACGCAGGGTGATCCCGTCGTGTTCGGTGTGGTGATTGGCGTCTTGCTCCTGACGGGATTCGCCGCGTCGATCGTCCCGGCGCTGCGCGCCGCGTCAGTCGATCCGATCGTCGCGCTCAGGCACGAGTAGGGCGGTCAGTCGACCTTGAGGTCGAGGTCGATGGCGAACTGCTTGAGCCAGCCCATGATCTTGCGGCGGTTGTCCGGGCCCATCAGCAGGAACTGCTTCTGCACCGGCAGCAGACCGCGCAGGTTCTGGTCCTCGTGTTCGAAGAGGCCCCCGGAGCGGCGGACCAGGACGGGATCCTGATCGACCTGCGGCGTGGCGCCCAGGGTGTTGATCGCACGAACGATCGCCTCATCGAACCCGGCGTTCGGATGGCCAAGCTCGCGATAGGCCTGATCGAAGAGCAGCTGCGTGTTGACGTAGAGCTGCGCGAGGTCGGGCGGATTGATCGACGTGAGCGCCGCGGTCGCGCTGTCCCATCGCGCGTAGCTCGCGGGATCGAGCCGCCCCGACGCCGTGCCGGCAATCGCGACGTGGGTCGCCGGCCGCAGCACGAGGAGCGGCGTCGCGGGCGTCTTGCCGTCGCCAATCTGCACGGTCGCGAGCGTGGCGTTGCGGACGAGGTCCTTCGTCGCCAGCAGCCGCGAGAGCAGCGGGTGCTTGGAGAGGGCGGCGACGAGCGTGCGGAGCGCGGTGTCCGACGCATCGAGCGGCGGCAGATCGATCGGCTGCGGCTTCGGACGGTTGCGCGGCACCGCCACGTCGGTCGCCGCCGTCGCTGGGGGCGTCGCCGTTTCTGGATGCGCGCGGCTCAGCCACCAGAGCGCGAGCAGCGCGCCGGCCACCACTGCCACGGCGCCGAGGACAATCCACCGCGTCGGCGCCCCGGAGGGCAGCGGCGGAGACGGCGGTACGGGCGGCGGCGGGGGCGGTGCGTCAGTCCGTTCGAGGGGCAGGTCGTCGAATGCCATCGCCGCGTGCTCCTTACTACTCTATGACTTTCCGGGCTCGATCCCAGTCTTGAGCGTCCGGACCGCCACGGCAGGATGATACGCCAGTCGCCCGCGCGGGGCCGGCACTAGAATGTGTCCATGACACCCAAAGTGCTCGAGGCCATCAACCGCCAGATCGCGGCGGAATTCAGCGCGTCGTTCTCGTACCTGGCCATGGCCGGGTGGTGCGAGCACCACAAGTTCATGGGTGCCGGGCAGTGGCTGCGCCTGCAGAGCGCCGAGGAGCACCTGCATGCCATGAAGCTGTTCGACTTCGTGCTGGCGCGCAATCACCACGTCCGGTTGCTGGGCATCGACGAGCCCCGGGCTGATTTCGGGTCGGTCGTGGAGGTGTTCGAGCAGGCGCTCGCGCAGGAACAGAAGGTCAGCGGCCAGATCGACGAGCTCTACGAGCTCGCGTTCCACGAAAAGGTCTTCGCCGCGATGGCCGAGCTGCAGTGGTTCATCACCGAGCAGGTCGAGGAAGAGAAGAGCGTCCGGGAGATCGTCGCGAAGTTCCACATGGTCAAGGACGATCCGGCGTCTCTGCTGGACCTCGACCGCGAGCTCGGATCCCGCCAGTCCGAGGCCGCCCCGCCGCCGGCGTCACGCTAGCTTCGGACGGCGTCGTCCGCGGTCGCGAAGCGTTCGAAGACGCCGTCGAGGCCCGCCATGTGCAGCAGCTCGACGATCCGCTCCGGGGTCCCGACGAGTTTGAGCTTGCCGCCCTGTCGCGACACCGTGATGTGCGCCGCGATCAGCTCGCCGAGGCGGGTGCTGTCGATGTAGCGCACGCCGGAGAGATCGAGCAGCACGTTGCGGGCGCCGCGGCTGACGGCGTTCGCCACCGCTTCTTTCAGCACGCCCGGCTGATCGTTGACCGTCAACCGGCCCGACAGCTCGACGACCGTCGCCTGCCCGATCTGTCGCTCGCGGATGTCCATCCCGCGAGCCATTGTACAAGAGCGCTGGCTTCGACGTCCGCATCACGGCGCCCGACTGACCGATCCGGACGGCTATCTGATCACCTTTGCTGAAAAGCGATCAAGTGAGAAGCCAGAAGTTAGAAGTTCGGCGGGGTGTCGAAGTACAATCGAGAGCTTGACGTCACAGAGGGCCCCCTATGTCTGAAGTTGCCTCCGCCACTCCCCACGCCGCGCCGGCTTCGTCGGCCAGCGGCAAGACCGCCACCGCCGTTGCCGCCACGAGCGGGATCTACGCCGTGCCGCCACCGGTGAACGAGCCGATCAAGGTCTACGCGCCCGGGTCGCCCGAGCGCGCGGAGCTCAAGACCCGGCTGAATTCGATGGCGCACGAGCGGATTGAGATTCCGCTCGTGATCGGCGGCCGGGAAGTGCGGTCGGGCAAGACGCAGCAGTCGGTGATGCCCTTCAACCACGGCCACGTGCTGGCGGACTGGCACGTGGCCGAGCCCCAGCACGTCCAGCAGGCCATCGCCGCGGCGCTCGACGCGCGCCGCGAATGGTCCAGGTGGCCGTGGGAGGACCGCGCCGCGGTGCTCCTCAAGGCTGCCGAACTGCTGGCGACGCACTGGCGCGCCACGCTCAATGCCGCGACGATGCTCGGCCAGGCGAAGACGGTGTTCCAGTCCGAGATCGACGCGGCGTGCGAGCTGATCGACTTCTGGCGGTTCAACGTCGCCTACGCGCGCGAGCTGTACCAGGAACAGCCGCTCAACAGCCACGGCGTGTGGAATCACCTCGAGTACCGGCCGCTCGAGGGCTTCGTCTACGCGGTCTCGCCCTTCAACTTCACGGCGATCGGCGGCAACCTGTCGACCTCGCCCGTGCTGATGGGCGGCGTCTCGATCTGGAAGCCGGCGTCGAGCGCGATGCTGAGCGCGCACTACGTCATGCGCGTCCTGATGGAGGCCGGCTTGCCGCCGGGCGTCATCAATTTCCTGCCGGGCAGCGCCGGCATGATTACCGACGCGCTGTTGGCGTCCCCGGACCTGGCCGGCATCCACTTCACCGGCAGCACCGAGGTCTTCCAGAGCATGTGGAAGACGGTCGGGCAGAACATCGCGAGCTACCGCTCGTATCCGCGCCTCGTCGGCGAGACCGGCGGCAAGGACTTCATCATGATTCACCCGTCGGCGGACGTCGAGGCGGCCGCGGTCGCGATCGTGCGCGGCGGCTTCGAGTACCAGGGCCAGAAATGCTCGGCGGCCAGCCGCGTGTACGTGCCGCAGTCGCTCTGGAAGGACGTCCGCGATCGGGCCGTCGCCATGATGAAGGACATCAAGATGGGCGACGTGCGCGATTTCCGGAATTTCGTCAGCGCCGTCATCGACCGCAAGGCGTTCGACAAGATCGGCGCGTACGTGGCCGACGCGAAGCGCAACGCCCGCGTCATCCAGGGCGGCGAGGTCGACGGCCGCGAGGGCTTCTACATTTCCCCGACGCTCGTCGAGACCGACGACCCCGGGTACAAGCTCCTGTGCGAGGAGATCTTCGGACCGGTGGTCACCGCCTACGTCTATCCGGACCAGAAATGGCAGGAGACGCTCGACGTCGTGGACCGGACGTCGCCGTACGCCCTCACCGGCTCGGTGTTTGCGAACGACCGGCAGGCGATCCGCGAGGCCACGAGCGGCCTGCGCAACGCCGCCGGCAACTTCTACATCAACGACAAGCCGACCGGCGCGGTGGTCGGCCAGCAGCCGTTCGGCGGCGCGAGGGCGTCGGGCACGAACGACAAGGCCGGGTCGAAGTTCAATCTCATCCGGTGGGTCAACGCGCGAACGATCAAGGAGACGTTCGCGCCGCCGCGCAATCACCGCTATCCGTTCATGGACGCCGAATAGGACGGGCGACGCCGGGGCTCGGGGCGCCTCAGCGCCCCTTGCTCACTTCCTGTTTCATCCCCTCGGTGACGATCGCCACACGGGCGCCCGCGCCCATCGCCGCGTCGATGACGTTCATCATCTCGCCGTAGTGCAGGTCCTTGTCGCCGATCACGAAGATGGTCTTGTCCTTGCGGTTGACGAGCAGATCGCGGAGCTTCGACTCGAACTCGTCGAGCGACGTCGTCTGCTTGTTGAGGGTGAGTTTGTGGTCAGCCGTGACCTGAGCCACGATCTCCGTCTCCACGTCCTTCGGCTGCGTCGTCGGGCTCACCTCGAGCGGCAGGTTGATGTCCATGCCGCGCTGCGTCAGCGGCAGCGTGGCCATGAAGATGACCAGCAGCACCAGCAGGACGTCGATGAGCGGGGTGACGTTCATGTCCGACGAGGGCGGGGCCAGCATGCGCCGAACCGCGCGGTCCTCGTCCTCTTTGTCGTGGTGCTTGTGCGGCTCTGCCACAGTCGCTCGATTCTACACGCGAACGCCGGTGCGCCAGGGTGACGGGAGTATGCGGTCCTCGGCCAGGCTGCAGGCCGCGGCGAATGCGTGCGGATCGGCCAGATGACGCAGAATCAGGTCGGCGTCGCGGACGCTTCGGCCCGAACGGACCAGCGCGAACGCGACCTCAAGGGATCGCTGCCACGAGCGCAGGCCCCGCCCCAGATGCGCGGTCCAGTTGGCGAAGGCGTGGGCCGAGAGGAAATGCGTCAGCACCGTGGCTGAGATGTCAGACGCGCCCGATGGCGAGACGGCCGGCGCCGCGCTCAGGAGTTCGGGCGGAACCGCGCCGAGCGCGATCTGACAACGCTCCGCAAGCCACGCGCCAGACGGCGCCCACCCGACTGGCGTCGTCGCGCGGGCGTGCTCGCCCGCAGTGCGCACGGCGGTCACGAGCGGCGCGCCGCCGCCGGGCCGCCAGGCCCGCGCATGCTCAACGAGCACGCCGAGTCGCGCCAGCGCCCGTTCGGGCGAGCCGGCCTCGACCGCGATCAGATCGACCGCGAGATGCTCGATCTCCCACCAGCTCGGCCAGTCCATCAACACGTGAGGCGTGAGCGCGGGCGGCAGGCTCGTCGTGGCATCCAGACCGGAATACTCGGCGTCGGGCGGGAACGCCGCCGCATCGGTCACGATCGATGGCGGGCCGGGCGCCGAGAGCAAGGACGCCGCAGTCGGGCAGTAGTGCGACAGCGTCACCGACACCCCGCGGGGATCGCGGACGACGACGCGCGGGAATTGCCGGCAGGCGAGCGGCAGCGCGTCGTGGCCGAGCGCGCGCTGCACGGCGCACGTCCGGCCGCGTTCGGCGTCGAAGAACACGCACGCGCGATCGACCACGCCGAGGACCGCCGGCGTGCCGGCGGGCGCGCCAGGCAGGGTCTCGAAGAGCCGCGCGTCGTCGATCGCGCGCGGCGGCTGAAGCGCCCGCGCGGCGATCGCCGCGCGCAGGCGCGCGAGCCGATCGGACTCGACCGGGATTGGCCAGCCCGCGGTGCAACACGCGCCGGCGTGACGGCACCGGTAGGACGCGTGGCAGGAGAGCGCGAAAACGCGGTGCGCGCCGCTCATTTCAGGCAGTATGGTGCACCACTACACCGGAAATAAACCGCGGGTTTTCTACCGCTTGCGCGCGTTCTTTCGCGCCTGCGGCGCGCGACCGCCTCGCAATCCGCCCAGGATCCGTGGCACGCGAGTTGCTCTTTTTCCTGCCCAGTGATGGGGGTGGGACGATGCGCAAGCCGTTACTGGTGACACTCGGATTGTTTCTCATGATGGGCACGCTGATCGCACAGACGCACGACAACGCGACCGAAAAGAAGGTCACGGACGTCGTCGTGTTCACGACCGACGTTCGCGTCGGCACGACGATCCTGAAGGCCGGCGAATACAAGGTGGCGTGCGACACGAAGACGGTGACGTTCACGCGCCTAGTGTCGGGCAAGGACCAGGAGTGGGTGACGGGTCTCGACCCGGTCGAGCAGTTGATGGTCAAGTCTCCCGCCAAGGTGCTTGAAATGCCGTGCAAGGGCAAGCAACTGAGCGCGAATTCCGAGAACACCGTCGCGGAGATCGGCTTGGACAAGGACGGCGTGCAGACGCTCAAGACGCTGCGGCTCCGCGGCAGCAACGTCGAGCACGTCTTCAACTAGACGCTCCACGCTTCGCTATCGCTCGGTCGAGGGCGCGCTCGCCGACGTGGGCACGCCCTCGACGATGCGAATCTCGCGCTCGACGGACTTGCCGAGCAGTCTTGCCGCGGCCTGATACGCCGGGCTCTCGTAGGTCGCGATCGCCTGCGCCACACTGTCGAACTCAATCACGATGCTCCGCTGGAGCAGGCCGCCTTCGAACGCGCGCGCGGCGGTTCCGCGCGCGAGAAAGCGGCCGCCGCCGGCCTCAATCGCCGGTCCGGCGGCCTTGGCGTATTCGGCGAGCCTCGCCGGGTCGCCGATCGATCGATAGAAGCTGATCCAGTAGCCCTTCGGCATGCACGTTCTCCTGAGTCTAGTTGCGGGACGGGGTGGGCGGCGGCGACGGGTGGTGCCGCTGGTCGAGCCGCCAGGGCAAGACCCAGCAGGCCGCCAATCAGCGAGCCGGTGCGGACGCGTTCCATAGACGGTTCCTCCGTCGAGCGGTGATTCTAGCGGAGCGCCGGGCCGGGGCGCCGGACAGTTGAATCGGAGCCCGGCGTGATCTAGCGTTGGCGCATGCGTACAGCCAGCCTCCTCTCGCTCGCGGCCGTCGTGGCGCTGACCGCGTCCGGCACGGCCCAGACGCCGGCGTCCAGGCCCACTGCAAAGCTGACCATCGACCAGCTCGTGCAGATCAAACATCCGTCCGGGCATCAGTGGACGCCCGACGGGCGGCACGTGTGGTTCACGTACGACGATGGCGGCGTCAACAACGTGTGGGCAGTCGCCGCCGACGGCAGCAGCCAGCCAGTCGCCCTCACGACCTACCCGGACGGCCAGGCCGGCGCGGGCGGATTCTGGAGCGCGGACGGCCGCACGTTCTTCTTTCAGCGCGGCGGGGGCCTGCTCGCCGTCCCGGTGACGGGCGGGACGCCGCAGCCGGCGTGGCCATCGGCCGCGCGCGCGGGGAGCTTCACGCCGTCGCCTGACGGAACGCGCGTCGCGTTCATCGTGGGCCAGGGCGGCGGCGGTGGTGGACGCGGCGGTCGCGGTGGCGGCGGGCGCGGCGGCGGCCGCGGCGCGGGTGCTGCCGAAGCCGCGCCGGACGCTCCGGCGGGCGCGGCTGGCGGTGCGGACTTGATCGTCCACACGCTCGCGTCCAACGCCGATCAGCGGATCGCGCACGCCGACAGCATCGGCGGCATGAGCTGGTCGCCCGACGCGACGAAGCTCGCCTACGCGACGTCCACGGCCGGCGGCTCGGAGCTCTTCGTCGTCGCGAGCCCGGGCGGCACGCCGGCCTCGATCGTCAAGGAGCCGGGTCCGATCGGCGCCCCCGCGTGGACGCCCGACGGCGCGAGTCTCACATACACGACCGGTGGCGGCGGAGGAGGCGGAGGCGGGCCGATCTATCACGACACGATCGCGCCGGAGGTCGGCGCCAAGCTGATCTTCCGCGCGACGGAAGGCGGCCGCGGCGGGGGCGGCGGCGCGAGCTACATCGTGCCGGCGGCGGGCGGGACGCCCCGTGCGATGGCGGCCGGCGCCGGCGGGGGGCGCGGCGGCGGCGGGCGCGGCGGGGGAGGCGGCAACTGGATCGACGCCACGCACATCCTGGGCACGCGCACGTCGAACAACGGCAAGACGCGCACGACCGAGGCGATCGACCTCACCGGCGGCGCGCCGAAGGTGCTGCACGAGGAGACCGAGGACAAGTTCTTCAGCGCGGTCAACAACACCGCCAACGCGATCTCGCCCGACCGGAAGTGGCTGCTCTTCACGGCCGACACGACCGGCTGGGATCAAATCTACGTGGTGCCGACGGCGGGAGGCACACCGGTGCAGATCACGAAGCCGCCGGGCGAGCTCTGGCGCGCGACGTGGTCGCACGACGGCAAGAAGATCGCGTGGGACGCGAACACGGCGACCAAGCCGGGCACGCGCCACATCGAGTTCGCGACGATCGGCGACGATCCGGCGCGCGCGATCATCACGACCGTCACGTCGGGCAGCGGCACGAACACGTCCGCGCAGTGGTCGCCCGACGACAGGCGCATCCTCTATCAGCACACCGACTACCGGAGCTCGGCGGATCTCTACGTCGCCGACGCCGCGGCGAACGCCAAGCCCACGCGCCTGACGTCGTCGATGCCGGCGAGCATCGACACGTCGGTTCTCGTGGCACCCGAGCTCGTCCACTATCCGGGGCCGGACGGCAAGTCGGTGCCCGCGTGGCTCTTCGTGCCGAAGAACCTCGACCGCACGAAGAAGCACGCGGCGATCGTCTGGATCCACCCCGACGGCGTGAATCAGAACTACGACGGCTGGCATACCGATCGCAACGAAGCGGTGTACTACGAGTTCCACCAGTACCTGCTCCAGCAGGGCTACGTCGTCATCGCGCCGGACTATCGCGGAAGCATCGGGTACGGTCGCGACTGGCGCAACGACGTCTACATGGACGTCGGCGGCAACGACGCCAAGGACGCGCGGATGGCCGCGACCTATCTCAAGACGCTCGGCTACGTGGACGGCGACCGGATCGGCGTCTGGGGGCTGAGCTACGGCGGGTTCTTCACGCTGCTCGCGATCACGCAGGAGCCGACGTGGTTCCGCGCGGCCGTCGACGTCGCGGGCGTCGCCGACTACGCGCTGTATTACGAGGACCCGTACCACGGCGGCTGGACGACGAGCCGGATCGGGACGCCCGAGGAGCACCCGGACGTCTATGCCAAGGCGGCGCCGATGTCACACGTGGATCAGATCAAGTATCCGCTCTTGATTCTGCACGGCACCGCCGACGTGAACGTGCCGTTCATCCACTCGGTGCTGCTGATCGATCACCTGCTCAAGGCAGGGAAGGGCGACCTCGTGACGTTCATGGTGTACCCGGGCGAGTTCCACTACTTCGATCGGAGCTTCGTCGTGCGGGACGCGTGGCGGCGCGTGGACGAGTTCTTCGCGAAGAACCTGCAGCCTCAGGTCGCGAAGTAGATCGCGTCATCGCTCCTTCGCGACCATGGTCGTCTCCCGGATTCGCCGCACGGCTGCGGGCCTGATGGTCGGCATCGTGTGCCTGGCGGGTGAGCGCGCCGCCATGCAGACCTCCGGCGGGCTGCAGCTGGCCGCGGTCACGGTCAACGGCAGCCAGCGACTGGCGGCAGGCGATGTGGTGAGGCTCAGCGGACTCAAGGTCGGCGACGCGATCACGCCCGCCGCGCTTGACGCCGCCGCCAGCCGCCTCACCAGGACGGGGTTGTTCCGATCGGTGCAGTACCGCTACACGACAGGCGGCGGCAAGCTGACCGCGGTCTTCGATCTCGAGGATGAAGCCTGGAGTCTGCCCGTCGTGTTCGACAACTTCGTCTGGTTCACCGACGACGAAATTGCGGCGGCTCTCCGACCGGACGTGCCGACCTTCGACGGGGCGCTGCCATCGAATTCGAACGCGAGCGAATACGTGGCCCAGGTGCTGACCGGGCTGCTGGCCAGTCGCCAGGTGCAGGGGCAGGTCACCAGCGAAATCCGCCTCAACGCGCGCACGGGTGCCAGGCAGGTGCTCTTCCGCGTCGTGAACACGGCCGCCCCGCTGAAGATGTGCGCCCTCCGTGTCCAGGGGGCGTCGGACGTTCCGGAGGCCGATTTGCAGCAGGCGGCGCAGTCCGTGCTGGGCGGCGACTATTCGCGCGCGTTCGCGATCGATCTCGCGAACGGCACGCTTCGTCAGGTCTACCGGCGCCGCGGGTACTGGGCGGCCACCGTCACGGTGGTTGCGGCAGCGATGGATGCGGGCTGTTCCGGGGTCACAGTGATGCTGCGGGCGGACGAGGGCGTGCAGTACGTCTGGGATCACGCCGAGTGGTCAGGCGAAGCCGCGCTGGCGCCGGCGGACCTCGACCGCGCGATCAACATGAAAGCGGCCTCGGTCGCCGGCCTGACGGAAATGGAGGCCGGCCTGCGCGCCGTCCACGCGGCCTACGAGAAGATCGGCTACCTGATGCAGCAGGCCGACTACGAGCCGTCACTCGATGCGGCGACGCACCGCGCGACGTTCCGCATCACCGTCGTCGAGCGCCAGCAGTTTCACATGGGGACGCTCTCGATCGTGGGTGGTCCCGCCGGCGACGATGCCGCCAAGAAGTGGAAACTGCGCCCCGGCGACGTCTACGACGGCTCGTATCTCGACACGTTCACCGCTGCCGAGATTCTTCCGCGCCAGCGCAGTGGGGCGCTTCCACGCACGCTTCGAGCGGACGTTCGGATCGATCGCAACAACCTCGTCGTCAACGTCGTGTTCGCGGTGCAGTGACGGGGCGGCAGCGCCGGTGCGGCCTTCGCGTCAGCGGCTGAGGGTGACCGAGAACAGCTTCTCGAAATTGCCTTTCACGCGCGGGGTGTACAGCCAGTCGAGCGAGAGCAGATCGACCGTCACGCCCAGGTACGCCGGGCCGAAGCGGTTGAAGATCAGCGCCTCCTGGCGCGGGCTGAGGCGCGGCGCCAGAAGGCTGGCCTTGAGCATCTCGCGCGTCGGGACGAACGCGAACACGTCGCCGCTCGTCGTCGCGCCCGGCGCGAAGGCCTCGGGCGGCAGCCCGCCATGCGCGTCCAGCTGCAGCAGGACGCTCTGGAGCACGATCAGGTACGCGAGGTACTCGTAGTTGGTGAGCGGCGCGTAGCTGTCCACGTCGGCCGTCGTGATCACGGAGGCCAGGCCGCGATGGGTCGCAAAGAACGCGTCCTTCAGCGGCTTGGCCGTCAACGCGATGAGCGGGCCCTCGGTCTCGGCCGTGCGCTCGGCGTAGCACAGCGTGGGCTCCGAGTCGGCCATGCACTGCTGGCGTTCAGTTGATGTGAGCGCCAGCTCGTTGAACGGCCGCGAGTCGATCTCGAAGTACCACTGCCGCTGGGGCCGGTTCAGCTCGTAGACGAGATAGGTCAACGCGTCCTGCTTCACGTCGGCCGGCAGATCCATCACGCGAATCGTGATCCGGCTGAGGCGGCTCGGCGACGTCGCGACGATGGCGAGCCCGGCGGCCGACGCGATGAGCGCCGTCACCACGGCGACGAACACGATCCGCCGCCGATGCGTCCGGAGAAACGCCACCAGCCGTCCGGACGTGCTTGCGCGCCCGGCCGGCTGTCGCGTGCGCAGGAGGAGCATCAGCAGGAGGAGCGCGCCGCTCACGATGAGGATGCGCGTGGACAGGTAGCTGCGCAGAAACAGGGACGGCGGCGTCGCGCCGTACTGCCGCCGCACGTACTCGAACGTGGCCGCTTCGACGGCCACCGCGCCGAAACCGACGAGGACGAACGGCTGGATCGCGCTCCAGTAGCGCTGCTTCTCGAGATATCCGAGGACCGCCTCCCAGAGATTCCAGAGCATGGAGGGCGGCCGTCAGCTCGCTTTCGGGGCGGACCGTTCGAGCTTGATCGTCTGCCCGAGACTGGCGATGCGGTACGTGAAGCTCGCCGGCACCGTGGGCACCTGGGCCTGCGGGAAGAACAGGTAGACGTACAGCGCCTCGGGCGCGCGCGGCGGGCCGCCCGTCGCGGGGGCCGGCGTGCCATTGACGGCGACCGGGTAGGCCAGCCGCTCACGCGTCGCCGCCGTCAGGCTGTCCCAGAAGGGACTGTCGCCGCTCTGGAGATTCAGGATCGCGGCCACCGCCGGACCGCTCGGTGGCACCAGCTCGAGTCGATCCTGATCGGCCGACAGCGTCAACGGCGACGCCGTCGAGTTCTGCACGCGCATCCGCGCGAGCCGGTATTTGCTGGCGACGCTCGCGAGCAGAAACGTCGTCGGCTCGACGTCGACGACGATGTGGTACTGCTCGCGGCCATCAGGGCCCTTGACGAAACCGTGGAAGGTGAGGGTCGGGTCGCTGTTGCCGCTCACGCTGCCAGACGAGCCCCGGCTGATGACGAGGAGCAGAGCGAGCGACAACACGAGCACTGGGGCGAGATGACGGCGGACCATCGCGGCTCCTTGCGTGGGGAAGCGCGACCATGCTGCGCCGCGCAGGGAGAAACGTCAAGCGGGAGCGCTCGCGGACGCGTTATTCGTCGTCTCCCCAGGGCGAGGGTTGCGGGCCCGGGACGATGCCGGCGATGTCGGGATCGCCGCCCTCAGGGCCAGCGGGCGGTTGGGCCGCGCGCCGCCGCTTCGATTCCAGGCGGCGCGCGGCCTTGTGCTGCTGCTTTTCCTGCTTCGCTCGCTCGCGCGCCCGTTTGTCTTGCGTGGGTCTCGACTTTTGCACTGGGCCTCTCCACCTTGCCGTTCGCGATCCGCGTGGCTCGCGGCTCCAGGGATCTTACCTTGGGTGGGCGTCAACGTGGGCATCAAACACCCGAGGGGCGAGATCACGCAGTGTCCCTGGACGTCGCTGGCTGGGTGGTGCCGGAGGAGGGAATCGAACCCACACGGGCGGTAAAGCCCACAAGATTTTGAGTCTCGCGCGTCTGCCAGTTTCGCCACTCCGGCTCGCAGGGCGACAAACGACGTAACGTGAAGTGTATCAGGTGTTTGAGCCGATCGCGGCTGGTCTGGAGCATCTCCGGAATCGGGCGAAGTGGTTAAAAAAGTGGTTAAAAAATTTCCGAGCGCCGCATCGATGACGCCGGCGGCGTGAGTCAAATGGTCCGGCTGCAGATGCGCGTAGTACGTCTCGGTGACATGCGTCGAGCTGTGTCCAGCGAAGCGCGCAATCTTCTGCAGCGGCTCGCCGTGTTGCGCCATCCATGAGAGTGCCGTGTGCCGAAGCGTGTGCCGCGTGACCCGATGCTGCGGGTCCGGGTGCCAGAGACCCGCCGCGCGCACTGCCGCGTTGAACGTCTCGCGCATGTCCTTCCACGCGCGCCCGTCGGCGCGATGAAAGACCAGGTCGCTCTTCGGGTGTCGGCGTTCTTGCATGGTGCGGAGCGCGGCCATCGCGGTGTTGTTGAGCGGCAACACGCGGTCCTTGCCGCTCTTCGTCTTGCGAACCGCGATGAACCGATTCCACCAGTCGATGTCCGTGAACTTGAGCGTCAGCGTTTCGGTTGGGCGCGTCGCAAGCGAGACGGCGAGGTCCAGATACTCGGGCAACGCGTCGAACGCGTGTGCGGTCGGTACAGCCGCCTGAGCGGCCCTTTGGAGCTCGGCCGTCTCTCGCAGCCGCTTGAATTCGTCTGCCGTCAGGAATCGGTTGTGGACGATGCCATCGTGTTTGAGCCGCCGGACTTCAGCGGCAGGAGAGGTCGCGAGGTAGCCCTGCTCGACAGCAAATTGAAACATCCGACGGAGGCATGCCCGATGCTTGTTCGCGGTGGTTCTCTTGACGCTCTTTGTCAGCATCGAGAGATACGCTTCGACCGCTGGTCGCGAGATCTTGCGAATGACCGTCGTCGCGCCGAAGAATTTCGCCATCGGGCCGTGTAGGTGCTGACGCTGATGCATGACCCAGCCAGGCGAGCGTCCGTCATCCGCAGCTCGCTTGAGGTAGAACTCAGCGAGCTGCGCAAACGTGAGCACCACAGAGGCATTCGTGGGGCGCACGCGGTGCGCCGTTTTCCAAGCCGCCAATCTGTCCAGAGCTTGGGCCTTGGGGCCGGCAAAGTGGAGCGACTCTTGTGCCCAACGGCCGTCATCGGTGAGGTACCGGACGTACCACATCTTGCGGCGTCGAGCGAGGTAAGCGTCAGCTCTCACGGCTTCGTTCCAGCCAGTCGACGATGGCGTCGTAGTCGAACAGCAGTGTGCGGCCGATGC
>Ga0335084_10003169_pt1 | contig 16008 bp, 15 predicted proteins | sample Lox_Sample_44_FD_206721 | JGI IMG/M metagenome (GOLD analysis project Ga0335084, IMG submission 206721) | Soil microbial communities from Loxahatchee National Wildlife Refuge, Florida, United States - Lox_Sample_4.4 | ecosystem: Environmental > Terrestrial > Soil > Wetlands | place: USA... | reverse complement strand
ACCCCCTGCACCACCTGGCCGCTTGCGTCGCGCCCCTTGTAAGCGAAGTACGTCATCGCGGATCTAATCCTCCAACTGCGAAGCGACTTTCATCGCCTCGTCCACGGTGGTGCGCCCCTGCGCTGCGAGCATGGCGGCGTGATGGCGCAAGGTCTGGCCTTGCATCTGGGTGCGCGCTGCCCGCATGAACTGCGCCGGGTCGCTCGAGCTGGCCGCCTCTACCACCGGGCGCGTCATCTCCAGCAGCTCGTAAACGCCGGTGCGCCCGAGATATCCGGTCGCATTGCATTGGGAGCAGCCGGAGCCTCGAAGGTACTTATAGGAGTCGACCGCGTCGCCCAGCTCGGTCTGCAGCCACGCTTGCTCACCGGGTAGGGGTCTGTATTCCTGTTGGCAGCTCTCGCACACGAGCCGCACGAGGCGCTGGGCGAGAACAAGGTGCAGCGACATCGCCACCATGTAGCGGGGCGCGCCCATGTCCAACAACCGGATCGGCGTGCTGAGCGCATCATTGGTGTGCAGGGTGGACAGCACCATGTGGCCGGTCATCGACGCCCGTAGCCCGACTTCCACCGTTTCCTGATCGCGCATCTCGCCGACCAGGATCACGTCGGGGTCCTGGCGCAGCGCCGAACGCAGGACACGCCCGAAGGTGAGCTCGATCTTCTCCTGCACCTGGACCTGGTTGATGCGCGACAAGCGGTATTCCACCGGGTCCTCGACCGTGATGATCTTGCGCTCCGGGCTGTTGATCTCCTCCAGTGCGGCATACAGCGTGGTGGTCTTTCCGCTGCCCGTGGGGCCGGTGACGAGGATCATGCCGGCGGGCCGGTGAATGACCTCGCGCAAGCGCGTCAAGATCGCCGGCGGCATCCCGAGCCGATCCAGCGTCAGCAGCCCGGTGCTTTGGTTCAGCAGCCGCATGACCACGGACTCGCCGTACTGGGTGGGCATCGTGGACATGCGCACGTCGATCTGCGCGTTGCGAACCCGCACGTTGAACCGCCCGTCCTGCGGGAGGCGCTTTTCCGAGATGTCCAATGCCGCGGTGAGCTTCAGCCGCAGCACCAAGGCCGACGCGATCTTGATATCCGCTTCGGTCTGCACGTGCAGCACCCCGTCGATCCGGAACCGGATCATGAGCCGGCTCTCCTGCGGCTCGATGTGGATGTCCGAAGCACGCACTCCGACCGCGTCCTCGAACATGGTCTGCAGCAGGCGCACCACAGGCGCATCCTCTACCGCCGCAGCGAGCCCCAGCGCAGCGAAATCGGTGCCTGTATCGCCCAGCTCCTGCCCGAGCTCTTGCGCGAGCCCGCTGATCTCCTCGGTGCGGCGGTAGACTCTGTCGATGGTCTGGATCAGCAGCGACTCGGTGACCACCGCGAGCTGGATGTCGCGCTTGAGGTAGCGCGCGATCTCGTCGTAGGCGAACAGATCGGTCGGATCCGCCATCGCGACGCGGTAGAACGAGCCGGTGTCTTCCAGCACGATGGCGCGGAAGCGACGCGCCTGCGTCTCGGGCAGCCGCATGGCCACCTCCGGCTTGATGACAAAGTGCTTCAGGTTCACGTAGGGGACCTGGAGCTGGCGCGCGAGCGCGGTCGAAATCTGTTCTTCGGAGACCAGGCCCTTCTCGACGAACACGCGCCCGAGCTTGCGCCCGCTCTTGCCCTGCTCGGCGAGCGCTTCCTGCAGCTTGGCCTCGGTCAGCAGGCCCTGCTGCAATAGAATCTCGCCTAATCGGACCTTCTCTGGCCTTGGCATCTGGAGTGCTGCCTGCGCGCGTTTCTGGTCACCGGTTTCTTCTCAGGCGATTTCTCGGAAACCGCCCACAGTGCATTGATGTCGCAACAATTTCTGGTCTGTAGATCGGTCAGCCCATGTTCGCTGTCGTGCTCGTTGAGCCCGCGATTCCACCCAACACCGGCAACGTAATCCGCCTGTGCGCCAATACCGGCGCGCAGCTCCACCTGGTGCGCCCCCTGGGGTTCCGGCTCGACGACCGCGACCTGCGGCGTGCAGGGCTGGACTATCACGAGTTCGCCGCTGTCGCCGTGCACGACGATTGGGGAGCGTGTCTGAGCGCCTTAAACGGCCGCCGCCTGTATGCCTTTAGCACCCGTGCCATTCGCCGCTTCGACAGCGCTCGCTTCGCGCCTGGAGATACATTCGTATTTGGATCCGAGACCCGGGGGCTGCCGGCGCAGTTGCTTGCAGGATTCGCGCCCGAGCACCAGCTCCGGCTGCCGATGCAGGCCGGCGTTCGCAGCCTGAACTTGTCGAACGCGGTGGCGGTGGTGGTCTACGAGGCCTGGCGACAGAACGGCTTCGCCGGCGCCGGCTGAGGTTGCGTCAGCCTAGGGCGCACAGCCAGCCGGTTGAGGATCGGGAAAGCCAACGGACCCCGAGGGGGCAAGGCTCCGGGCCTCTCGAACCGGTGCAGCGAATGCCACGGGCGGTTTCGCCCAACACCGCTAGCCTCGTCCGACTCAGGGGGCAGCGTCTCTCGCCTTCGTGTTCTGGCTTCGTGGCTTCCGCCCGCTCGTGCTGGCTCGGCGGAGCGCTAGCTCCGATACTCGCGCTTGGGATCGCGGGACAACAGCTCGTCCACTGCCGCCTGGGGTGCTAGGCCGTCGTAGAGCACGCGGCAGACGGCAGAGACGATCGGCATGTCCACAGCCAACGAGCCGGCGAGCTTACGTACCTCGCGCGCGCTGTGCACGCCCTCGGCTACATGGCCCAGCTCGCGGAGGATGTCGGGCAGTTGCTGGCCGGCGGCCAGTCGCAGGCCGACACGTCGGTTGCGCGACAGGCTGCCGGTGCAGGTCAGGATGAGATCCCCGACGCCCGACAGCCCCATGAAGGTCTCGAGGCGCCCCGCTAGCCGCAGACCCAGCCGGGTGATCTCGGCCAGGCCGCGTGTGACCAACGCAGCCCGCGCACTCTCGCCGAAGGCCAGCCCGTCGGAAATGCCGGCGCCGATCGCGATGACGTTCTTGACCGCACCACCGACCTCCACACCGATCACATCGTCCGTGGAGTAGACCCGCAAGCGCATGCTGTGCAGCTCTCGCGCCATCCGGGCGGCAAACTCGCTGTCGCCAGCGGCGAGCGTTACCGCAGCCGGGATGCCGCGCGCGACTTCGTCGGCAAAGCTTGGGCCCGAGAGGACTCCCCGGGGGAGGCTTTCCGGCAGCTCCTCGTCAGCGACCTGGTGCGCCAAACGACAGCTACCGGCCTCGAACCCCTTGCATACCCAGATGAGCGGAGGAGGGTTGCCCTGCGCGACCAGCGCGCGCAGCGTCTGGCGCAGGCCGTTGGTGGTGACTGCGACGATAGCCGCCTCTGTCCCAGCCAGAGCCTCAGTCAGGTCGCTCGTGATCGCCAGGGTGTGGGGCAATGCGATGTCGGGAAGGTAGCGCTCATTCACTCTGCTCGAGCGCATCGCCATACACTGCTCAGCGTCGCGGGCCCACAGCGCGACTTCGTGCCTAGAACTGAAGGTGACCGCCAGGGCAGTGCCCCAGGCCCCCGCTCCGAGCACCGCGAGCTTCATATGCCCCACAGCTCGGTGATGCGGATATATCCGGTGAGGCCGTCTCGGTGCTTGACGTGAGCCCAGTTGTCGAGGGTGTCGATGAGCTCCAGCAGCAGGCCTTGCTCGGCCTGAAACACCACCGGCGCCGAGTCCTCGGGCGCGTTGCGCACCGGCGCGCGTGGCACCCGTAGCATGACCATACGCTCGTTCGAGAGGCGACCCGCCTCGATCCAAGCAAGCTCACCGGTAGCATCACGCACTTTGAGCCAGGCGCCCAGGGTAACCACGATCTCCACCGGATAGCCGTGGTTGAGCACCGCCACCTTACGGCCCTGCAGTGAGGGAGCATCGTAGAGCACGGCTGCGGGCGCCGCGACCGAGCGGAACTCGAGAGCTACCACGGGTGAGGGACACACCAGCCCGGCTATGGCGAAGCAGCACGCGACGCCGTGCCACGAGACGCTACTGCGCGCCCAGAGCCGGCTCGCCACAGGCTACTGTGTCGTCGCCGGTGCCGGTTGTGCCTGCTGCAGGCGCTGCTGGTACAGGGCCTCGAAGTTCACCGGGGCCAGCAAGAACGGTGGAAAACCCGCCCGCACCACAGCGTCGGAGACGGTCTCGCGCAGGTACGGAAACAGGATGTTGGGGCAAGTGACTCCCAAGAGCGGCTCCAGGCTCTCGCTCGGCAGGTTGCGGACCTGGAAGATGCCGGCCTGATGGACCTCGACCAGAAAGACGGTCTTCTCGCCCAAGGTGGCAGTGGTGGTCACCGTTACGACCACCTCATAGTGTCCCTCATCCAACGGCGCGGCGCGGGTTCCGAGCTGGATGTCGACCTTGGGCGCGTCGCGCTCCAGAAAGATCTGGGGAGCGTTCGGCACCTCGAGCGAAAGGTCCTTGACGAAGACCTTCTCGATGGTGAATACGGGTTGCTGGGCCGTTTCGCTCATGCTCTCCTCGTCATCCGGCATTGTAGCCCGCCGCGCCACGATGTCGCTGGTCAGCGTTGGTCCGCGTGGCGCAGCAGCCAGGTCCGCAAGCGTGCAGCATCGAGCGCCCCGGCAACCCGGTCTACCTCCTCACCCTGCCGGAACATCACCAGACTGGGGATGCTGCGTATGCCGTAGCGCTGGGCGATGCCCGGCTCGGCCTCGGTGTCCAGCTTGCCGAAGCGCAGACGCAGGCTGTGCTCCTGCGCGGCCTGCGCGAACACGGGCGCAAACACTTTGCACGGCGCGCACCAATCGGCCCAGAAATCCACCACCGTGGGGAGCTCATTGCGGGATACAAAGATATCGAAGCGCTCGCCGGTCAAGCTTACGGGCTTCCCATCGAGCAGCGGGACATGACAGCTGCCGCATTTTGGCCTATCGCCGAGCCTCTCCTGCGGTACTCGGTTCACGCGGAAGCAGGCCGGGCACACGAGCTGCGTCATTCCGGGGCCGGCTCCTCCTGCAATAACGGATCGAGCCGCCCGATCCGGTCCAGGGCGGCGAGGTCGTCGAATCCCCCGACATGGACCTCACCGATGTAGATCTGCGGCACGGTGCGCCGGTGCGTACGCTGCGTCATCTCGCGTCTGCGGTCGGGTTCCAGGTCGACGCGGATGAGCTCGATCTGCTCGACCCCTTTGTCCCGCAGCAATTGCTCGGCCATCGTGCAGTACGGGCAATACCCCGTGACGTACATGCTCACCTTGGCCCCCATTCAGCCTTCTTTCTCCACCGGCATGTTGGCTTGCTGCCAGGCGCCCATCCCGCCGGCGAGGCCGGCGGTCTCCGCAAAGCCCTCGTTGGTGAGGCTCGTGCAGATCTGCGCCGAGCGCTGGCCGGTTTGACACACGAGCAAGATCGGCCGGTTTTTGAACTTCTCGAGCTCCTTCATGCGCTCGTTGAGCTGACCCATCGGGATATTGCGCGCGTTGGGGATGTGTCCGGACCTGAATTCGTGCGGCTCGCGCACATCCACGATGACCGCGTCCATGCGGTTGATCAGCCGCACCGCATCGGCCACTCCAACCTCGCGCGCGCGCGAGAACAGCTTCGCCACCGTAGGCCAGATGAACAGCACGCCGCTCACCACGGCGATGATGACGAGCCAGATGTTCTGTTGAATGAACTCCACGACAGACTCACTCATGTCCTGAACCCGCGCCGACTCTCCGCGTGCCCTTGCGAGCGTACTCGAGCAGCGGCCGCAGTTCACCTACTCCGTCGTCGACACGTCGCTGCAGCACCAGCATCGCCGTCGAGGCTTCGGCCGGAAAACTGGCCAGCGCCAAGTCCCACTGTCGCTCCGCGGCGGCTTGCTCGCCGCTGAGCGCCAACAGCATCGCTTGCCGGAATACTACATCCTCGATTGGAAACAACCGCATCGTCCTGCTGTTGACGGTCAGCTTCTCCGTCAACCGCTCCCGGTCGATGCTGATGGCGCGCGCCAGCGCCATCTCCACGTAAGGAGCCAATAGCGAGCCGCGATGAACGTCGGCCAGAGCCTGCGTTGCCTGACGCACCACGCCCGGCGGCGCATGGAAGTATCGATAGCGGAAGGTCACGAAGCCTTCGACGACTGCGTAGTCCCGATACAGCTCGATGGTCGCGAGCCATCCCAGCGACAACAAACCGACCAGCAATAGACGGGAGGTGCGCCTACTCTGACCCAAGCGCAATCTTAGCGTGCGACCCTCGCCCAGACCAAGCACTACCGCAGCCACTCCGAGGAAGAACGTGTACCACAGCGGGTACTCGAGCATGCTGTGCACAGCGAGCACGAGGGTGATCGCCCAGATCCACCAGTGCGACGGCGTGCGAGGCTGGCGCACGAGACCTGCGACCCAGAGCGCCGCGAGCCCGACCAGGATCGCCAGCCCCGCCAACCCGAATTCGGCGAGCACCTGGAGCACGAGGTTGTGCGCATGGTCTGTGAACGTGGACAGGGCCACCTCGGGCACCTGCTTGTTCAGCAGGAACTGATGCCAGCCGTATGACTTGAATCCGATGCCCAGCAGTGGGGAACTCAGGAACATGAGCAGCGCCGCCTTCCAGATGCGGGATCGCAGGTCCGTGGCGACCAGTGTGGACGTGACCCGTTCCCATGGAGCATGCCGAACGAGGATGCCGGAACCGGTGGGCTCGATCAGCCAGGCGAGCAGCGCCAGCAGCGCCAGCACGCCGGCGCAATACGCCAGCAGCCGCTGGTTGGCGCGCGACCGGTCCTGCCACCAGAAGACGGCGGACAGAGCGAGCAGGCCGATCAGATAGAGCCAGGTGGCGCGGGAAGCGGCAAGGCTCAGCACAAAGACCAGAACGGACGCGGCCGCCGCGGTCCACACCAGCCGCAACCTGCCCTGAGCATAGAGGTATCCGGCGCCGATCAGCCCCAAAGTCAGGTAGTCGGCGAGCTGGTTCGGCTGGCCGAGATTGGCCCAGACTCGATCCGCCGAGCGCGGCATCGTGAGGCCCGACAGGAGATCGCTCCCGGCATATTGGGCCCAGCCGATCAGCGCGCTCGCTAGTGCGCCTGCCAGCACAAACCCGGATAGCGCGGTCGCCACGCGTTCCAGCCCCAGTTCCCGACGCAGCAACCCGCCCAATATGACCAGCCCGGCCGCCCACAGAAGGTAAAGAGCTCCGAGTAGTCCCACCTGTGCGTACGGGAGCCGGCCGAGCAACAGCTGCAGCAGAATCAGCGCCGCAAACCCAAGCGGCATGAGTGCCGCACGCGGCAACTCCATGCGCTCCGTGGCCAGCAACGCGGTCATCGCGATCAGTCCGAGCACTGCTGCGAGAGCCTCGGCGTGAAAGCTCGGGATCGGTGGGGCCTTGTCGGGCACCAGAAACGGCACCAGCCACATGAGGCCGAGCGCCCAGGTGCTGACGACGAGCAGCCGTTTCGCCGCAGTCTGATGCGGCAGGATCTCGCGCGTGACCGCGTCGTGCGATGCTGACGCAGCACGCACGTCGGCAGGCGGGGGCAAGGACATGAAGCGCGGAGTCGAGGGCTTTCGAAGCGAGGCACAGTCGCGGCGACGTGCCGCTTGGAGCGCGACGCGAGGCGCCGCTAGAATAGTGAGCAGTTTACCCGTTTCCCGGAGAAGGCCCGTCGTCTCATGTACAAGCTGGTGCTGTTACGGCATGGAGAGAGCATCTGGAACAAGGAGAACCGCTTCACCGGCTGGACCGATGTGGACCTGTCGGACCAGGGGCTGCGGGAGGCGCACGAAGCCGGGCAATTGCTGCGTCAGTCCGGGTTCAGCTTCGACGTCGCGTTCACCTCCGTGCTCAAGCGCGCCATCCGCACGCTGTGGATCGCGCTGGACGAGATGGACCTGATGTGGATCCCGGTGATGAACTCGTGGCGCCTCAACGAGCGCCATTACGGGGCGTTGCAGGGATTGAACAAGGCGGAGATGGCATCCCGTTTCGGGGACGACCAGATTCTGGTTTGGCGCCGAAGCTACGATGTGAGGCCGCCGGCGTTGGAGCGGACCGACGAGCGCTGGCCCGGCCGTGACCCGCGATATCAGGGGCTGGCGGCAGAGGACGTTCCGCTGACGGAATGCCTGAAAGACACCGTCGCCCGCTTCGTTCCTTACTGGACCGGAACACTCGCTCCGATGGTTCAGGCGGGCAAGCGCGTGATCATCGCCGCGCACGGCAACTCCCTGCGGGCCTTGATCAAGTACCTCGACAAGGTGTCCGACGACGACATCGTGGGCCTGAACATTCCCACCGGCGTGCCGCTAGTGTATGAGCTGGACTCGGCGCTAAAGCCGTTGCGGCATTACTACCTTGGCGATCAAGAGAAGATCGCGGCCGCGGTACGCGCGGTAGCGGCGCAGGGCAAGGCTCGCTGACGCGCTGATGGCATCGGCGCGCGGCCGGTCCTGCGTCTTCTCGCTCCTGTTCGCGCTGGCCTCCGCTGCGCCGGGAGCCCCCTCCGACCAGCTCAACGAGCTGCGCAGTCGCATCAATAAGCTGCAACAGCAGCTCACGCAGGCCGAAGAGACGAAGTCGGAGGCGGCGGATGCGCTGCGCGAATCCGAGCGCGCGATCAGCGACACGAACCGGCGGCTGTTCGAGCTGGGCCAGCAACAGCGCAAAGCGAACATCACGCTACGCGAGCTGCAGGCGCGCAGAGCGCAGGTGTGGGGGAGCGCCGAGGCCCAACAACAGCGGCTCGCGAAGCTGCTCTATCAACAGTATCTGGCAGGCCAGCCCGAACCCCTGCGAGCGGTGCTCAACGGCCAGGATCCGAATGACATCGCCCGCCAGATCCATTATCTGAGCTACGTGTCGCAGACCCGGGCCGACTTGATCGCAGCGCTGCGGCGCGACTTGGCAGACCTGGACCGGCTGGCATCGGAGACCGAGGAGCAGGCTCGCGCGCTGTCGCGTGTGCAGTCCGAGCAAGCCGAGCAGCAGCGGCGCCTAGAGCAGCAACGCCGTGGCCGGGCTGATGTGCTCAAGCAGGTCTCCGACGAGATCGCGCGTCAGCGCAGGCAAATGCGGAGTCTCCGCCGCAACGAGCAGCGACTGGCGAAGCTGGTCGACAGCCTGACGCGCGAGCTCGCACGTCCCCCCGCGGGTCGGACGCGTCTACGCAATGGGCAACTCCCGGAGCCGTCCGACGCAACGGGGTCGTTTCACGACCTTAAAGGTCGGCTGCGGCTGCCCGTAATAGGAGCACTCGCTAACCGCTTTGGAGCTCCGCGCGCGGACGGTGGCTTGTCCTGGAAGGGCCTGTTTATTGCTGCTCGTCAGGGCGACCAAGTATTGGCCGTGGCTGCGGGGCGAGTGGTGTTCGCAGACTGGCTGCGCGGGTTCGGTAACCTCCTGATTCTTGACCATGGAGGCGGCTATATGAGCCTGTACGCGAACAACGAGGCATTGTTCCGCCAGGTGGGGGACTTGGTTAAAGCGGGAGACCCGATCGCCGCCGTAGGGGCCACCGGCGGTAACCCCGAAACGGGTTTATACTTCGAATTACGATTCCAAGGAAAACCATTCGATCCCCTCAGCTGGGTGACTCTTAACTAGTGGTAGCACTGGGGCCTCACTCATTTCAGGGCCGCGGCGTCGCGGCCGGCCCGAGCTAGCCGGCGGCAGTTTCAAGGAGAAAGCAATGCGCACCAGATTGCAGCAAGTGGCGCTGATCACGCTCGGAGCCCTTCTCGGCGTGCTCATCACCCTGAACTTCTCGGCCGTCGCCGAGAAGAGCACGGGGCCGCTTCCGATCGAAGACCTGCGTGCCTTCACGGAGGTGTTTGGCAGGATCAAGAGCGATTACGTCGAGCCGGTGGACGACAAGAAGCTCATCTCCGAAGCGATCAACGGAATGCTCTCCGGGCTGGATCCGCATTCCGCGTATCTGGACGCGGAGGCGTTTCGCGAACTGCAGGTGGGCACGCAGGGCGAGTTCGGCGGGTTGGGAATCGAGGTCGGCATGGAGGACGGTTTCGTCAAGGTCATCGCCCCGATCGAAGACACACCCGCATACCGCGCGGGCCTGAAGCCCGGCGACCTGATCATCAAGCTCGACGACACGAACGTGAAGGGCTTGACGCTCAACGAGGCGGTCAAGCGGATGCGCGGCAAGCCGAACACTGACATCACGCTGACCGTGATCCGCAAGGGCGAGCCCAAGCCGCGCATCATCACGCTGACCCGTGCTGTCATTCAGATCCAGAGCGTCAAATCCAAACTGCTCGAGCCCGGGTACGTGTATGTGCGTATCACGCAGTTCCAGGAGCACACGCCCGAGAAGCTGGCTGCGGCGCTCGAGAGCCTGTGGAAACAGAGCGATGGCCAAGTCAAGGGTCTGATCCTCGATTTGCGCAATGACCCGGGTGGCCTGCTCAACGCTGCGGTCGCGGTCGCGGCCGCGTTCCTGCCGCAGAACGCGCTGGTGGTATACACCGACGGGCGCACCGAGGATTCGAAGATGCGCTTGTACGCCTCTGCCGAGTATTACCTGCGCGGCGGCAAGGACGACTACCTCAAGAAACTCCCGGCGAGCGTGAAGACGGTGCCGATGGTCGTGCTGGTAAACGGCGGTTCGGCCTCCGCATCGGAGATCGTCGCGGGCGCACTGCAAGACCACAAGCGCGCCATCATCATGGGTACGCAGACGTTCGGGAAGGGCTCGGTACAGACCATCCTGCCTCTGGGCAACAACACGGCGATCAAGCTCACCACAGCGCGCTACTACACGCCCAACGGCCGCTCGATTCAGGCCAAAGGGATTTCACCCGACATCACGGTGGAAGAGGCCACCATCTCGGAAGTGGAGCCGCAGCTGCGCATGCGCGAATCGGAGCTGGAGCGGCACCTCTCCAACCCAACCGACAAGGAAGAGACTCCGGAGCCGGCCAAGCCAGCCGTCAAACCGAACAAGGACAGCGGCGCCGAGAACAAGGCCGACAAGCCGGAACAAGCCGAGTACGGTTCTAAGGGCGACTATCAGCTGAATCAAGCCATGAACCTGCTCAAGGGCCTGCAGATCCTCAGCAAGCGCTGAGCCGGGCCGGATCGATCGCGAGGCCGCCGGGTGAGTGCCCGCCGGCCTCGCTGCTTTTGGGGACACGGGCGAGCGAGCGGGACTGGATTGCGCGATGGGTGGACCCGATCCGAAGATCGATCTGAGCGACGAGCAGCTGTTGCGCTACAGCCGGCACATCTTGCTGCCGGAGATCGGCATAGAAGGGCAACAGAAGCTGCTCGGCTCGCATGCTTTGGTGGTTGGCGCGGGTGGTCTCGGCTCGCCGGTCTGTCTGTACCTCGCCGCGAGCGGCGTCGGCCGACTCACGATTTGCGACCACGATCAGGTCGATCTCACCAATCTGCAGCGACAGATCGTGCATCACACCGGATCCATCGGCCGCCCGAAGGTCGTTTCGGCGCAGGAGACGCTCGCGCGCATCAATCCGCAGGTCGAGGTGGCGACGTCGGCCAATCGAGTGGAGGGGGAGCTGCTGCAGGAGTTGGTGGCGGGTTCGGACGTCGTCGTGGATGCCACGGACAACTTTGCGACGCGTCACGCCATCAATCGCGCCTGTGTCAAATTCGCCAAGCCTCTGGTGTCCGGCGCTGCCGTGCGGTTTGACGGTCAGGTCGTGGTGTTCGATCTGAGGCGCGCCGATAGCCCGTGCTACCACTGCCTGTTCCCGGAGGGCGGCGAGACCGAAGAGATGCGGTGTGCGGTGATGGGCGTGTTTGCGCCGCTCGTCGGTATCATCGGCTCGATCCAGGCAGCCGAGGCGCTGAAGCTGCTCACGGGCGTGGGCGAACCGCTACAGGGTCGGCTGCTTCTGCTCGATGCCCTCAGCATGCAGTGGCGCAGCGTGAAGCTTACAAAAGATCGTTCCTGCAGCGTCTGCGCTCCGACCACTGCACAGTGATCGTTACCCGAGACCGCGGGCGCCAATGCCCGTCCGCGGCGGCTGTGTCTCGGGGACGGTGACGGGCAGAGGCTAAATTTCCACTGCGGGTATCCGCTAACAGGGCGATGCAACCCCGCTGGATCACGGACCTCGCCCGCCACCGTGAAGATCGACCGCCTGGCTGCGGCTGCTGACCTCGGTCCGCAGGCGCTGTACGGCCGCGTTGCGGCCAGTATCGAGGCAGTCGTCCGCGGGCAGCATGCGGCCGTACGCAAGCTCGTCGCGGCGCTGGTGACCGGTGGCCACGTGCTGCTGGAGGACTTTCCCGGCACTGGAAAGACGACCCTGGCCAAGGCGCTGGCCGCGTCGGTCTCGGCCGAGTTCAAGCGCGTCCAGTTCACGCCGGATCTGCTTCCGTCGGATATCCTGGGGGTATCGATCTTCAGCCCGCAGGCGCACGCGTTCGAGTTCCATCGCGGCCCCGTATTCACGCATATCCTCCTGGCGGACGAGATCAATCGCGCCTCGCCGCGCACCCAATCCGCGCTGCTCGAAGCCATGGCCGAGCACCAGGTCAGCGTCGATGGCACCCGCCACGCGCTGGCCGAGCCCTTCTTCGTCATGGCCACGCAGAATCCGGTGGAGTTCCACGGCACCTATCCGCTTCCGGAGGCGCAGATGGACCGCTTCGCGCTCAAGCTGAGCCTCGGTTACGTCAGTGCGCGTGACGAAGTCGCGATTCTGTCGGCGCAGAGTCGTGTGCATCCACTGGACCAATTGGCGCCATGCGCCTCGATCGGGGAGGTGCTGCAGGTCCGGAGTGCAGTCGCCGACGTGCGTGTGTCGGAGGAGCTGATGCACTACATGGTCGACCTGGTGGCAGCTACGCGCCGTGCCGCTGGCGTGCGGCTGGGCGCGAGCCCGCGCGCGTCCTTGGCGCTGATGAAGCTGACGCAGGCACTGGCGGCTTTCGACGGCACCGGCTTCGTGACTCCGGACCATGTCCAGGAGATCGCGGTGGACGCGATCGCGCATCGCTTGGTCCTCGACCCGCAGCGACGCTTTGCGGGCGGGACCGAACGCCAACTGGTCGAAGACCTTCTGCGCGCGACTCCGGTTCCGCACTGAGCGCGAGTTCCCGGTGGCGTGGCTGTTGCGGGCATTCAGAACCGTCTACCGCCTCAGCCGGTGGGCGCGACGCCGGTTCACCGCTGCTGGCATGGCGTTGGGTTATCTTCTGGCGGCCTCTGCCGTCTTCGGCGTCGACACGCAGCGCACGGCGGCGTTCCAGCTGTTTGCGCTCGCGCTCGCGCTGCTCGTCGTGGCCGTCTTGACCAACGCGCGCTTCCGTCCGCGTGTGGCGCTGGAGCGACGGCTGCCGGAATTCGCCACCGTGGGCGAGCCGTTCCGCTACCGGCAACTGGTCCGCAACCTCGGCGCCAGGCGGTTGGCGGGCATCCGACTGCGCGACGAGCTTGCCGAGCGCTTTCCCGATGCGGACACCTTCCGCAGTGCGCGGGATGCCGATGGCAACGAGCGCCTCAATTGGGTGGACCGCCGTGTGGGCTACCCGCGCTGGCTCGCGCTGGTCCGGCGCGGCCGCGGCGCCGAGATCCCCGATGCCGATGTGCCCGAAATCGCCCCCGGGTGCAGCGCGGAGGTCTGCGTCGTCTTCACTCCAGTGCGGCGCGGATCCCTGCGATTCGAGCGCTGCCGCCTGCTGCGTGCGGACGCGGTGGGACTGGTCTACGCCTGTAGCCAGGTGGAACTCACCGGTGAGCTTCTCGTGCTGCCGCGCTGTTACCCGGTGCCGCCGATACACCAGCCCGGCATGCGTCGCCTGCAACGGGGCGGGGTAGCCCTCTCACATCGCGTCGGGGACAGTCAGGAGTTCACCCAGCTGCGCGACTACCGTCCGGGCGATCCGCTGCGACATGTCCATTGGCCTTCCTACGCCAAACTCGGCGCTTTGGTGGTCAAGGAGTACCACGACGAGTACTTCACTCGCCATGCGCTGGTCTTAGATACGTTCGCGCGGTCCACCAGTGCTCCTCCGCTCGAGGCGGCCGTATCCGTGGCTGCCTCGTTCGTCGCGGGTCTCCAGATGGACGACGCCCTTCTCGACCTGATGTTTGTCGAGGACCGCGCCTACCGTCTCACCGTTGGCCGGGGGCTAGGACGTAGCGCGGACCTCCTGCGTGAGCTAGCGGCCGTTGGACCGGCTCGGTCGAAGAGCTTCGAATCGCTAGCCGCGCAAGTACTGGAGCATGCGCCGGCGTTGAGCAGTTGCATCCTCGTGCTGCTCGATTTCGACGCTGCCCGCCGCGAGCTGGTGCGCGCGCTGCGCGCCCTGGGGATGCGCCAGCTCGTGATCGTGGTTGGCGAGCGGCGGGAGCCTGAGTTGGATGTTCCGGTCTACCCGATCGACCTCGACGACATCGGCGTCTCTCTTGCCCGGCTGCCACAAGTCTGGTGATGCGGCCGCCGCCGTCCCTACTCGCCTTGGGCCTGCTGTTCTGGGGATTTTGCAGCCGCTTTGAAGCCGTTGCCGCGGCGCTGGCGCTCGCCTTGGAGGCGCCGCGCTGGCTGCCCATGCGATGGGAGCTCTCGCACCGGGACTTCGAGCGCGTCGCCGATCTGTGCACGGCCGCCTTCGCGGGCGCGCTCGCGTTCCAGTTCGTCCGGTCCAGGCAGTTCCCCGATAGCCTGGTGTGCGTTCTGGGCTGGCTCCCGATGCTGTACTTCCCGCTGATCTTGACCCAGCGCTATAGCAGTCAAGGCGCGGTCCCGCTCTCGGCGCTGTTCTGGTCGCTGCGACAGCGCCGCGCCGCGGGACAGGAGCGTGTCGACACCGTGGCGCTCGACTATGCCTATTTCCTCTGTTCCGGGATCGCAGCGAGCTCGGCGAATCCGCGCTCGTCGTGGTTCTTTGTCGGCCTTTGGGGTTTGTCGCTGTACGCACTGTGGCCTATGCATCCGCGCCAACGCGGCTCGGTCGCCTGGGCATTCGCGTTCGCGGCGGCCGGGGTGCTCGGGTTCGGGGTGCAGGCAGGGTTGGCGCGCGCCCAGTCCAAGATGGAGGAGCTGGTGTTCGAGTGGCTGTCTCAGCGGTGGGCGCAGCCGGCGGACGCGTACCGTACCCGCACGGCCATCGGTGAGCTCGGCGAGGTGGGGGCTTCCGACCGCATCGTGCTGAGGGTCGATGCGCATGGGCAGGACCCACCGCAGCGGCTGCGCAGCGCGACCTACAGCGTGTATGCGACAGGAAGCTGGTTAGCGCGCGGCGAAGCGTTCCTGCCGGTCGCCTTCGCTCGGCGGCATTGGGAGTGGGGCTCCGGCAACGGGCGCAGCGTGCGAATAGCGACCTGGCAAACCGATGCTTCGCGGTTGCTCGCTCTGCCGCTCGGGACTTTTCGAATCGAAGGATCGGAGGTGGGGAGCCTCGAGCGCAACGCTCTGGGAGCTGTGCGTGCCGATCAGGCGCCCGACCTGCTGCGCCTCGACGCACAGTTCGACCCCGCTCTGAGTCTGGATGCGCCACCCGGGCCCGGAGATCTGGCGCTGCCGCCCAGCATCGTCCCGGCATTGCAACAGGTCGCTGGCGAGATCGCGCTTCCGGAGCGCGACGCACACGCCGCCGTTCAGGCCATCGCCTCGTTCTTCGAGACACGGTTCACCTACACCCTGTCGCTCTCGGCACCGGACAACCGCGACCGCCCGCGCAGCCTCTCGGTGTTCCTGCTCGAGGACCGGCGCGGGCATTGCGAGTATTTCGCGACCGCGACGGTGCTGCTTCTGCGTCGAGCCGGCATACCCGCGCGCTATGCCACCGGCTATGCGGTGCAGGAATGGAGTCCTTGGGAGGGGCAATACGTCGTGCGCGAGCGCCATGCCCATGCATGGGCGCTCGCGTGGCTGGACGGCCGCTGGCAGGAGCTGGACACCACCCCTGCACAATGGGCGGAGGAGGGCGCTGCGCGTGCCTCGCCGCTGCGACTCCTCTACGATCTGGTGTCGCTGCTCAACTACCGGCTGACGGTGTGGCAGGGCGACGGTTCCGATGCCGGAACAAGCCGCATGCTGATAC
>Ga0335084_10003168_pt1 | contig 16010 bp, 15 predicted proteins | sample Lox_Sample_44_FD_206721 | JGI IMG/M metagenome (GOLD analysis project Ga0335084, IMG submission 206721) | Soil microbial communities from Loxahatchee National Wildlife Refuge, Florida, United States - Lox_Sample_4.4 | ecosystem: Environmental > Terrestrial > Soil > Wetlands | place: USA... | reverse complement strand
TGGTTGTACTGGGATGGGGCAAATCGCGGTGACAATCGGCGATAGTCCACTCCGAACGTGAACCTGTGAGGACCTCTCTGGATTGCAATGTTGTCCACCACCTCAATCTGCCGCTGTAGGCTCTCCTCACTTGCTCCGATGTCGAGATACCCATTGGTCGTGAATCCTGCCTGAAAGCCAATATTGGCGTTTTTCAAAGTGAGGCCATTGGGCAGCGACGGCGAGGTTATGGGGGTGGCACCGCCAAAATTACTCGACCGCGAAGTGCCGGTACTGTTCAAGCGGCTGTAATTGAACCGGAAGTCGTCGTTGATGCTCGGAGAAAACGCCCAGGTCGTTCCCAGAGTCAGCGTTTGTATCGTCTGCGATTGAACACCTTCCTGACTGAGTGCAACACCAGATCCCGGTCCGAATCCATATTGCGCGATGCTGGAGGGCGAGTTGTTGTATCTGCCAAACAGGGTGACCTTGTCGTTCAGCCGGTGATCAATGCGGATACTGTAAGCATCGAGGGAACTGGGGTTCGAAAAGCTGGCATTGAATTGAGCGACGCCGTTGCCCAGATCGGGTTGATTCGGGTCGAAGGGATAGGCGTTCAGGAACTGTTGTATTGCCGGTATTGCATCCTGGCGTGCCTGAAGGTCCGGAACCTGAGTCAGTTCCGTTTGTGGCAGTCGGAGCCGAAGTCCCTCATACGAGAAGAAAAAGAAGGTTCGGTCCTTCAGAATCGGCCCGCCGAGGGTGCCACCGAAATCGTTCTGGCGCTCCTCGGCCTTTGGAAGAGGAGGATTGTTTAAATAACCGTTGAACCAGTCGTTGGCATCCAAAATGTCATTTCGGAAATAGTCGAATAGAGAACCATGAAACTGGTTCGTGCCTGAGCGGGTAACGATTGAGATCTGGCCGCCTGCAGTAAGGCCTGAGTCGGGAGCAGCCGTCGAGGTCTGTATCCGGAATTCCTGAAGCGCGTCCACCGAGACAAGACTGTTCGTTCCGCCCGACAGACTGGTCGCGCTGGCTTGCCCTCCAAGTCCCGCGCCCGGGTTACCGATATTTCCTCCTATTCCGAAATTTGCACTCACTCCGTCTACCGTCCAATAATTAGAGCTCTCACGCTGCCCATTCACGACGAAAGTGTCCGTGTTGCCCTCTCCGCCGGTGGGGAGCACACCCGGCGTCAACTCAATCAGACTTTGAAAACTCCTGCCATTCAGCGGAAGGTTATCCGCGAATTCGCGGTCCACGACGGTGCTCACCGTTGCGTCTGTGGTGTTGATGTTGAGAGTTTCTGCGGTGACGGTGACGTTCTCGCTGGCCGAGCCAACCTGCAGAACGATGTCGCGGGTCAAGTGGTCTTGGGCATTCAGCGTAAACTCCGTCACGGTTACCGTCTTGAAACCGGTTTTCCTTGCGGTAAGGAAATAGTGGCCCGGTCGCAGAGAAGGAAATGTATAGAGGCCGTCCTGGTTCGTTCTGGCAATGCTTGACAGATTCGTGTCCACGTTCTTGATTTCCACCTCGGTGTCCACAACTATCGCGCCAGATTGATCCGTTACTCGGCCATAAACGTTGGCAAGCTCCGTTTGAGCAAGACCCAGGGAAGAGAAGGCCAAGCAAGCCACAGAGAGGGCGGCACTCCAAAACCAAGACCGCCAAGCACGCAGTACGCCACAACTAGAAAACACAGTCATAGGTCCCCTTTGAGCGCAGCTCAGTTAGTGACATCACTTTAAGAACAATCCACGGAAAACAAGTTTCAAAGAGATGGGGATGGGGCTTGGCAAGAAACCTGATTGGTCAACGCTGCCTACCCCAGACGCATAGGAGGACCGCGTTCTGAGCGAGTGATGAGGTGCAGGTTAGCAGCGTGATTCGGTTGCGGTGCGAGCGGAAGTCGCCGCTTTGGAGAAGCGGCAAGAGAACACAGCCTACAGGGAAGCGACAGCGTAACGCCACAACGTGCCACATTCGCTGCCCTATACGGACACGGTTCGGATTTTGCCCGGAATGCAGGACTTTGGTCCTCCATGCGGTGCGACTGCATGCGCATAGCGCAGTGGTGCTTTCCATCGCGGCGACAGCAAGCTGGAACCTGTTCCGGCCGAAGAGCAAAGGCAACCGGCGCAAGGATTCCGGTCCACAAGAAAACCAACACCACGAGAGCTGTTAGCTTTTCTAACCGAGTGCCGTCTTGTTCATGGACCTTCAGTTGGGGACTCCTGGCTTCTCAGATTTCCCATCCACTGGGCTTGACTCGTGCGCTCAATCCCGAACGAAACACACTGGCGGCCACGATCCAGGGCACCAGAGCTGGTGACCAACACCGCGATGAGGGCCAGTTTTTTCGTCATCTTGATCTCACCGTGCGCGAAGCAGCGCCGTTTTCACCTGTTTCGTCTCGCCCGCTCCACCCCACGACACCATGACTTGCTGGCCGATCACTTGCATGCGCGGATAACCCAGGCTATCCGTCGTTCCTTGCGCAATTTCTATCGGATGGAGTTCTGAATCTTGCGAGCGCACCTCCGCAACAACCAGACGTGACGTTCCATTTTCGCGCGTGAGCCATGTGACCAGTGCGTCCTCCGGCCCCAGGAATGCAATCGCGGGCCGGCCAATCGGCTGCGAGGCCCCACTGGCAGCATCGATTTTCCGGATGACGGGAAAAGTGGCCCCGCCGTCATTGGAGAAAGCCACTTGAAGTGATGCTTTCTCCTCCAAGCCGGTATACCAGGCGATGGCAATCTCATCCTGTCGTTGCGCCAACGCGGCGCCGTTCACTGGGCAACCATTGATGTGCCATCCGTCGTTGTGAAGAGATGTGCCGGTTTGCCACTTTCCGGCCTCCTCCCGAACGGTGTAGATGTCGCGGATCTCCTCACTGGTGTGATTGCGGTAAGCGGCCACAAATCCTGTCGAGGTCTTTACCAGGCTGGTAGGACAGCACGTGCAGACGTCGTTATCCACCGTCTGCTCATCGCTGACCGTTCCCGATGACGCGATTACCGCCGACATCAGGCGGTAGGTGTGTTTGGTTTCGTAATCACGCGCATCGAGCCAAACGATCGTTGCGTGATCATCGTCGCGCATAGCCAGTGAAGCGAAGCTGTGTTCACCGTCAGTGCGGTCGGAATGAACAAAAGTAGGTTGGGACCATGTTTTGCCGCCATCGGACGACATAGCAGTCAGCAGATAATTTCCTGCCCATCTTTTGCCTTTCATCAGCGGAAGCTCTTCGGCCCAGACCGCCACCAGCTTTCGATCCGGAAGTATCAACACCCAGGGAGGCGCTTCAACATATCTGTCCAGGTTCTTTCGCACGACGACAGTTTGCGGCTGAGACCAACCTTGTTCCTGTCGAATGGCAAAGCGCAATGCCAGTTGATCACCGGTTGGCTCCAGCCAGCTAAGCAAAATGCGGCCGTCTGGCGTGGCAGTTTGGTTCGGACAGATGCTCCCTGCGGGCACCGGATTGGAAAGCGGCGTTACTGTAACTTGCTGGCGCCGCGTGCAGCCTGTCGTTAGCGGAACACTGAACAGAAGAATGTGAATACCGAAGTTCTTAGCCAGGTAAATGAACGATGGTTTCAAGTTCTTCATCTAGAACTCCCAGCGAAGCGAGCCGACCACACCGAAGGGTTGTCCCGGCATGATTCCGAGCCGCGGAGACCCATCGTAGACATTGGTGTTGAGGAAGTAGCGTCTGTTGGTCAGGTTGATGAAATTGACCTGTGGGACCAGCCTCCCGCGTTCGAAATGAAAAATGTATGACGCAAAGGCATCGACTGTGGCATAGCCGGGCAACTGAAACGTGTTTTCGTTGTCACCCTGGCGCTGGCCGCGTGCGAACACACCCGCACCCGCGGAGAGCTTTTGCCGGATCAACTCAGATCGCAACCACAGGCTTCCCGAGTGTCGGGGCACGTTGGCGATCAGCAAACCCTCCAGGCCGTTGTTGTCTTTGCTGAACTTGGCGTCGGTGTATGCATACGAGCCGATCACGCTTAAGCGCGAGGTCAGCGCGCCGCTGACATCGAATTCGACGCCAGTGCTGTGAGCTTCGCCCACTGCACGCAAAGCGGTTGGATCGGGCGACGAAAGATCTCGCGTGGCTACGTGCGTTTTAGTGAGATCGTAAACCGCCAGTGTCGAGCGTAAACGTCCCCCGCGAGTTTCAACTTTGACGCCACCCTCATAGGAGTAGCTCTGCTGCGCCGGCAAAGGATGGCCGTTAACGTCTACGGCGATCACATTGGATGTACCCCAGGTGCCGAGAGAACTGACATAGTTGCCGAAAAGTGACAGCCATGGTCGCGGCTGATAAATCAGGCCGACCAGTGGGCTGAACTTTCCTTGGGTCGAAGTGGTCTTTGATAAATCGTCGAGCGTGCTTCCCGGTGGGGCATATTCAAGCGTAATACTGCCTGATTGAATATTCGTCCAATCGTAACGCCCTCCTACAAGCAAATGAAGGCTGGGCAGTACCGCAATCTGGTCCTGCGCATAAAGCCCGTGCCACTTCGTGGTGCCAACGCTGGTCCAGTCCGGAGGCGTAGCCGCAAGTGCCGCCTGTGCGCCGTAGGCTGTGGGACGGCGGAACACAGGGTTGAAGATATTCATCGTGTCCACTGGGGCCCAGCCATTGACGAAGCCGCGATCAGCGAAATCGACGTTGTAATAATCCGTGCCAACGAGCAGGTTGTGACTCAATCGGGCTGTGCGGAAGTGGCCGTTCAAATCAAGGACAGTGTTTCCGCCAGTGGAACGTCGCTTGTCAAACCACGGCGCGTTGCCATAGTCGCCGAACGTTGGCCCTGGGGTTTCGGAAAAGGCCGCGCCGAAGAACTGATAGAAATCAATATCGTCCCAAGCTACGGCCACTGAACCCCTCAAGTTCCAGTTGGAATTGAGTTGATACGACCCGTTGAAATCGAGCAGCTTGCGCCTGACGTTGGCGTGATCGCCGATATCGCCCCCCAGATACAAGTTGATGGGAATATCTGCCGGCCGATTGCCAATAGCAGGCATTCCGTTGGCGATGAGCGGGTCCATGTTGCGGTACTCGATGTTGGCATTGAACGTGAGTTTGCCGGTAGGTTTCCACGTCAGGCTCGGAGCGGCAAAGTAAGTTCTGCCATGCGGGGCGAGCGTGATGAATTGGTCGGAATCGAAAAATGAAACAATTACGCGATAAAGCAGCGAGCCATCGTGGGTGATTCGCCCAGTTGCGTCCAGTGTGGTGCGATAGAGACTGAAGGACCCGAACTCCTGCTCGAGAGAATAATGCGAAGAGTCCAGCGGCTTCTTGGTAACAACATTGATCATCCCGCCAGGCTCAACCCTGCCGTAGATCATCGCCGCAGGCCCCTTCAACACTTCCACGTCCTCGATGTTTGCGACATCCACGCTGCTGCGCCCAATCCCGCCGGACACGCGCGCGCCGTTGCGCAGGGTGACGTTGGTCTCAAAACCTCGGAGCGCGAACGCCTCGTACAGCGCGCCGTAGCCGAAGTTGGTTTGTACGCCGCTGACGTTTCGGGTGATATCAGGCAACCGCAAAGCCAGTTGGTCCTGCATCACTCCGGCGGGTACGACCTGCACGGAAAAAGGGTTTTGCGCGAATGGTATCTCGATCTTGGACACCAACGCATTCGTAGGAACCGCGTAGTCGGCGGTTTCAACGACGGTGACGGTCTCCTGGGCATTGACGATTGTCAGGTTGAGGTCAGCTACAATCTCCTGCCCACCCTGGACCACGATGCCTTCACGCAGCAGCCGCTGGAAGCCTTTTGCTTCGACCGCGATCTGATATTGGCCCGGAGGAAGCGCGTCGAAGATGTAACGTCCGTTACCGCCCGAGTTGATAACTTTCGTGTCGCCTGACGCAGTGTTCCGGATCTTGACTTTCGCTCCCGCTACCGCAGCATGGGATGGATCAAGAACGACTCCAGAAACCCGCCCAGTTTCCATTTGCGCATGTGCTATGAAGTTAAGAACCAACAACAGACTCAAAACAGTGATGGCTGTACTCATTTGCCGACGCATACCGGTCTCCTTCAGCAAAACGTGCTGGTGCGGACGTTCGTTCTCTAGCCCGATTATTGGGAGTTCTAGACAAGAACGGCTGACGGAGGCCCGCGCTTCTGGTGAGAACGCACCGACGACACGCGGTAGTTACTCTGGGTCTGCGGAGAAAGTGCCGGATGAGAAACGATCCCAGCAAAAACAGCAGCGGAAGTGCTCAAGCCGAGCTGATTGTGGCTGGTAACTCCCGACAGCTTTGGAAATTGCGCGCACTTGTTCTGGGCGGATACGGCAGGGGCTGTTCCGAGATCTGTCTGAGAGGCGGTTTTACCCATGCAATGATGCTTGCCATCGCGCCGACAGCAAGCGGACAAGGCCGTCTCCCCCGAAGCGAAGAGAGGCATTGCCATGGGCAAGCCCATCACAATGGTCAATAAAATGCCTGAGAGTGTCCTCACCCAAGAACCCCGGAATGCCAGCAGTCTAACACAGGCGCCATACAGGTCATTGTTGCAGGACAAATTTGCAACTAGTTGCAAAAGCAAAGTCTGGGCTGGGTTTGGCAAGAGTCAGATAACTGTAGGGCTGGTCAAAAGTTTCTTCGTAGCCCGAATCGCACCTGAAACGGTTCGACGGGATGGAAAACGCCTGTGAATGTTGGCGAGGCGGTCGGCGTGATTCGAGACTCGTACGCGTAATCGATATCGTGGTCTCTGCGGTTCAGTAGATTCAACATTTCGGCCGAAATGCTCCATTTCTCACTGAATTGATAACCGATTTCTCCATTGCTGATATTCCCAAAACTCTTGAGGAGCAAGGGGGGAAGCATGCGTAAGCTGGGACCTGAGGAATAGTGTAGGAACTTGGTGTTCCGGACGAGATTTCGCCCTCTCGGAACAATGCACCAACGCGGTGCGGCGGAATCCTGGACAACTGTAGCTTGATTTGTTTCGCCGCTAGTAGAGAAGCGTGGTTATCTGGCCAGGTGCCGTCCCTTGTTGCAGGGACTGTACGTTTCAGTGTAGATTCAAAAGATCTACGGTGGGGCAAGCCTACATGCGCTCATGGTCAAAATGCACAGCGTGGCTTTGTCTGCTGCTGACGTTGAGCGCAGCTTACTCTTTTGCTGCGCACAACCATTCTAATTCGATCGACGCGGCCAAGTGCACCGTCTGCGTCGCCGCTCATTCTGCTTCCCCCGTCTCTGTCTCCAAGCTCCTGAATACTGCTCCTGTTCCGGTATCGCGTATGGTCGCTGCGGTGCCGGTCGCTGCCAAGCAGCGTCTCATCGCATTCGCTCTCGCCGTTCGCCCGCCTCCCGCAGTCTAGGTCTCAGAAGAATCAACGAAAATTTCTAGGTTCGATTCACTCTGCAACCTCATTTTCCCTGGGAGGAATCATGCTGGCTTCTTCAAAGAAGTCGCAAATCGCGGCTTTGCTGGTGATTTTCACTTTTGGTTTGATGGTCAGTGGGTACGCGCAGTCAGGTGGGAACTCGACATCGGTGACCGGCACGGTCAAAGATCCAACCGGCGCGGTAGTTACGAACGCAACCGTTGAGATCCGGAACCCCGTCAGCGCCTATGAACGCACGACGACGACCGACAGCTCGGGACGATTCACCATCCCGAACGTGCCCTTCAATCCATATCACGTCACGGTGACTGGTCAAGGCTTTAACGGCTATGTCCAGGACATCGACGTACGATCGGCTGTTCCGGTAAGCCTCAACATCAGCTTGAAGATCAAGGGTTCGTCGGAAAGCGTGACCGTAGAAGCGGCGGGCGATCTGCTGGAAAATGACCCCGCTTTCCATACCGATGTCGACCGCGGTTTGTTTGACAAGATACCTCTTGAAAGTCCGTCTTCTTCCGTGAGTTCACTGGTTACGCTGGCAACTCCCGGTATCGCAGCCGATTCCAATGGTCTCTTCCATGGCCTGGGTGACCACGCGGAAAACTCGTTCTCAGTCGATGGGCAGCCGATCACGGACCAGCAAAGCAAAGTGTTTTCCAATCAGATTCCTCTGGATTCGATCCAGTCGATGGAAGTGATTGCCGGCGCACCCCCGGCCGAGTACGGCGAAAAGGCGAGCGTGGTGATCAACGTCACCACCCGATCGGGCCAGGGGATGACCACGCCGCACGGCGAGGTTTCAGCGTCGTACGGGAGTTTTGGAACTTCGAATGTCGGCTTCAACCTGGGCTATGGCGGACAGAAGTGGGGAAATTTTATCTCAGCCAACGGTCTGAACAGCGGCAGATTCCTGGATCCACCGGAGTTCACCGTGATGCACGCGAAAGGCAATGAGGAGAATGTTTTCGATCGCCTCGATTTTCAGTTGTCAAACGCTGACTCGATTCACTTGAACCTTGGATTCACGCGCTCCTGGTTCCAGACCCCGAATTCTTTTGATGCCCAGGATGCAACCGCCTGGTCAGGGCTCGTTGTCGACAATGGCGGACTTGATCCCAATGGCAACGTCGTGGGTCCGGCGGACCAACGGTCGCAGATCAAGACCTTCAACATTGCGCCCTCCTGGACGCGTTTGCTGAATTCCAATACTGTGTTCACCCTTGGCGCTTTCGTCCGGCGGGACCAGTTCAACTATTACCCGAGCGGAAATCCATTCGCTGACCTCGCGCCGGATCTCCAACAGGAGACTCTGAGCCAGGACCGCACCTTAACCAACGCCGGCCTTCGTTCCGACATCTCCTGGGTCAAGGGCATCCACAACCTGAAAGCAGGGATCACCTATCAGCAGACCTTCCTTGACGAGAACAACCGGTTCGGCATCGTCGATCCGACGTTGAATCCGGTGTGCTTTAACGCCGACGGAAGCCCGGACACCGACCCTACGCTGACAGACCCGGCTGCGTGTGGTGGCGCGCAGAATCCGGGCGGCAGCGTCAATCCGGACTTCAATGACCTACTGCTGCCCGTTGATCTAACCCGCGGAGGAAGCCTATTTCCGTTCAACGGCCACACCGACGTCAAGCTGCTCTCGATGTACATCCAGGACGCGATCACAAAGGGAAACTGGGCAATTAATATCGGTTTGCGTGGTGATATCTACAACGGACTGACTTCGCACAAAGAAGCTGAGCCACGCATCGGCATCGCCTATAACGTCAAAAAGACGAACACCATTCTGCGTGCCTCGTACGCGAGAATCCTGGAGACGCCTTTTAATGAGAACTTGGTACTCTCCAGTACGGGCTGCGCCAACCCGGTCCTTAATCCATTGTTGAGTTGTTTCTCGAACGCGGTCACTCCCTTCACTCCCGGCTGGCGCAATGAATTTCACGTAGGCCTGCAACAGGCCTTCGGCCGTTATCTGGTCTTCTCCGGCGAATATGTCTGGAAATATACCCGCAACGCGTATGACTTCGGCGTCTTTGGAAGCACGCCGCTCACTTTCCCCATTGAGTGGCATAACTCCAAGATTCCGGCCTTTGCGGGGCGCGTGAGCGTACCGAATTTCCACGGCTTCTCTGCGCTCTTTGTCTTTTCAAGCGTAGTGTCCCGTTTCTTCAATCCACAGCTCGGCGGGGCCGGCGCCGTGCCGCCGGGAAGCAGCGGAAGCGACATCACGCCGTTCCGTATCGATCACGACGAGAAGTTCAATCAGACAACTCACGTTCAGTATCAGCCGTGGAAGAACGGGCCGTGGTTCGGCTTCAACTGGCGCTATGACAGCGGACTGGTGGCTGGCGCCGTGCCGGTTTCAGACGGCGGACCTGTGGATCTGGATGGTAGTGGGCTCACCCCCGATCAGGAGTTTCAAGCGGGGATGTTCTGCGGAAGCGTTCATGCGACGCCGACTACGCCTCTGCCCTCGCCGTGCCCTGCCGATCAGTTCGGGTCCACGCTCGTCAGCATACCCGCGCCGGGAACTGCAAGCGACGACAAGAACCCGCCACGCGTGGCTCCCCGCCATCTCTTTGATGTCACCGTCGGGGATGACAATCTTTTCCGTGGCGACAAGTACAAATGGAGCCTTCAGCTCACCGCAGTCAACATTACTAATAAGGTGGCGCTGTATAACTTCCTGTCCACCTTCACCGGAACGCACTACGTAACGCCCCGCAGTTTCACGGCGGAGCTGGGCTTCCACTTCTAACCTCCCATCGCACGGAGGGCCCACCGGACCAGAATGGCGGGCCCTCTCCATTGTGGAGCATCTATGACGTCGACCCGGATGACCGAGGCCAGCTCGAAGCCGCCGCACGCATCTGGTGTCGCCCCGTTTGTTATTTGGAGGCTCGGCGATGCGGACCTACGCGACGGGAAGAGGCCGGAAGAAGGCAGTCAAAAAGTTTACTAACCGTGACGGGCTTTGGATGGTTGGACTAATCACTGCCGCGCTGGTCACGATGATGCTGTTGTGGGTGCTGGGAATTGTGAGCTTCGATGCGGATTAGGTTGGAGTTCGCGCTTCTATGAACAGGAGCTTCCTATATCGGCTGCTTGCGCTGGCACTAGTGATAGCGGTGCCTTCGCTTGCGACGGTTGCAGTAGTGCACGCTCACCCTGGTGCAACTTCACCTCACGATTCCCACTGCCGTTTGTGCCTGATGGCACACAGTGGAACCCATGCCCTAGCGTCCTCCGTGGTACGCCCAGATTTCGTTCCTAGTAAGACTGGCCTGTTACGTCACCCGAAAATCACCCCAGTTGTTTCCCTCCAGTCCCGTCCCAGATATGGTCGCGCGCCGCCCCACGCCTGATTCGTCGCGTGGATTGCGAGTAGGACAGGATCTTCCGTCCCTCGCTCCCGCTCTTTCTCTACGCGGCAGAGGATTACTGCGTATTCTCACGGAACGAAATCCGAAGCCAGCCGCTCGGAAACTCTTAGCAGAATTACGCGACGACTGTCGTTCTCTGCACAAGAATTCCTTGCGTATAGGAGTACGCGCGTCACCCACAGAGTGACAAAAGACTGCGTCGCTCGCGCACAGAAAGGATTCCCATGCTGACCAGACGCGAATTGGTCCGATTGGCCCTGGCCTTTGGGGCCTGGCCTGCGTTGTCCCCACTTGCCGTCGGAGATCTGCCTGCCGCCTCTGTGATTTCACCGGGTGATGAGGGGTACTGGACGCGAGTTCGCTCCCAATTCGAGTGGGAACCCAGTTCCTCCAATCTCGTGACTGTCGTTCGCGGCATCAGTACGAAACAGACTCGGGAGGCCACAAACGGTCATGCGACCGAGCTCAACTCAATCGAGATAACGAAGGTTTTCAAGCCGAACTGGAGGGCGGGCTTGCGAAAGAAAGTCGCGGACTTCATCGGGGCGCCGGTTGACAACGTGGCACTTCTCCGCAATACAACCGAAGGCGTCACCACAGTGCTTTCCAACTGGCCATTGAGACAGGGCGACGAGATTCTAACTTCGTCGGCCGAGCATGGGCCGTTTTACGACACGTTGGCGCAGCGGGCTGCTCGAGATGGGGTCAACATCCGGCGCTTCCATTACCCCGCCCCCGTGACCTCGGCGCAGTCCATCGTGGACGCAATCGCGCGGGCCATGACGCCCCGGACGCGGTTGGTCCTGGTGGGGCAGATCGTCCTGTTCGGACAGATCAATCCAATGCGGGCAATCGCAGATCTTGTGCATGCAAGGAACGCAAAGCTGCTGGCGGATGGTGTGCTCGCCATCGGACATATACCGATAGATGTGAAAGCGATGGACTGCGATTTCTACGCCGCCGGTTTTCACAAATTCGCGTGCGGTCCGCGCGCGACGGCAGCGTTTTATGTGCGACCGGGACTCATCGAGCAACTTCCACCCTTGTTCGGTCGTTACAGGGAAGACGAGCATGGCGTCGCCCATCTGAAATGGAATTCGGGCGAAATCACGAAATATGAAACGTTTGGCGCGCATCCTGATGGGCAATTTCTGGCATTGGGCGACGCCGTTAACTTTCTCTCGGGAATTGGAGTCGAGCACATTCAGAAGAGGCTCTTCTATCTCACTTCGCGTTGGATGGTGCGCGCACAGCGTCTCCCAAGTTTCCGGGCTGCTGTGACGCTTGACCCAGCACATTGTGCGGGACTGGTCGGATTTGAACTGTCGGGCAAGAACTACGCAGCCGTCGACGATGTGTTCGACCAGCGCCAGGTTCTGGTCGGTGGCACAGAGTCCTACGCAGGGTTCTTTGGTATTCCGGAGAATGCGCCGCGCGGTCTGTTTTGCCCGAATGTCGGACTGTGCACATCTCCTGCGGATGTTGACCGCCTGGCAGATGCGATTGAGGCCGCTGCCCATGCGTGACCTTCCGCCCATCGGCAGAAAGTTCATCCGCGGGCAGGCTTGCGATTACCGGCATTTATCTACTTCTCGCAACACCATTCACAAATACATGTTGGGAGCAATTACCGATGTCTTCAGTTCCGAATAGTCCGCCGAGAGTCAACTGGGACGCCATTGGAATGGGCGCCTCAACGTTGTGTGCCATCCATTGCCTGATATTGCCGATCGCGCTCGCCTTCGCGCCAACGCTGGCACACTTCGTGCCGGGAACCGAGATCGTACATCGGACGCTTGCCTGTTTACTGGCGGCGGTTGGATTGATTGCCTTTTGGGCCGGCTACAAGGTCCACCGGCGAAAGGTCGTGCTGCTTCTCCTGGCAATGGGAATCTTGGGCGTCACCCTGGGCGCTTACGCAGGTTCTCTACTGCCGACCCATGCCTGGGAAGTTCTGATCACTGTCGTTGGCAGTTCCTTTTTGATCGCAGCCCATTACCTGAATCGGACCCTCTGCCGTTCTTGTCGAGTATGCGCCGATCAAACGGACGCACATCAGCTTCACAAAAGAATCCTTCAAGGAGCAAGTCATGAAGAGTAGACGCGAATTCTTATCAACCAGCGGGCGCGTTGCAGGCGGAATCGTTCTTGCTTCCGGCATCAAGCTGGCGCGCGCCATGCAAGCCGCACAAAAGTTAACCGCGTCCTCGCCAGAGGCGGCCGCGCGTGATGAAGTCTTCTGGTCGACATACCGCAGCGCCTTCAGCCCCGATCCAGGACACAGATGGTTCAATAACCTCGCCTTCAACCCTACTCCCGCGTCCGCGCATGAATCTTTCCTGAGCAAAGAGCGCGGCTGGAATGCCTGGCCGCTGGCGCATGCCGGGGAAGTATTTGGATCGAAGAAGAAGGAAGCTCTCCGTGCTCGGCTGGCCAGCCTCGTGAATGCATCCCCCGATGAAATCGCCCTGACGCGCAACACGACCGAGGGAATATGCAATGTGATTTTCGGCCTCGATCTCGCGAAGGGCGACGAGATCGTCATCACCACGCAGGACTATGGAACCTTTTTGAACGCGTGGGCGCAACGGGAACGCCGCGACGGAATCAAGGTTCGGTCCATTGCCCTGCCAGTACCGGCGAAACGCCTGGGTGATCTGGTGGAGCCGTTCCGACAGGCAATCACCTCCCGCACCAAAGTCGTGATGTTCAGTCACCTCTCCGACCCGGTCGGCCAGATCTTTCCGGTGCGGGCGGTCGTCGATCTCGCCCACCAGGCTGGGGCGTGCGTGATTGCCGATGGCGCGCTGACCTTCGGCTGCATGCCGGTTGATGTCAAAGCCATGGACTGCGACTTTTACGCCACATCCCTTCACAAGGGGGTCTTTGCCCCTACGGGCACAGGCTTCCTGTATGTGAAGCGCGAACGTATCCGGTCCGTTTGGCCGCTGTATGGCGCGCCAGACACCGAGGCTGACGACATCCGCAAGTTCGAGCACCGCGGTACCGCTCCGGTTACTGCCTTTGCCGCTGTCAATGACGCTCTCGACCTTCACCAGACGATCGGCTTCGAGAACATGGCAGCCCGATATCGCTATCTGAAAAGACTCTGGGCGGACCGGCTTGTCAGTCATTCCCGGTGTCGCTTTAACGTGAGTCTCGAACCAGAGCACTCCTGCGGAATCGCCACAGTCGTAATCGATGGTGCCACACCGGCGAAGCTTTACGAATACCCGTACACCAAGCGCCAAATCTCCACATGGCCGATCAGAGATTCAGAATTTGCAGGCCTGTGGGTGTCGCCATATCCGTTCACGACTCCCGCCGAGTTGGATGCGCTCGCGTCAGCTCTGACGGAAGTGGCGGACAGAGGACTTCCGAGCTGAGAAAACGGGACACGTCTTGGTCGTGGGGCGCACAAGCTGGCGCGGAGGATTCTATGAAGCATCGATTCAAGGTTGGCGTGGTGTTGATGATTGTGTTTGGCATTCTGCCCGCGCCCGCCCAATCGCAGTTTGCTCTGGGAGCGATAGAAGCGAAACCCGGTCAAGTCGCATCCGGCCTCTTGCCAGTTCCAGGCGGCGCGGATGGCGACACCAGCATACCCATCACCATCGTTCAGGGATCGAAACCCGGCCCGGTTCTCGCGTTGATCGCGGGCGTTCACGGGTCGGAATATGCGCCCATTCTTGCTTTGCAGCGTGTTCGCGCAACTCTCGATCCGAAGCAACTCGCCGGCACGGTGATCCTGGTGCAGGTCGCCAACCTGCCATCATTTCTTAAACGAACGATCTATTACGGCCCCACGGACGGAAAAAATCTGAATCGGGTCTTTCCCGGCAGCGCCGACGGCTCTCTCAGCGATCGCATCGCGTTCACTTTGGTCGAGAAGGTCATGAAACCGGCCGATTTCGTGGTGGACATTCACAGCGGCGACAACAATGAGATGCTCCGTCATTATGTTGTCTACTACGCTGACGCACCCGATGCAAAGCTGGTGGCCCAGTCCAAAGGTATGGCGGAAGCATTCGGCTTTGACCTGATCAAAGCCGCGACGGGCAGGCCGACAGAGTTTGCCAAAGCGACGTACAGCACGAACGCAGCGATACTGCTCGGTAAGCCAGCCCTCGCAGTCGAATCCGGACAACTTGGGCGACCGACCGAGGAAGCCATCGAGCGAATCGAGCGCGGCGTGCGGCAACTGCTTCAGCATCTCCGAATGGTCAAGGGAGATCCCCCGCCACATCATAACTTCACTTTGATCAGCGTAGAGCAGACCTTGCGGAGCGAGGCAAACGGGCTGTTTTATTCCACAGTGGATGCAGGCCAGTTAGTTCGCTCGGGCGCAAGACTAGGCTACGTCACGGATTTCTTCGGAGAGCCGAAACAAGAAGTTGTGGCCCCCTTCGATGGCCTGCTGACGATGGTGGTCGGCACCCCACCCGTCAGCACCGGCGAGCCCCTGGTAACAATCGCAAAAATCGAGCAGAAGCCATGAGAAAAAGAACACTGTTAATGTGTTTGGTTGAAATTGGCTGGGCGGTTGCGGCGTTTGGCAATCCAGTCCTTTGGGGCGGACTGGAGCCAGGGGCCTACGATGTGGGATTTAGAGTCCTGGCGTTGGTGGATCCCACGCGCGCCTACGGCAAGCGTCTCGCCCGGCCAGTTCAAGTGAGCCTGTGGTACCCGGTTACGCGTAACCCTGCTCGTTCTGTAACGAGCCTGCCCTTTGGCGATTATGTTGCCTTGTACATGACACCCGTTTCACAGGGACATAAGACCGAAAGTCGAACCGCGGCGTTTGAGCGCTATAGAAAAGAATGGTTTCCGAAAGAGCCGCAATCGAGCGTCATCCGTCTTCTTGAAACTCCCGCATTTGCGCAGCGCGGCGCACCGCCGGCAAAAGGGCCTTTTCCGCTAGTCATCTACGCTCCGGGCTATGGCGCCATTCCTCTGACCCACACGCCGACCGCCGAGTACCTCGCCAGTCACGGCTACGTCGTTGCTCTAAGTCCCTCGCAGGGAGATTCGCCCGCCGGCATGACCTTCGATGTGGCCGGGCAGGAGCAGCAGATTCGTGACATCGAGTTTACCCTCGGGGCACTGCGAAACAGGCCCACGATCGATTCGTCCAAGATTGCCTTGATCGGATTCAGCTTCGGGGGCGGTGCTGCGGTCGTTGCGGCCATGCGAAATCTCGATATCCGGGCGGTTGTCAGCCTGGACGGAACAGTCGCC
>Ga0335084_10003166_pt1 | contig 16014 bp, 13 predicted proteins | sample Lox_Sample_44_FD_206721 | JGI IMG/M metagenome (GOLD analysis project Ga0335084, IMG submission 206721) | Soil microbial communities from Loxahatchee National Wildlife Refuge, Florida, United States - Lox_Sample_4.4 | ecosystem: Environmental > Terrestrial > Soil > Wetlands | place: USA... | reverse complement strand
TGATCCCGTTTGCCACGTTCGTCGCTCTCCTTGCGCTGGAGCCAGGGCTCGACAAACTGGCGCCATCACTCGATGTGGATCCCAAATGGTGGTATGCGGCGCGCACCGCGATGGTGGCGTGCATGCTGGCCTCGTTCTGGAAAAGCTATGCCGAACTTGGTTCCATAAGGGGAATGCGGACACTCGACTGCCTGATTGCGGCGGCAGTGGGGACAGCGGTATTCGTGCTATGGATACATCTCGACGTCGAACCTCTGGCTCTGCGCGACGCGTCTGGATACGACCCGCGCACCCTGCAAGGGCGCATCGATTGGGGCTTGGCCGTCACGCGTCTGCTCGGAGCTGCAGCGATCGTCCCGCTAATCGAGGAGCTCTTCTGGCGCTCTTTTCTGATGCGGTGGATCAAGCGTTCCGACTTTCTCAAGGTGGTTCCGTCGGAGGCCGGCGGTAAGGCGCTTGCCATTAGCGCGTTGCTATTTGGTCTTGAGCATCATCTTTGGTTCGCCGGTCTGCTCGCGGGCCTGGCTTACGGTTGGCTCTTTATGCGGACCGGAAACCTCTGGTCTGCAATCGCTGCCCATGCCATTACCAACGGGATGCTCGGGGTCTGGGTGTTGCGGACCGGCAACTGGCAGTTCTGGTAAGTCGGCCGCCTGAAGTGCAACGATCACCAATTTGATGCTGCGCGCCCTTCCGATCGCCGACGGCCTGGTGCGGACAGCGGCGCTCTTCGCTGCCATCTACCTTGGCGCCGCGTCGTCCACTGCTGCAGCGCTCGACCAGGACAGGGTATTGCTGAGGGCCAATCTCAATGAAACGTATGACAGCAATGTGCTGGGCATCTCGAACGAAATTCCCCCATCGCTGGCGGAACAGCTCTTAGGTGGCCGAAGGCAGGGGGCATGGATCCTGGGCTACGGCGCAGGCTTGCGCCTCGACCTGCCCGTGAGCCGTCAGCGCTTTCAGCTGGATCTGTCGGCGACTCGATACAACTACAGCCAGTACAGCGAGCTCAACTACACCGGATATGTCGGGCGCGGAATCTGGAACTGGAGAATGGGCAACGACTGGTGGGGCCAGCTCAACGCGGGCGCTGTGCAAACCCGGCAGACTTACTCGTCCGGGGTCGCCGTGAACGTGCCGGCCTTGGTCAAGAACTACGATGCGCTCGCCGACGCGCACTACGCGCTCACGCCGCGATGGGAGGTCTACGGCTCGCTGAGCGGCACCCAAGCCCGCTACAGTGCAGTGCAGCTCCAGTCGGGGAACACAAATGTAACCGATGAGAGCATCGGCGCCTCGTATCGTAGTCCTCTCGGCAACAGTACAGGGGTACGCGTCACTTTCGAACAGGGCAGTTGGCCCAACCTGCCGCCCGCAGCGACAATCAGCAACGCATACACCCAATACACGGCGGCCATGACGCTCGACTGGCAGCTGACCGGTCGCTCGCAACTTTCGGGAGACATCGGCTTTACCGCCCGGACCGGCACGGCTGCCGGGAGCGGTAACAGCGTCGAAGGCCCTTCGGGCCGGGTGAAGTACACCTATTCACTCAGTGGCAAAAGCCAGCTCCAGGCAAGCCTGTACCAGACCTTTGGCCCGCTCAACGATCCAACGGCTAGCTACGTGAAGACCACCGGCCTCGACTTCGGGTACACCTACCAGGCGACCGCGAAGATTGTCTTGCAAGCGAACGTAACGCGGCAGAACATCGACTACCTCGGAGAATCACTGATTCCAGGCATGGTCCAGCGCAGCGACCAATATGCTGTCTTAGGACTCAGCGCCCGGTACCAGGCCACGCGCACCTTGTCTTTCTCCACCGGGGCCCAATACCAGAACCGCAATTCGAACATCCCTCTGGCCGCGTATGACGTCTACACCGTGTACCTGAATGCCAGCATCGAATTTTGAGGTGGAGCGCATCGCAGAGAAGCGCGACGCGCAGCTTCGGGACGTAGACTTGACACTTTCAGGCATTCCTCCGCGCGCGACGTCCGCGTTGCCGGGTACGCCTCGGCCGCCTCAAATCGTGATTTTGCAACCTCCTCGTAACACTTGAAACCTAAACTGCAAGCTTTCCTCCCCTATGCGGCGAGCGCTCTCCTCCTGTCGGAGGACTGTAACATTCACATTCCGCAGCCCAAGGGCCCAAGACGGAAACGGAAACCAAACCAGTGTCCTTTTCCCTCAGAGAACACGTCATTGCAGCCTGCATGGTCCTCTCTCTCGCTGCATGCGGTAGAGGCGGGGAAGCTAAGCCGTCTCAGGTCGCCGCCAAGGTCAACGGCCACGAGATCACGATACATCAAGTCAACGAAGGCCTGCGGCGACTGGGAAACATTCCCGTGGGGCAGGCCAAGGAGGCGCAGAGCCAGGTTCTGGATCGTCTGGTGGATCAGGAACTGTTGGTCCAACAAGCTATGGGAAAGAAGCTGGATCGCGACCCTCGCGTCGTCGCGGCGATGGAGGCCGCCAAGCGGCAAATCCTCGCTCAGGCGTACGTAGAGCAGGTCACCGGAGCTGCACAGAAGGCGAGTGGGGACCAGATAAAGGACTTCTACGCTCAGCACCCGGAGCTGTTCAGGGAGCGCCGCGTTTATCGCTTTGCGCAGATGGCCATTGCTGCGCCAGCGGACAAGCAGCAGTCCGTGCGCACGAAGCTCGAGGAGCTCGACAAGCTGGCGGACAAGCAAAAGATCCTGCCCCAATTCGCTGACTGGCTCAAGGGCCATGATCTGCAGTTCCGGGTTGTCCAGAGCACCCAGGCCGCCGAACAGCTGCCGCTCGAAGCGTTGCCAAGGTATCAGCAGATGAAGGTCGGCGATCTGATGTTTGTCCCTGGCGCGCAGGGAGTAGTCGTGTCGCAGCTCATCGCCTCACAGACCCAACCGCTCTCCGAAGAGCAGGCGAAGCCGGTCATCGAGCAGTTCCTGCAGAACCGAGAGCGCGTCAAGCTATCCGAAGAAGAGATGAAGCGTCTGCGTGCCACGGCGAAGATCGAGTACCTAAGTAAGTTCGATAGGAAGGAAGGCGCCCCGTCGCAAGGGCTAGCCCCTGACCAACCCACGCCGGACACGACGCCCGCGGCGCCCAAGACAGGGGACGAGGACGCCATCAAAAAGGGCCTTCAGGGCCTCGGAAAATAGCCAACAACCCTAAGCCTCAGCTGGAAGTTGAGATGATTCGAGGACAGTCCGTGCTTCCGAGCGTGGTGCGACTCCTTCCGGTCGTCGCGCTGGCCGTATCCGTGGGGCACGCGCAACAGCCGGCAAAGCCGTCAACCCAACCGAAGGTGCCCACGACAGCGGTGCCCGCAACGCCGCCGCCTCAGACTTCAAAGCCAGTGTCCGGGCGCTCACCAACCGAAGCGATCAAAGACGCGCCCGACCCGATGCCACCTCCGCGGCGCGATGCCTCGGAGATCAGCGTGGCGTATCTGCTCGGTGCTGGCGACGTAGTCCGTATCACCGTGTTCCAGCAACCCGACATGACTACGGAAACTCGAGTTTCCGAAGCGGGAACGATCACCTTCCCATTGCTGGGTCCGGTTGAAGTCGGGGGTGGAACTCCGAAGCAGGCCGAGGACCGGATAGCGGCGCTGCTCCGTTCGCGCGGGATCGTTAAGGATCCGCAGGTGAATGTGATCCTTCTGCAATTCAGAAGCCGGCAGATTTCCGTGTTGGGGCACGTCAACAGACCTGGCCGATACCCGCTGGAAGACGGAAGCTACTACGTCACTGACGCAATCGCCTTGGCCGGAGGGACCGCTCCGGACGCCTCGGACGTGGCAGTCCTTGTAAGGCAGCGGGACGGCAAGGCCGTCACCCTCGAGGTCGATATCCCGTCGTTTTTCAAACCCGATGGGGTTCGAAAAAATCCAGAAGTCCTCGGCGGCGACACAATCTTTGTCGACCATTTCCCCTATTTCTACGTCTATGGCGAAGTTCAACGCCCCGGTGCGTACAAGCTAGAGAAGAACATGTCGCTGATGCAGGCGCTTTCGGTGGGTGGGGGGCTGACGTTGCGAGGATCCAAGAGTGGCATTCAGGTGAATCGACGTGACAAGGATGGAAAGATTGTTACCGTTACCGCCCAGTTGAACGATTTGGTGCTTCCAGACGATGTGATCTACGTGAAAGAGAGTCTGTTCTGACAAGTCGCGCGACGCAGCCGTGAGAAACACGATATGACGCTCCAGCAGTTTCTGCTGATTCTCCGAGCCCACTGGCTCGCTGTTGCGGTGACCCTTGGCGTGGTCGTCGGGGGGACCGTCGCGTTCAGCCTGCTTTGGACCAAGAAGTACACAGCGACCACGACCATCGTGCTCGATTTCAAGGGCACTGACCCGGTACTGGGAGTGATGCTCCCGGCGCAGATGCTTCCGGGTTATCTAGCAACCCAGATTGAGATCATCAAGAGTCACAAGGTTGCGATGGGTGCCGTGCGTATTCTGAGGTTCGCCGAAAGCCCGGATGCAAAGCAACAATGGATTGAAGCCACAGCGGGGAGAGGCAGCATTGAAGATTGGCTGGCAGACGTGCTGCGCCGAGATCTCGATGCTGACCCGTCGCGCGAGACGAGTCTGGTGGATATCAACTACACTTCTGCCAGCCCGCAGTTTTCTGCGGTGGTGGCGAACGCATTCGCCGATGCATATCAAGCAGTCAATCTAGAATTGCGGGTGGAACCAGCCAAACAGACAGCCACCTGGTTTGGCGAACAGCTCAGGACTTTGCGTACCAACCTGGAGACCGCGCAGGCCAATCTGGCGCAGTACCAGCGCGAGAAGGGCATACACGCTTCGGATGAGCGCTTTGACGTCGAGAGCGCCAAGCTGAATGAGCTATCCGCTCAGCTTACTCAGGCGCAAACCACGACCTTCGATGCTCTGTCTCGCCAGAGGCAGTTGAAGGAATTCCTTGCAAGGGGTGCGGATCCGGCCAGCCTTCCGGATATTCTGGCCAATTCTTTGATTCAGGGCATGAAGTCGCAGTTGACTCAGAGCGAGGCCAAACTGGATCAAGTTTCGTCGCAGTTGGGCGCGAACCACCCAGAGGTCCAGCGGCTGAACGCGGATATTGCTGCACAGCGCGCGAAGATCCGGAGTGAAGTCGAGACAGTCGCCGCTAGCATCAACAACACTGCAAGCATCGCCCAGCGGCGGGAGGCAGAGCTGCGTACCGCCGTTGCAGAGCAGAAGTCCAAGCTCCTGCGGGCAAATCAAGGGCGGGACGAGATCACGGTAATGCTGAAGGAGGTCGAAGCGGCGCAACGCGCCTACGAAACCGCATCACAGCGCTATGCCCAAACCAATCTCGAAAGCCAGACCACCCAGACCAATATCGCGGTACTCAACCGCGCTATTGCGCCGCTGCAAAGTTCGTGGCCCAAGCCGGTTCTGTTTACGGTGATTTCGATTGGAGTGGGCGGATTCCTGGCGGTCGGCCTCGCGCTCCTCCTGGAGTTGTTCGACCGGCGCGTCCGCTCGGAGTCTGACATTTTGGACGCATTCGATTTTCCGCTGCTCGGAATACTGGAGAAAGCACGCGCTAGAAGACCGAGGCGCTTTTCCCTACTGCCGCGTCTTGGGCCGGTGAACGCAGCGGCGGGTTGAAGCTAGTGAGGTGGCCATGAACACAGTCAGCGAAACAGCACGCCTGCGTGCGCTGTCACCTTCCACGCCCAAAGGCGGGCGCCAGATCGGAGCCATCCTCATAGACTCAGGCACGATCACTCCGCGAGATGCCGAGGAGGTTCTGCGCCTGCAGAAGGACAGGGGGCTGCGATTCGGCGAAGCTGCGATCAAGCTCGGGCTCATCAGCGAGGCAGATCTACATCGCGTTCTTGCCTCGCAGTACGACTATCCGTACATCACGACCGAGGAGAGCAAGGTCAGCCTCGAATTGGTAGCCGCGTATCGGCCGTCCAGCCCGCAGGTCGAAATGTTGCGCGCGATCCGCAGTCAATTGATGCTTCGCTGGTTCACCGAATCCCGAAAGCAGCTGGCCGTTGTGAGCGTAGCGCGCGGCGAGGGTCGCAGCTACCTCGCCGCGAATCTCGCTGTAGTCTTCTCGCAGCTCGGGGAGCGCACTTTGTTGCTGGATGCGGACATGCGCAACCCCCGGCAGCATGCGTTATTCGGTCTGGAGGGCTCGAGCGGGCTGTCTACCTTTCTCTCCGGGCGTGCGAACGAACCTAGGTTGAATCGTGTCCCCGGGCTTATCGATCTCTCTGTCTTGTCGGCGGGGCCCGCGCCGCCCAATCCACAGGAGTTGGCTGCGCGCCCCTCGTTCGGGCACATGTTGGGAGAGCTGTCGCAGCAGTTTGACGTGATTATCATCGACACCCCCGCCGCGGAGACGAGTGCCGACGCGCAATCCCTCGCAGTGCGCGCTGGAGGGGCTTTGCTACTCGCTAGGCAGGATCAAACGCGTCTCAGGGCAATCGCCGCATTGACGTCTGCCATCCGTACCACGGGCGGGCAGATCGTCGGTAGCGTGCTCGCGCGCTTCTGAAGTCTGCACGGACGAGTGTCATCAGTCATGGTCTCTCGTCCCGCCCCAGGCGGGCTTCAACCTTGGGTCGGTTATTGGCCTGTGGCCGTTGGGCTCTTGGCTCTGTGTGCCCCCAGCCTGTGGGACCTCGCGCGAGGCTATTGGGATCAGGAAGAAGGTGCACATGGGCCGATAGTCCTTGCTATTGTCCTGTGGGTGATCTGGCGGAGTCGAGAGGCGTACTCCGCCACGCCAACGCGCCCAGTTTACGTTTCCGGGATTGGTTCCTTTGCCTTCGGCTTGCTGTGCTACGTGGTTGGCCGTTCCCAGGGCATCTCGCCGCTCGAGGTGGGATCGATCATTCCGATCCTCATCGGTACAGTGCTACTAGTCAAAGGCTGGGCAGCTCTCCGGACAGTGGCATTTCCAATCTTGTTCCTGGTTTTCCTGATCCCACTTCCCGGTCTTATTGTGACGGCGATCACAGGTCCGCTTAAGCAGAATGTTTCCGCCGTGGTCGAGTCTTTTCTTTATGCAGCCGGATATCCGATTGCACGAACCGGCGTCGTGCTATCCATTGGACCATACCGGCTATTGGTGGCAGATGCGTGCTCGGGGCTCAATTCCATGTATAGCTTGAGCGCATTGGGCTTGCTTTACCTCTATCTGATGCGCTATCGAGACTGGTGGAGAGTCGGGCCGTTACTGGCGAGTGTTATTCCAATCGCCTTTGCTGCCAACATCGTGCGTGTGTTGATTCTCGTTCTAGTCACCTATCATCTCGGGGACGCCGCTGGACAAAGTTTCTTGCATGGCTTCGCCGGTTTTGTAGTGTTCGTCGTTGCACTGATGTTGTTGTTTGCCTTCGACAAGCTCCTCGGTCTGTTCCGAGTCTTCGGCAGGGGAGGCAATCCTCGGGCCGGAAGAAGTTGAGTCAATGCGATACCTGAACCTTCGCATGCTAGTCATTGGCGCCCTTATGATAGGGGCTGCGGGTCTGGCTTTGGCGATGAAGCCAACACACATGTTGGCCGAGGGAATTGCCAAGATCAGCTTGGAGGATATGATCCCTAAGCAGTTCGCCGATTGGCGGGTCGACCCGGCCATCGCACCTGTAGTTCCTGATCCGGCACTGCAAGCCAACCTGGACAAGCTGTATAACCAAACGCTGGCCCGAACTTACGTCAACGGTCGAGGCGAACGAATCATGCTGTCCATCGCATACGGCGGCGACCAGAGCGGGGACTCCACGCAAGTGCACCGGCCAGAGTTCTGCTACGCCGCGCAGGGGTTCCAGTTGCTGTACAACGTAGTCGATGCACTGGGGACGCAATACGGTGAACTGCCGGTCCGACGCCTGATTGCGACGCAGGGCGCTCGCAAAGAGCCGATTACTTACTGGATTACGATCGGTGACAAGGCCACTTTGCCCGGTATCGGTCGAAAACTCATGCAGATTCGTTATGGCCTCACCGGCAAGGTGCCAGACGGGATGCTTGTGCGCGTGTCGTCCATCGGCGGCGACACGAGGCGCGAGTATGAACTGCAGAATCGGTTTATCAACGAGCTGCTGGCCGCGACCAGCCCTTCGGATCGCGTCAGACTGATCGGCGCGTTCAACGGCTAAGTTCCCGGTGTGGCAAGGGCTCGGCGTCGATCTTTCGTGAGTCAAGCAAGTTATTGGGTCATCAACCCGGTCCACGGTCTTTGATGGACTTGCCCATCAGTCTTAGGCTGGCTGCCAGCACGCGCTCCGGACGTACTCGGGTTATGCAGTGCGCATCAGGAGCAGTGCAGTCTCGTTGACACGGAGGCAAAGCGTGGGGGGGTTGCACGATCTCGGTCGTGCCCCACGCACCAAACCGCGTCGGCGAGCTTTGGCACGCCGCGTCACCATCAAGCGGATACGCGTTCACTTCGACCACCGGGATGCCCAGGGCTGCTGCAATGTGCTTGGGGCCCGTATCGTTGCTGATCACAAGGCAGCAAATGGAGATGAGACCAACGAGCGATCGCAAGTCCTCGTCGCCGACAATGCTCGCGGCACTAGGCCCAATGTCTTCGGCGATTTGCCGACAAAGTGACGCCTCGCCTGGCGAGCCGATGACTATGATCGACGCTGCCACACGGCTGATCAACCCGCGTCCCACGTGGACGAAGCTCGCGGCCGGCCAGATCTTTCTCGGGTGACTCGCTCCCGGGACGATAGCGACGATGCGGAGAGGTTCACGCCCCAGCGCATTGCAGACGGCTTGCCGTGCACCTTGCGCTTCGCGGTCGCTCACCCAGAGACCGCGCGCGACCGGCTTATCATCTATGCCCAATCCGCGGAGGATGTGCATACACTTCATCAATTCGTGTGCCGGTGCTTCGTCTCTAACTACTATCGTGAACCACCGGTCTATCCCGCGGTTGTGCAGTCGTCGGGAATCGGTGCTTACTTCGGAATAGCCGATCCGCGTTTCAGCCCCACAGACGTATGCCACCGCTGTTGCGAAGTGATCATCAACATCCCAGCGCGGAACGATCGCGACGCCAATTCCGCATGTCCCTCCGATCTTCCAGCCGAAGGAGAGCAGGCGTAACAACCGGGCAATGCGCCCCCCGCTGCCCTTTGAGCCGTCGAAGCCAATGGTCTCGGCAACGGCGGGACAACCATTCAACAAGGAAACGAACCTCGGGGCGGCCACGACGATCAACTTCCCCTCTGGGGCCATGGCCTCACGAATCGCGAACAGTAGCGGGACCGCGAGGACCAGATCTCCCAGATTTTCTGGTCGCGCGACAAGAACCGTCCGGGAGTTGTCAAGGCTGGTGCACGCGCCCATGGCCCTGCGAAATCGGTACGGCCGGCGTAAAGCCACAAGCCTGGCGATCAGCTCGACCGATGCGTTCTCGAGCGCCCTTGCCACTTCCTTGAGCATACTTCAATGACACACGGGTGCAGGGCGCCGGTCTCGCGGCGGCTCAGCGGCGCGGCCTGAGGGGAGCAGGCTGTGCGCAGCGGCATCAGGTAATGGATTCGTGAACACCGGATTGCGTGGCGAAGCGTCGCGAGGACTTTGCCGCCATGGCTAGGTCGTGGACCTTCTGGACAATAGCCGCTATTGAGTCCGGTGAAAGCTCCGATCGTGCGGTTTTGAGGGCTCCCGCGTCGTGGATTGCATTTCCCGAGAGCTCGGATGAGACGGCGACGGCGAATTCATCCGCTGTATCGGCTAATCGAAAACAGCGCTGCACTGCCGTGCTGAAACCCCTCACACCGTGCGTCGTGCTCACCCGCGCTCCCGGGCTGAAGATCATTTCGACACACTTCACGTTGGCACCGCCGCCTTCCATCACCGGGTTGACCAAAACTCGTCCACTTCGGTAAATGGAAAGCGCGTCGGCCGGGTTGGGCATGATCTGGGTCCCGGTTCGTTGCAGACGTGCTACCAATTCGGGCGAAGGATTTGCGCCGGCGACGAGAAAACTGACTTCCCGCGCCTGAAGTTCTCGCACTCTGGGCAAGACCTCCTCGGCGAACCACAGGACCGCTTTCACATTCAAAGCGTAGGAAAGATTGCCGAGAAACACGACGTCGTGGGTCGTGGAAGAAACCTGGTCCGAAGTCCACTGCGCCTCGCCGCACGGGGGCAACCACTCGCCATGCAGGAACCCGAGGGATTTCCAGAAGGCAAGATCGTCCGTCGAGATCGGAAAATATCGGGAGGAAGCGCGGATAAGACCCACTTCCAGGGTCCTCATGCGCAGCGAGTTCAGGTGCCAGAAGAGGCGTTCTCGGGCACTGGTTGCGGTGCGGGCCATAATTCTCGCGTATAAGTGCTCGATGTTATGCAGTCTGCAGAACAGCGGCTTCGCAAGCGTGCGGACCAGATGAAGGGCCAAGGGCGATGGGTATACGCTTTCCAGCCATACAGCGTCAACCCCAAACGTCTTGACTGACTGAGCCGCCTGCCTCGCCTCTTCAGAGCTTGGAACGAATCTTCCGATCAACGGGGGATATTTCCACAATCGCGTCCAGCGCTTCATGCGGGATTGGAGGTCGCTGCGATAATGGATAAGGTGGACTGCTGGCAGGTACCGCTTCATTTCTGATTGCTCGCGGTAGGTGCTCTCTTCCTCGGCTGAAGTGCACCAGGTGATCAAGATCACGCGCACTCCATGGTCCGCGAACGACTTTATCCTTCGCCACATATCCACCTTGCCGCCATGAGTCGGCGGGAAAGGTGCCTCAGGGGCGACGATCGCCAGCCGCATTAGAGGTCCTGCAATACTGGGAAGTTCCGGTCAGCCAGCGCCGGTGCTCCCGGCATTCGCTGGCGGATTGTTTTCCTCATTTCTTCGCTTCCTTTCGACAGCTGCGTCAACCCGTGCGAACTGTAACCTCGCTGCAAAAAAGCGGACTATTCGTGCATCAGTTCGTGGCTGAGGGAAAAATCGCTCAATAGACCCTGAACTTAACCGTGCCGCCCAGGGCAGCGGCTGCGAGAGGCGGCTTTCGCATCCATCAATCCAATAACGACGTTACTCAGCCGGCGCAACGTTTTGCGGTCAGCCAACGCGGCCCATGCGAGATAAGAAAGAGAAAACATAATTCCGGTGACGCAGAGTTCTACTAGCGCGCTCGTTTCTTTGACCAACGGCTTGACCAAAATGAGAAGCATGATTCCAAGCAGCGATCCAAGCAACGGCTTCGATACCTGACGGAGGTAGTCGCTGGTTCCGATGCCGACCACTCTGGACGTGAGCACCAAGAGTAGCGGACTGATCAAGAGCCCACGAACGACGAAGACAACCGCGATCGCCGCGATACCGTAGCTCACGAACATCAAATAACCACAAAGGTTCAGGACGCCGGAGACGGCAACCAACCAGAAGAGCTGCATGGATTTGGCACGCGACAGAAAGGCCGCGGAGTCGAGATAGCTGAAGCTCGTGATCATTCCCCCAAGACAAAGGATCCGGAACACGCCCGAGGCTGCTTCCCACTTTCGGCCAAGGAGCAATGAGATGAGTAGGTCACCCATGACGGCGAGGTAGGCAAACGTCGGCACAGCAACGAAGGCAGTCAATCGCACAGCCTGGAGAAAGAAGCGCGCGTACTCGATGTGTTCGGTCTGCAATTGTGACAGTTTCGGGAACACTACCCGATGCACGGTCGTGGTGAAGCCCTCCAGCGCTACCTGGTGAAGCCGCTGGCCCATGTTGAAGTAACCGAGTGGGGTTGCACCGAGCGCACCCGCGATGATCAGATTGTCGAGGCGTCCATGCAGAAAATCGACCATGCGATAGCCCATGATTCCTGTTCCAAACGGAAGCATCTTCGTCACGCTATTCCATGAAAAGCGCAGTCGCGGTCTCCATGCTGACAGCGCGCGTAAGACGAAAAGACTGGTCAGAACCTCAACGAACTGCTTCACAACGAGACTCCAGACGCCCATCCCGAGAGATGCGAGCGCGATGGCGGCTGCTCCGCCGGCGATGGCACTGACGAGGCCCCTCAACGCGATGCCGCGCAGACGCAGGTCCCTCTGCAGAATGCTTTCGTATAAGCGGCACCAAACGCCGACGGGCATGGTGATGCTCAGTATGCAAATCAGCAGTTGGAGGCGAGTATCACCGAACGTGCGGGCTACCAAGCCCGACGCGGCCGAAATGCCCGCGGCGGCAATCGTTGCCGCGCCAAAGGAGAACCAAAAGGCTGAATCGATATCCTCCGGCGAAAGAACCTTTTTCTGGACGAGTGCCGTCAGCAAGCCCTGGTCGGAAAGGACATCCATCAGGAGCAGAATCGCACCCGCCGAGGCCACAAGTCCGAAATCGGCTGGGGAAAGCAGCCTGGCCAGGACAATAAAGACGCCGAACGTCAGTACACGGACGCCGATCGTCTGTACCGCTGACCAGAAGATGGCTGGATAGGCCTGTACCCCAGTCGAAGCGCTGGGTAGGCCGGAACTACGAGCGCCCATCGGATCTGGGGTTAGGTGTTGACGGAATCGCCGCCAGGCAACAAGAGAGAGTAGGCCAACTGTTTTGATAAGACCTGCTAAGTATCCACCTGGGGGACCAGCCAATCTTCACAGCCAGTTCGCTGAAGCGCTAGGCCAACGACGGCAATAATGCGCATGGGACCGTCACAGTATCGTAATCCACCTGTCGCATCCTTGGATGGTAATGAAGGTAACTAGGCTAGCAGATCTTTTCGTCCAGAAGTTCGGCTATCGGCTCACTCGCGAAGCGGACCTGGGGATCGTGCACGGCGTTACCCTCTTGCGCTGTCTGTTTTCTTTCCTAAACATCGATATGGTTTTCGATGTGGGTGCCAATGAAGGCCAATATGGAAAACTTCTTCGGACGCAGGTCGGCTACTGCGGCCCGATCGTGAGCGTGGAACCCATCCCGGAGGTTGCCGCGCAGCTCGGGCGCCTTGCAGGCTCAGACCCACGGTGGAAAACCTTGAACTGCGCTTTGGACAACGCCCCTGGGGTTGCTCCATTCCGTATCATGAAGGGATCCGAGTTCAGCTCTCTTCTAGAACCGGATGCTGCTTTTATCGGCAAGTTCGACGGACAGCAAATGATCGATCGCACGATCAATGTCCGTTGCGAGAAACTGGATACCGTGGTCGAAGCCGAGCGAATGCTCAATCAATTTGCCCGCCCGCTGCTCAAAATCGACACGCAAGGGACCGAACTTCGTGTCCTGCAGGGTGCGCCCGCCACGCTGCGGGAATTTGTGGCCGTACAGCTGGAGCTAAGCTACCGATCAATCTATACGCATGGAACCCATTACGCCGCCGCCGTCGGATTCATGAAAGAGAACGCGTTTGAGCTAAGTGCGTTATTCCCCAACAATCGAGGCCACTTTCCACACTTGTTCGACATGGATGCAATATTCGTCGCCCGCGACAGGCTGCCCCCGCCCAAATAGGCCTCGGTGCCAATGCGTACCCATCATCAGCTAATGAAAACGGTTTGCGTCGCAGCGGCCGTATCTGGGCTATTGGATGGAGCAACCGACCGTGAGGCGTCACTACTTGCGTACAGTATGCGAAGGGCAAATAGATGTTTCGCCAGCTGATATGGGGTCTTGGAATTGGGCGGCGGCGCATCCCTGTATTGGCCCACGATCGCCACGCATACGAAGTGTTGTCGCGACCCGGGCTGCTCTGGACAGAGTACCTCTACCTCGCAATCATTGGTTTGGTCGCCTTCATCGTTGCTAATCCCTTCTCGCTGCCGTTCCGCCAAGCTGGGCTCACCAAGCACGTGGGGCTGGTGCTAACCGTGCCGTTGCTGGTCCTGCACTTCCTGGCGCGAGCGGTCGGACGGTCACAGCAAGATGACAAGTTCTCGGAGTTCTTGGCCCGCGCGTGGCCACTGCTAGCGATGGCGATTATGGTGGTCTTGGGGAGCGTCTATGCGTCGCGAGTTGACAAGATCAGTAACAATTTCTTAAGCATGGGTATGTATATTCCCATATTCGCCTTCTCTGGATACGTCTTGCTCACCACGACGGCCCCGCAGAGATTCTTGAAGATCTACTTCGCGATCTGGGCGATGTCTTCCGCAACAATGGCGGCGCTTGTGGTAGTCACGGTCGGGAAAGTGAAGGTCTACCATGAAGAGATTTTTCTGATTGTGCCTATGGCGGTGTTTTTCGTTCTGATGCCATGGCCGAAACTAATCTGCTGGGCCGCAGGGTTGGCGTTTCTCGCCATCGGTGTGCTTTCGCGGAAGAATACCTCCCACCTCGTCGGGCTGCTTACGCTGCTGTACTTCTTGCTGGCGGTCTGGCTCCCGCTGCGGCGTGAAGGGCGGGACCGGAGGATCTTCGCGTTTCTCAAAGGTTACGTCGCGACGTGCGCCCTGCTTGCGATGGTAGCGGGGACTGTTTTTCTCATTCTCCACAAGGAACAGTACCTGCCGAGCGGGAACTCGGAGTACCGCCTCCACACGTACAGGTTGGCGTTGAACAAGTTTCTGGATTCGCCAATATGGGGAACAGGGTTTACCGAGTCTTCGTCACACAGGTTTTCCCTCTATCACGTTGCTACGGGGACTCAGGTTCTTCCGGTGCACAGCGACATCATGGATATCTTGGCGCATGGGGGCATGATCGGAATCTTTTTTTGGGCGTTTGGACTTTGGAAAATCGCGTCCATCGCATACCGACGCCTGCTTCAGCCACGGCTGTTGACTTCATGGTGGACACCGTACGCGCATACGCTCGCCCTTTCATCGCTTTGCGCGCTCGTCGTCTATGCCTTCAACCCTGTAATTACTTCGATTCCTGCGCTGGCATACTTACTTTGGACCAATCTTGGTTTGTTGCTTGGCTTGGCGCTTCGGGTTCAGACGGAATCTACCAAGCCATCCAGAGACGGCTTTGGGACTTAACAGGTTCGTTCGGGACGGGTTGAGGCGGGCGGGTCTGGACTTAATTCCTTTTCAGCCGGAGAAGTCCTGGCCCGCTCATGTGCGGTTGTTGTTTAAGCGTCACGGTTTTGATGCCGTTCTGGACGTCGGTGCCAACATTGGCCAGTACGGGACGTGGTTACGGTCGATTGGGTACCAGGGGCGGATCGTGTCGTTCGAACCGTCGTCAGATGCGCACGCCAAGCTGAAGGCCGTAGCGAGCCGTGACCCGATGTGGGAGGTGGCGCCCCGCGTGGCGCTGGGGGCTACGGAGGGGATGGTCACTCTGAACATAGCACGCAATTCGCAGAGCAGTTCTGTATTAGGGATGCTCCCAGCGCATGTGGCTGCAGCACCAATGTCTCGATACGATGGTCAGGAGCAGGTCCGGCTCGCGCGGTTGGACAAGGTCGGAGAAGTTGCCTTGACAAGTTGTCGGAGTCCCCTCCTCAAGATCGACACGCAGGGCTACGAAAGGGAGGTGCTGCGTGGCGCAGATGGCGTGATGCCCATGATTAACGGTTTGCAACTCGAGCTTTCGGTGGTCCCCCTATACGAGGGACAAGGCGAATTGCACGAGATGCTCGCGTATGTGAAGACGCTTGGCTTCGCCTGTCATGCGTTGTTTCCGGGGTTTATTGATCATCATTCAGGCCGTCTCCTGCAAATGGACGGAATTTTCATTCGCGAAGCGACTTGATTGTGGCGAGCTGAACGTAGTGTGACGGCCGATCTGCCGCAGATTTCACTCGTTACCTGCTCGTATCAGCAGGGCAAGTATCTCGATGCGACCATCCGGTCGGTGTTAGACCAGGCGTACGCGAGATTGGAGTATTTAATCATTGACGGCGGCTCAACAGATGGGAGTGTGGATACGATCAGGCAGCATTCGCGCCAGCTTGCCTATTGGGTATCCGAACCGGACCAAGGCCAGACGGATGCCTTGATCAAGGGGTTCCTCCGGTCAAGCGGTGAGGTGCAGGGATGGCTCTGCTCCGATGATCTGCTGCTCCCGGGTGGCCTTGACACGGTTGGCAGGTTCTTTCGGGACAATCCGCATGTATCGGCCATGTACGGTGATGCCTTGTGGATCG
>Ga0335084_10003164_pt1 | contig 16022 bp, 12 predicted proteins | sample Lox_Sample_44_FD_206721 | JGI IMG/M metagenome (GOLD analysis project Ga0335084, IMG submission 206721) | Soil microbial communities from Loxahatchee National Wildlife Refuge, Florida, United States - Lox_Sample_4.4 | ecosystem: Environmental > Terrestrial > Soil > Wetlands | place: USA... | reverse complement strand
CCCGATAGAGCTCCGTCCCCAAACCGGCCCGATCTGTGGAAAAAAGCCCCGTCCCCTTCATCCCCTCGAGACTCCCGATCATGTGCGGGTAGTCGCTGCCCGGGACGATGTGATCGATGCCGGCAAAGTCGACCGCCAGCTTGATCGCGCCGGCCGCGAAGTTGACCGTGTCGTACCAGAAATGACGCTTGAGGTACGCCGTCGGCGGCTCGTCGATGTGTGCGCGGCACTCCTTGAACGCGCGGAAGCCGCGGTCCAGCCGCTCGGCCAGGTACGGAATCGTGCCCCCCAGGTGTCCGAGCAGCCACCGGATATTCGGATAGCGGCGGACGACGCCGCTGAACACGAGCTTGGACGCGGCCAGCGTCGTGTCGAACAGAAACCCGTTCAGCGGCATGAGCCAGTACTCGCGCATGGCCTCGACGCCCACCGGATACGTCGGATGAATCATCAGAATGGCGCGGCGGTCGTTGGCCGCCTCGTACAGGGGCCAGAAGCGCTCGTCGTCGAGGCCCGTGCCGTTGACGTTGCTGAACAGCATCGCGCCGGGCAGCTTGAGCTGGTCCATCGCGCGCACGAACTCGGCCACTGACGCCCTTGGGTCGCACAGCGGCAGCGTCGCGAACGCCGAGAAGCGCGCCGGCCGCTCGGTCTTGATGCGCGCGAACGCGTCGTTGGTAATCGCCGCCAGCTTGACCGCGACCGCCGGCGTCTCGACGTGCGTTCCCGGCGTCGTGAGCGAGATCACCTGCATCTCGATGCCGTGCTCGTCGAGCACCGCCTGGCGGTAGGCGATGTCGCGATGCCCGCGCACCATGACGTTGTAGTCGCCCGGGTAGTGAACGACCGGATTGCCCTCGGCGTCGTGGGTGATCTTCAGCGTGCTGCCGGACGGCGCGAGCGCGTCCAGATACTCGGGCGGGTAGAAGTGATTGTGGAAGTCGATGATCATCCGCGCGCGCTCCTCGGGCGCGACCACACACCATACACCGGCCAGCCCGCGATCACGAGGCCGAGCCCCCAGGCGCTATCGATTGGCGACGCGAGCATCTGCATCACCACGACGACGGCCGACGCCGCGATGAAGACGATCGGCACGATGGGGTAGCCGGGGATTCGATAGACGGGCCGATAGCCGGGTCGCTGACGCAGGCGGATCAGCCCGGCCGCCATGATCGCGAAGAAGATCCACTCCGTGTAGATGACGCGCGAGAAGAGCGCCGTGTACGTGTTGGTGAGGGCGAGCAGCGACGCCCAGACGGCCTGCAGCACGATTGCGCGATACGGCGTGCCGAAGGTCGGATGCACGGCGGCGAGCCAGTCGAACAGCAGGCCGTCCCTCGCCATCGAGTAGTAGACGCGCGGCCCGACGAGGACGATGCCGTTGACGGCGCCGAACGTTGACACCATGACGAGCCCCGCCATCAGCAGGCCGCCGCCTCCCCCCAGCAGGACATCGGCGGCGTCGGCGGCGACCCGAGCAGACGAGCGCACGGCGTCGAGCGGCAGCACGCGCAGATAGATCGCGTTCAGGCCCGCGTAGCAGGCCGTGACGATGAGCGTGCCGATGAGCAGCGCGCGCGGAATTGTGCGCGCGGCGTCGCGCGTCTCGCCCGCGGTGTACGTGACCATGTGCCAGCCGCCGTACGCGAACAGCCCGGCGGCCAGCGCGAGCACGAAGCCCCGGAGGCTGACCGGTGCAGCGGCCGCAGGCGCCGGCGGGAGGCTCCCATGCCACAGCAGGCCCGCGGCGATGATCGCGGCGATCGCCAGCACCTTCGCGCTCGTGAACACGTTCTGCACGAACCCGCCGTGGCGCACGCCCACGTAGTTCACGGCCGACAGCACCAGAATGACCGTCACCGCGGCGAGCCGCTGGCCGAGCGGCGACAGGTGGAAGAACGGCGCCGCGTACCGCGCGAAGACGGTCGCGATCGCGGCGATGATGCCGGAGTGCATGCTCCAGAACATCGCCCAGCCCCACAGGAAGCCGAGCGCCGGCGAGAACCCCTCCTTCAGGAAGACGTACACGCCGCCGGTCTGCGGAAACGCCGACGCAAGCTCGGCGCACACGAGCGCGCCGGCCAGCGTCAGCGCGCCGGCCCCCAGCCACGCCAGGAGGATGCCGGAAATCGACGGTATCTGGCGCGTGATCTCCGACGGCTGAACGAAGATCGACGCGCCGATGATCGTGCCGACGACCATGGCGGTGGCGTGCGTCAGCCCGAGCGACGGACGGAGGTCGGACACGGCCGGCACAGTCTATCCCGGCCGCGACGCTCGAGCGGCCGGCGCGCGCTACGCCGGCGACCTCACGACCGGATGCACCTCTTTGCCCGCGACGAGATCCTTCATCACCTGCGATCCGCCCTGCACGATCGAGTCGCCATGCCCGACGCACACGACCTCCGCGCTCGCGTGGTCCGCCAGCTTGCCGACCGAATCCTTGTTCTGCGCGTTGTCGAGCGTGATCTGCGGCCAGCCGAGCGCCGGCCCGGGCCACGTGACGACGATGTCGCCGACGATGAGCGCGCGCTTGTCCGGCCAGTAGAACGACAGGCTGCCGGGCGTGTGTCCGGGGGTGTGCATGACGGTGAGCGGGCCGACGCGGTCGCCGTCCTTGAGGTGGCGATCGACGTCGCAGGGTGGCGGCATCCCGAGGCCCAGCACGAACGCGACCTGCAGCGTGTAGATCTGCAGGGGCGGCTGCGGCCACAGCGTCGTCGTCTTCGGCACTTCGACTTTGCGCTTGCCCTCGATCACCGGCGCTTCCCATTCGTGCGAGTACACGGTCGCGCCGGTCAGCTTCTTGAGCGCCGCGAGGCCGCCGAGGTGCGACTGGTGGGCGTGACTGAGCACGATGCGCTTGATGTCGGACGGTTGCTTGCCCATCGCCTTCAGCTCGTCGAGCACGAGCGTGCCGCCGCGAGCGAGCAGCGTGTCGATCAGCGTCAGCCCCGTGCCGTCGTCCACCAGAAACGCGCGCACGTAGCCGCCGCTGTTGTCCCCCAGCTCGTGGAGGCCAGGTACGATCTGCATGGCGTCAGACCCTCCTGCCGGAGCCGGGGAACGTCCCCTAGATTGACAGCGCCGTCGGCCGCATGCAACACTTCGCTCCTCCCCGGACAATCCCGTCGTCGCACGTGTGAGGTGGCCGATGCCCGACCCGACCCTGCTCAACCGTGTCGGAGACTTTCTCCGGGACCAGCGTGAGTGGTACGAGCTGCCGCAGCTCTTCGCGATGGTGCGGCTCGTCGAGATCCGCAACGAGCTCCGCGCGAAGAATCTGATCGACACCGAGGAGCCACCGCTGCCGGTGGGCCCGGCGCCGAAGAAGCTCGATCCGGCGCTGCGCCAGTACCGCACGCTCGACGGCACGTACGACGATCTCACGTGCCCGCCGATGGGCGCGGCAGGCCGCCGGTTCGGCCGCAACGTGCCGCTCGATCAGGCGTTTCCCGACACCGCGAATCTCCTCGTCCCGAATCCGCGCGTCGTCAGCCGCGAGCTGATGACGCGCGATCAGTTCAAGCCGGCGACGATCCTCAATCTCCTCGCGGCGGCCTGGATCCAGTTCATGGTGCACGACTGGTTCGTGCACAAGCGAACGCCGGTCGACCAGGGGATCGAGATCCCGCTCGCGCCGGGGGACGACTGGTCGGACCCGAAGATGAAAGTCCCGCGCAGCGTGCCCGAACCGGCCCCGGCGGGATCGACGCGCCCGCCCGCGTACGCCAACCCGAACAGCCACTGGTGGGACGCGTCGCAGGTCTATGGCGACGTGAGGGCCGTGTGCGACTCGCTGCGCACCTTCAGCGGCGGCAAGCTGAAGCTCGAATCGTCCGGTTTGCTGCCGGTCGACCCGGCGACGGGTGTGGACCGCACCGGCTTCACCGACAACTGGTGGATCGGGCTCGCGATGCTGCACACGCTGTTCTCACGCGAGCACAACTACCTGTGCGACCAGCTCGCCGCGAAGCATCCCGCCTGGACCGACGATCAGCTCTACGAGAGCGCGAAGCTCATCAATTCGGCGGTGCTGGCCAAGATCCACACGATCGAGTGGACACCCGCGATCCTGCCGAATCCGATCACGAAGCTTGCGATGCACGTCAACTGGTCGGGCGTCGTCGATGACGATCTGCAGCAGGTGTTCAAGTTCATCGGCGAGGACGAGCTGCTCGGCGGCATCGTCGGCTCGCACGCGGAGCAGTTCGGCGCGCCCTACTCGCTGACCGAGGAGTTCGTCGCCGTGTACCGGATGCATCCGCTGATGCCGGACGAGGTCGTGCTGGTCTCGAACAAGACCGGCGCGGAGCTCGAGCGGCACGAGCTGCCGGATATCGCCGGCCGGAAGGCGCGCGCCATCGTCGAGCGGGTCTCGATGGCGGATCTGTTCTATTCATTCGGCGTGACGCACCCCGGCGCCGTCACCTTGCACAACTATCCCAGGCACCTCCAGAACCTCACGCGCGACAACGGCGAGCACTTCGATCTGGCGGCGGTCGACATCCTGCGCGATCGCGAGCGCGGCGTGCCCCGGTACAACCGCTTCCGCCAGCTCCTCCACAAGCCGCCCGTGAAGTCTTTCGAGGAGCTCACGGACAACCCGGTGTGGCGCGAGCAAATCCGGCGCGTCTACGACAACGACATCGAGAAGGTCGATCTGATGACGGGCCTCTACGCGGAGCCGCTGCCCGAGGGCTTCGGCTTCAGCGACACGGCGTTCCGGATCTTCATCCTGATGGCGTCGCGCCGGCTCAAGAGCGATCGGTTCTTCACCGACGACTTCCGGCCGGAGATCTACACCGAGTTCGGCATCGATCACATCAAGCAGACGACGATGCTGACGGTGATCGGGCGGCACCTGCCCGAGCTCGCGCCGAAGCTCAAGGGCCTCGACAACGCCTTTGCGCCGTGGAGCCGATAGGCACGGCCGCTGGCGGGACCGCACACTTCCTGTAAACTCTGAGGCCTCGGGATGTCGAGAGGCCTTCTCGCGGCGTGGCTGTCGCTCGTGACGCTGGGCGCTCGACCGGCGCCCGCACGTGTCAGCGTCGACGATCTGATGACGCTGCGATCGATCGTGGACGTGCGCATCTCGCCGGACGGCCGCGAGGTCGCTTACGTCGTGTCCACCCCCTCGGTCGAACGCAACGCCCACGAGGGCGCGCTCTTCGTCGTCTCGGCCTCCGGCGGTGCGTCTGCGCCGCTCGCGCGCGGCACGACGCTGGCGTCGTCTCCGGCCGTGCGCTGGTCGCCAGACAGTCGGACCGTGACGTTCCTTGCGTCGTCCGGCGGGCACGTGCAGGTGTACGGCGCAGCCGCCTCCGGGCCGGCTGACGGCGCGCAGGCGCTGACGAGCGCGCCCGGCCGCGTCGTAGCGTACGAGTGGGCGCCCGACGGCAAGAGCCTCGCGTACACGGCGACGACGCCCTTGTCGCCCGAGGAGGCGCGCCAGCAGTCTGATCCGTCGTTCGTGCAGCATGCCGACGCGCCCGATCGTGCCGTCGGCCTGTGGGTGCAACCGATCGGCGGCGCGCTGCCGCGCGAGGTGTCGCGGCCCGATCAGATCGTGGACAGCCTGTCGTGGCTGCCGGACTCGTCGGGCATCGTCTACTCGGCGTCGGCGAGGTCGGGCTTCATGGGGCCTTACTTCACGCGGCTCTTCGCCGTGCGCCTGGCGGACGGATCGCCGCACGAGATCGTGAGCCGCGCCGGGATGAACACCCATCCGCAGGTCTCGCCCGACGGCAAAGAGGTGGCCTACATCTCGACGAGCGGGCGCCTGGAAATCATGGCGCCGCGCAGTCTGACCGTCGCGTCGCTCCAGGGCGGCGCCGCATCCACGCCGCGCGTCTACCTGCTGGACGACGCGTGGGTGAACGAGTTCGAGTGGGCGCCCGACAGCCAATCGATCTATTTCGAAGCGAACGACGGCACGTTCGCGTCGCACGCGCACATGTTCGAGCAGCCGATCGTCCGGCTGCGCGTCAGCGACGGCCACGCCGAGACCGTCGTGGCGGGGGAGACCGTCAACTTCGACATCTCGCTCAGCGCGGACGGTCGACGGATTGCGTACAAGTGCGTCGAGAGCCGGACGATGGGCGACGTGGTCGTGACGGATCTCGACACGAAGCGGGCCACGAAGCTCACCGACGTCAATCCCGAACTGCACGCACTCGCGCTCGGCGAGCTCAAGCCCGTGAACTGGCACTCGTCCGACGGCTTCGAGGTCTGGGGATTGCTGCTGACGCCGCCGGACTACCGGCCCGGTGTCCGGGTGCCGCTCCTCGTCTACATCCACGGCGGGCCGGGCGGCGGCGTGACGTACGGCCTCTTTCCACAGTTCATGCACCTCCGCGGTCAGGTCGACCCGTATCCGTCCGAGGCGATGGCGAGCGCGGGAATGGCGGTGCTGTTTCCGATGCCACGCGGCGGCGCGGGGTACGGCGAGGCGGGGCAGCGTGCGATCGTGAACGCGTGGGGCGAGGTGGACTATCGGGACATCATGGCCGGCGTCGACGCGATGGTGGCGCAGGGCATCGCCAATCCCGATCGCCTTGGCGTCATGGGCGCGTCGTACGGCGGCTACATGACGAACTGGATCGTCACGCAGACGTCGCGCTTCAAGGCGGCGTCGGCCGGCGCCAGCCTGAGCGACCTGACGGACATGTACTACCTGTCGGAGGGCGGCGATTTCGTCGGCGAGTATTTCGGCAAGCCGTGGGAGAACCGCGAGTCCTATGCGGCGCACTCGCCGATCACGTTCGCGAAGAACGTCACGACGCCGCTCCTCATCCAGCATGGCGAGCGCGACCCGCGCGTGCCGGTCTCGCAGGCGTGGATGTTCTACCGCGCGCTGAAGTCGATGGGCAAGACGGTCGAGCTCGACATCCACCCGCGGGGCGGGCACGTGCTGAACGAGCCGGCGCAGGAGCGCGCGGCGATGCAGCGCAACCTCGACTGGTTCACGACGTGGCTCATCGCGGCGAAGGGCGGCGCTGGTACACCCGCACGTAGTCGATCTCGTACCGCGCCGGAAACGTCGTCTGCGCCGGATCGCCGCCGGTGCTGCCCACGGCGAGATTGAGAATGATGATCTGCGGCGCATGAAACGGGTTGACGCCCGATCCGTCCTGATTCGTCGTGTGCGACAGATCGACGTCGTTGAGCAGCCGATCGTCCACGGAGAGCGTGATCGCGCGCTCGTCCCAGTCCATGCGCCAGACGTGAAACTGCGACGACCAGTCGGCCGGGAACGATGATGCGATCGGCGTGCGCGTGTCCGCCCAGATCGCGCGGCCGCGTTCGACGCCGCCCCAGGCGGCGTTGGCAAGCAGCATGCCGCGGTAGTACTCCATGATGTCGATCTCGCCGTTGTGCGGCCACGGTCCGGACGCGCCGACCGTCCAGAACGCGGGCCACAACCCCGGCCGCGTGTCGATGCGCGCGCGCATCTCGAACCGGCCGTACGTGAAGCTGTGCAGGCCGCGCGTCGTCACGCTCGCCGAGGTGTACTCGGCGGCGGCGCGATTGCGCTTCCAATCCGGCGACGCCGCGTCATACGACGGGTTGGCGACGCGCTCGCGGCGCGCCTCGATGACGAGCAGACCGCGCTCGACGCGCGCGTTCTCTGGCTGGTACCATTGCAGCTCCTGGTTGCGCACGAAGCCCCGCTCGTACGTCCAGTTGGCGGGATCGGGCGCACCGTCCCGATCGAATTCGTCGGCCCACACAAGCTGGAGATCCGACCGCGGCGGCGCCGCCCGCCCGGTCCGGGCGAGCGTGGCGATCAGAAAGACGACCACGCTGCACGGGAGGCGAAGCCGATGCATGCCCGAGGCTAGCACGCCGGTCGGGCCGCCGCCCAGGCTCGATTGCTTGTGAGCCGGTGGCGCGTGCGCTAGACTGCGCGCTTCGTGAGCGCAGTCATCACGATCTCCGCTGCGGTGAACGGCGAGCGGCGCGAGCGCGCGGCTTGCGGTGCCGCCTTCCCTGGCGACCGGAAGCCGTGAGAGATCTTGCGGATCGATCGGCGACCGAGCTGCGCGGCCTGATTGCCGCCCGCGAGGTCTCGGTGGCGGACGTCATCGGCGGCTGTCTCGCGCGGGTCGAACGGCTGAATCCGTCGCTGAACGCCATCGTCACCCTGAACCCGCGCGCGATGGACGACGCGCGCGACCTCGATCGACGCATCGCCCGCGGCGAAGAGCCCGGGCTGCTCTGCGGCCTGCCGGCCGGGATCAAAGACGTCACCCCCGTCGCCGGCCTGCGCTCGACCTTCGGATCGACGCTGTACGCCGACTACGTGCCGGACGACGACGCGCTGGTCGTCAAGCGCCTGCGCGCGGCCGGCGCGGTCATCCTCGGCAAGACCAACTGCCCGGAATTCGCGGCCGGGGGCAACACGTTCAACGACATCTTCGGCCCCACGCGCAATCCCTGGGACGTGTCGAAGAGCGCCGGCGGTTCGACCGGCGGCGGCGCGGCCGCGTTGGCGACCGGCATGATCGCGTTGGCCGAAGGGACGGATTTGGGCGGGTCGCTGCGCATCCCGGCGTCGTTCTGCGGGGTCGTGGGCCTGCGGCCGTCCGCCGGCCTCGTGCCGACCGATCCGGCCGACTGGGTCTGGGACACGCTGCTCGTGACCGGACCGATGGCCAGAACGGCTGACGACGCGGCTTTGATGCTTCAGGCGATCGCCGGGCCGAGCGAGTACTCGCCGCTGGCCCAGCCGGTCGCCGGCCGCGATTTCGTCGGCGCGGTGCGCGCCGGCCCCAGGCGCGGGCTTCGTCTCGCGTACTGCGCCGACGTGGCGGGCATCGGCATCGAGCCGGCGATCGAGAAGATCTGCCGCGAAGCCGCGTTCGGCCTGACCGAGATCGGCGCCGAGGTGACCGAGATTGCCCTCGATCTGTCCGCGGGCCGTCCGGCTTTTCTCGCGCTGCGCGGTCTCTGGTTCGTCACCGAGATGTTCTCCCGTCTCGATCGACAAGATCAGTTCGGCGCCAACGTCGCGGCGAGCGTGCGCGCCGGCCTCGGGACGACGACGACAGAGATCGCGGCGGCAGAACAGTTCCGCAGCCGCCTCTGGCACCGCTTCCGCGAGCTGTTCGACCGGTTCGACCACGTCCTCACGCCGTGCATGGCCGTGCCGCCGTTTTCCGTCGAGCAGAGCTATCCAGCCTCGGTTGCCGGCCGGCCGATGGCCACTTACATCGACTGGGTGGCGCCGACCTTTCTCCTCAGCCTGACAGGTTTGCCGGTGGCATCCGTGCCCTGCGGATTGGATCGCGGAACCGCTGGCCTGCCGGTCGGGCTGCAGATCGTGGGCAGGCCGCAGGGCGAGGAAAGCGTGCTCGCGCTGGCTGCTGCCGTGCAGCGAATCCGTCCGATTGGACGTCCGGGCGTGGCGTGATGCGCGACTGGCTGCTTCCCGACGAGGGCTTCGCGCCGGTCTCGCGCGGCGCGCTCCTGGCGTGGGTGGTCTTCTACGGCGTGTTCTTTCTCTACGCGGCGGCGGACAGCAGTGGGTTTCTGATCCTCGACCACGCGAATCTGATGTTCCACGAGGCCGGCCACGTGGTCTTCAGCTGGGCCGGCTACTACACGCGGATCCTCGGCGGCACGCTGGGCGAGGTGATCGTGCCGCTCGTCTGCGCGCTCGTCTTCGTTCGCCGCGGCGAGACGACGGCCGTGGCGTTCTGCACGTTCTGGTTCTTCGAGAACTTCCTGTACATCGCGACCTATATGGGCGACGCCCGCCGGTCCGCGCTGCCGCTCGTCGGCGGCGACGAGAGCGACTGGACGATCCTGTTCTCGCACTGGGGCGTGCTGGGGGACGACCGGGCGATCGCGTCGGTGACGCGGGCGGTCGGGTGGATGGGGATGCTCGCCACGGTCGCCTGGCTCGTCTGGATGCATCTTCGGAGCGACGGACCGGACCGTCCCTGAGCGCGTGTCTTCAGCGCACGAGCGCGCCGCCGTATACTCTTCAGGGCACGGGATGGTCGACTCGGGAGGAGCCGCGTGAGCCGGCGTCGCGCGGCACGCCGGGCGCGACGCGCCGAAGCGCCCGCATCGAGTCGTCGAGGCGGCTCCACCACGCGCTGGCTGCTCGCGCTCCTCGGCGCCGCCTTCCTGATCAAGATCGTCGTCATCGGCCAGCTGTCCGACCAGCCGCTGCTTCAGGCCGACGCGGGATTCGACACGACCGACTACGTCAATCTGGCGCGGCAGGTGCTCGGCGGCAACCTCGCGCTCGGTCCGGGCCTGTACTACGTGTCGCCGCTCTACATCTACTTTCTGGCCGCCGCCCTCGGCCTGCTTCAAACCCTGACGGCCGTCCGCGTCCTGCAGGCGCTGCTGGGCACGATGACGGTCGGCCTCGTGTTCGCGATGGCGCGCGAGTGGTATGGCTCGCGCGCGGCCTGGTGGGCGGCCGGCCTGGCGACGCTGACGGGCCTGCTGACGTTCCACGAAATCCTGGTGCTCCAGTCGGCGCTCGATGCGGTGCTGGTGGCTGGCGGGCTGCTGGCGCTGACGCGTGGTCTCACGCGTGGAGGCTGGGGCTGGTTCCTGACCGCGGGTGCCGTCTTCGGGATCGCGGTGCTGAATCGACCGAACATCGGCATCGCCGTCGCGGCGCTGGCCGCCGGGGTGCTGGCGCTCCGGCGCGTGCGCGCGGGCGCGGCGCTCGTCCTGGGCGTGGCGCTGGCCCTCTCGCCCGTGGTGCTGCGCAACGTCGTTGTCTCACACCAATTCACGCTCGTGTCGTCGCACGGCGGCGTGAACTTCTACCTCGGCAACAGCGAGACGGCCAATGGGTTCTACTGGGTGATTCCCGGCGTGCGGCCGTCGATCACCGGGCAGGCCATCGACACCAGACGCGTCGCCGAACAAGCCGTCGGGCATCCGCTCAGCGACGCGGAAGTCTCGGACTATTTCTTCGGACTGGGCTGGTCGTGGATCCGCGCGCACCCGCGCACGGCCGCCTGGCTCTTCGTGCGCAAGGTCGGCGATGTGTTCAACGCTCACTACATCGCGCTGCCGTTCAGCTACGCGTTCTTTGCGTACGATCTGCAGACGCTGCTGGCGTTCTGCGTCGTCGGTCCCGCGGTGCTCATTCCGCTTGCGCTCGTCGGCTTCGTGGCCGCCGCGCCGCGCGATCGCCTGCGCGAGTACCTCGTGTGGCTGGTGTTCGTTCCGGCCTATGCGGTGGCCGTCGCCGTCTTCTTCATGGCCGAACGGTACCGCGTGCCGCTCCTCGTGCCCTTTTGCGTCGGCGCCGGCGCCGCGCTCGATCTCCTCGTCGCCGCCGTTCGGGCCCGTCACTGGCGTCGCGTCGCAGTGCTCGGTTCGACAGCCGCCGTCCTGGCCATTGCCGTCAACTGGCCGATCGGCACCGATGACGGCCGGAACGAAGATCGGATGCGATACGCGGAGATTCTGGCGGCCCAGGGCCAGATTGACGCCGCCGAGCGCTGGGTCTCGCTCATCCTGACCGACACCAACAATCCGGCCGGCGCGCACGCGCGCTTCGGCGGGCGGCTTCTCGACCTCGGACAGAGTGCAGCCGCGCTTCCGCACTATCGAAAAGCCCACGAGCTGAAGCCCGACGACCGCGCGATCGAACTCGGATTGGGCCAGGCGCTGCTCGACGCAGGTCAGGGCGCCGAAGCCGCGTCGTTCTTGCGGGATGCGATCGACCACGGCGGCGGGACACCGCTCGCCGGCTACGACCTCGCGCGGGCGCTGGCGCAGTCGGGCAACCGCGCCGAGGCCGTTCGCGCGCTCGCCCTCGTCCAGATGGACGCGCTGCCGGACATCGACGGGCGGGTCTGGCTGGACATCGGGCGCTTCGGCCTGGACCTCGACGCTCCGGCCGAGGCCGAGCGGTTTCTCAATCGCGCGGTCGGCCTGCTGCCGGGCGACGCCATGGTGCACGCGCAGCTCGCGCGGTGCGAGCTCAAGCTGAGCCGCCCGGACAGCGCCCGCGAGCACGCGCGCGCCGCCCTTGCGCTCGACCCGAACAACGCGGTCGCCCAGCAGGTGATGCAGGCGATCGGCAGGACATAGGCCTCAGCGGACGACAAATCTCTCTTCGTGCAGCACGTGCCCGTCCGCCGTCAGCAACTCGACGCGCCAGTGGCCCGCGCCAGCTGCATCGATCGTGAAGCGGCTATACGTCCGATAGCCCGCGCCCGGGTTCGCGTGGATCTGCAGCTCGCGCGACTGCATGACACGCTCCTCGCGATACCAGCGGTGAACGACGACGGTGTCGCGCGGCGTCGTGAGACGCGTGTAGAAGTAGAACCCACCGGGTCCGGCGGCATCGCCGGCCTTCGTGCACTTCCACTCGGCGCCCGTCGTCAGCGTCCGGCACAGTTGCGCCTCAGCCACGCCGATGCTGCTGCCGTCCGGCTTCGGCGCTGCCGGTTTCGGCCGCGCTGGTGTCGGCGTCGGCGGCGCTGGAGAGATGACGGGAGCGATTGCGACCGGTGGCGCCGGCGCGGGTGTTGACGCCGGCGGCGGTATCTCGCCTGGCGGTGCGGCATCCGGTGCCGGACGGCTCGCGGTCAGCCAGCGCACAAGGACGAAGGCGATCACAATCCCCGCCACGACCAGCGGCACGCGCCGGGCGTTCGATCGCCTGGATCGAGGCGGCTCGGCCACGGGGGCTGCCGCAGGTGTCACAGCCGATGGAGGAGACGGCACCGGCGTCTCGAAGGGAATGCCACGAGCGGCGCAGAAGTCTGCGAGGTTCTGCCGGCTGGTCGCGACGAGCGGATCGTCGGCGGGACGGGCCGCCGTCACAATCGCATAGGCCCGGCGGTAGCACGCTTCGGCCTCCCCGAACTGACCGATGCGCTCGCAGACGACGCCGAGGTTGTTGAGGGTGCTGGCGACGTCGGGATGAAAAGCGCCGAACTGGGCCTCCTGCAGCGCCACGGCTTCGCGAAGGTGCTGCGCCGCGGTCGGAAAATCGCCGGCGGCCGCCGACTGCTCGGCGGATTCGAGCGCGTAGCGAACCTGAGCCGACTCCGGCATCGTGGCTGTTCCCAGGGGGGCCTCTCCAGCGTACCAGAGGAGAGCGGGATCGCATTACAATCCGCCCGATCCGTGGCCTCCTCAGGCGCCCCCGGTTGGCTCCTCGCACTGTTCGGCCTGAACCGGGCCGGCAAGGTCCTGTACGGGACGCTCTTCGCGCTGGCGTTGCCGGCCTTTCTCGTGTGGACCGTCGTGCTGCCGCGCATGAGATTCAGCGGCGAGGACGAGCGGCTGTTTCGCGCCGCGCGCCACGGGGACGTCGCGGGCATCGAACAGTCCCTCCAGATCGGCGCTGGCGTGAACGACCGGGCGCCGACCGACCGCAAGACCGCGCTGTTTCGCGCCGCCGTGTTCGGGTACGCCGACGCCGTCAAAGCGCTCCTGGCGCATGGCGCCGATCCAGAGGCGCGAGGCGCAGACGGACGAACGGCCCTCGAGGTCGTGACCGAGGCCCTGGGCGAGGAGAAGAATCCCGAAGCACTCAAAGCGCTCGACGCCGTGGCCGCCGTCCTCAGGAACGCCGAGCCGAAGCGATGAGATCGATGAGGCTCGTGCTGGTAGCGCTGGTGATCGCCGCGCTCGCGATCTCCTCGTGCGACAAGGCGCCCTACGGCGGCGAGAAGGAATCGGCACTGATTGCCGCGACCGCCGCGCATGATGTCGCCAAAGTTCGAGCGCTGCTCGATTCGGGCGCCAATCCGAACCGGATGGTGAAATTCGAAGAGGGCTTGTATCAGTCGCCATGGCGTCAGGTGCTCCGGCAGCTTCGACCAAAGCATCCCGAGGATGCCGCCATCGTCAAGGCGATGCTCCAGGCCGGCGCCGATCCTGCGGTCGCGTGGGGCGAAGGCCAGGCGTTGTCACGACGGCGCCTGCACCAGGACGAGCCGCTTCTCATCGTGATGATGAACCCGAACGCCGACGTCGTGCGCCTGCTCCTCGACGCGGGCCTCAAGCCGCAATCGGGCGTAGTCGCTCTCGTCAGCGCGGCGGACGCCGGGGAAGCCGGGATCGTGCGGATGCTGGTCGAGGCCGGCGTCAACGTGAACGGCGCCAACGGCGGGAGGACGCCGCTCCTTGCGGCGATCGAGCGGCGCGACGCGAAGATCATGGCGTATCTCGAAGCACACGGCGCGCGCGAGCGGCCGTGAACCAGCGCGCCCCGCGGCACCGGGCGGAGTCGCGGCGCAGATTCGCCGCCTTAAAAATGTGACAGTTGACAATATGACAGTTAACTGTCTATATTTAGACCGTGGCCGGGGACGAGCCGCGCTACGGGCTCGATGAGCTGGCGGATCTTGGCGGCGTGTCGCGCCGCACGGTTCGCTACTACATCCAGGAGAACCTTCTGCCGGCGCCGTACGGCGTCGGCCGCGGCGACCACTACGGTCCGGAGCACCTGCAGGCGCTGCTGCGGGTGCGGTCACTGCAGGAGGCGGGGCGCACGCTCGACGAGATCCGGCGGCCGGCGGCCGCCCGCGATCGACGACGAGCCGCGGTGCTTCCGGCGGTGACGTCGTGGCGCCGGATCGCCCTGGCACCGGGCGTCGAGCTCAACGTGTCCAGCGAGGCGCGCCTGCCGAACGCGGCGGCGCTCGGGGCTTTGGCGGATTGGTGCCGCGCGCATCTCAGCCGCGGCGATGGGGATCACGATGCCGACGACTGACGCCAGCATGGAGAGGCCGCGCGCGGGACTGAGAGGGGAATCCGAGTCGATTCCGCTCGAGGGCGTGTCCGTCGAGGCAGACCTGAACGAGTTCAGCGCGCGCGTGGTCATCACGCAGCGCTATCGCAACGCCGAAGATCGTCCAATCGAGGCGGTCTACACGTTCCCCATCGACGAACTGGCCGCGGTCTGTGGCTTCGAGGCCGTGGTCGGCGGCGTCCACTACGTCGCCGAAGTCAAGCCCCGCGAGGCGGCATTCCGCGCCTACGACGATGCGCTGCAGGAGGGGCATGGCGCGTTCCTGCTCGACGAGGAGCGCCCCGATATCTTCGCGGTCAGCGTCGGCAACATTCCTCCGGGCGGCGAAGTCCTGCTCAAGCTGACGTACGTCACCGAGCTCGTCCTCGACGGTCAGGCGCTGCGCTTCACCCTGCCGACGACCGTGGCGCCGCGCTACGCGCCGGCCTCGGATCGCCGCGGCATTGGCCGATCCGACGCCGACGCGCTGAATCCGCCTGTCCGGTGGACGGTCCCGTACGGCCTCGATTTCACGGTGCGCATCGCGATGCCCGGGCCAATCACGGCGATTCAGGCGCCGTCGCATCCGATGGCGATCGAGATGCACGGCGCGCAGGCGACGGTCCGGCTCGCGCAGACGGACGTCGCACTCGATCGCGACGTCGTGCTGCTCGTCGAAGCCGGCGGCGTGCACACGCCGCACGTGCGCGTCGAAAAGGACGAGGCCGGCCAGCTGACGGCTGCGCTCGTCGTCCGGCCCGAATTCGACGCGGCGTACGCGCCGTCGGAGGTCATCTTCATCGTCGATCGATCCGGGTCGATGGGGGGATCGTCGATCGCCCAGGTCCGCAACGCGCTGCAGCTGTGCCTGCGATCGCTCACCCCCGCGTGCCGCTTCAACATCATCGGTTTCGGATCGACCTGTGCGAGCCTGTTCGACGCGAGTCAGCCCTACACGGAGCAGACGCTGGCGGCGGCCAGCGCGCACGTCCAGGCGCTCGAGGCGGATCTGGGCGGCACAGAAATCCTCGGCGCGCTGAAATTCGCGTTCTTGCAGCCGCCGATCGCCGGCCTTCCGCGTCAGCTCGTGATCCTCACCGACGGCGAGGTCACGAACACCGACGAGGTCATGGCCGCGATTGCGGCCCACGCCGCCGAGACCCGCGTGTTCACCTTCGGGATCGGGCGCGGCGCGAGCGCGCACCTCGTCCGCGGGATGGCGCGCGCCGGACGCGGCGTCGCCGAGTTCATCCATCCGGGCGAGCGCGTCGAGGCCAGGGTGCTG
>Ga0335084_10003162_pt1 | contig 16027 bp, 11 predicted proteins | sample Lox_Sample_44_FD_206721 | JGI IMG/M metagenome (GOLD analysis project Ga0335084, IMG submission 206721) | Soil microbial communities from Loxahatchee National Wildlife Refuge, Florida, United States - Lox_Sample_4.4 | ecosystem: Environmental > Terrestrial > Soil > Wetlands | place: USA... | reverse complement strand
AAGTACCGCGGCACCGACATCGGCTCGGGCACCAACGTCTGGTCGATGTCGGAGGACCTGCGCGCCGGGAAGATCACGCTGGAGGAGTTCCACGAGGCCGAGTCGTGCATGCACCGCTCGCACGGCCACTGCATGGTGATGGGCACCGCGTCGACGATGGCGTCGATGGTCGAGGCGCTCGGCGTCGGCATGCCTGGCAACGCCGCGTTCCCCGCGGTGGACGCGCGCCGCAACGTCATCGCCCGGATGGCAGGAAGACAGATTGTTTCCCTCGTCAAAGAAAGAATCTCTCTATCGAAGATCCTGACGAAGGAAGCGTTCGAGAACGCGATCCGCACGCTCTCGGCGATCGGCGGCTCGACGAATGCCGTGATCCACCTTATCGCGCTCGCCGGCCGCATCGGCGTGAAGCTCGACCTCGACGACTTCGACCGGCTGGGCAAGGGGATGAACACGCTCCTCAACCTGATGCCCTCCGGCAAGTACCTGATGGAGGACTTCTGCTACGCCGGCGGATTGCCTGTGGTGCTGCGTGAACTTGGGGAAAATGGTCTTTTGAATCGAAATTCTCTAACCGTTAACGGCAAAACCATCTGGGAGAACGTCAAGGACGCACCGTGCTGGAACAGGGACGTGATCTTCGACTACAAGAAGCCGTTCAGGCGCAACACCGGCCTTACCATCCTGCGCGGCAATCTCGCGCCGAACGGTGCCGTCATCAAGCCCTCCGCCGCCACGCCGAAGCTCCTCAAGCACAAGGGCCGCGCGGTGGTGTTCGAGAGCATCGAGGACTTCCACGGCCGCATCGACGATCCCAAGCTCGACATCGACGAGAGCTGCGTGATGGTGCTGAAGAACTGCGGGCCGAAGGGCTATCCCGGCATGGCGGAGGTCGGCAACATGCCGCTGCCGCCGAAGCTCCTGAAGAAGGGCGTCACCGACATGGTGCGCATCTCGGACGCGCGCATGAGCGGCACCGCCTACGGCACGGTGGTGCTGCACATCTCGCCCGAGGCGACCGCGGGCGGCACGCTCGCGCTGGTGGAGAACGGCGACCTGATCGAGCTCGACGTCGCCAAGGGAAAGATTGAACTGCTGGTTTCGGAAGACGTTCTCGCCGAGCGAAGAAAGAACTGGAAGCAGCCCAAACCACCGCTCGACCGAGGCTACTGGCGGCTCTACTTCGACCACGTGCTGCAGGCCGACCGGGGCGCCGACCTCGACTTCCTGGTCGGCAAGAGCGGCGCCTTCGTGCCGCGCGACAACCACTGAGGAGGCCCCATGCTGCAGGCCGCTGACCTCACCATCCGTCTGCACGCGGAGGACGACGTCGTCATCGCGCGCCACGAGATTCCGACCGGGACGTTGCTGACGAAGGAGAACGTGCGCGCGCTGGTCACCATCCCTGCGGGCCACAAGATCGCGGTTCGCCGCGTGGCGAAGGGCAAGCCCGTGCACCGCTACAACCAGATCATCGGCTTCGCCACGCGCGACATCGACTCCGGCGACCACGTGCACGTGCACAACCTGGCGATGGGCGACTTTCAGCGCGACTATGCCTTTGCGTCCTTGAAAACGGAAACGAGATTTTTCCCTGAAAGAGCGACCTTCCAGGGGATCGTCCGGGCGGACGGGCGCGTCGCCACGAGGAACTACATCGGTATCCTCACCAGCGTGAACTGCTCGGCGACGGTGGCGCGCATGATCGCCCGGCATTTCGAGAACCGCCTGGACGATTTTCCCAACGTCGACGGCGTGGTCGCGCTCACGCACAAGACCGGCTGCGGCATGGCGAGCGAGGGCGAGGCGACCGACCTCCTGCGCCGCACGATCGCCGGCTACGCGCGCCACCCGAACTTCTTCTCCTCGCAGCTGGTCGGCCTCGGCTGCGAAGCGAACCAGATCAACTTTCTCCTTTCCGCCGAAAAATTGAAGCGCGGCGAGCGGCTTGATGCCTTCACGATTCAGGAGAAGGGCGGCACGAAGAAGGCGGTGGAGAACGGCATCGCACGGGTGAAGGAGATGCTGCCCGAGGCGAACAAGGTGAAGCGTGAAACCGTCCCGGCGAGCCACCTGGTCCTCGGCCTGCAGTGCGGCGGCTCCGACGGCTATTCCGGCATCAGCGCGAATCCGGCTCTTGGAGCGGCAGTGGACCTGCTCGTGCGGCACGGCGGCACGGCGATTCTGTCCGAGACGCCGGAGATCTACGGCGCCGAGCACCTGCTTACCCGTAGGGCAGTTTCCCGGCAAGTAGGAGAAAAACTCGTTGCGCGGATCCGCTGGTGGGAGGACTACACCGCGCGCAACGGCAACGAGATGAACAACAACCCTTCGCCGGGCAACAAGGCAGGCGGCCTCACCACGATCCTCGAGAAGTCGCTCGGCGCGGTAGCGAAGGGCGGCACGACGAACCTGGTCGAAGTCTACGAGTACGCGCAGGCCGTGACCGCGAAGGGCTTCGTCTACATGGACACGCCGGGCTACGACCCGGTCTCGGCCACCGGCCAGGTCGCCGGCGGCGCCAACATGATCTGCTTCACCACCGGCCGCGGCTCCGCCTACGGCTGCAAGCCGTCGCCTTCGCTCAAGCTTGCGACCAACACGCCGCTCTTCGTGCACCAGGAAGACGACATGGACTTCAACTGCGGCACGATCATCGACGGCACCGAAACCATCGCCCAGGCCGGCGAGCGGTTCTTCAAATTGATCCTCGAGACGGCCTCCGGGAAGAAGTCGAAGTCCGAGGAATTCGGCTACGGCGAGGACGAGTTCGCGCCCTGGACGCTCGGCGCGACGATGTAGCTCACTTCCACTTGATCGAACAACCGATCGAGTTGATCGGTTTTGAAGGGGCAGCGCCAGTCATCGCCTGGACCAGCTCGTCGAGGCGGCCGTGGTAGCGCAACTCGAGGTTGGCGTCGTAAGCGTAGAAGTCCGGCGTGCAGACCGCGTCGTAGGCACGCGCAACGTCCTGCGTTTCGTCGAGGACGTAGGGGAACGGAAAGCCCTTCTCACGCGCCACGCGCTTCATGTTGTCGAACGAGTCCTCGGCGTTGTACGCGGGATCGTTCGACATGACCGCGATCGAGCCGACGCCCTTGGCCGCGAGCGCCTTACAGTCGGTCACGATGCGCTCGATCGAGCGCTTCACGTAGGGACAGTGGTTGCAGATGAACATCACGACCAGGCCGTTCGGACCGCGCGCGCTCGCCGGGCCGTGCCGCTTGCCGTCCGTGCCGAGGAGATCGAAATCGGGCGCCTTCATGCAAAAATCCTAGCATGGCGCCTCGCTTCCACATCGACGCCCCCCTGAGGGCGGGCGGCAACTGCGTCCTGCCGGAGGATTCCGCGCACCATGCCGTCCACGTGATGCGCCTGCGCGAGGGCGACGAGGCCGTGCTTTTCAACGGCCGCGGCGGAGAGTATGCGGCGCGCGTCGCCTCGATTCAGCGCCTGCGCGTCTCGCTCGACGTCCTGCAGCACCGGCCGGTCGAGCGCGAGTCGCCGTTGCAGGTCGTCCTGGTGCAGGGCGTCTCGAGCGGCGAGCGGATGGACTACACGGTGCGCAAGGCGGTGGAGCTCGGCGTCGCCTCGATCCGGCCCGTGCTCGCCACGCGCTCGGTCGCCAGGCCGAAGGGCGAGCGCGCCGACAACCGGCGCGCCCACTGGCAAAAGGTCGCCATCTCGGCGTGCGAGCAGTGCGGCCGGAACCGCGTTCCCGAGGTACACCCCCTTGTGGCCGTGACCGAGGCCCTGCGGGCCCTTCCGTCCGACTTCTACAAGATCCTGCTTTCACCAGGATCCGACCTGTCATTTTCAAAGACAGTCGAGGGAAAGAGCAGCTTCGTCCTGGCGGCCGGGCCGGAGGCCGGGTTCGACGCCGACGAGGAAGCGGCTTTCGCCAGGGCCGGCTTTACACCGCTGAAGCTCGGTCCTCGCGTGCTGCGGACCGAAACGGCAGCGCTCGCCGCGCTCGCCGCGCTCAGCGCGCTGCGGGGAGATTTCTAGCGAGCAGCTCGGCGTACGCGGCAAGAGCATGAAGCGCGGCAGCGAGGAGCGCGGCGCGCTTACCAAGTAGAATTTGTAAGAATTACCTATGGCAAATCAGCATCCCGAAGCCTTCGTCCGCTGGTTCCGCCAGGTCGCGCCGTACGTGCACGACTTCGGCGGGCGCACCTTCGTCATCGCCTTCGGCGGTGAAATGGTGGCCGAGCGCTCGCGCTTCGCGAGCTTCGTGCAGGACGTCAACCTGCTCGCGGCGCTGGAGATCCGCCTGGTGCTGGTACACGGCGCGCGGCCGCAGGTCGACGCCGAGATGAAGTCCAAGGGCCTGCGCTCGAAATACGCGCAAGGCCTGCGCATCACCGACGAGGCGGCGCTCACCGCGGTGAAGCACGCGGCGGGCGCCATGCGCGTCGAGATCGAGGCGCTGCTCTCGCAGGGGCTGCCGAACTCGCCGATGGCGCGCGCGCGGCTGCGGGTTTCCACCGGAAACTACATCACGGCCCGGCCGATCGGCGTGCGGAAGGGCGTCGACTTCCAGTTCACCGGCGCCGTGCGCAAGGTCGACGCCGACGCGCTAAACGCGCACCTCGACGCGGGCGACGTGGTGCTGGTCCCGCACCTCGGCTACTCGCCGACCGGCGAAGTGTTCAACCTGTCGTGGGAAGACGTCGCCGAAAGCGTCGCCGTCGCGCTCAAGGCGGACAAGCTCCTCATGTACACGGACAAGCTGCCGACCGGGCGCAAGGGCGAGGTCCTGAGCGAGCTCACCGCGCGCGAGGCGGAGGCGCTGCTGCGCAAGGAGGAGCTCACCACGCCGCAGACCGCTCGGGTGATCGAGCACGCGGTGCGCGCGCTGGCGGGCGGCGTCAGCCGCGCGCACGTCATCACGCGCCGGGTCGAGAGCTCGCTGCTGCTCGAGCTCTTCACGCGCGAGGGCGTCGGCAGCATGATCAACGCCGAGCCGGTGGAAAAGCTGCGCCCGGCGCGCATCGAGGACGTGCGCGGCATGCTGGCGCTGATCGAGCCGCTCGAGGCCGAGGGCACCCTGGTCAAGCGCAACCGCGAGCTGCTGGAGTCCGAGATCGGCAACTTCGTCGTCGTGGAGCACGACGGCGCCATCGTCGGCTGCGCGGCGCTCTATCCCTTTCCCGAGGACAAGAGCGCGGAGTTCGCCTGCCTCGCCGTCGCGCCCGAATACCGCGACGCGTCCTACGGCGAGCGCCTGCTCAGGGCCTGCGAGGAGCGCGCGAAGAGCCTCAAGCTGCGCCGCGTCTTCGCCCTCACCACGCACGCCCAGCACTGGTTCCTCGAGCAGGGCTTCCGCGCCGCGGACCTGTCGGCGCTGCCCGAGAAGCGCCAGGCGCTCTATAACTGGCGAAGGAACTCGAAGGTCTTCCTCAAGCGAATATAATTTCGCGCATGGCGCGAATGGTCAATTGTGTGAAGCTCGGCCGCGAGGCCGAAGGGCTCGAGTTCCCCCCGTACCCCGGGCCGCTCGGCAAGCGGATCTGGGAGAGCGTCTCGAAGGAAGCCTGGCAGCAGTGGCTGCGGCAGCAGACCATGCTGGTGAACGAGAACCGGCTGAACCTCGCCGACCCGAAGGCGCGCAAGTACCTGATGGAGCAGACCGAGCGGCACTTCTTCGGCGGCGGCGCGGACGTCGCCTCCGGCTACGTGCCGGAAAAATAGCTACTCGAGGATTTCCTTCTCGACGTCCTCGATCGCGACGTGGCGCACGTCGCGGCCCTTTACCATGTAGACCACGTACTCGGCCATGTTCTTGGCGTGGTCGCCGATGCGCTCGACCGCCTTGGCGATGAACAGGATCTCGAGCGAGCGCGTGATGGTGCGCGGATCCTCCATCATGAAGGTGATCAGCTGGCGCATGATGGCGCGGAACTGGTCGTCGACCGCCTGGTCCTGCTTCACCACGCGCATCGCCTCCGACACGTCGAGGCGGGCGAACGCGTCGAGCGACTGGCGCAGCATGGCGAGCGCCCGCTCGGCGACGTGCGAGAGGTCCATGCGCGGCATGTGCAGCCGCTCGGCGGCGTGGATCAGCTTCGCCATGCGCGCGATCTTCTCCGCCTCGTCGCCGATGCGCTCGAGGTCGGTGATGGTCTTCACCACCGCTATCAGCAGGCGCAGGTCGCCCGCCGCCGGCTGGCGCCGCGCGATGATCTGGCTGCAGGCCTCGTCGAGGCCCACTTCCAGCGCGTTGACGCGGTGATCGTCGGCGATCACCCGCTCGATGAGGGCCATGTCGCCGGTGATCAGCGCCTCGACCGCGCGCGTGATCTGCTCCTCGACCAGGCCGCCCATCTGCAGCACGCGCGAGCGCACGCTCTCCAGCTCGGCGTCGAATTGCTTGGACGTGTGTTCAGCCATAACGCTCCAGCCTAGCAGCCCCAAATGACCGAAATGTTACGCCTTGCGGCGCTCATCCGTGGCGGTCATCGTCTTCACCCCGCCGGGGTCGGCGATCAGCAGCAGGTCGGCCGGCCGGCGCGCAAAGATGCCGTTGGTCACTACGCCGGTGACGTTGTTGAGCTCGGCTTCCATCGCCGGCGGGTCGAGCAGCGTGAGGCCGTGGCAGTCGAGGATCAGATTGCCGTTGTCGGTCTTGAAGTTCTCGCGCAGGACGGGGTGCGCCCCGCGGCGGCGCATCTCGCGCCCGACATAGCTGCGCGCCATGGGAACCACCTCCACCGGCAGCGGGAACTTGCCCAGCACCGGCACCAGCTTCGACGCGTCGCAGATGCAGACGAACTTGCGCGCTACGGCGGCGACGATCTTCTCGCGCGTCAGCGCGCCGCCGCCGCCCTTGATCATGTGCAGGTGGGCGGTGATCTCGTCGGCGCCGTCGATGTAGACCGGCAGCTCGTTCACCGAGTTCAGGTCGAGCACGCGGATGCCGTGCTTCTTCAGCCGCTCGGCGCTCGCTTCGGAAGCCGCCACTGCGCCTTCGATCTTGTTCTTCATCGTGGCGAGCGCGTCGATGAACTTGAAGACCGTCGAGCCCGAGCCGACGCCGACCACGGCGTCCTGCACGACGTGCTTGAGCGCTTCCCGCGCCACCGCTTCCTTCAGCTCGTCCTGGGTCATCGCTTCCTCTGCGGCGCGAGGTCGGTGCACACGCCCTCGTAGAGCTCGGCCGCCATGCCGACCGACTCGCTGAGCGTCGGGTGCGGGTGGATGGTGCGGCCTATGTCCACCGCGTCGGCGCCCATCTCGACGGCGAGCGCGAGCTCGCTGATCAGGTCGCCCGCGCCCGTGCCGACGATGCCGCCGCCGAGCACGCGATGGTTATCCGCGTCGAAGATCAGCTTGGTGAAGCCCTCGTCGCGCGCGTTGGCGATGGCGCGGCCGGAGGCGCTCCATGGGAACTTCGCGACGCCGACCTTGCGGCCGCCCTTCTTCGCCTCGTCCTCGGTGAGGCCGACCCAGGCGATCTCGGGATCGGTGTAGGCGACCGACGGAATCACGCGTGCGTCGAAGTGGGCCTTGTGCCCGGCCGCCGCCTCGGCCGCGACATGACCTTCGTGCACCGCCTTGTGCGCCAGCATCGGGTTCCTGGTGATGTCGCCGATGGCGTAGATATGAGGGACGTTAGTCCTCATCTGCGAGTCGGTTTCGATGAAGCCGCGATCGGTGACATTCACGCCCGCTTTTTCAGCAGCGATCTTCTTACCGTTCGGAGAACGACCGACCGACACCAGAATCGCGTCGTAGGTCTGCGCCGGCTTGCCTTCGAACGAGACCTTCAGGCCCTCCTTGTCGACTTCGACCTTCGAGGTCTTCGTGCCGAGGAAGATATTGTCGAAGCGCTTCGCGTTGAACTTCTGCCAGACCGCGACCAGGTCGCGGTCGGCGCCGAGCATGAGGCCGTCCATCATCTCCACAACGTCCAGGCGAGTGCCCAAAGTGGAGTACACCGTACCCATCTCCAGGCCGATGATGCCGCCGCCGATCACCAGCATGCGCTTCGGAATGCTCCTCAGCTCGAGCGCGCCGGCCGAGTCCAAGATGCGCGGGTCGTCGGGCAGGAAGGGCAGCTTCGCGGCCTGGGAGCCCGCCGCGATGATCGCCGAGCCGAATTTCACCAGGGTCTTCCTTCCATCCTTTTCCACGGAAAGAACATGAGAGTCCTGAAAAGACCCGACCCCGGTCAACACGGTGACCTTGCGCATCTTGGCCATCGAGCCCAAGCCGCCGGTGAGCTTGCCGACGACCTTGTCCTTGAAGGCGCGCAGTTTCGCGAGGTCGACCTTCGGTTCGCCGAACGAGACGCCGTGGTCGGCGAGGCCGCGCGCGGCGTCCATCACCGCCGCCGTGTGCAGCAGCGCCTTCGAAGGGATGCAGCCGACGTTGAGGCACACCCCGCCGAGCGCCGGATAGCGCTCGACCAGCACGGTCTTCAGGCCGAGGTCGGCGGCGCGGAACGCCGCCGAGTAGCCGCCCGGACCGGCGCCGAGGACGACCACATCGCATTCGACATCCGCGCCAGCGGAAGGGAGCGGAGACGCGGGAGCAGATCGCGGCGGCTCCGCCTTCACGAGTGAGGAGCCTTTTTCAGGATCGAGGAAAAGGATCAGCGAACCCTTGGAAACCTTGTCGCCCACCTTGACCTTGATCTCGGCCACCTTCCCTTCGCCCGGCGACGGGATCTCCATCGTCGCCTTGTCCGATTCGAGCGTGATCAGCGACTGCTCCTTCGCGACCGCATCGCCCGGCTTGACCAGGACCTCGATGACCTCGACTTCCTTGAAGTCCCCGATGTCGGGGACCCTTACTTCCGTGCTCGCCATCTAGAGGATCAACTTGCGGATGTCGGACAGCACGGAGACGAGGTAGGCGCTGAAGCGCGCGGCAGTGGCGCCGTCGATGACGCGGTGATCGTAGGAGAGCGACAGCGGCAGCATCAGCCTTGCCTTGAAGATGTCTTCACCTTTGTCGCTTTTACCTGAATAAACTGGCTTAACAGCAGAACGAGAAACCCCGAGGATCGCGACCTCCGGCGCGTTGATGATCGGCGTGAACGCGGTGCCGCCGATGCCGCCCAGGCTCGAGATGGAAAACGTGCCGCCCTGCATGTCGCCCGCCTTCAGCTTGCTGTCGCGCGCGAGCTTGGAGATCTCGCCCAGCTCCTTCGCCACCTCGAATACGCCCTTGCGGTCGGCGTCGCGCACGACCGGCACGACCAGGCCGCCCGGCGTGTCGACCGCGACGCCGATGTGGAAGTACTTCTTGATGATCAGGCTCTCGCCCGACTTGTCTAGCGAGGCGTTGAACTGCGGGTACTGCCTGAGCGCGGTCACGCTCGCCTTGATCAGGAAGGCGAGCATGGTGAGCTTGAAGCCCTGCTTCTCGGTCTCCGCGGTCTGCGCCTTGCGGAATGCCTCGAGCTCGGTGATGTCGGCCTCGTCGAACTGCGTGATGTGCGGGATCGAGATCCAGTTACGGTGCAGGTAGGGGCCGGAGAGCTTCTGGATGCGCGAGAGGGGCTTTGTCTCGACCGGGCCGAACTTGGCGAAGTCGACCTCCGGCCACGCCGGCAGGTTGAACGGCAGGGAAGCGCCGCCAGGCCTCGCTCCCGGTGTTGAGGTTGCTTTCGACGAAAGAAAACCTTTTACGAATCCCTGCACGTCCTCGTGCAGGATGCGACCCTTCGGGCCGCTGCCGCCGACCTGCGCGAGGTCGACGCCGAGCTCGCGCGCGAACTTGCGCACCGAGGGGCTGGCGTGCGGCTTGGCGCCGGCCGCCTCCTGCGGCTCGCGCGGCACCGGCCGCGGCGCGGCGGGGGCGGGCGCGGCCGACGGCGCCGGCTTCGCCGGCGCGCTCTTGGGCGCCTCGACGGGTGCCGCCGCGCGTGGCGCGGGCACGCCGCCACCCTCGCTCGCGGCCAGCACGAGGATCGGCGACCCTTTCGACACCTTGTCGCCCACCTTGAGCTTCAGCTCCTTCACCGTGCCCGCGCCTGGCGACGGAATCTCCATCGTCGCCTTGTCCGATTCCAGCGTGATGAGCGACTGGTCCTTCGCCACGGCGTCGCCAGGCTTGACCAGCACCTCGATGACTTCGACTTCCTTGAAATCGCCGATGTCGGGCACGGGCACGGTGACGGAGTCGCCGTTGGTCCCTGCGGGAGCCTTGTCGGCTGCCTTCGGCTTCTCCGCAGCCTTGCCCTTTGAATCGAGCTCCAGGATGAGCGCGCCTTTCGACACCTTGTCGCCGACCTTGATCTTGAGCTCTTTCACGACGCCGTCCGACGGCGAGGGGATCTCCATCGTCGCCTTGTCCGACTCCAGCGTGATGAGCGACTGCTCCTTGGCGACGGCGTCGCCCGGCTTGACCAGGACCTCGATGACCTCGACTTCCTTGAAGTCGCCGATGTCCGGGACGACGACCTGGCTCATAGCTGCGGGCTCATGCGGTGACCGGGTCCGCTTTCTCTGGATCGATACCGTACTTCTTGATGGCGTCGGCCACCACCTTGGCTTTCAGGTCGCCCTGCTCGACGAGCGCCTTCAGGGCCGCGAGCGCGACGAAGTTGCGGTTCACCTCGAAGAAGTGCCGCAGCTTGGCGCGCGAGTCCGAGCGGCCGAAGCCATCCGTACCGAGGACCCGGTATGCCCGGTCCTTCGGTACAAAGGGGCGGATCTGGTCGGCGAAGGTCTTGATGTAGTCGCTCGCCGCCACCACCGGGCCGGCCGGCCGTTCTTTCAGCTGTTTCTCGACGAAAGAAATTCTCTGCTTTGCTTCGGGATGCAGCAAGTTCCATCGTTCAGCGGCGAGGCCTTCGCGCCGCAGCTCGGTGAAGCTCGTCGCGCTCCACACGTCGGCGGCGACGCCCCAGTCGGCCTCGAGCATCTCGGCGGCCGCGAGCACTTCGCGCAGGATGGTTCCCGAGCCGAGGAGTTGCACGCGCGTCTTCGCCTTGCTCCCGGATTCCCTCAACAGGTACATCCCTTTCAGGATGCCCTCCTGGGCGCCCTGCGGCATCGCCGGGTGCTCGTAGTTCTCGTTCATCAGGGTGAGGTAGTAGAAGACGTCCTCCTGCTCCTTCACCATGCGGCGCAAGCCGTCCTGGACGATCACCGCCACCTCGTAGCCGTAGGTCGGGTCGTAGGAGACGCAGTTCGGGATCACCGACGAGAAGACGTGCGAATGGCCGTCCTCGTGCTGCAGCCCTTCGCCGTTGAGCGTCGTGCGGCCCGCGGTTGCGCCCAGCAGGAAGCCGCGCGCGCGCTGGTCGGCTGCGGCCCAGGCGAGGTCGCCGACGCGCTGGAAGCCGAACATCGAGTAGAAGATGTAGAAGGGGATGGTGACCTGGTTGGAGTGGCTGTAGGCGGTCGCCGCCGCGATCCACGACGAGAACGCGCCCGCCTCGTTGATGCCCTCCTCGAGGATCTGCCCCTGCTTGTCCTCGCGGTAGAACATCACCTGGTCCTTGTCGACCGGCTCGTACTTCTGGCCCTCGGGGGCGAAGATGCCGAGCTGGCGGAACATGCCTTCCATGCCGAAGGTGCGCGCCTCGTCGGGCACGATCGGCACGATGCGCTTGCCGATCTCCTTGTCGCGCACGAGCACCGTCAGCGTACGTACGAACGCCATCGTGGTGGAGATTTCCCGTCCCGCTCCTGACCCCTTTGTTATGGATTCAAAATCAGAGAGCGGCGGCACCGCTGGAACCTCGTCGGCCTTGCGCCGGCGCGCCGGCAGGTAGCCGCCCATCGCCTTGCGCCGCTCGTGCAGGTACTTCATCTCGGGCGAGTCGGGCGCCGGAATGTAGAACGGCAGCGCCTCCAGCTTGTCGTCGGGAATCGGGATGTTGAAGCGGTCGCGCATCTCGCGGATGGTGGCGACGTCCACCTTCTTCAGCTGGTGGGTCGGGTTCTTCGCCTGCCCCTGCTTGCCGAGGCCGTAGCCCTTGATCGTCTTGGCGAGGATCACCGTGGGCTGGCCCTTGTGCTTGGCGGCCGCGGCGTACGCGGCGTAGATCTTGTGGGGGTCGTGCCCGCCGCGGTTCAGGCGCCAGATGTCCTCGTCGGTCATGCGCGAGACCATCTCGAGCACCTTCGGATCCTTGCCGAAGAAGTGCTTGCGCACGAAGGCGCCGTCGTTCGCCTTGTAGTTCTGGTACTCGCCGTCGACCGTGTCCTCCATGATCTTGAGCAGGCGCCCCTCGATGTCGCGCGCGAAGAGCGGGTCCCAGTACGAGCCCCAGATCAGCTTGATGACGTTCCAGCCGGCGCCGCGGAACTCGCCCTCCAGCTCCTGGATGATCTTGCCGTTGCCGCGCACCGGGCCGTCGAGGCGCTGCAGGTTGCAATTGACGACGAAGATCAGGTTGTCGAGCTTCTCGCGCGCGGCGAGGCCGATCGCGCCGAGCGACTCGGGCTCGTCCATCTCGCCGTCGCCGCAGAACGCCCACACCTTGCGGTTCGCCGTCGGCGCGAGGCCGCGCGCCTCGAGGTACCTGAGGTAGCGCGCCATGTAGATCGCCTGGATCGGCCCGAGGCCCATCGACACCGTCGGGAACTGCCAGAATTCCGGCATCAGCCACGGGTGCGGATAGGACGAGACGCCCTTGCCGTCGACCTCGCGGCGGAAGTTGAGCAGCTCTTCCTGGCTGAGCCGGCCTTCGAGGAGCGCCCGCGCGTACACGCCCGGCGCCGAGTGGCCCTGGAAATAGATCAGGTCGCCGCCGTGCCCCTCGTGCGGCGCGTGCCAGAAATGGTTCTGCCCGATGCCGAACAGCGTGCCGACCGAGGCGAAGCTGGCGATGTGCCCGCCGAGCTCGTCGTCGGACTTGTTCGCCTTCGCCACCATCACCATCGCGTTCCAGCGGCAGTAGGAGCGGATGCGCTCCTCGAGGGCGGGGTCGCCCGGCGAGCGCTCCTCGAGGTGCGGCGGGATGGTGTTGATGTAGGCGGTGTTCGGCGAGAACGGGATCGTCGCGCCGGTGCGGCGCGCGAGGTCGATCAGCTTCTCGAGCAGGAAGTGCGCGCGCTCGGGGCCTTCGCGCTCGACCACCGCTTCGAGCGCGTCGAGCCACTCCTGGGTCTCGAGCGCGTCGGGGTCGTTGGCGGCGGGAAATTGGGGAACGGCAGACATGGCGCCTCGAGCTCGTGGCTTTCGGGTCACAGTATTATGCAACACATGCCAGCCAGAATTCTCGATGGGAAGGCGCTCGCCGCCGAGGTGCGCGCGGGCGTGAAGGCCAAGGTCGCCGCCGCCATGGCGCAGCGCGGCACGACGCCCGGCCTCGCGGTGATCCTCGCGGGCGACGATCCGGCCTCGAAGGTCTACGTCCGCAACAAGACGCGTGCCTGCGAGGAAGTCGGTGTGCGCTCGCAGCAGATCGACTATCCCGCGTCGGTCACTCAAGCGGAACTAATGTCACGCATCACAAAATTGAATGCCGATGCCGCGGTGCACGGCATCCTCGTGCAGCTGCCACTGCCGAAGCACATCGATGCGGCGCGCGTGCTCGCGGCGGTCGCGCCGCAAAAGGACGTCGATGGCTTCCACGAGCAAAACATGGGCGCGCTGCTCGCCGGCGCGCCGCGCCTGGTGCCCTGCACGCCGGCGGGCGTGATGCGCCTGCTCGAGAGCGCCGATATTCCGCTCGCCGGGCGGCGCGCGGTGGTCATCGGCCGCTCGAACATCGTCGGCAAGCCCCTCGCGCTGCTGCTCTTGCAGAAGGACGCCACCGTCACCATCTGCCACTCGAAGACGCGCGACCTGGAGAGCGTGACGCGCGAGGCCGACATCCTGGTCGCCGCCATCGGCCGCGCGAAACTCGTCGGCGCGTCGATGGTCAAACCGGGCGCCTGCGTGATCGACGTCGGCGTGAACCGCCTGGCCGACGGCTCGCTCGCGGGCGACGTCGATTTCGCCGCGGTCAAGGATGTCGCCGGCTGGATTACCCCGGTGCCGGGCGGGGTCGGGCCGATGACCATCGCCATGCTGCTGGAAAACTGCCTCAAGGCCGTCTCGCAATGAACGCTCCCTCCCTCCCCGCCAATCCGCTCACGGACTTCTCCGGCCTGCCGCGCTTCGCCGAGATCCGGCCCGAGCACGTCACGCCGGCGATCGACGAGCTGCTCGCCGCCGGGCGCGCGACGCTCGCCGCCGTGCTGCACGCGAGCGCGACTTGGGAGGCGTTCGTCGCTCCGCTGGAGGACGCCAACGAGCGCATCGGGCGCGCCTGGGGCCAGGTCTCGCACCTGCACGCGGTGCTCGACAGCCCGGCGCTGCGCGAGGCGTACAACGCGAACCTGCCCAAGCTGACGCAGTACTGGACCGAACTCGGCCACAACGAGCGGCTCTTCGCCAACTACAAGGCGCTCGCCGCCTCGCCGCAATTCGCTTCCCTGTCGAAGGCGAGGAAGAAGATCGTCGACAACGCGCTGCGCGACTTCCGCCTGAGCGGCGCGGAGCTCCCCGCCGACAAGAAGAAGCGCTTCGCAGAGATTTCCGAGGAGCTGTCGAAGCTCGGCGCGAAGTTCGCCGAGAACCTCCTCGACGCGACCAACGCCTATTCGTTCCGGACCGAAGACGAGGCGAAGGTCGCCGGCATCCCGGCCGACGTGCTGCACGCCGCGCGCGAGGCGGCCGAGAAGGAGGGCAAGGCCGGCTGGAAGTTCACGCTGCACGCGCCTTCCTACCTGCCGGTGATGCAGTACGCCGAAGACCGCGCGCTGCGCGAGACGATGTACCGCGAGAGCGCGACGCGGGCATCCGAGTTCGGCAAGAAGGAATGGGACAACACGCCGCTCATCGCGCGCATCGTCGAGCTGCGGCGCGAGATGGCGGCGCTGCTCGGCTTCGCCAACTTCGCGGAGGTGTCGCTCGAGCCGAAGATGGCCGAGTCGCCGCGGCAGGTGCTCGCCTTCCTCGACGACCTGGCGCGCCGCGCGCGCCCGTTCGGCGAGAAGGACGCCGCCGAGCTGCGCGCCTTCGCGCGCGAGGAGCTCGGCCTCGGCGAGCTGCAGGCGTGGGACGTGCCGTACGCCTCGGAGAAGCTGCGCCTCGAGCGCTACGCCTTTTCCGACCAGGAGGTGAAGCAGTATTTCCCGGAGGACGCGGTGCTCGCGGGCCTCTTCCGGCTCGCCGAGACGCTCTACCAGGTGCGCATCGTGCCCTCGCAGGCGCCGGTGTGGCACGAGGACGTGCGCTTCTTCGACGTGCGCGAGGCGGGCGAGGCCCTCGTCGGCCAGTTCTACCTGGACCTCTACGCACGCGAGACCAAGCGCGGCGGCGCCTGGATGGACGACGCCATCGGCCGCCGCCGCAAGACCGACCGCGTGCAGACGCCTGTGGCGTACCTCAACTGTAACTTCTCGCGTCCGGTCGGTGGCAGGCCCGCGCTCTTCACCCACGACGACGTAACCACGCTGTTCCACGAGTTCGGCCACGGCCTGCATCACCTCCTCACGCGCGTCGACGAGCTCGGCGTCTCGGGCATCGCCGGCGTCGAATGGGACGCGGTCGAGCTGCCTAGCCAGTTCATGGAGAACTTCTGCTGGGAGTGGGACGTGCTGCGCCACATGACGCGGCACGTCGACACGGGCGAGCCCTTGCCGCGCGAGCTCTACGACAAGATGATCGCGGCGAAGAATTTCCAGAGCGGGCTCGCCTTCCTGCGCCAGATCGAGTTCGCCGAGTTCGACATGCGCCTGCACTCGGACTTCGACCCGATCGCCGGCAAGAGCGCGCTCGAGCTGCTGCGCGAGGTGCGCCGCCGCATCGCGGTGCTGCCGCAGCCCGAATACAACCGGTTTCCGAACAGCTTCTCGCACATCTTCGGCGGCGGCTACGCGGCGGGCTACTACAGCTACAAGTGGGCCGAGGTGCTCTCGGCCGACGCGTACGGCGCGTTTGAAGAAATGCGCGAGTCGAGCGGCGTGCTCAGCGCGGAGACCGGCGGGCGCTTCCGCGACGAGATCCTCGCCGTCGGCGGCAGCCGGCCGGCCGCGGAATCGTTCCGCGCCTTCCGCGGCCGCGAGCCGAGCGT
>Ga0335084_10003161_pt1 | contig 16027 bp, 15 predicted proteins | sample Lox_Sample_44_FD_206721 | JGI IMG/M metagenome (GOLD analysis project Ga0335084, IMG submission 206721) | Soil microbial communities from Loxahatchee National Wildlife Refuge, Florida, United States - Lox_Sample_4.4 | ecosystem: Environmental > Terrestrial > Soil > Wetlands | place: USA... | reverse complement strand
GCCCTGGACGAGGTCCACCATGCGCAGGTACTCCTCGCGCGGAGCCGGGTCGAATTCCGCGCGGAGGCGCTGCATGCCCATCGAGACCGCATTGAGCGGATTGCGCAGCTCGTGCGCTACTCCTGCCGCCATGTTCCCCACCGTGGCGAGACGCTCGCCCCGCTCCCTGTCCGCTTCGAGCGCGCGCACCTCGCGCAGGTGGCGGTGCTGATTGTAGAAGATGACGCTCATCCCGAGGATGCCGAGCCCGAGCACGGCCAGCGCCGTCACGACAGCCGTGAGCCGGTCGCTCTTCCATATCCTGTCCATGGAGGCCGTCGAGAGCCTGATCCGAAGAAGCCCGCTGCCTGATCCCTCGAGGGCGAGCGGCTTGACGACCTCGTAGACCCTGCCGGCGCCTGGCGTCCCGAGCATCCGCGTGATCAGCCGTCCATGCTCGAGGGCCTGCCTCAGCTCCTGGTCTGCCTCCCGCTCTCCTACCCGGTCGGGGTTCGAGTGCACGAGCACCGTCAGGTCCTGGCCCAGGACAGTGACGGATTCGATGCCGGGCTGCCGGCCGAGCTCCTCGACCTGACGCTGCACCCCGACCTCTCGCCTGAAGTTCAGCACGGAGTTCGCGTCGGCGTGGACGGCGATGATCCCGGGGAAGCTTCGGGCCCCGACCGCGACGCCCAGCACGGTGCCCTTCCAGAACTTCCGGTCGCGGATGGCCGGCGGAGCGTCTTCCCCCGCCGGAGGTGACCCCCAGCGCCGCCCCCACATGTACATCATCTGGGCATGCCGCTCCTGAGCCTCGGCTGGGGTCGCCGGCGGCCGGGCCATCATGCCCCGCGGCATGGGATGCGGCGGAGGCGGCTCGTACGGGCGGCCGTCGCGGTCGAGCAGCTCCACCCTTGCGAGGCCATTGGCCGCGCTGATGCGCTTGAGCCACTCCGGATCCACGGAGCGGGAGAGGAGCACCTGGTCCACCATGCGGGCGTTGTCGAGCAGGCGCTGCGTGATCATCTGCTCCAGGAGCGCATTGGCAAGGACGGCATTCCGGCTCGAGATCTCGAGCGCACCGATGAGGGCGCGGCCTTTCTCCTCGAGCTGGCGCGTCAGCTCCTGCTGTGTGCGCAGCGCCTCGGAAATGCCGAACAGTGCGGCGAGCGAAGCGAGGAGCAGCACGGAGGCGAGGAAGTAGCGGAGGGGAGAGCGTCGTTTCATCGGCCGCTCATTGCGCTCATGCTAGCATGGCGGGCCGTCGAGAGACCGGCGCGACCCCCGGGATCCGAAGATCCCGAGGATCGCGGCCAGAGAGTCGTCCGCTCATCCTGCGCGCCGCCCAAACGGGCCGCCGAACGGCATCACGTTGCCCCACGGATTCACGTGCAGAGTCCGCACCTGCCCCTCGGGGCCTGTCAGCTCCACCGAGTACATCGCGCCGCCTCGCCCCGCGAACGGCAGCACCTTGTCCACCTTGAACCCCTTCAGGTACTGATCCGCGTACTGCTGCGCCAGCGTCTTGGCCTGCTCCTCCGTGACCTGGGCTGCCGCCTGCCCCTGCCCGTACGCCATCATGGGGCATCCGAACTCGCCCGGGCCTCCCATCATTCCGGGGCCGGCCCACCCGCCCCGCATCATCATTCCCGGCCCGCCCATCTGCGCAACCGCCGCCCCGGCCAGCGCCAGGGTCATCCCCATCGCGAGCGCTACTGTCAAGAACCGCTTCATGGTCTTTCACCTCCTTCCGTGTCGACTTCAATCACTCGATGGAAGGAGCAGAATGCATGCCAGTGTCCGCCGCCGCTTGCTGCCCCATGTTCCCGCGGACTTGCGCCTGCGCCTGCAGGGCGAGAGGGTGGCCATTCGTCGAAATCGTCGAATGGCATCGACGCGATTGTCGAGGGCGCCGGAGGCGGCACCGTGACGTAAAACAGTCAGCCGGAGCGACCCTCGGGCGAGCGCACGTGCTCCGGCCGCACGCCGATGCCGATCAGTCGCGCGGGAATGCGGCGAAGGATAACGTAGCGGGCCAAGAGGCGCAGGGCGAGCGGCAGCCGGAGCGACGCGGCGCGGCCGAGCACATTTGCGATGATCCGCTGCTGCGCCTGCACCTGGAACCACTGCGTCACACGCGTCGGCCACTCCCGCCGCTTCTGGACCTTGACCAGATCGGCCAGCGTCAGCCGTCCGGCCGCCATCGGCGCCGCGAGCAGGTTGGCCGTGGCGACGGCGTCTTGCAGGGCCAGGTTGATGCCAACGCCCCCCACCGGAGACATGGCGTGCGCGGCGTCGCCGATGCAGAGAAGTCCCGGTCGATACCAGCGCGCGAGACGATCCACACGCACGGTCAAGAGCTTCACATCGTCCCAGCTTCGGAGCTCGCTCACCCGGTCGCGTGCGTAGGGCGCCAGCTGAGCCACGGTCTCACGGAACGCCTCGATGCCGCGGGCGCGCAGAGCTTCGAGCGTGCCCTTGGGAATGACGTAGCCGCACTGCCAGTAGCGGTCGCGGTTGATCAGGACGAAGATCCGCCCAGGGTCGAAGCGGCCCATGCTCGCCTCGGGATCGCTCGGAGAGCGGCTGAGGCCGAACCACAGCACATCCATCGGCGCGCCGAGCTCCTGCACCTGGAGACCGGCCCGTTCGCGGATGATCGAGTGGCGCCCGTCGGCGCCGACAACCAGGTCGGCGCGGACCTGGCGCTTGCCCTCCGACGTCGCGACCTCGACGCCGACCACCCGCCCCGATTCCTCGATCAACCCCACGGCCTCGGCGCGCATCCAGAGATGGAAGGTCGCGTACCGCTTCGCCTTGGCCGCGAGGAAATCCAGGAAGTCCCACTGCGGCATGAACGCGAGGAACTTGCAGCGGGTCGGCAGATGCCGGAAGTCCGCGACGGGCACCCTCACCTCACCCACCTGGGCGCTGAACTCGAGCACCTCCTGGTGCGGCAGCGCGAGAAAGTCCGGGAGCAGCCCGAGCTCATACACCACCTCGAGCGTCGAGGGATGGATGGTGTCGCCGCGGAAGTCGCGGAGGAAATCGGCGTGCTTCTCGAGGACCAGCACGTCCACGCCGGCGCGCGCCAGGAGCAATCCGAGCATCATGCCGGCCGGCCCGCCGCCGGCGATGCAGCACCTGTACCGCGCCTCGGGCTCCACCGGGCCGGTGTTCAGATGATGGACTTGCCGGCATCCACCATTAAGGAGGCGCCGGTGATGTACGACGACTCATCGCTGGCCAGGAACAGGATGGGAAAGGCGACCTCGCGCGGCTCGGCCCAGCGCCCGAGGAGATTGTCCCCGGTGCGCTGCGTGCGCATCTCCGCCTCCGACACGCCCCGGGCGGCGGCGCGGCGAATGTGATACGGCGTGATCGTGCCGCCGGGACACACGGCGTTCACGCGGATCTTGTGCGGCGCCTCCTCGATGGCCAGGGCGCGCGTGAAGCCGAGCACCGCCGCCTTGGTCGTGTCGTACTGGCCCATGCCCGCCCGTCCCTTGACGCCGTACACCGACGAGAGGTTCACGATGGTGCCTCGCCCACTCTGCCGCAACGCGGGCAGCGCGGCCTTGCAGCAATAGGCCGTGGCGAGGACATTGACGCCGAGTATGAACTCCCAGCCCTTCGCGTCGGCCTCGGCCAGCGAGGTATAGAGGCGCACGCCGGCGACATTGACAAGCGTGTGCAGGGCGCCGAAGGCGGTGAGCGTCTCGTCCACGATCCGGCGACAGTCGGCTTCGATGCTGAGATCGGCGGCCATCGCGCTCACCCGGGCGCCGGCCACCGTCTTGGCTATGCCCGCCGCAGCCGCTTCCGCGGCGGCCTTGTCGCGGTCGACCAGCGCTATCGCCGCGCCTTCCTCGGCAAAGAGCCGGCCCGTCGCCTCGCCGATGCCGCCTCCCCCGCCCGTGACGAGGGCGACGCGGCCGGTCATGCGCCCAGCCATGCGAGCGCTCAGGCCAGGGTGAGCTGGGCGCCCGGCTTGACCACGACCCGGGCCGTTGCGCCTTCGACCCAGTTGGCTTCGGGTGGAAGCACGAGCGAGGTCGAGCGCACGCAGAACGACTCGGGATTCTCCGCGGGCACCGTGCCCTGATCGCGCAGGGCTCGCGCTGCGGCCATGAGCTTGCGGCGCACGTGGATGATGGCCGTATCGCTCGAGCCGAGACGCTCCTGCGAGCGGTCCACGATGGGCCCCTGGCTTTCCTGGACGGCCTGGTCCTGCACGCCGAACCCTGGAATGCCGCAGAACATCCGCGTGCGATGCACCTCCCAGTCCATGCCGTAATCATTGCCGCGATTGGCGGCGGTGCGCACGTCGCCGTAGGCCTCGGATGTGGCCGGCGCGTAGTCGCAGACGTGTGCTCCCTTGCCCGCGATGTGGAGCGCGCGCTCCTCGCTGGTGAGCGCCCGGTCCGGATGCCAGGTGACCATCCAGTTGACGACATTGGTGTCGTCCATGGGCACCCAGATGTGCGACTGTGTCATCTTCTCGTCGCGGTCCGTCGGCGGCATGGTGTAGAAGGGCATGAGGAATTGGCTGACGCGCCAGTAGTACTGCCCGTCGGGCCAGGATCGCCGCGCGCCGATCAGCGCGCCGTAGTCGGTGTCGGCGATCTCGAAGCGGGGCGCGGTGTCGGCCGTCTGCACCGCCTCGCCGATGCCGAAGCTCGCCTTGTCGAGCTCGGTCGCGATCTCCGTGTCGGTGTGACTGATCGGCGCGTGCAGGAACGAGATGTGGCTCGAGTCGATACCGCCCTCGAGCGCCTGGAACCAGTTGCACTCCTGCACGCGCTTGGAGATGAGCGTGTTCGCTTCGGGCAGCAACGTCCACTCGAGCTGCGGCAACGGCGGCGGGCTTCCCGGTCCCATGTAGGCGAAGATCACCCCGCCGCGCTCCTCGCAGGGATATGCGACGTGGCGCACCTTCGAGGCGAAGCTCGACTCGGGCGGCTCGCTGGGCATGGCCAGGCAGCGGCCGTCATCGCCGAACTTCCACCCGTGATACGCGCAGGACATCCCCGCGTCCTCGACGCGGCCGAAGAAGAAGGATGCCCCGCGATGGGGGCAGAACTCACCGATGAGGCCGGCCCGGCCGCTCTTGCCCCTGAAGGCGATCAGCGGCTCGCAGAGAAGCCTCACCCGCTTGACCCGTCCGCCCGCCTCGAGCTCACCGGACTGCACGACAGGAATCCAGTACCGCCGGAGGAAAGCGCCCATCGCCGTACCCGGGCCCGTTCTCGTGAGCAGCTCGTTCTCTTCCCTGGTCAGCATCGTCTGGATCCTCCTGGCGGGAGAATACCACGCGGCGTGGCTCGCAGATTCGTCCGGCCGCGCGCCGGGTGGGTTGCGGTACACTTCAGGCCGTCGCGAGAGAACCACCCACTGGGAGGACAGAGCCTTGGCACTCACCGCCACCGTGTACCACGTGGACCTGACCCGCGGCACCGTCGAGACCAAGATCCTGCCGGAAGACGTCTACCGCAAGTATCCGGGAGGCAGCGCGCTGGCCGCCTATCTTCTGTTGAAGACGATTCCCAAGGGCGCCGACCCGCTCGGCCCCGACAATGTCCTTGTCATGGCGGTGAGCCCCCTCACCGGCCTGGCGATCTCCGGTCAGAGCCGCATGACCGCCTGCGCCCGCTCGCCGCTGACCGGCGCCATCGGCGACAGCCAGTGCGGCGGCTTTTTCCCCGCCGAGATGCGCGCCGCCGGCGCCGATGCCTTCGTCTTCACCGGCCAGTCGAAGGAGCCCGTCTATCTGTGGCTCAATGACGGCAAGGCCGAGCTCCGGCCGGCCAGGCATCTCTGGGGCAAGGTCACCGGCGAGGTCGACACGCTCATCAAGGGCGAGCTGGGCGATCAGAAAGTGGAGATCGCGCAGATCGGCCCCGCCGGGGAAAACCTCGTGCGCTTCGCCGCCATCATGAACATGGTCAATCGCGCCAATGGCCGCACCGGCCTCGGCGCCGTCATGGGATCGAAGCGGCTCAAGGCGGTGGTGGTGCGCGGGAGCAAGTCGCCCAAGCCGGCGGTGCCCGAAGTCTTTCGCGGCCTCGTCAAGCGGCTCAAGGAGCTCGAGGAGGCGAACCCGGGCATCAAGTGGTTCGGCGAGTTCGGCACCGCCGGTGTGCTCGCCATCCAGGACAAGATGGGGGGGCAGCCGACGCGGAACTACAGCGAAGGCACCTTCGAGCAGTGCAAGGACATCGACGGCTCGACGCTGGCCAAGACCATTCTCAAGGAGCGCGACACCTGCTACGCCTGCGTGGTCAAGTGCAAGCGCGTGGTCGAGGTGCACGAGCCGGGGCTCGATATCGATCCCGTCTACGGCGGGCCCGAGTACGAGACCCTGACCTTCTTCGGCAGCATGTGCGGGGTGGGCGATCTCAAGCTCCTCTCCAAGGCTTCGGCCGACGCCAACATGTACGGCATGGACACGATCTCGGCCGGCGCCACCATCGCGTGGGCGATGGAGGCCAAGGCCAAGGGTCTCCTCGACGACAAGGGGCTCGGCCTCGCCTTCGGCGACGGCCAGTCCGTCCTGCGCGCCATCGAGGCCATCGCGCTCCGGAAAGGCGTGGGCGATCTCCTCGCCGAGGGCAGCCTGCGCGCCGCGAAGACCCTGGGGCCGGCCGCGGTCGATCTCACTGTCACCGTGAAGGGCCAGGAGCTCCCCGCGCACATGCCGCAGCACAAGCGCTCGCTCGGCCTCATCTATGCCGTCAATGCCTTCGGTGCCGACCATCAGTCCTCCGAGCACGACTCCATGCTCAAGGCCAAGCCGGGCAGTCTCCAGCGGCGGCGCCTGGCAGAGATCGGCGAGTTCGGCGACATGGATCTCCGCGATCTCTCGGACGACAAGGTCCGCTTCGCCTACACCACGCAATGCTTCTACTCCGCCCTCGACACGCTCGGCCTCTGCCAGTTCGTGTGGGGCCCCTCGTGGCAGCTCTACGGCCCGTCGGAGACGGTCGAGCTCGTGCACGCGGGCACGGGCTGGGACGCAACCATGAGCGAGGTGATGAAGATCGGCGAGCGGAAGATCAACCTTATGCGCGCGTTCAATGCGCGTGAGGCCATCGGCAAGGAAGCCGACACGCTGCCGAAGAAGCTCTTCCAGCCTCTCACGGGCAAGGGGCCGACCGCCGGGGTGGCGCTGACCCGGGACGAGTTCGAGCACGCGCGCGCGACGTACTACCAGCTCGCGGGCTGCGACCCGGCCACGGGCTACCCCACGCGGGCCAAGCTCGCCGACCTAGGCCTCGACTGGCTGGCGGAGACGGTGCCGACCCGCTAAGGGCTGGTCGTCAGGCGCCGGCGCCGCGGGCGGCCCAGCGGAAGACGCGCGCCCCGCTGTCGATGCGCAGGCTGACGAGCCCGGCCGCGGCGAGGAGCGCGCAGGCGACGGCGAAGGCGGCGCCGTAGCCTCCGGTCGACTCGAAGAGCGTTCCGGCGAGCGAGGAGCCCAGCGCCGCGCCGGTCTGGTGCACGAGAAAGATCACGCCGAGGATGGATCCGACCGAATACCGGCCGTAGATATCCGCGGTCAGCATCGACGTCATGGACATGGAGCCGGCCAGCGTGATACCACCCACGATGGCCACCCCGAGCATGAGCAGCGCATTGTCGCGGACCAGGAAGAGCCCCGCGAAAATCACCGCGCGCCCCGAGTAGATGCCCGCCAGCACCGGCCGCGCCCCGCAGCGGTCGGCGAGCGCGCCCAGTCCCAGCGTGAAGACCATGCTCGAGGCCCCGAGCACGCCCACGATCCAGGAGGCGAAGATCGGGGAATAGCCGTGGTCGGTGAGCATGGGGACGCCGTGCGAGGAGATCAGGCTCATGGAGAAGCCGCATGTGAAGAACGAGCCGGCGAGCTGCCAGAAGGCGAGCGTGCGTATCGCGGTGCTGACCGGCGTGCGCGTGGAGACGGCGGGAGCGGAGCCCGATGGCTCCGCCAGGCCGTCGGGCGCCAGCCCGATCGACTCGGGCGAGTCGCGGATCACCAGGAGGCAGAGCGGCAGCATGCCCACCAGCACGGCGAGGCCGATGAGGGCATAGGTCATCCGCCAGCCGACGGCGAGAATGAGCCACGCGACGACGGGGACGAGCAGGCTCATGCCGGTCATGGCCGCGCTGCCGAGCAGCGACACGGCGGTGCCGCGACGGCGGACGAACCAGCGGCTGACCACGGCGTTGGCGACGACGGGACCGACGGCGGCAAGACCCAGCGAGGCGAGGACCCCGTAGACCAGCGCGAGCTGCCAGAGGTTGGCGCACAGTCCCGTGAGCGCCAGCGAGGCCGCGAGCAAGACGGAGCCGGCCGAGGTGACGAGCCGGGCGCCCAGGCGATCCACGAGGGAGCCGACCCAGGGCATGAAGAGACCGTAAAGGAGTAGTCCGAGCGCGATCACCAGGGAGAAGGAGCCGCGATCGACTCCCAGGTCCGCCACCATCGGCTTGAGAAAGGGGCCGACGGCGTGCCGCACCCCGGCCGAGACGAACACCATGACGGAGAAGGTGATGGTGACCCACCAGCCGTAGAAGATGCGAGACTGGGACATGAGCGTGCCCAGGATTATAGCAGTCTGGTGTAGGCTCTAGCGCCAGAAGCGCTATCGCTGCCGGCGTCTCAATGAGGAGAGCCCGCGCCCGTTGATCCTGACCGTCTTCCGCGTCCGAAGCTTCCGCTTCCAGCTGCCGGCCGACCTGCTGACGTCCTGGGCGTTCGAGATGGAGACGCTCATCCTCGGCTGGTACGTGATGGTGAACACCGGCTCGGTGCTGCTGCTCACCGCCTTCGCCTCCCTGCAGTACGTGGGCTCGCTCGCCGCGCCGATGTTCGGCGTGCTGGGCGACCGTCTCGGCGGCCGGCTGATGCTGTGCGCGATGCGCGCGACCTACGCCGTCTTCGCCCTCCTGCTGATGCTTCTCGCCCTCACCGGCACGCTGACACCGGCGTGGGTGTTCGTGGTCGCGGGGCTCGCCGGCATCGTCCGCACCAACGACCTGGTGATGCGCAACTGGCTCATCGGCGAGACCATCCCCTCCCCCCAGGTCATCGGAGCGCTCGGCATGTCGCGCGCGGTCATGGACTCGGCACGCGTGGCCGGAGCGCTCGCGGGGGCGGGCCTCTCCACCCTTCTCGGCATCGGTCCCACATACGCGGTGGTGACGATCTTCTACCTCACGGGCCTCGGGTTGACGCTTGGAGTCTCTCGCAGCCGCCCGGCGTCCGATCCGGCGGGAGGGCCGCCATCGGCCTCGCTGGATGTCCAGCCGTCATCGCGCTGGCGCGAGCTCAAGGACGGCGTCATCCACGTCCTGAAGAGGCCGGAGCTGATCGCAATGATGTGGCTGGCCTTCCTGATCAACCTGACGGCCTACCCGGCGTCGACCGGCCTGCTGCCCTACGTCGCGAGAAAGATCTTTCTCGTCAATGCCACGGGACTGGGATGGCTCGTGGCGAGCTTCTCTCTGGGCGGGCTCCTCGCATCGATGACCATGGTGATGACGGGAGGCTCGCGCCGGCCGGCCCGCTCCACGCTCATCCACACCGCGGTCTGGTATACCCTCCTGCTCGGATTCGGACATGTGCGGAGTCTGGAGGCGGGACTTCTCACCCTCTTCCTCGCGGGCTTCGCGCAGAACCTGGCCATGATCTCGATGACGGCCTTCCTGCTCGCCGCCGCCGGCGACCGATTCCGTGGGCGCGTGATGGGCGTGCGGATGCTGGCGGTCTACGGCCTGCCGCTGGGACTGATGGCCTCCGGCGCCCTCATCGGGCACATCGGCTACCCGCTGACCATCAGTGCCTTCGCCGCGGCAGGCCTGCTCCTCACGCTCCTCATCGGGATCACGTGGCGGGCCAGCCTCTGGCGGCGCCGCGCGCAGCCAGCCGGCGCGATGCCGAAGCCGCAGAGCGTCTGATCAGGCGGGTGTCAAACCGCCGGCGATCTGGGGAAGCAGGAAGACCTCGCTGTCGGGACCGATGGGCTCGAAGAGGGCGTCCTGGAAAATCTGGCCGTCGATGGCCACGGCGATGCCGTCGTCGAGGTGACGGCCGAGCGCGGGATGAAGCTCGGCGAGCTGCTGGAAGAGCTGCTTCACGGTCGTCGCCGAGAGCACGAACTCGGCGACGCCCCCCGTGAGCTGCGCGAGGTTGCCCACCAGCACCACGCGCGCCATGCGTGATTCAGGCCTTGTTGAGGCCCTTCTCCTTGAGCGCCTTGAGCACCTTGGGCGGCGACATGGGCAGCTCCGTGAAGCGGATGCCGGTGGCGTTCTCCATGGCATTGGCGATGGCGCCGAGCGGCGGCACGATCGGCGTCTCGCCGACTCCGCGGACGCCGTACGGATGCTTCGGATTCGGTACCTCGACGACAATGGCGTCGATCATCGGCACATCGGAGGCGACGGGCATGCGGTAGTCAAGGAAGCCCGCGTTCTGCAGCTTGCCGTCGGCGCCGTAGATGTACTCCTCGTTCAGCGCCCAGCCGATGCCCTGCACCGCGCCGCCCTGGAACTGCCCCTCGACATACGCCGGATGCAGCGCCCGGCCCGCGTCCTGCGCCACGGTGTAGCGCAGGATGGTGGTCCGTCCGGTCTCCGGATCCACCTCGAGATCGACCAGGTGGGTGCCGAAGCCGGGCCCGGCTCCCTGGGCATTGATGCGCCCGACGCCGCCGATGGGGCCGCCGGTCTTGCCGGCCACCTTTGCGAAGTCCGCGACCGACATCGGCTTGACCTTCTCGGCCAGCGCGCCGAGAGGCCTGACCGAGCCGTCAGAGAACTCGACCTGGTCCGGCTTGGCCTCCCACAGCTTGCAGGCGCGCGCGCAGAGATCCGCCTTGATCTGCTTCGCGGCTTCCACGATAGCCATGGAGCCGGAGAAGGCCGAGCGGCTGCCGCCGGTGAGGAAGTTGAAGCCCAGTGAGCCCGTGTCACCGATGATCGGGCGCACCTTGTCGTAGGGGACGCCCAGCTCGTCCGCAGCCACCGCGGCCAGCGAAGCGCGCAGACCGCCGATGTCAGGCGTGCCGGCCATGAGGGACACGGTGCCGTCCTCGTTCACGGTGAGGGAGGCGCAGGTCTCGCCGCCGATATTGAACCAGAAACCCGAGGCCACGCCCCGGCCCTGCCACTTCCGCAGCGGGGCATTCCAGTGCTCCGTCTTCTTGACGGCGTTGAGCGTCTCCTCGAGGCCGATAGGGCCGAACTTGGGCCCGTACGCCGCCTTCGTGCCTTCGTGCGCCGCGTTCTGCATACGCAGGTCGATGGGGTCGATGTCGAGCTTCTTGGCGATCTCGTCCACCACGCTCTCGACCGCGTACTCGGAGATCGGCGCACCCGGCGCCCGATACGCCGCGACCTTCGGCCGGTTCGACACCACGTCGTAGCCGATCACGTGCACATTCTCGATGTCGTACGGGGCGTAGGCGCACATGGTGCCGGGCTGCACCGGCGAGCCCTGGAAGGCGCCCGCCTGGTACTTGAGCTCTGCGAAGGCAGCCACGAACTTGCCGTCCTTGGTCGCTCCCATCTTGACCCGCACGGTGGCGCCGGAAGTCGGACCCGAGGCCTTGAAGACTTCCTCGCGCGACATGACCATCTTCACCGGACGCTTGGCCTTCCGGGACAGCGCGATGGCGAGCGGCTCGAGATAGACCACGGTCTTGCCGCCGAAGCCGCCGCCGATCTCGGTGGCGGTGACGCGCACCTTGCCGAGGTCGAGGCCGAGCAGCCGGGCGCAGTGGGCGCGCACGATATAGTGCCCCTGGGTCGTGGTCCAGAGCTCAGTGGAGCCGTCCTCTGACACGGTGGCCAGTGCGGCGTGCGGCTCGATGTAGCCCTGGTGAACAGGTGCCGTCTTGAACTCCCTTTCAATGATGAGGTCGGCCTGCTTGAAGCCGGCCTCGACGTCGCCCTGCTTGATCTCGATGCGCTTGGCGATATTCGACGGCTTCTCGGGCTTGGGCTCGACCCCCACCGTGAAGAGATCGTCGTGGAGCAGCGGGGCGTCGGGGCGCATGGCCTCGACCACGTCGATCACGTGGGGCAGCACCTCGTATTTCACCTCGATCAGCTTGAGCGCGCGCCGCGCGATGGCGGTGCTGGTGGCGGCCACCGCGGCCACCGCATGGCCCTCGTAGAGGGCCTTCTCACGGGCCATGACGTTCCGCACCACGTCCTTGTAGTTCATCATCATCTCGCCCGCCGGTATGAACTCCGAGGGCTGGTCGGCGAAATCGTCCCGGGTGATGACGGCCTTCACTCCGGGCAGCGCCTCGGCCTTGGAGGTATCGATCGAGACGATGCGCGCGTGGGGATGCGGGCTCCGCAGCACGCGCCCGATGAGCTGGCCCGCCAGGTTGAAGTCGGCCCCGAAGCGGGCGCGGCCCGTCACCTTGTCGATGCCGTCCGGTCGGATGGTACGTGTCCCCACCACAGCCTGCGAGTGCCCGTTCGTCGTCGTCGCCGTCGTCTCGGCCATGGTTATCCCTTTCTCATTGCTGCGGCGGTGTCCATGACTGCGCTCACGATCTTGTCGTATCCGGTGCACCGGCAGAGGTTTCCGGCAAGCCAGTAGCGCACTTCAGTCTCCGTCGGATTCGGCGTTCGTTCGAGGAGGGCCTTCGACGCGACCAGGAAGCCCGGCGTGCAGATGCCACACTGCAGCGCCGCGTGCTCGAGGAACCCCTGCTGCAGCGGGTGCAGCGCCTCGCCCTTGGCCATCCCCTCGATCGTCTCGATCTGCCGTCCGCCGACCTCGCAGCCCAGCACGAGGCAGGAGCAGACGAGCCGCCCGTCCAGCATGATGCTGCATGCGCCGCAATCGCCCGAGGCGCAGCCTTCCTTGCTGCCGGTCAGGTGGAGGGTGTCGCGGAGCACATCGAGGAGCGTCTCCTCCGTCTCGCAGAGGAACTCGACTTCGTCCCCGTTCACCGTCGCTTCGACGTGGTGCTTGGCCATCAGCTCGTCCTCGCTCGATCCAGCGCGATCAGGGCCGCCCGGCGTGTCAGCACGGCGGCAACGTCGATCCGGAACTCGGTGGTCCCTCGTTTGTCATCGATGGGGCTGCAGGCCGCGCGCGCCGCCGCTTCGAGCCGATCCTGCGCGGCCCGGTCGAGCTTGCTCCCGATGATGGCCTGCGCGGCTTCCGTCACCAGGAGCACCCGCGCCGCCACCGCCCCCAGGCTCACGCGAGCCGCGGTGATGGTGCCGCCGTCGTCGACGGTCAGGCTCACGCCGGCTCCCACCACCGCGATGTCCATCTCGGTGCGCGGGATAAAACGCAGGTAGGCATCGCTCGATCCCTTCGGCCGCGGCGGCAGGAGGAAGGAGACGACGATCTCGCCCTTCCGGAGCGCGAGCTTGCGGGGGCCGAGCATGACGTCTTCGACCGGAAGGTCCCGCTTGCCCTGCGGACCGGCCAGGGTCGCCACGGCCCCGGCGGCGATGAGCGCAGGGACGCTGTCGGCCGCCGGCGAGCCATTGCACAAATTTCCGCCCAGGGTTGCCCGGCCCTGCACCTGGGTCGATCCGATGAGGTTCGCGGCCTCGACCACGCCGGGCCAGGCCTTCTTCAGCCGCGCATGCTCCTTGAGCTCGGCACCCGTCACCGCCGCCCCGATGCGCCAGCCACCCTTTTCCTCGGTGATCGCGCGTGTCTCGGGGATCTTCTTGATGTCGACGATGAGCTCCGGGTCGACGATATCGGCACGCATCTGGACGAGGAGATCGGTCCCTCCGGCCAGTACGCGTGCCTCACCCGTCGCCGCCGCGAGCAGAGCGACCGCCCCCTCCACCGACTCCGGCGCCTCGTATCGCATGAATGATGGTTCGCCTTTCCGTAGTGTGATTGCCTCGATCGAGGACGGCCAAGTATACCCTAGCCCCGCGTCCCGGCACGCCCGAGCTAATTTAGTTCGTGCGCACGCGCGATCCCCTGAGATGCACCTCGGCGGAGCCGGAGATCTCGATGCGGGTGCCCTTGAGCTGGACATCGCCACTGGGCTTGAGGATGAGCTGGCTCGCGCCCACCTCGAGCCGGAGCTCCTGCAGCGCCCGGAGCGTCACCTTGGTCGCCGACAGCGTGACACCGCCGCCGATCTCGACCGTGGTGTCACCTCCGACGGTCAGCGTGAGAGCGCGGCCGACCGCGATGGCCTGATCCAGCCCGACCGAGCGTGTGTCTGACGCGACGATCTTCACGTGGCGGTCTTTCCCGATCGTTACGGCCTGGGTGCCGCCGATTTCCGTCGACTGGTCGCCGTCGATCTTGATCGATTGCGTGGCGCTGGCCGCCGCCGCGCGCGGAGTCGATTTGCCGCTCTTCGCCATGACATTCTCCAGGTGACAACGTGTGATGCAGGCCCCTACGCCCCCATGAGGAGACGCGCCAGCTCGTCGGGCTCGCTCAACATCGGATAGTGTCCGGTGTCCATCTCCGTATACGAGGCCTTGAGCCGTTCGGCCGTGCGGCGCTGATGCGACTCGGGCGGATTCCGCGCCCGCCGGCAGCGGATCACCGACGCCTTCCACGTGTGCTCCCAGAAGTTCGTCGGCTCCATGGGCGCCTCGAGCGCGGCGATGGGATGGGGCGTGTAGCGGGCGAGCGTCCACGCCCGCGTCGCTGGCTCGAGATCGGCGAACATGCGCCCCTCGGCGTCCTGGCGCGTGGGCACCGTGGTCAGGTCGGTCATCTCGTTGGCGGCGGCACGATTCACGATGTCGCCGACGCGCTCGCCGGGCAGGAGCGCGAGCGCGTCCACGAAGACGAGACGTGCGATCCGGTCGCGGGCCAGCTCGGCTGCCCTGCAGATCACCATGCCGCCCGAGCTGGTCCCCACCAGGACAACATCCTGCAGGTCTTCGTAGAACAGGAGCCGCGCAACTTCGTGAGCGTGCGTGCCCACCGTGATTCCCCCGCGAACCTGGTCGTGCCGCTCGCCGCAGCCCTCGAGCGTGGGCGCATAGACCTCATGCCCGGCGGCCCGCAGGCGCCGCGCCACCGGCTTCCAGATCCAGCCACCCTGATACGCTCCGTGGACGAGCACGTAGGTTGCCATCACGCCTCCTGTCACAAGTAGATGACCGTCTCAGCGCTTCGAGCGTATGTGGTAGACGGAGCTTCCTGGCCCTGGACCTTGCGTGGAGACGGAGTGTTCACGGCGAGATGATGAACAATGCCGGACCCCACACCTCCAGCATGGTCGCATCGGCCCGGAAGAACCGGAACCCCGCCTCGCCGGCGAAGAAATGATCCAGCTCCGTGTCGCCGATGTGAAAGTACGCCTCGGCGTGCAGCTGCCGCTTGACGTCGGCGAGCCGATGTTTGAGCACCGTGAAGTCGGCCGCGATCTCGAGGCGCTGCCACAATCGCTGCTGGTACGAGACGGGGCGATCCGAGCAGCTGCCGATGAGATAGCCGAGCTGCTTGCACTCCCGCACCATGTCGACGCTGATGAGGCCCGGCGGATCGCCCACCTCGAGGGTGCCGTCAATGTCGAAGCTGATCAGGGGTGGCACGAAGCCGTTCCGGGCCCGAGAGCTCGTTAGGACTCGGACAGCGGCACGATGGCATAGAAGCGCGGCTGGTCCCCGACGACGCGCGTGATGTGACCCTGTCCCGTGAGGTCCTCCGCCAGCACCACGTCGCCCGGCCCAATCCGGGCCACCGTGCCATCCCCCACCTCGATCTCTGCGGTGCCGGAGAGCGAAATCGAGTACTGGCGTCTCGGCGCGCAATGCCAATCGAGCACATAACCCGGCGGCGAGACACGAAAGACAATGCCGGCGGCGGGCTGCAACGCGGTGCCCTGACCATGGGCACCCTCCGTGTCCACAAAGGGCTTCATCGCGAGCGGCAGCTCGGCGATGCGCGATTGCCCGCTCGGGTCGCTGTAGACACGCCATGTCTTTGCCATATGCGCGCTTCTACCTCCCTTGTACGAAAGTCGCCATTCTTGCGAGAGCCTACGGCAAAGAGAGCGCGGGACACAAGAGGCCGGCACAGGCAGGGTAAATCACTCGGCCG
>Ga0335084_10003160_pt1 | contig 16027 bp, 17 predicted proteins | sample Lox_Sample_44_FD_206721 | JGI IMG/M metagenome (GOLD analysis project Ga0335084, IMG submission 206721) | Soil microbial communities from Loxahatchee National Wildlife Refuge, Florida, United States - Lox_Sample_4.4 | ecosystem: Environmental > Terrestrial > Soil > Wetlands | place: USA... | reverse complement strand
CTCGCGCAGGTCGTTGAGCCTGCGCATGTACTCCATGAAGACACGCCGCGCGTTCTCGGTCGGTCCCGTCACGCGGTAGACGTAGACGTCCTCGGGCGGGTCCTTCCGGTAGTTGGTCCGGACGCGAATCACGTCGCGCTCGTCGGCCACGACGTAGTAGAGCTCGTACTGCCTGAAGAAGCCCTTGGCCGAGGAGTAGCCCTCGCCCTTCTCCTTGCGCGCCTCGATGGAGATGGCGAGGTGATCGTCGCCGAAGCCGAAGGAGAGGAACAGATGGGCGATGGCCGGGCCCATCCAGTACACGGCCACGAGGTCGACCGCGTCGAGCTTCGTCACGTCGAAGGTCTTGTCGTAATAGGCGGGCGTGAAGTCGGTCTCCGTGCGGTAGTCGAAATTGCGGATGTTGTGGACGGTGACCATGTCGCCGTCGATCGTCGCGTAGGCGAGCTTGGCGACCTCGGGCTGCCAGTCGCGCTCGTTGGAGGGCTTGATGCTGCTCCACCAAAGGCCGATCGCCACGAGGGCCACAGCAAAGACGGGCAGGGCGAGCCGGAGGCCCCGGCGGAACAGGAGCGCGACGAGGGCGGCGAGCCCGGCAAGAGCATACAGCGCGGCGAGGACGAGCCGACCCGTGTCGCCGCCGGGGCCCACGATCGCCAGCGCCAGCGCGCCCCAGCCAGTGATGCCCAGCACTGCGAGAGCGATGAGCCAGCGAATGAAGCCGATCAGGAAACGGGGCACCGCATGAGTATAATCCAGGTTGCTATGGTAGAGTTACACCGTCACTTCAATCCTCAGGAGGCTTCCAAGCATGAGCAATTGGACACACCGCTCCCTTGTGTACATGACCGTGCTGGCGCTCGTGAGCGTCGCCGGCGCAGCGGACTACGAGACGCAGACGAACAAGCCGGTCAGCCAGGCCATCCCGCCGCAGCTGGCTGCCGGTCAGGACTTCAAGGTCAACGATCCCGTGGTGGCGGACGGCTACATGTACAAGTTCACCGTGACGTCGCCGTACGGCCCCTTCAACGTGACCGGCACGGGCGCCCTGCGCAAGCTTGAGAAGGAGGTCGTGGCCATCGGCGAGCTCAGAAAAGTCACGCGGAGCGACGCCTTCCTCAAATCGCTCAAGGACCAGGCGGGCAAGCCGCTGGTGTTCGTAAAGGACACCGTCACGAACCCCGTGGACACGCTGACGGGCATTCCCAAGGGCGTGGGCCGGCTCTTCGGCAACATCTCCGAATCGGTCACCTCGAAGCGGAATCCCGCCCAGGAGAGCCGGACCAAGGAGGTCCTGCTGGTCGGCTCGTTCAAGCGCGACTATGCGGCCAAGGTCGGCGTGGATCCCTACTCGAGCAACCAGGCGCTTCAGGATGAGCTGGACAAGATCGCGAACGCGTCGGCGTTCGGGTCGTGGACGGCCTCGGCGGCCATGCTTCCCATCGGGGGCGCCGCCAGCGGGGTCATCACCGGCACGAGCCTGTCCAAGTCCTTCAACAACATCCTCGCGACCGAGCCGCCCACGCGCATCCGCATCATCAACGAAGAGAAGCTCAAGCAGATGGGCATTCCGGACGAGCTGGCCAAGCGCTATCTCGACCAGCCGGTCTACACGCCCACCCAGAACCTGCTGCTCGTGGACTCGCTCGCCCGCCTCGGGACGGCGACGGGCCGGGACGCGTACCTGACCGCCTCGCTGGTGGCGGCGGACGAGGTCGAAGCCAACTTCTTCGTCAACATGGCCCAGATCCTGCGCGGCTACCACGAGACGCAGGGGCCGATCACGGGGCTGACGATGGTTGGAGCGCTGACGGTGGCGCAGACCAAGTCGGGGGCCGCCGTGATTCCGCTCGCCCTGGACTACGGAGTGTGGACGGCGAACGCCGACCGGGTGAGCCAGAACATGAAGGCGACCTACAAGGCCGCCGGTTTCAACGGCAACTTCGAGCTTTGGGTGACGGGCTCCCTGTCGCCGAAGGGCAAGCAGGAGCTGGAAGGCCGGGGCTTCAGGGTCGTCGAGCAGGCCGGCAGCCGCTTCGAGATCGTCGACTAGACCGATGACGACCGAGCCGCTTGCCGGCCGGCTCGTCCTTGGGATTCGGGCCTTCTTTGCGCTCACGCTCGGGCTGGTCGGGTTTTTCATGGTCGTCCTTGCCGTCTTCATGCCGGCGACCACGGCGGTCCTGGTCGTCGGCCTGTTCGCTGCCTACGCGCTGCTCGACGGCCTCCTGGCCCTCTTCGCGGCGGCGCGCGCCGTGAAGCGCCGGCTGCCGCGCGCCCTGATGGTGTTCGAAGGGCTGGTGGACGTCGGCACGTCGGTCGCGGCCTTCATCCTCGTCCAGGGGGAGCGCCCGCGAGGGGTCCTGGCTCTCATCGCGGCCTGGGCCATCGTCACGGGCCTGCTCCAGCTGGGCTGGACCTTTTCCATCGGCATCCGCCGCGGGCGCATGGTGCTCGCCCTGGCGGCCGCGTTGACCATGGCCTTCGGCCTGTCCCTGCTCGGCTGGCGGCCGCCCGACCTTCTCACCGCGGTCTGGCGCCTCGCCGTCTATGCCATGGTCCTCGGAGTTCTGCGCCTCGTGGTGACGTTCGGGCTGCGTGGTCCACGCCCCGCCGCGGCATGAGAGGAGCGGCAATGCGGGCTCTGCGAGCAATAATCCTGCTGATGGCGGCGCCTCTCATCCTTCCTGTGGCCGCCACGGCGCAGACCCCGGGCGAGGTCTTCCGCAAGGTCACGCCGTCCGTGGTCGTGATCAGGGCCAAGGGCAGCGAGGTGACGGTGGGCGGACAGGTGCGCTTTGTCGAAACCGGCTCCGGCGTGCTGATCTCCGCCGACGGCAAGGTCATGACGGCGGCTCACGTGGTCGCAACCATGGACGAGATCAGCGTGGAGTTCCTGGGCGGCGAGACCGTGTCGGCGAAGGTGATCGCCTCCGAGTCCGCCGCGGACCTCTCCCTGCTCCAGCTCGAGCGCGTGCCGGCGGGCGTCCGAGTGGCCAAGATGGCCAACTCGGACACTGTCCGCGTGGGCGACCCGGTCTACATCGTCGGCGCGCCCTACGGCTTGAGCTACTCCCTCAGCGCCGGCCTCATCAGCGCCCGCTGGGCACCCAACACAGTCCACAGGGCCATGCCCCTCGCGGAGTTCTTCCAGACCAACGCGACGATCAACACCGGCAACTCCGGCGGGCCGATGTTCAACGCGGCGGGCGAGGTGATCGGCATCGTCAGCCACAACATCTCGAAATCGGGCGGCAGCGAGGGGCTGGGCTTCGTCGTCACGATGAAGACGGCGCAGGAGCTCCTGCTCGCGAAGAAGTCCTTCTGGGGAGGGATCGACGGCCAGTTCCTCTCGGACGAGATGCTCGACATCCTCAACGTCCCGAACAACATGCGCGGCTTCCTGGTCAAGAGTGTCGCCAAGGGATCGCCGGGCGATGTGGCGGGGTTCGTGGGTGGCACCAAGGTCGTCACGATCGGCGGGGAACAGATGGTGCTGGGCGGCGACATCATCCTCACGATCGAAGGCGTCCCGGTGGACTCGGCGGCCAGCATGATGAAGATCCGCGATCACCTGGCCACTCTCCAGTCCGGCGCGCCGCTCACGGCAACCGTCCTCCGCAAGGGACGGGTCCTGGAGCTGAAGGGGATCGTGCCATAAGACCCTCTTATCTGTCGCTCGCCGCCGTCCTGCTGCTGGCGTCCGCCTGCGCGACGCCTATCGGCGTCACCCACGTGGACACCCAAGCCATGTACCGCTCGGTCACCGCGAGCGTGCTCTCGTCCGACCACCCGAGCCAGTACTCCGAACAGCTGCTGACGCGCCTTGGGCTCGTGGAGCGCTTCGAACAGGACCCGGAAATTGTCCTGGCCGCGCTCCGGGGCCCCGGAGAGGGATTGAGCCGCGAGTATCTCTTCGTCCTGTCCGAGCTGTCGTTCTATCACGCCACGAAGACCCAGAAGCCCGAGTACTTCCTCGCCGCCGCGGTCTACGCGTGGGCCTTCGTTCTCGGCAGGACGGACGAGGCGCCCCTCGTTCCGATCGACCCGCGCTTGCGGCTGGCGACCAACCTCTACAACCTTGGGCTTGCCCAGGGGCTTGCGGGCGAAGGAGAAGCGACGGTCGTCATCGAACCAGGATCGCGGCCGCTGCCCTTCGGCAAACTCGAGATCAGCCTGGACGAGAAGATGCTTCTCTGGTCCAGCTATCGCATGGCGCGGTTCATCTCCCTCGGCGAGTTCAAGGTGCGCGGCTTCCTCAACCGCTACCGGCAGGCCGGCATCGGCGCGCCGCTGGCCGCCGAGCTCGAGCCGGTCGGTGCGGGATCCGAGGCCGAGGAGGCGCGCAAGCGAATTCCACCGCGGCTCAAGGTGCCTGTGACCGCCCTGCTCCGCATAGAGGATGTCTCGACGGGCATCGCCACTGGGAACGTGCGCGGGCAGGTCGAGGTGTATGCCGCGGATGCGACGATGACGGTGAAGGGCCCCGGGGGGCGGGACATCCCGCTCGAGCTGGAGCCAACCGCGGCCCTGGCCTACCAGCTCGAGGGAGCCCCGGTCTGGGACACGGAGATCGGAGCCTTCCTCTCGGCCTTCAAGCCTCCGTTTCCCGAAGGGCTGCTCATGATGCACCCCTATCGACCCGGGCGCGTGCCGGTCGTGCTGGTCCACGGCACCGCCTCGAGCCCGGCCCGCTGGGCGGACATCATCAACGAGCTCCAGAACGATCCGAAGCTCCGCGGGCGCATCCAGTTCTGGCTCTTCACCTACAACACGAGCAACCCCATCCTCCTGTCGGCCGCCGACCTGCGTCAGAGCCTCCAGCGCATCCGCAAGGAGATCGATCCCGACGGGCGGGACCCGGCGCTCAACACTCTTGTGGTGATCGGCCACAGCCAGGGCGGGCTCCTGACCCGGCTCATGGTTACCGACAGCGGCACGCGCTTCTGGAACAACGTCTCCCAAGCCCCCTTCGACAAGGTGGAGCTGAGTCCTGAGGCGCGGGCGCTGCTCCAGCGCTCGCTTTTCTTCGAGCACCAGCCGTACGTGACGCGGGTGGTCTTCATCGCCACGCCCCACAAGGGAAGCTTCCGGGTCTCCTCGTTCGTGCTCGGCCTGGTGCGAAAGCTCGTCACCCTGCCGCTCACGGTCGTGAGCGGCGTCGCGGAACTGGCGGCGAAAGTCAGCCTGCCGGCCGGAGTGGCCCCGACCGCCGTGGACAACATGATGCCCGGGAGCCCTTTCGCCAAGACGCTGTCGTCAAGCCCGATCGCGCCCGGCGTTACGGCCCACTCCATCATCCCGGAAAAAAACGAAGGACCGCCGCAGGGACAGGACGACGGGGTCGTGAAGTACGAGAGCGCCCACCTCGAAGGCGTCGCCTCGGAGAAGATCGTTCTCTCCACGCACTCGACCCAGAGCACCCCGGCGACGATCCTCGAGATACGGCGGATCCTCTTCGAGCACCTCGGCATCCAATGCGGCCTCGAGTGCGAGGTGCCCGAGCGGGTGGAAAAGGCATTGGAGAAGGAGAAGGAGATGGAAAAGGAAAAGGCGCAGGAGGCGGAGCCGGCCTCCGTCGCGTGGCTTGAGACCGAGGGACCGTGAGCACACCCATGAAAGGAGACCGCATGATGCGATCGAAACACGGATGGACCCGGGCGGGAATGGGCGCCCTGGCGGTGCTGCTCGTCTCGGGCACGGCGTGGGGGCAGTCGTTCGTTTACCCGCAGAAAGGCCAGAGCCCTCAGCAGCAGGCGCAGGATACTGCCGAATGCCAGATGTGGGCGACCCAGCAGACGGGCATCAACCCGGGCATGCCCCAGCAGATGCCGGCGCAGGCGGCGGCGCCAACGACAAGCCCGATGCGCGGTGCAGCGAGGGGGGCGGCGGTCGGCGCTGTCGGCGGCGCCATCGGGGGCGACGCGGGCAAGGGCGCGGCCATCGGCGCCGCGACGGGTGCCATGATTGGCGGCATTCGCAGGCGCGATCAGATGCAGCAGCAGGAGGCGCAGCAGCAGCAGGCCCAGCAGGCGCAGGCGATGCAGATGGATACCTTCAGGCGCGCGCAGGCGACCTGCCTCGGCGCGAAAGGCTACACGGTCAACTAGCCATGGGGAGAATGATGATGACCAGGCTTCAGGCGGTTGGTCTGTGTATCGTGGCGGCGTGTCTTGGTTTCGCGTGGCCTGCCGACGCGGCGGGCAAGTACGACGGCTCCGCGCCCATGCTGTGCGCCGTCACCGCCGTGAGCGAATGCACGGCGGACGGGAAGTGCGAGCGCAGCGCGCCGCAGGCAGGCAACAACCTCCCGACCTTCATGCGCGTGGACGTGAAGGCGAAGGTCCTGAGGGCCGACGACGACAGCGGCCGGAAGACGGAGATCAAGGCCTCGAGCGTCGTGGACGACCAGCTCATGCTCCAGGGCATAGAGAACGGCAAGGCCTGGAGCATGGTGATCAAGTCGGCTACCGGACGCTGGGGCGGCTCGGTCGTCGAGGACGACGGGTCGTTCGCGCTCTTCGGCGCCTGCACCCTGCCGTAGGGCGGGTTTGCTCGCGACGGCGAAGCACGAGCTGAAGGAGGCGGGGCTGGTCACCTCACTTTCAAGCTGTGCTTCGCCGTCAACCCGACGTTGAAGAAGCTCTTCCCCGCCGAGTACCAATTCGGGCTGTACGCGCTGTCCGCCGGGCCCGAGCGCGTTCAGACTCTCGGCAGCGCCTGGTGCGCTGGCTCTCGCTCCACGCGCGGAGTCTGATGGGCCGGAGCCGTCAGATCGACGATCCGCTTTTCGAGCCTTCGAATCTTGAGCTTCAGCTCGATTTGTCCGGCTTGTTCGGCGTTCGCGGCCCTTACTGGGCCTCGACTGGCTCGCGCCCCCTGGAGGGCACGAGACTCCAATCCGGCCGGCTCGGAACCACGGGCGGCGGAACGGCGATGTACCGCCGCAGGGCGGACTTCGTTCTCGGGCCCAGGATTCCATCGATTGGACCGGGATCGTACCCGGCGGCGAGCAGAACCAACTGGACTTCCCGCACATGGGTGGTCATGGCGCGAATATCAGAATCCGCAGCTGTCGTGGCAGGCGCCGCCGCCGGTTCGTCCGCCCGCACCAGGCCGCCGGGGGCGACCGTCATCACGATCGGGACGCCCACGAGAACTCCAAGCCGCATCGCGTGTATCCAGCGCATGATCTGATCCTCCTTTTCACGATTGATATCGACGCAAGGCCTGTGCCATCGCGTAAGTGCCTGAAAGAATGAGCACCTCCAGGCCATGGCGCACGCGGCATCGGATTGGATGGAAGGAATTTCTGGTAATTTCTACACACGAGTCATTGCGCTTCGAACTTTTCCCACCGCCGGTTGTACCGGGCCCCCGGGGCCCGAGCTTCGTGTGCCCGTTAGCTTATCCCGGGATAAGGACTGCCCTCGCGCCGCAGAGCGCGGAGGCCGCTGTCCACGACGAGGGGCACCGTGTTGCGGGTCATGTCACCATTGCCGTATCCGTAGTAGTGCGTGTAGCCGCCCTCGTCGAGCCGCGCGAGGAGCTGTGATCCGCCCTCGCGGATCAGCAGCAAGACGCGATGCGTGTTGCACGCCGTCGGCGCACAGCCTGTCAGGGCGATGTAGTCCTCTCCGCCGATCCGGACCATCCTGAGGAGTCCGCCTCCGCCGAAGTAGGCGCGGGCGCCCAATGAAAGCTGCCCGCCGCCCTGCGACGCTGGCGTCCAGTCGGTCCCGAAGAGCTCGCGAATCTTGTCGCTCACTTCCGGATTCCGCACCACCTCGTCGGCGGAGTAACCGTAGGCGAAGGCGCGTCCGTCCCCCGGGAGCAGCTCGGCCGCCGGCGGAATCGGCGTCCCTGGTGGCGGCGCGATCGTGCAACCGATCGCGAGGAGCATAGCGAGACCAGACAGCCAACCAACACGACGCAGGTAGCGCATGAGAGCCTCCTTGTCGACGTGTTTCTTTCGTGCGTGCCGGGGAACAGTCACAAAGACCGCCGCATAGTAGAGCATCGCTCCGCTCTCCTAAGGACTCCTTGAAACGCAACCGGCATGCCAGGACGATCACGGCCCCGATGCACGCGATTACACAAGGACAGTTCCCTCGAGTGTCGCGATCGCCCGCTCGGAGCTGCTGTCGGACAGGGTTTTCTTACACGGTAGCTTTTTCCGTTTTCGATCGCTCGCCTTGTCGACACGCGGGACCTCTCGCTGTGTTTCCGGCGGTTTGAACGTTGGCATGCTCTTGGCAGTCTGCGAAGTATCGGCGACGGCATGCCGAGAGAAAGGAGACTGCCCCATGGACAAGCCGTTTCTCACGGACATCAAGGAGCTTCGTCGACGGGCAAGAAGTCACATTGAGGACGGCGCGGTCACGGACAGCTATCGCGCGGACCGCGAGATCGTTCTGCGCCTGCTCAACGAGGCTCTCGCGACGGAGCTGGTATGCGTACGGCGCTACAAGCGACACTACTCCATGGCGGCCGGCATTCATGCCCAGGCGGTGGCCGCGGAGTTTCTCGAGCACGCCGGTGAGGAGCAGAACCACGCGGATCTCATCGCGGAGCGGATCGTCCAGCTCGGCGGCGAGCCCGACTTCAACCCCGACAACCTCCTGTCATGGAGCAGTGGATCGGCACGGGCCGCGGTCTCGACACGGGCCAGTGACGGGCGGCCGCGCAAAGGCGGAGCGGCGCCTGCCGGTCCTGGACGATGACGGCAAGCTCGTCGGCATCGTGTCACTTGGCGACCTCGCCCCGGCCCGCGATCCGAAGTCGGCGCTGGGCGACGGCAGCGCCGCGAGACCGAGCATATGGATGATGCGGAGAGGGGGAGGGCTCATGCGTCCGCACGATGGAAGGGCCATCCTGGCGGGATTCGCGGCGACGGCGGCAATGACGGTTGGCCTGTATGGGCTGGTGTCCGTGCTGCTCGGACAGCCCCTGGACTCGGCCATGCTCGGCGGGCCGGTCGCGTGGATGCCGGCGATCGTGCTGGAGTTCGTCAACGGGAGCCTCACTCTGCCATTGATCTACGTGTATCTCGTCTTTCGGTTTCTGCCCGGCGAGCCCTGGATCAGGGGCGCCCTGTGGGGCGGTATCCTCTGGTCCCTGACGGAGATTCTCGTCATACCCCTGATGCGAGACGCGCTGTCGGGCGTGACGTCGATCGGCGCGACGATCGTCCTCGTGTTCGGGCTGCTGCTCGTTTTCCTCGTGTACGGCACGCTGTTCGGATGGCTCGCCGGGACCGAGCGCCCACGGCTCAGCCGTCTGCCTGGAACCAAGGGGCTGGCGGCCTAGTGGCCCCCGCTGACGTCACGGTGGTTCGACCGCTCATGGGTACGCCCGCCGCCGGCCGGCCGAGCCCGCCCGCGACCGCGGGCACGAACCGCGAAGCGCAGCGGCGCCGCCGGCGACATCGGCGGGCGCTCCTGTTGATGAGGCGGACCGGCATCCCGTCTCCGAGCCATGCGGGTGAAGGACAACAAGACTCGCGCCGAAGCGATCCTTGGCACGACACCCAAGACCCTGCACAAGAAGTACCGGCGGGACCGATGCGAGGCGGCCGCGACGACCGAAAGTTGAGAACACAGGACGCCGTGCAAAGTTTACCGGCACTGGGTAGGAGTGACCGGATCCTAGCTGATTGCGTTCGCGATCTCGGGCGTCTGCTGGCCGAAAGTGTCCTGGATTGCGCGGCTCTACATCTTCTTGCGGTCTCCGGCTGCCGAGTGGCACGGGCGATGCACCCACCAGAGAAGTCATGAGGGCGCCGCCCGGGAGGTGGCCGCGATGAGACAGATCGTGCCGTGCTTGCTGTCGAGACTTTCGGGACCGGGTTTTCAGATGTGGGTGCAGCAATCCATCGGTCCGACGCCGCTGGCAGCAATGACGCCGGGGTCACTGCCGGACCCCGGCGCCTTAGAGGCGGGGTTCATGCCGGTCGTCGCCGCGGCGGCCGTGGTCGTGGTGGTCCTGTGGAGCGCCATGACGCTCTACGACCGGCGACGCAAGCGGACGGAGGAGGCGGTCGCGCTCGAGGCGAGGATCTCGGATGCGCTGATGCTCGAGCGCTCGCTGTCTGGCTTCCCGCTCACGCCCGCCGTCCGGATGTCGTTCTGGGGACGTGGCTCCGTGACTGTCGAGCTCACAGGATCGGTTCCGCGGCCGGCGCTCCGGCAGGCCGCCATCGACCTGGTATTCCTGGAGGTCGAGAGGACCGGCAGGGCCTGCTCTCTTCAAGACCGGATTGCGGTCAGGCGGGTACGGCTCGAGCGGGTTGCCTGACAGCAGACTCGGCCAACAGCCGTTGTGGAGCAGGCCCATGGCCCACCAGATCCTGCGCACATGCGAAGCCGGAGGGAGGGGAGACGTCGTGACAGGGACCAGCGTGGCCCGGCGGAACGGGTTGACGATCGTCCGGCAGACCGTCGCGGTCTCGAGCGCGACGCACCGGCAGGCGATCGATGTGACGCCCCAGGTGCGGGGCGCCGTCCACGACGCCGGCGTGTCGAACGGCCTCGTCATCACCAACTGCCTGCACACGACCTGTGCGGTGCTCGTCGTGGAGCCCCGGCCGGCGCTGGTCGAGGACCTGCTACGCCGGATCGGCCGCCTGGTGAAGGAGGACGCGCCGTACAAGCACAATGACGCGCGTATTTCGGACTGCGAGCGGGGCAACGCTGCCGCGCACTTGAGGGCGGCCCTCCTGGGGCACGGTGTCGCCGTCGGCATCACGGACGGGGAGCTGCTGCTGGCCGGGCCTCAGGGTATCGTCCTCGCCGAATGGGACGGGCCGCGCCCGCGGCAGATGCACGTTCAGATCATGGGCGTGTAACAAGATGACTTCGCGAATTGACGTGATCCGGTCTGTTCGATTGATCGGAGCCTTCGTGGCCGCGCTTCCAATCACCTGCGCGTGCCTCTTCCCGCCGGCGTCGTCGGCCGGAGCGCCGACAGACCAGCTGAAAGCACCGGTCGACCAGGTGATCCGGATCCTTCAGGACCCGAAGCTCAAGACGGACTCGATGGCCGCGGAGCGCAGAGCGGCGATCCGCAAGGAAGCCGAGTCGATCTTCGATTTTTCGGAAACGGCCAAGCGCGCCCTCGGCCAGCACTGGCAGAGCCTTGACGCGGCCGAGCAGAGCGAGTTCGTGTCCCTCTTTACCGATCTTCTTGAACGAGCCTACCTCGTGAAGATCGAGCGCTACAGCGGAGAGCGGATCGCTTTCACGGGCGACTCCATCGAGGGCGACCACGCGATCGTGAAGACCAGGCTCGCTACGAGACAGGGCACCGAGATTCCGATCGAGTACCGTCAGCTGCGGCATGGCGACCGCTGGCAAGTCTACGACGTCGTCATCGAGGGGGTCAGCCTGGTCGCCAACTATCGGACCCAGTTCGACCGGATCATGCGGACCGGCTCGTACCAGGAGCTCGTCCGCAGGCTCCGAATGAACCAGGCAGAGTTCAGCGCCGCCCCCGGAGGCTCGCAGCAGGGGGGGAGGCCACCGCGGTCATGAAAGGAGCCAACCATGTCTAATCGAGCCCCACTTCGATTCGCCCTGATCACCCTTTCCCTGGCGGGCCTCGTCTGGCTGTGTCCGACGGCCGCTCCGGCGGGAATGCGGCACGCCGGCACCGTGTCGCTCATGGACGGTTCCACCGGCACGCTGACCCTGGACGAGTATTGGGTCAACGGGCAGCGGCGCGAGCTCAAGGTCCGCATCACGGCCGATACACTGGTCGTCCGGTCCGAGCGCAACGAGTTCTTCACGGGCCTGACGGACATGTTCACCACGACGGCCATTCGCGCGCGAGATCTCGCGATCGGGGATTTTGTCGTAGTCGAGCTTGTCGAGACGGCTCCCGAGAACGTCGCGAGCCTCGTGATGGTCACGCTTCCTGCGACCGGCGGGTCATAACGCGGCAGCCAACGGTTGCAGACACCCGAAGCTAGCGCGCAAGTGAACACAGCGACGGTGTTGGGTGTTACGGGGTGCGGGTCGTGGAACGTGATCCTGTTGCGCCGGCCGCGGGCCTGTGTGGCTCAGCGGTGGCGGGGCATCTCCCGAAGATCTTCGAGGAGGATCTTGGCCACTCCCGCCTGGTCGACGCGGAGCGCTGGGGTGCCCGCTGTGCCTGGCAACGCCTCCGGGGGCTCCTCGCGCGCCCGGTCAGGAAGAGGCTCTTGAAGATACCGGAGCCACGGCATGATCCGGAGCCGGTAGGGAGGGGATTCGTGATGATTAAGATGGGAGTAGGTATCACCTCAGTGTTGCTGATGTTGGCGATGCTCGGTGCGGGGCCGGCCTGGGCGGCCGGCGACTCGAGGATGAAGCAGGGTAGCAAGCAGGTCGAGAGCGGCGCGAAGCAGATCGGGCAGGGTGCCGTGGATACCGCCAAGGGTATCGGCAAGACGGTGGCTGGCGGCGCCGAGGTGGTTGGGGAGAGGATCAAGGCGGCCGGCGAGGCCGCCAAGCCGGCCTCGAGGAGCGCCTGGAGCCATGTCCGCGCCGGCGCAGCGTCCTTCGGTCACAGCGTGAAGGCGTTCTTCACGCGGCTGTTCGGCGATTCGGCCGAGCGTGAAGGAGACGCGAAGCTCTGACCATGTCAGGCGCGGGAGAGACGAAACCAGCAGCGTGAGGATTCTGTGATGGCCTGGACCAGCTTCCTCGACAGCCTGCGTCCTTACCACGTAGGGGCGAATCCCGGCCTGGAGCGCCGTCAGGATCGAGGACGACAGCATCCGAGCGAAGCTCGCCCTCCGGACTCCATCGTTCCCATCGGATTTGCCGCGTGGCGCCCGCCCCCCGGACACCGTATTGCAGCGGGATCGTAGCTGAGGCGAACGAGGACTGCACGTCACGGGCACAGAAGGCACGCTTCTTCCCAAGGCCCGGAATGATCCTCCGGGTGGGACGGGCATGTGCCGAGTGAAGACGCGCCGCACCCGCCCTCAGAGAACCCCTACGTCACCTATTGTCCTCGACGCTCAGGGGTTCATGCGCATCCCTGCGCCCGCGGGCAGCGCCTCGCTACTCTGAATCGACCATCAGCGTGACGGTTACCCGGCGCTTCTTCTCGTCCGGCGTGCCGCGGTCGTCAAGCGCGCCCATACCGATTGCCTGCACGCGAGAGAGTTGAACGCCCTTGTCCGCGAGGAAGCGGCGGACGGCCTCGACACGCCGCTGGGCGAGGAGGTAATTGTAAGTCTTCGCGCCCTTGGGATCGGTGAATCCGCCGAGCTTGACCACGAGCGTCGGGCTCGCTTCCAGCTCCTTGACCACACCCACAAGGGCGGTCTGTGCGCCGTCGGAGAGCTCGGCCTGGTCGAAGCCGAAGTAAATTTCGACCGTGTCCACTGCCTTCTGGTTGTAGCGGTTTGACCAGAGGCGTGTGAGTCGGCTGTCCACGCTGCCTGCCTTGGCCATGGCGCTGTCGGCGCGCTCGCCAGCGCCCTGCGCGAGAGCCCTGGTCTCGCCGATCTCGGCGTCCTTCTTTCCGATGAGATCGCGGACCCAGTCCCGAGTCGCGCAACCCGAGACGACCATGAGCACGGCCGGCAGCAGCATGGCGATCCTAGTCATCCGTACCATTCTGTCCTCCTCCGCCAGAGTCTTGGCTCTTTGGAGTTTTTGGGCGAACGACACCATCCGGGCGAGCTGCAACATGCGCGCCATACTGAGACTGCGGCTTGTTGCTGTCGAGACAGCCCATAACGCGGATGTCACGCGCGAGGATCGCGTAATCCTTACGCGGCCCGTGTAAGGCTTACTCGACTCCATCGGCTGACTCGATCCTTTGAGCCCACTTGACTGATATCCTGTGTTGGCACAGCCTATGTAAGCGGTTCGATCGCACTTCGGGAGTCAGCTCACCCTTGGGGGCGAAAATAGTCGCATGAGCCTCAAGATACTCGTGGTCGATGACGAGCCCGCCGCGCGCAAGGGATTGGTGTCCCTCCTCTCGGGCTGGGGTTACTCCGTCGAGGAGGCCGCCAACGGGGAGGAGGCGCTCGAAAAGGCCGTCGCCGGCCTGCCGTCCGTGGTCATCACCGACCTCGTCATGCCCCGCCTCGATGGCCACGCGCTCCTCAAGGCGCTGCGCGAAGAGGCGCCCTTCGCCGCCGTCATCCTCTTGACCGGGCAGGGCAGTATCGAGACCGCCGTGGCCGCCATGAAGGACGGCGCATACGATTACTTGACCAAGCCCGTGGACGTGGCGCGCCTCAAGCTGCTCATTCCCAAGGCCGCCTCGAGCAGCGGCGCCCTGCGCGAGGTGGAGCTCCTGCGCCGCCAGCTCAGCCAGGTCAGGGGCATGGGGCGGCTGGTGGGCACGGGGCCCGCGATGCAGGAGCTCTACCGGATGATCGAGATGGCGGCGCCCACGCCGGCCCCGGTTCTCATCACGGGAGAGAGCGGCACGGGCAAGGAGCTGGTGGCGCGGACCATCCACGATCTGTCGCCGAGGGCGCAGGCGCCGTTCGTCGCTGTCAACTGCGCCGCCATTCCCGAGACGCTCCTCGAGAGCGAGATCTTCGGGCACGAGAAGGGCGCGTTCACCGGCGCGCTCGAGCGCCGGGCGGGCTGCTTCGAGCTGGCGCACCAGGGAACGCTCTTCCTCGACGAGATCGCCGAGATGGACCCGGCGATGCAGGCCAAGTTCCTTCGTGTCCTCGAGACGGGCGTGGTCAGGCGCCTCGGCGGCAAGGCGGAAGTGAACATGGATGTCCGCGTGCTGGCGGCGACGAACAAGGATCCGCGAAAGGCCCTCGGCGATGGGTCGTTCCGGGAAGACCTCTACTACCGCCTCAACGTCGTCAGCCTCGCGCTTCCGCCCCTCCGCGACCGCCGCGAAGACATCCCGCTCCTGATCCAGGCCTTCATCGAGGAGTTCAACGCCAAGTACGACAAGCGCATCGGCGGTGCGGACGAGGCCGCGCAGTCGGCGCTCGAGACGGCGCCGTGGCCCGGCAACGTGCGGGAGTTGAGAAACACCCTCGAGCGGGCGGTCATCGTGTGCGGCGACCAGCGCCTCGGTCTCAAGCACCTGACCGATCTCTCAGGGATCGCCGGCCCAAGCGGGGCGGCCACGCCCGCCGCGCATGCCCCGGCCGAGTCCGGGCAGAGCCTGGCCGTGCCCATAGGGACGAGCCTGGACGAGGCGGAGAAGCAGCTCATCCTTCGCACGCTCGCCGCCCAGGACAACAACAAGACACGGGCCGCCCAGGTCCTGGGCATCAGCCTGAAGACGCTCCACAACAAGCTCAAGGCGTACGGCGGCGCATGAGGCTCCGGCTGGGGATCCGCTTCAAGGAGGCGGTCGCGGTCAGCCTGGTCGCGCTGACCCTGGTGGCGGCGACGACGGCCGTGCACCTCGCCCAGCTCACCCGGGTGATCGTGGAGGAGGCGGGCCGCCAGGTCCAGCTCGTGGCGCGCCAGATCTACGCCCAGAGCAGCCGCTCGATCCTGCGCGGGTCGCGGCGCGACCCGGGTGAATTGCTGCGGCGGGACGGCGAGCTCCGGGGCTTCCTCGACGCGAGTGTCGGCTACTCGCCGCACCTGCTCTATGTGCTGATCAACGACCGCGCCGGGCGGGTCATTGTGCACACTGAGCGGACCAGGGAAGGGACGATCGCACCGGCCTACCCAACCCTCGACGCTCTCCTGAAGGAGAACGCGGTGTCGCGCTTCCTCACCCTCTATCGCGCAGGGCAGACGTACGAGGTCGTCCTGCCGATGAATCTGAATGGCGAGCCGTTCGGGAGCATCCGGCTGGGGCTCAGCACGACGCTCTTGAGACGCGAGCTCAACTCGGCGCTGCGCCAGAGCCTGACGCTCGCCGCGCTGGCCCTGCCGCTGGCCTGGCTCGTGGCGTGGGCCCTCGCGCGCCTGATGCTCAAGCCTCTGCGCTCGCTCACGCGCGAGGTCGGACGGCTCGCCCGCGGTGAGTTCGAGATCGCGCCCCCCAGGGTCGCGCACGACGAGTTCCAGGAGCTGTCCGGAGAGCTCCAGCG
>Ga0335084_10003159_pt1 | contig 16027 bp, 13 predicted proteins | sample Lox_Sample_44_FD_206721 | JGI IMG/M metagenome (GOLD analysis project Ga0335084, IMG submission 206721) | Soil microbial communities from Loxahatchee National Wildlife Refuge, Florida, United States - Lox_Sample_4.4 | ecosystem: Environmental > Terrestrial > Soil > Wetlands | place: USA... | reverse complement strand
GTGGAACGCGAGAACATGCGTTTCGTTCCCATCAAGACGGAGGATCAGCTCGATCTGCAAGCGCTGCATCGCGTGCGCGACCGGTTGGTGGCACGACGGACCAGCGTGATCAATCAGATTCGAGCCTTCCTGCTGGAGCGGGGAATAAGTTTTCGCAAAGGGCCGGCCAGCCTACGTCGGCAGATGGTGCCCGAGATTCTGGAGAATGCCGACGAAAAACTGAGCGCGGGCATGCGTCGTCTGTTGGATTTTCTCTGGCAGGAATGGAAAGGCTTGCAGTCGAAGATCGAGAGCCTGAACGCCGACCTGGAACAGATTGCCAGCCAGCGACGCGAGTTGTGTCCGATTACAGCAGATCCCCGGAGTGGGCCCCTTGATATCGACAGCGGTGGTATCTGCGATGGGGAACGGGGCGGCTTTCAAAAAGGGACGGGAGTTTGCGGCCTGGCTGGGACTGGTACCCCGACAATGGTCAACCGGAGGCAAAGCCAAGCTGCTGGGCATCAGTAAGCGGGGAAATCCGTATCTCCGCAAGATGTTCATCCACGGAGCGCGGGCTGCAGTCTTACGTGTCAAACGCGAAGGATCGAGTCTGGGAACGTGGATGAGCGGATTGGAAACCAGGGCTGCGCGTAATGTGGTGATTGTAGCCACTGCCAACAACCTGGCCAGGATCAGTTGGGCAGTTTTGGCGAGCGGGAACGACTATCACCCACGGCACAGAGCACTTGCTGGTTCCCACTAGACGAAGTGGTTTTGTGAGATTCGCATCGCAGAAGTCTGCAGAGGAATAGGAGACGAAAACACAGTCAAACGACGTGCCTGAAAACCTGTGGCGTAACGAGGTCTTTCACGACCGTGGCGATTAGCAAGGACAGCCACGCGCGGATCATCATCATGATGCGCCCGGAGACCACTCTCCACTCAGAGGCCGGATACATTTTCGCAGACTGTTCTCGTCCAACCTGATTCCTCATGCAGTTCCGCGGCGGACCATACATGTTACGCCAAACGACCCACATACGGCTGCAAATGACACCTGCCAAGGAAGGCCCTAATGTACCGGAGTCGGCAGGACAAAGTCTGACTACTACACGTCCCTACCCGATCAGTTGATTGCGACCACGTCGTACACATCCAGTTCTGGCAGAACGAACTCGACACGGGTTCCGTGCACGGAGGAAACCTCGATCTTCGCTGCCTCCCCGTCCGGCGAGAAAAGCTGAATCCGCTTGCTGTCGATCTGCCTGACCACCCCGTCCAGATTCACACTCACCCGGACATCCTTGACCGGGGTGTGGTAATTTACGAAATGCAATATGACCCGCTCACTATCCGTCTTCTTGACCACGTTGGCGGCAACGTAATTGGTTCCGCGAATCGTAATCACCTGCTCGCCGGACAGTTCGTTGATTTTGGCCAGCAGTTCCTGGCGGCCTGGCTCATTCTGTGCTTCGTCCAGCATCGATGCCGGTGATTGCATATCAGCCAGTTCCCGCAGTTCCCGATTGCTTCCGATGGTGTAGATCTTCCCACCGTTCTTCTTGTATGTACGGATAGCCGCGATCTGGTCGGTATCCATATACGGGATGTTGGGAATGACGATCGCCTTGTAAGGCGAAAGCAGTTCGGGCGTTAAGCGGTGCAAGAGAACAACATCGTACATCACGTTCGTCTCAGCCAGCGCGTTGTAGAGATTGTCGCGTTTCAGCGAGACCTCGAAGCTCGGAATGTGCGGCGGTGAGACCACCGCGATCTTGCTGACGCAAGCGACGTCTGTGTAGAGATCCTGGTGGTCTGACAGGAAGCTGAAATAACGGCTGATGTCTGCCCACGTCTGAACCGCGATCGGGTTGTCGTGCATGATCCAGCCGTGAAGCATTTTCTCGCCGGCTTCGGCGATTGCGAAATGGGACTGAAACGCCGACGCCTCGGCGATCGGCTTTCTCCACCCGACCTTCATCCCATCGCGCACATCGTGTGCGCCGGGATTAGGAACACCTGGGTCGGCCCCCTCGTATTTGCTCTCGTATGACTTCACACCGTAACCGGAGGCGTAATAGAACCTGGCTTGGGCGATGTTGTGTACCCATTTGCTGTCCCAGACTCCTGCTTCACTAGTGCCTTCGCTCTTGATCAGGTCCGCAACCTCATCCACCAGGATGTTGCCCTTGCAGTTGCCAAAGATCGAAATATTCTTTCCCTTGCTTGCAGCAAGTTGACGAACTTCGTCCAGAAAGTGAATGACGTCGCCGGTCCCCCCGATGGACCAGTCGTAATAGAGTTCATCGACCCTGGCGTCTATTGCGACCCCGGCTTGTTGCAACGCGTTGCGCCGGTAGTCCTCATTCTGCAAGTCGGCGGAGAAACTGTTATCCGGCGTGCGCCATCGCAGGTTGCCGTATTCATCCCGGCTGATCCAACTTCGTTTTTCGGGGTGCATCAGCACATCGCGAACGCCGAGACCTCCCAGGGAATTGAACGCCGTCACGCGGATATTGTTGGCGTGGCAGCGGTCGATGAAGGCCTTCACGCGGCGATATTCTTCGCTTGACGTGTCGCTGGGCACGTGGGTCGCGACCAAATTAATGTGCGCTTCTTTGAACATCTCGAACATGCGGTCAAGATGGTTCCAATCGATTCCCGCCCGATAGAAATTTACCTTTCCGCGACGCACCCACGCCGGGATGCCTTCGAGCGAACGCTTCTTTTCACTTCTGTAGTTGAAAATAAAGTCGAAGTCGCGAATCGTGGCGGACCTTCCTCTGCCCAGAAGGTGATAGGTCTGGCCGATCAGCGTGGGGACAGTCTGGGGGACGGATTCCAAGCGCAGGTCGATCACCTCGTACCCACCAGCATCGGGGCTCTTGAAGAACTCGATTTCATTGATACCGGCTTGCAGGTGGGCGGGACCAAGAGGTATCACGATCTTACCTGTAATGTCGTCCCCACTAGTAAAGGAATACCAACCTTCTTTGCCGGGCTGATTCTTTCCAGTGTCCCGGGCCGGCCCAGTCGTCTCTCCCATCTGGCCGGGAAGATCGTACTTGTGACCGTTGACGGTCGCATAACCTTCCGCCGGCGCAAGGCCACTGACGAGAATCACCATTCCCGGCGAGGTCAGCCGCTCTGGCGCATCGAGCCTAACGACATAGCCCTTGACCCTGTCTTTTCGGCCAGACAGTTCGTACTCATACGAGGGCGCAACGACGAAAGCCTGGTAGAGGGTGTTGTCCGATTTAGCCGCCTCCTCAGCGTGACAAACACCGATATGGCAGAGGAGCACGAACACCACGGCCCCCAGAAGCATGCGAACGAATCCTCTTGTCTCCATGTCATCCTCCACGCGCATCACTTCTTGGGCCAAGGTTTGGAATAGGCGTGTCCCCCTGACGGCGCAATTGTAGCTGTGAGAGGCGGTCTTGTCAGTTGGCGAAAACAGATGGGGATGAGAAGGCCGGTCTGCTTTTTTCTGTGCTTCGAGCACGTCGATCACTTGGGAGCGTACAGCATCCCGTCCGGAGACCGGCCTTCTCATCCCCATCTCATTACAACAATTACCTCCCGACATCCCAGTTGCGCCGACATGACTGAAGATGACCTGTTCTGAACGCGTGGGACACCCCCAGTCTTCATTTTTTGTAAGCGCCTTCCTTCAGATCGTCCGGCAAGAGCGAATATTTGCCCATCATCTGGTAGGTCTGTATTAATGCCCAGTCAACGATTCGTTCTCCAGCACCCACCTCGACCCATGTGCTCGCGCTCGCCGCTCCATATCCGCCACGGCTCGCAGCACTTATCGTCGGAAAGTATCCGTGATATCCATTGGTGTAACCAAAGAACAGCGCAGTAGCAACCGGACAACGTGCACGCCAGCTTTGCTGAAGGTCGACAAAAGGTTCTCCGGGGACTGCGATGATTGAGATCTGCTTGTCAATGAGCACGGCGGTTACGCGCGCGTCGATGATCGGGCGAATGGGCGCCCCCATCTGCTCCAGACTCTTGGCGCCAAAGGTCTTCAGCAAGGCGGCACGAAACTGCTCCGGATCCCAGCGAAGTCTCAGGTATAGCGTTTCTTCACGGAAGTCGATGCTTGCGGAAGGATCAGTCACCGTCTGAATACTCTTAGCTACACGTACCACCTCCTGGCCCAACTGCTCACCGGTCCAATCCCGCAGTTTGACCGCATTCCCTTTCATCGGCGTGACCGCATAGTAAGGATTGATGTCGCCATCCGCACCCTGGACGAAAAAACTCTGGACATTCCCACCGAAGCCCGTTTCCACCACACGATTGGTAACGCCCGGATAATCGGCCGAATATTCAGAATTTTCTGAGCCGAGGACCACCGGGTGACAGGCGTAATTGATCAGGATTGCAAGAGGGACTCCATTCCGATCATCTATGCGAAGGACCGTCACAGTGGGGTCGACCGGAGAGGTTGGAACCATGGTCGGGTTTTGCTCGAACCAGCTGACCGTTCCGTCGTCCTTCACACGGAGCCGGTTATGTCCAATAAAAACGGACCCGGTACCACTGCCGATTCGAGCATCCTGCAAATTATCTGCAGCGGTCTTAATTCCGGCAGCGATCCCATCCAAAGCCCTCTGTTCTTATTCCGGACGAGCGCCGTCGTACTCGTCTCTGACGACCGGAGCTCCATGTGTATGGGAAGCACTCAGCAGAAGGCACGATATGCCGCTCGATGCGATCACTTTTGCGCTTGCGACGCTTCGACCCTTCCATCAACCGCGGGTTGGCCACCAGCACCTCGTGCCCCAACTCTGTGATCTCGTCCTGTACCCAGGCCGAGTGAGTTCCTACTTCGATCACTACCCGCGCCACGGTCAATGCCTGGAAGAACTCCCTTACATCTTCCTGCCTTGTCCGCAACTGTCCTTCGGCCAGCGTTTCTCCCTCCAAACCCAGAATGCAGTACTGACTCCAGCGGTCTCCCAGATCCACTCCCACCGTCAGACGATCTCGATTGGGGCCAACTGTTTTTCCCTCGCGATTTTCTTTTGCGCTCGTCGACACCGCCGGCCCATCCAGTTTTTCCGTCAACTTCCCCAGGACTTCCGCGAGTACTTCTTTCGCATCTCGCTGCACCGGACCTCGCGCTTTCGTCCGCTTCAAGGTTGGTTCACTCCGCTGGGAAGACTTGCTATGCTTGTTCAAGGCCGATCTCCTTTTCATGTGATTGCACGTTGAGTGCGTTGATCACCGCTAGCTTAACGCCATCCCTGATCGGGGATCGACCTTCTCATGCCATCTGTTTTCGTCAGCCGAGAAAGATGCCAGCCACCCTTCTCCACACTCTCTTGGTCGGGCCGTAAAGCTGCCAGTGCCCTTGAAAGTTGCTGCAGATTGCGGTATGCCAAGTAAATAAGGAGGCTTCTGCGATGTCAACTTCAGAACTCAAACTCACGTTTGATGCTGTGTACTACCACGTCCGCGACATCGAAAAGTCCATTGCCTTTTATCGCGATATTCTTGGATTTCATCTCACTTCTCGGGATTATGTCGCTCGCTTCGACCTTGGAGGTGTGCTTTTCGAACTTGTTCCCAATCCTCCAGACAACGCGCTACCGGGTACTGGCAATGCACGCCTGAGCCTCGGGGTCACTGACATCCGTCAGGCAACGCGCGAGTTGAATGCTAGAGGTGTGGCGACAACCCCGGTAAAGGAAGAGCCCGGAGGGCTGCTCTCGTATTTCAAGGATCCAGACGGCAACGAACTTTGCCTTTGGCAGTATGTGTAACAGGGACATTGCAGCGAGACTCTGCCGACTTCACCACGATTACGCCAGAAATTCCCAATGAGTGTAATCGCCTGGCTTCGTCAACTATCGCTTACAATCCCAGTCATGCGGGGGATTGAGTTTGAGGTCGTTCGGGAAGTGCTAGGCCACAACCCGGCTGATGGGCCTCGTTTTGCTAATTGCGCAGTCCAAAGTACTCTCACGACCGGAAGAGGTGTCATGTCAAATTCAGTTCGTCTCGGGTCATTCGGTATTCTGCGCCTCATGTTGTGCATTTCACTGCCACTCACCTCGCTCGCGTTCGCGCGGGATGCTGCGGCCCGACCGAGCGTTCCTTGGCCCACGAATGGCTGGACGAAGGGAACGCCGGCCAGCGTCGGACTCGATGAAAAGGTTCTGCTGAGTTTCGATGACGAGCTGGCCAGTGGCAAGTACAAGCTGATCGATAGCTTTCATGTGTTTCGCTGCGGCGAGGAAGTCTTTGCGCACACCTATGCCCACGACTACGGCCAAATCTATGGAAAAGAAGCGAAGACGAAAGGGCCGCTGAACGCCCGCCTGACCGGACCCTACAACTATTTCGATCCCTACTGGCACCCGTTTTATCACGGCACGGACATGCACAGCATGCAATCGGTCAGCAAGACCGTGACTTCGGTGATCTACGGCATCGCCATCATGAGAGGGGATTTCAAGGCAGGGCTCGATACACCGGTGCTGAAGTTTTTCGACGAGGCAAGAGTGAAGAACAAGGACGACCGGAAGCGCCGCATCACGCTTAAGAACGTCCTAACCATGACCACCGGGCTGGAGTGGAATGAGGAAGTTCCCTACGACGATCCCCGCAGCGATTCAAGTCTCATGGAGGCAACTGACGATTGGGTGCAATACGTAATTGACAAACCGATGGCCGCCGAACCTGGCAAGGTTTTCAATTACAGCAGTGGAGCAACGGAACTGCTGGCGTACATCTTTCAGAAGGAGACCGGGCAGGATATTGATGACTACGGGGACAAGTATCTCTTCACTCCGCTCGGAATCAAGCATCACTGGAAGCGCACATACCTTGGGGTGGTCGACACTGAGGGCGGCCTTTATCTAAACGGGGAAGATTTGGCAAAGATCGGCTACCTATATCTGCATGGGGGCATGTGGGAAGGCAAACAGATCGTGTCGAAGGAGTGGGTCAAGGAATCGCTCACACCGTACATTGATGCCCGCGAGGACAGCGAACCTTTTAAGTACGGATTCAAATGGTGGTTATATCCAGCGGGCGAAAAATTTGTCTGGATGGCTCGCGGATTCGGAGGCCAACGCCTGATGGTCTTTCCTGATGAGAATCTGATAGCTGTTTTTACCGGATGGGAAATCATCAAGGACGGCGCACCAGCCGGAGACCTGGTGAAACGGCTACTGTCGGCTGTGAAGCCGACGGAATGCTCTGGCTCCAACCGATAGCTTAGGGGTCGCTAAGTCGGGACCGCACGCTTCGCAAACCAGCCGTGACCCGCGGTACTTGAATGTGTCAATTCCGCCGTCTCGATGGAGCTTGACCAGCACTGAGAAGTCGCTGTCGACCTCCGGCCGGTATCGCATCTGCCTATACTGCTCGTCCGCAACAAATATAATCGGATCGAAAACGCTATTTTAGCTCTGAGCGTGCTCAAACGTTCCAGCGTCGAGCGGGACCGAAAACGGCCCGAGGCAGGCAAGTAGGTGGTCTAGGCAAACAAACCGAGATGGGAGTTTCTGCACCACGGACTAGAACGGCGACGCTAAGCTGTTGATTGCGAAGGCGGCATTTTCACGCCCGGGGAGGTACTTTCGCAAATTTTGAAAAGAAGTGCCCTCAGAAGAAAATCCACCCTCCTGACTACCTTGGATGGCTTGGTGCTTGGATCAGCACAGAACAAGATAATCTGCCCCATGGTTCGACCTGGTGTGGATCTTCGAGGCAATTCAACGCAGTGAGTTTTTCGGAAAAAACTGCGAGAATGCCCCATGGCGCAGGTCACCCTGAGCATAGTTGTTCCGGTACGCAACGACGCTCGCAATCTTGCCATCTGTCTGGCCGCGCTGCGCCGAACCGACGTTCAGTCATCGGAGATAATAGTGGTAGATGACGCTTCAGAGGACGATATTTGCTCGATTGCGAATCAGGCCGCAGCGCGCTACCTGCGACTACCCGTGCGAGCAGGGCCGGGAGCGGCGCGCAATGCCGGCTGGCGGATAGCGCGGGGCGAGATTGTCCTGTTTGTTGACTCCGACGTGGTGGTGCCTCCGGATGCCCCGCGCCGCCTTCTGGAGCACCTCGGGCAGAGGCCCGACCTGATGGGCGTCTTCGGTTCTTACGACGATTCACCCTCCGCCCAGTCCTTTTATTCGCAATTCCGAAACCTGCTTCATCACCACGTTCACCAGACCTCCAGTCAAGACGCTCGGACATTCTGGGCTGGCTTCGGTGCCATACGCAGAAGCGCGCTGGAGAACTCCGGTGGTTTCGACGAGCGGATTGAAGGCATGGAGGATGTTGAGTTGGGAATGCGGCTCGCCAGTGGCGGAGCAAGGCTATGTCTCGACAAATCGCTGCAAGTAAAACATCTGAAGAGGTGGACGCTGGCGAGCACGGTGAGTACGGACGTCTTCTCGCGCGCTGTGCCCTGGACCAGACTGCTGCTGGCAGCTACAAATATCCCACCCGATCTCAACCTGACGTATGCTTCACGATTGAGCGCGGTGTTGGTTGCGGCGTTAATGATGACCGTGGGTCTGCTTGCCCTTGCCGCTCTCCATTTCCGTGGTTGGCGCGAGGGTCCGCTGCTGTGGACGGCGGCTGTTCTCGCGCTATCTTTGCTCGCGCTTAACCGGCAGTTTTATGTTTTCCTGTTGCGCAAACGAGGTCTGGCGTTTGCCTGCGCGGCAGTGGTGGCGCACTGGTTTTTCTATTTTTATAGCGGCGTTACGTTCTTGATAATGTGGATTGCGTTCCACACCTCACGACTGCTGGGAAAGCACTAACCGGAAGTATTCATGCGGTCAGTTCCCGCTTAACGAGTCCACCGAGCTCCCAGATAGGGATCGCATCTGCGGTTCCAGGTTGCTGTCGCCTTGGGCGGAGCTCGATGCAGAAGCCGTTTGGACGATGATTTCCACCGCGTCCGGTGGTCAATTCGGCATGGATAGTTCCGAACTCCTCGGAATGAATTGTGTTGGCCGGACGGGCTTCTGGCCAGGTCGCGATAATATCGGGCAGGTGTTGCGAGCGAGCACCCGGAAAATGGCTATCGGCGAACAAGAGTTCCTGGATCAGAGGCTGGCCGGAGTCCAGACGGAAGCTGTGAAGGCAACGGATCAGGAGATCCCGGTAGTCGGTCTGCTCCTCACTCCCCGCCCTGAGCAATCCGGCCTGCTCTCGTCCTTGCAAATTGAAACGCAGGTACGCATTGGCGTCGGAGAGCACGGCAAATCCCGGAGTTCGGCTCCAGTCGATGCCATCAACGATGGAGCGATTGACCACAGCATCGCGCACTTCTACTGGCACTGACCGCGCAATGGCATTTTGCAGACCGGCAGGAATATGTTCGCGCAGCCACGGCACCAGGCTGTTCCGGCGTGATGTCACGGTTTCCCCGTTCTGTCCGGTAAAGCGCCGATTGACGAGGTCCACTATTCGCGGGGCAAAATGCTCTTGCGAGGTATTGGGCCCCATCCCGTGCAGTGCGAACAGGTAGACTGCGGCGCGCTCTGCAAAGTTCTTCAACAGCCGTCCGACGCCTTCATCAACCGCCTGGTAAACGTCAAGCAATGCCGCGGGCGGAACCTCGGAGTTTCCCGGCCACAAGATGTGACCTCCGCGGTGGCACTCACCGAAAACGATCAGGAAGAAATCCCAGGGTTGGGCGGTGAGCCACTCGCCCAGATCGGCTTTGAGTTGCGCACCTTTGACCAGATTGCGCCGGATTTTTTCCAACTCGCGGCGCGAATGCCGAACCGGAATTTCATGTCCCATGGGATGGCTGCCAAGTCGCCTCAGGAGTGTGCGGCCCAGTTCCTCTGGATGAGTGGCGAAGGGAGTAAGCTCGTCATGAGAGCCCCAGGTGATCACCTCAATGCCGTTGGTCAACCGCGGGTGAAAGGTCATGGGAACGTCGAGTGCGATGACTCGCAAACCTCGCCGTTCGAGTTCATACCAGAAGGGCTCGCAGTACAACCACCCCTCGGTCACGCGCCGGAGCTGCATCTGTGAACTATCCCATTGCAAGTGGTGATAGATCCCATGGTCGCCCGGCGGTTTCGCGGTGTAGAAGGTTGGCCACACCGATCCGGTCAGCGCTCCAGCAGTGGAACGCAGAGGGCGAGTGATACCGGTCTCAAGCGCGTGTCTGAAATTGGGCAGAGATGAGAGGTTGGCACGGATGAAGTCAAGATCGGCGGCATCCACACCAATCATTGCCACCGGACAGGATACCGCTCCCTCCGCCTTACCCATTGGCACCCCCGGAGGCAACGGTGGCGCCCGACAGCCCGGAGGCGAGCGCCAGCAGCCGGATATTCGTGCACGCATCCGAGTAGCCCGGACGAAACTGATCGCCCGTCCGGATCGTCTCCGCAAATACGCCCAGCGCTTCTGCAATAGTGCTACGCAACATTCTGTGCCTGGGAAACAGGGCGCGGTAGCCCAACCAGGCATAGTCCTCAATGCGCGTTGCCAGCGACAACTGATTTCGTCTTGTGGTATGAGGTATCATGTTAGGTTCCCGCAGCAGGATAGAGGCTGTACTGCCGTTCACCGTAAGGGATTCGCAGTTTGGCGCGCCATAGGAAAGATCGCAGCACGCCGAAATTCCTCCCGAGAACTCCACTTCCAAGCGCACGCAGTCAGCTTCCCAGCGGCGACTGGACACGTTCGCGGAGATCCCCGCCGGATCGCAATTGGCAATCTGGCAGACCAGGTCCACAGCCTGGCTGCCCAGGTCGTGCAGGACTCCACCTTCCGCCTGGGCAAGACGATGGTTTGTCACCGTCGACCAGCGCTGAACGTCCGTTTGAAAGACAAATTTGATGTGGCGCAAATTGCCGATAGTGCCGTTTCTGGCGGCTTCGATCACCCTGCGGTAAGGAAGCCAGAAACGGCGATTGAAATTGACCATCAGCGCAGCCTCAGCATCGCTCAGATGAGGCAATTCTTCCATCTGAGAAATTAGCGCGAATGGTTTTTCCACAAACGCTGGCAGGCCGTACTTACGAGCTTCCAACCACGCGCTCAAGTGGGAAGCAGGAGGTGAAGCGATCAGCACCGCATCCAGTTTCTCCCGCTGCAGCATTTGCAGATGGCTCTCGTAGACGCGCGCCAGCGGGTTCCACCTGGACGCCGCAAGGCGGGATTGTTCCAGGGGATCGGCGATGGCCGCGACTTTCACTTCTTTCATACCCGCCAGCGCCGGTGCATAGTATTCACGGGCCAGGCGGCCATAGCCGATGATGCCGAACTTCAGCGCCTGCCGGATGGCCGGATTGAGCGAGGTCTGTTTCATGGCTGCGCAACGCACACCGGCAGGCCCTCGCGGTCAGGCCGAACCACACAACCGCGCTCTGACGTCGAATCCAATAGCGCGGGGTCGAGCACTTCGATTGCACCCTTCCAGGCCCAGGCGCTCGGTCCCTCGAATCTCACAATTCTGCCGGATTCCCTTTTCATGGTTGCTGCCATCTCACGCAAGCGTACAACGTCGGCGGTGCGCCAACCGCTGGCCCGGGTCTCATACGCGCAAATAACGCCCGACACCGCCAGGATCCCAACCCCCGCAGCCGTCAGGCTCCGGCCGTGTTTCTTGTGCAGCACTATGGCGAGCAGCGCCCCGGACAGAACGAAGAGCGGCGGATAAATCAGTTCCAGGTAGCGATCTCCAACGGGCATGGCTATGTAGGTCTTCAAACTTGTCGTACCGAAATTCAGGTACAACAAGGGCAAGATAATCCAGAGCAAGAAAAGGGCTGTTCGACGAATACTCAGCATGAAACTGGCGAGGACGGCCAGAGCCAGCACCGCCAGCGAATGCAATCCAAAACCAGGGCTGGGTATCAACATTAAGTGGGGGAGCGCTCGAAAGAAACGCCACGCGGGGTGCTCACGAAAGGCCATTGCGGTCGGACGCTGGTTATGGGCGGCCATGGCGTGCAGCCGAAAAAGGGGATCTCCTGCTGCGAACCAGTAGTACAGGTGTTCGCCCAACATAACCGCAAAGCTACCGAACGCAATCGCGACAAGCAGGCGCCAGCGTCGCTGCCAGGCTGCTTCCATCAGCACGGCAAGTGCAACGAAGAAAGCAAGCTCCCCCGTGAGATAGGCCAACCCCAGCATCATTCCCGCAGCAGTGGCGGTGGTGGTCCGGCCGTTTTCGCAGGCTCTCAGGTACAAGCAAACGGCGGCGAGGATATAGAGTTCCGCAACTGTTTCCGGGACCAGAATGCTGCCGTAGCGAATGGACAACGGGAAGCTCGCCAGGAGCACGGCTGCGATTACTGCGGCACTGAGGCCGAATTGACGGCGTGCAATAAAGAAAACCAGAACCACAGAAGCTACCGAAGCCATCAGCGGAACCAGGGCGGTGGTTGCTTCCGAAATTCCGAGCAGAGCGTAAGCAGCGGCCACCGGCAGCAGCAAACCAAATCGAAGTGCCAAATGATTGGCTTCCAGGGAATACCTTCCGGTGGCGAGCGCATGCGCATAGTGCGCATAGATCACGTCATCGGAGGCGATGAGGCCGGTAAAACACCAGAGCTGAACCGCTAGGGCTCCGCCCGCAAGAACTGCGGCCAGGATCCAAGCTCGTCGGGCAGATTTCACTCCAGGCTGAGAGGACTGCAGGCCTGCACTTGAAGCCACGCTGTGAACCATCTCAATTGCCCTCGTCGGGCACGGGAGTCACTCTTGGCGGCTGGGCATAGGCAGGCCGATACGGGGCGCGCCGGGGCTCGGTCTCCTCCTCCTGATATTCGGCCTCGCTGTTCACCTTCCACAAGTCGTATCCTGCGCCCATCACGTTTCTCGCCGCGTACATGGCAGTCATCATGGAGTGGTCCTGATTGTTGTAGCGATGCATCCCGTTGCGCCCAACGAGCTGGAGATTGGAAAGATGGGCTTCCACATAGCATCGTATGGTGGCCACGTGCCGTTCCCAATCGCGGTCATAGATGGGATATGCCTTAGGCATTCTGATCACGACACCATCCGAGATTTCGTCGGCACGAGCCAGGCGCAGGTGTTCAACCTCACGCCGCGCCAGTTCAATGAGTTGGCTGTCCGATGATGACCACAAATCGTCGTTTTCGAACACAAAGTATTCCATCCCCAGGCTGGTTTGTTGAGCATTGGGTACCATGGCCGGCGACCAGTTCTTGAAATTCTGGATCCGGCCCACGCGCACGGCCGGATCGTGAACATAAATCCAATTGTCAGGACAAATGTTTTCGCGATTGACGACCAACCCAACCAGCAGGAAATCCCGATAGCGCAGGCTTTCGGCTGCCCTTAACACTTCTTCAGGGGGGGCGGGACTCAAGGCCCGCACCAGGTCGCGGATCGGAATCGAGCTGATGAAGTGGGTGCCCTCGAAGCGTTCGGTCCCGCTTTTGCCTTCGGTAACGACCGACGTAACGGCGCGCCCATCGTGAAAGACTTGCGCGACCCGACGCCCTGTCAGCACCGGGTGCCCCATGGCTTCCAGACGACCAGCCAAGGTCTCCCACATCTGGCCGGGGCCACGCTCGGGATAGGAAAACCGTTCAACCAGACTCCGGATGGGGTCTCCATGCGACCCTCGAAGAGCAGCGCGGACAAGACGCATAAGGGAAAGATTGCGGATACGCTGGGCCGCCCAGTCAGCGCGGATTTCCGAGCACGGAATTCCCCATACTTTCTCCGTGTAAGTCCGAAAGAACATCTCGAATAGACGTTTGCCGAAATGGTTTGTGACATATTGCTCGAAGTTTTTGACTTCGCGGTAAGGAAAGAAGTGCCAACGCAAGTAACTGGCCACAATGCTTATTGCCTCCCAGGGCCCGACGCCCAAAAGAGCGTCCACTGCCTTGATGGGATAAAGAAAAAAACGGTTTCGGTAGTAGATGCGGGAAAGCCGAGATCGCCTGATCAGACTGGACCCCAGGATCTCCTGCCAGAGTTGTTGTACCTCCTTCGACTTGGTGAAGAAGCGATGTCCGCCTATGTCGAAAAGGAATCCTTTGTAGCACACCGTCCGCGCCAGGCCGCCGACAATTTTGTCGGTCTCGAGGACGAGAGGTGTGCAGCCTTGGCGCGTAAGCTCGAATGCCGCGCTCAGACCCGCGGGACCGCCACCCAGGATTACGGTTCGCGCGTTGTGGTTGGGACCCGGCATTGGGCTGGAGCTAGCTTATCGTCACAATTGCAGGGGAGGTAAAGAACAAGGCACGATGGATTATAGGTGTTTCTTTGTTCAGGGGCGAGAGGGAAAAGGCCTACTCTTGAGTGGTTGAAAGTCCTTGCACATTAGTGAACAAAAACCGCTCACTGGCCCCGCATGCACCGAGCGAGGAGCACGATTTCTGCAATTGACGGGTTGCATGATCCCGGAAGCGAAGTGGGGACCACATAGCCTCTCGTGGCTGATGAACCTACCCCTTCTGGGTCCGATGACTGGTTTCGTAGTGCGTCTTCAGCAGGTCTCCGCCGAAGTCTCCGCTGAAATCGCGATACACTGATTGGATATGGTTGGCGTTGTCCTGCGTGTCGTCAAATCCGATCAAGAACGGAGGGGTCTGCACGCGGCAGTAGTGCGGGTTCGCCCGGTTGACACCGCCCTGACATGATCGCGGCCGATAGCGTACGGCATTAGGGACAAGGCCTGGTCACTTCATGGAGCACGTCTATAGGAAAGCGTCGCCACGTTTCTTTCCTGTGACCGCAGGGAGGAGATGACGGCAGAGTTCGAGGATAATCCGGGGGCTCGTCCGTTACGCCGCTTCCATCAAAACAGGCTCAAACCGCCGCTGTCGAAGAAACGGCGCGCCCATCCACAAGTTGTCACGGCGGCGTTCTCACTCAGTCCCAGAATCACTAATTCCGTTTGGGGATCGTTTGCGTAGGCCGCCGCTTTCGCCTCCTCCATGTTCTGAGCAGTGATGAACTTACGAGGGGGCTTCGTGCCTGTATCTGCCATGCCGCCGAGAATATCGTCGGCACCAGGGGCGGGTAAGATCACCGAAGTGAGGGGGGACGGTGTGACAATGGGCCCGGTTGCAGGTGGAGAACGGCCGCCGCGACGTGAATTTCGGCTTTGCAGACCACGACCATCCTTCGGCGGCGACTGCCCCGTGGGACCAAGCGGACGAATGTTTTGCCCTCAGACTTTTTGCTTCATTCTTTCTTGCTCGTTTGCTTGCTCTGACTTTGTCCCATCTTGTCTTGCCGCTTTTCGCGTAATCTTTTCCTCTGTCCAGCAGTCAAATCGCTCAGCGCGCAAGCTGCCTCCTTTTGAGCCCATCCATGCCATATGTGGACCACCACCCTACCGTTAGGCTGATTGTGTGCAGACTTCGGGGGAGGGCTGTTCAACGAACGCCCCATGACTCAACCGAGTCTGGGGCGTTTTTGTTTGCAGGTGTCGCGCCCTCTATCCCACGTCGCGACCCACACTCCTTAAACTGCGGAAACCGAGCCACCCCATAACAAAACTGCGGGATGAACCCCGTGCACCGTGAAGCTGCTGCCGGTTCAGCCCGCTTGCATCTGTTTCAAGAGCTCCGCGCCAGCCCTTCGGCGGTACGCGGTCCCGTACTGGGGCCGCCGTGCATGCGGCACCTTCCAGTGGTCATTGCCAGGCCTATTTTGGCTTTGTTTAATTAAGTTCAGTCGACCCATTTACTGAAATCAAACAACTTCTTGGCTTTGTTTCGCAAAAAAGCCTACTTCCTCCTCCCCAAATTGATGTTGAGAGGCGGCGGCACATTTTCGCCCTTACGCTGCCGTTGGAGACGTTCTAGTTGGTCCATGGCACGATAGAACTGCCGATCCAGATGGGACTCGTACCGCAGAAGCTTGTCAGTTGCATCCGCGGAAGGCAGGCTAAAGCTCCGGGCTTCGGCGTCTGCTCGCAATTCCTCGCGTGTTGACGCACATCCCTCCAACGCATCGAGCATCCTGAGCCGACAGTCGATAAGTGCGACGAGATCGGAGCATTTCTTGTAGGATTGTTTGTCCTCAACGCTTTCTGTTGGTATGGCCTTTG